>SXGT01692391.1_pt1 | contig 10105 bp, 9 predicted proteins | sample 3176221 | NCBI WGS metagenome assembly SXGT01 (sample SAMN11356862, study PRJNA531348) | freshwater metagenome | isolation source: freshwater sample F1-120 | place: China: Fuxian Lake, Yuxi | collected 2017-12-25
AACTGAACGAGATCAAGCTTTTTTGAGCTGATATAGGTGTCTATTAGGCCCACTTTTTTCTTGATTTCTGTCAGAAGCATATTGCTAATCGTATGTTCTAGCGTAGTTTGTGCTGTGTTGTAGGCAAAATAGGCGAGAAATAGCATAGGCATAATGGCGACCAACATCATCCACATGATGATCGTCTGTTCAGAAAATAACGATTTGAGAAGGCTAACTCGCGTCAATCGCCGCATCATTCTCGCATCCTAACTTTTCTCCCAAGAGTGATTCCATTGGCTATACAGTTGGTATTCAAAGAGACCCCATTCTACCCTGGTTTTGAAATCAAGATAGACAATCGGCTCAAGAGGCATTCTCGATGACCAGACAATGGCATATTTTTTTTTCTGGTTGATGCGGGCAATCTCAACCGTTATCCAAGCATGTGCATTGATCGGATCAATATAGATAACCCCCGCAGGTGAAGCGATACTCTGGCCTAACATAAAATTGCGTACAGCACTTGCCTCTATGGATGGTGATTGACGTACCGCTTGCGCCCATAAATAAACACCCGAAAAAGCCGTGATAGCGGTGTCATTGATCTCATCTATCGAACCATATTTTTTACGATAAGCGTCTAGAAATACTTTGTTTATTGGATTATCATCGACCGAAAAGTAGGACGATGTCGCCAGATCACCGACCATTTTATTCATTCCAATGCGCTTCATCTCACCTGTAGATAAACTAAACGACATCACAGGCGGTCTTTTTTCCCCAGTTGCGGCAGTTAAATCATATAACCGATTGAAAAAAGAGATATTTGTGGTACCATTTATCGTATTAAAAATGACGTCAGGCTTTGTCCGAATAATATCCCTAACCACATCATCCACGTCTGTATCCCCTAAAGATAGGTATTTTGTACCGACGACCTCACCTCCTTGTACACTTGTTTCGTGAGCAAGAATTTCATTAGCTACATAGGGATAAATATACTCAGACCCTACTAAAAAAACTTTTTTTCCATAGTGCGATAACATCCAGGAGACCGCCGGGACAAGCTGTTGATTAGGGATAGCCCCAAGATAAATAATATTTTTTGACTCTTCCACCCCTTCATTTTGTTTTGGATAAATTAATAAATTATTGTATGTCTCAACAATGGGCTTTACTTCCTTGCGTGATGATGATCGCCCACATCCAAAAATAACCTTGACCTGCTCCTTCAGGATCATTTTTTTTGCTAAGACAGCGTGTTGTTTCGCATTAGACATTGGGTCATAGATAATTGGAATAATTTGTTTGCCATTCACCCCCCCCTGTTGATTAATTTGCTCAATGGCAAGAAGCGTTGCGCGCAGTACAGATCGCTCACTAACAGCCATAGCCCCTGTCTGAGAAAAAAGAACACCGACATTGATCGTGGTATCTTCAGTGAGGTTACTGTATTCAAAAAAATAAATCAGCAGTACCACGATAATCAATAAAAAATTGAAAAAATAGATCCGTTTCATTAATGGCTAATGCCAGCCTCCATACAATTAAGCTCTGTTGATAATTCATTTTATCAAATCGTCTAACGTGGCTACGTACCATGGCTTATCCACGGTATCTAGAGATCTCCTGGATGGCGCGGACAAGCGCTCGCCGCGCGGGCCTTATAGTAGACCCTATCATTCAGTTAAGAAAAAATGCTTTAACGACATCGGCTGATGCCATCGTATCGTTATAGCCTAAGTCAATCAATTCGAGAGTAAACTCCTTTTCAAAGAGCAAGAAACTTAGCAAATCGCCGGAATGGCTTTGAGCACCTAACACATTAAGCAAAAAGCGCAACAATGTCGGCATGGTTTGATATTGTGCTTGCGCCATTTCAGAAATATTAACACTAGGGCGCAAGTGTAGCGTTTCGATGGGGCGCCACGGGGAGCGGCGTTTTTTCCACAAGGAGAGCAATCGCGCAATATCATTCATGCGATTGACCATCTCAATGTCGCGATCAAGATTGTCAAGAAATAGGCCATTGAGCATATTGCCCAAGATATGAGCAAAACCAATGTCGCCATTACGGAGCGTTTCAGGCTCTGGGAAGCTGGGTATTTGGCGGGTACCTAAAATGAGAATTTTTTCAACATTGAAACGTACAGCACCTCGCAAAGGCGCAACAAGCCCCATCCCACCATCACCATAATGGAGCCCCCCAATATTGACGGTTGGGAAAAAAAGTGGCAAGGCGCTGGATGCAAGAATGTGTTCACGGCTTATTTCTGCGCGCTGACTCTTATGGCGGGGATAGTGCCAATCCTCAAACAGGGGATCTTCGTGTTGATAGAATGAAATGGTTTGTTGTGTTTCGTAACAATTACTAATGACCTCCATTGTTTCTAATTGTTTATTAGCAATGTTTGCACGAATCATCTCAAAATTAATGTGTTCATTGATAAACTGCTGCAGTGGCGTTGTATCTAACAAGTGCCCTGTTTGACTTTGTCTAACCATTAAATGACTTAAATTGCGCACGACCGATTTACTTAATTGGTAATTACTGGAATTAAAGATTTGCTGGCAGCGGATGTTGCTCCATAAGGTTTCCAGCTTTTCAATGCCCATAGAAAAATTATCGGCATGTTGAGCAATGATAGCCGCATTAATACAGCCAATGCTCACACCACTGACCATCGCAAACGGCAGTGTTTTAACCTGTAATATATCGCCTATGGCTTTTAAAATACCTGCTTGGTAGGCACCACGGGCGCCACCGCCAGCTAGGTAAAGAGCTATTTTCGCCATGATTAATCATTGTTTTTAAAGTATTATGTTGGAAAATATAATTGACTGGCGGGTGGTATGGCAAGGCTAAACTTATCTTTATTTCATAAGCAGCCACATGCTTTTTACATGATATTCATGTTGGAGATCTGGGAGCGATTTGGTTATTACATTGTATCCGGGATTCTTGCCCTCTATTTCATTCGTTTTATGGGGTTTAGTGAGCAGGTAGCCTATCACACGTTTGGAGCGTTTTTTGCGCTGGTGTATGGCATGGTTGCCCTGGGGGGGTACTTAGGCGATAAGGTGCTGGGTACAAAACGCACTATTGTGTTGGGCCTGGTGATTCTTTTACTTGGGTACTTGGCACTAGCGCTAGCGGATAAAAAGCATGTCTTTTTTGCGCTAGGATTGATTTGTGCTGGCAATGGGCTTTTTAAAGCTAATCCTGCGAGTTTACTCGCCCAATGTTATGAGGGGCAAGACCCGCGCCTGTATAGCGCATTCACGCTGTATTACATGGCCATTAACCTGGGTTCGATAGCAGCTTTGTTTATCGGGCCAACGATGTCGAGTGCGTTTGGTTATCCCTTTGCCTTTCTAGCAAGCTTTATTGGCATAATTCTTGCCCTGATGAATTATATGTTTCAGCGTCGCCACGTTGCATCGATCAATACGGCGGCAGATGGTCGCGTCCTTGGCGTTTGGGGATGGTGTTTAATCCTCATTGCCATTATTGTTGCAACCATGTCATCTGCTTTTCTTTTGCAACATGTGATGGTTGCGAAAAACTTAGTGTTACTCATCACGTGTTTGGTTGTTGCCATTTATTTTTTTTACATGCGTCATGGAAATAGGGTGTCGTGTCTGCGGATGTTGCTCGCTTTTCTTTTGATGGTAGAGGCCGTGTTTTTTTTCACGCTATACCAACAAATGCCGACTTCATTGAATTTATTTGCAGTCAATAATGTCAATGCACATTTGTTTGGGATCACTCTCGATCCTCAGAGCTTTCAAGCATTAAATCCACTATGGATAGTCACCATGAGCCCTGTAATGGCGATGTTTTACATCAGGTTGCAACGGCATGGGTATTCTTTTCCTATCCCTTATAAATTTGCACTGGGTATGACTTGCTGTGGAATAAGCTTCACACTCTTGTATTTTGCTCGCTACACTCATGACGCTAATGGCATGGTGTCTTCCTTGTGGCTGGTGGCTAGCTATTTTTTTCAAAGTCTAGGCGAACTGTTGGTGTCGGCGCTTGGCGTAGCGATGGTCGCTGAGCTTGTGCCGCGACACATTGCGGGTTTTGTGATGGGTATGTGGTTTTTGACTTCATCTGTAGCGGGCTTCATTGGTGCTTCGGTTGCTTCTTACACCGCATTGCCTAAAGATTTGCATCCTGGAATCGAATCATTGATGATCTACACCAGAGTTTTTGCATACATTGGTTTAATCACCTTGGCCATCGCATTGCTCTTATGGATGATTTCACCGCGTCTCTGCCGGCTCATGGGCGCTCATGGTCCAGAACCTATGCAAGAACACCAATGAACCTCCTCCATATACAGCTCTCACAACCACACAGCTACTTTTTAGTAGCTAGCTTATCACAGGTAATGATGGGAGATAGCATATAATGGGGACTAGTATCCGCAGGAAACCAAGCGGCTTTTTGTTGAGAAAACATCGCTAAGTTAGCCACATTACCCCAATAAAGATAACATGTATTGTCCATTACAAATTGACAAACTGCTCCGCGTATTTTATCAGCATTCATGTTGGATGAGTTGGTAACGAGGTAGTAATTATAACTTGCACGCTCGTCTGGTAAGTAGGCGACTGCGAATTGTTTTCCGAGCTGGTTCGCCAATGCGTCTACATCGCATACTTTATAATCACCTAAGCTTTGGGTAATTTTTGGATTCAAAGTCAGCTTTTTCGTGGTTAAATCAGCAAATACCGGCGTTCCTAAAAATAGGACGAACACACTGACAGCTGCTCTATTCAATGACTTCATGATGTTGCTCCTTTACCCACTGATGCATTAGGTAAGAATGTTTTGAGAGGTAGTTTTAGGCCCAGTTTTTTAACACAAAGGGCTTTATCTCCTTCAACCACTAAATATTTTTTACTCATATTTTGCATATCAGATGAGGAGCTTCCGGCGTTGTCTCCCTGAGATAGCATGCTTGTTGAACCTTTTAGCAATCCATTGACAAGATCCATCATGGAAATAGTATATAGTTTGCAGTGGTTTTGGACAGCGTAGTGTTGAAATAACTGTTCAACGTTAGTCCCCTTTGTTTTGGCTTCCACGGCTAACCCGATTGGGTCATTAGAAAAATTTAAACTTTTTAATAACGCATGATCCGCTTTTAACGTTTGAAGTGAACAAAGTTTTTGGCCGTGGTTTGAGCTGGCGAAACTGGTATTTGAAAGTAAGATGAACAGGCTAGCACTAAACAAAACTAACGCTTTCATAAAAATTCCTTTTTTTATTGGTTCAAGTGCATTAGAGCATATTTCATTGATTATTGAAAGCAAGCCCAACTCCCTGTCTGTCGGGGTAGGAGCGCTATCGCACAGATATTTTAGTATTTTTTTGCTTTATACGCGCATTGTACTAAGAAGGATGTTTGGAGTTGAATCGTAACGAAAATTGTTGTACATTCAACTGCCAAAATTGTGGGGCCGTTAGCTCAGTTGGTAGAGCAGGAGACTCTTAATCTCTTTGTCGTAGGTTCGACCCCTACACGGCCCATCAATGATTGTCTTATCTTCTCGTCATTAATTTTATAATTAGGAGTGAGTTACACTCTTGCTGCCTAAATTCATCTCGGTATAATCACTGCTACCAAAGTGAACATAAGGACATGCAATGATTGCAAAAACACCTTTACACGCTAGCCATCTAGCCAGTGGTGCCCGAATGGTTGATTTTCATGGTTGGGAAATGCCCCTACATTATGGCTCTCAGCTTGAAGAACACCATGATGTGCGTCAACAAGCAGGAATGTTTGATGTGTCACATATGACGGTTGTGGATGTACTTGGGGCCGGGGGACGGCAATTTTTACGCAAATTATTGACCAATGATGTCGATCAACTTCAACATATGGGTCGCGCACTCTATAGTTGTATGTGTAATGAGCATGGTGGGATTATTGATGATTTAATTGTCTATCAACGAGCTCCAGACAACTATCGCTTAGTATTAAATTCCGCAACTCGTACTCGCGATCTAGCGTGGATCCGTGAAAAAATTACAGGATTCTCCGCCGGTTTACAGGAACGCCCTGAACTATCCATGCTCGCAGTCCAGGGCCCCGATGCCATCAAAAAAACCTTAAGTATTTTAACACCCGCCCAAGCTGACGCAATTTCTACCCTCACTTATTTTGAAAGTGTTGATGTAGGTACCTGGTTTTTCGGCCGCACCGGTTACACCGGGGAAGATGGTTTAGAATTGATTGTTCCTCAAGATGACATTGCAAACTTATGGTCAGCATTATTAAATGCTGGGGTAAAACCTTGTGGTTTAGCTGCTCGTGATACACTTCGTCTAGAAGCTGGAATGTTTCTCTACGGCCAGGACATGGATGAGTCAACGACACCTTTGGAGTCTGCTTTAGCATGGACCGTAAAGTGGCAGCCAGAAGATCGTGATTTTATTGGCATGGGAGCACTGCTATCACAAAGGCAGCAAGGTTTAAAGCGTAAATTAGTCGGCTTAACGTTAGAAGGCAAAGGTATCATGCGCACGGGGCAACGTGTCGTTATACCAGGCCATGTTGACGGGATCATCACCAGTGGTACTTACTCTCCTACGCTAGCAAAGTCCATAGCATTTGCGCGCGTTCCCATAGAAACAGGGACCGAGGTCATGGTCGATATCCGTGGAAAGCTATTCCCTGCTAGCGTTTGCAAACCCCGCTTTGTGAAACATGGAGAGCCGATTTAAACAGGTGACCCCCAAATAAATGCAGCATCGCCTGCACCAGGGGGAGCTAATAATTGAGATGATTACTACTAATATAAGGACAGTGTGATGAGCGATACACCAAAAAATTTAAAGTTTACGCAAACCCACGAGTGGTTGAACAACAATCAGGATGACATGATCGTAGGAATCACCGAGCATGCTCAGCAATTACTAGGTGACATGGTCTTCGTTGACTTGCCAGATATCGGAGCAACAGTTCATGCTGGCGATGAGCTAGGCGTTGTCGAGTCGGTAAAAGCAGCCTCTGATTTTTATGCGCCCATCAGTGGTGTTATCGTGGCAGTTAATCAACAGGTCAGCGAGGATCCAGCACTGGTTAACAATGACCCTTATGGCGCAGGCTGGCTCGTGAAAATAAAAGCCAGCAATCTTGAGGAAATCAATGCCTTATTGAGTGCTGAACAGTACCAAGAAGAGATAGCGGGGGATCATTGATTATGCCTTATATTCCTCACACGACCGAAGATAAGCATGCAATGCTTGCCTGCATTAATGCACCAGATATTCAGGCCCTATTTGATGAAATCCCGGCCGCGCTACAATATGGTGAATTCAAAAACATGCCTGAAGGCATGAGTGAAATGGCTATGTTGCAGCATGCCCAACGTTTGGCTGATCAAAACCAAAACGGCATCTGTTTCATCGGTGCGGGAAGTTATGAGCATCATATCCCTGCCGCTGTGTGGGATATCGCGTCACGTGGGGAGTTTCTAACCTCCTATACACCATACCAAGCAGAAGCCAGCCAAGGAACACTGCAGCTGCTGTATGAATACCAAACCATGATAGCTGAACTCACCGGAATGGACGTCGCTAATGCCTCTCTGTACGATGGCGCGACTGCACTGGCTGAAGCCGTGCTCATGGCCGTGCGTATCAACCGCCATAGCAAGTCAAACCGCGTATTGGTTCTGGGCACTGTTCACCCACTTTACCGCGAAACACTAGAAACCGTTGTTCGTAATCAACACATTGAAATCATTACCCTGCCTTTTGACATGGAGCTTGGCATCACGCCAATTGAGGTATTGGAAAAATACCGCGGTGAAGATATCACCGCACTGGTGATCGCTCAGCCTAATTTCTTTGGGTGCTTGGAGCAAGTTGATGCCATGAGTGACTGGGCACATCACAACCAAACCATTAGCATCGGCTGTGTCAATCCTGTCTCCTTGGCGCTGCTAAAACCGCCTGGCCTTTGGGGACATCATGGCGTCGATATCGTGTGTGGAGAGGGTCAACCCTTTGGATCACCCATGGCCTCAGGCGGCCCGTACTTTGGATTCTTTAGCACTCGTATGTCTCACGTAAGGCAAATGCCCGGTCGCTTGATTGGTTGTACCTTAGACAAAGAAGGAAAAACGGGTTACACGCTCACATTACAAGCACGTGAGCAACATATTCGCCGAGGGAAAGCCACATCTAATATCTGCACAAACCAAGGCTTACTTGTTACTGCAGCAACCATTCATATGAGCTTGCTGGGTGCGGAGGGATTGTCTCAAGTCGCACAGCAATGTCACCACAATACCCACGAATTGGTGATGGCATTGACGGCGATCCATGGTGTAGAGCTTGTATTTCAATCCCCTTATTTTCACGAAGCACTTTTACGACTCAGCAAACCAACACACCACGTGTTGCAGGCTTTACTTCATGCAGGTATTGCCGGTGGTTTTGCTGTTGAAGAACATTACCCACTATTGCCAAACACTATTCTTGTTTGTGCAACAGAGATGCGAACCACTGAAGACATCTCTCGATATGCGCAAACCTTAAGACAGATTATGACAGGGGAATAAGATGTTCATCGTGCATTTAACGTATAAAACACCGCTGAGCGAAGTCGACAAATATTTACAGGCGCACCGTGAGTTCCTTGATTACTATTACAAACAAGGGTTGCTGTTGGTCTCTGGGCCTACGAAACCGCGCACAGGAGGGATTATCATCGCCCTGACCAAAGATAAGGTCTATTTGGAGTCCATTCTGCAAAAAGATCCTTATTATCTTGCTGAAATAGCCGACTACCAACTGATTGAGTTTACACCCGTTATGCACTGCAATGAGCTTAAACACATTATCCATACGACGGAAGGCAAATTATGTTGATTTTCGAACAATCTCAGACTGGCCGGAGCGCATCGGCCCAAGCACCAGAAATAAGCCATAAAAAGTATACAATCCCCGCGGAGTTTATGCGAAAAACTCCACCTCGCTGGCCTGCTTGTTCAGAGTTACAAGTTGTGCGTCATTTTACGCGTTTATCACAAAAGAATTTTTCCATTGATACGCATTTTTATCCGCTGGGATCCTGCACAATGAAATACAACCCACGCGGTGTACATAAAGCGGCCTCTATCCCCGGGTTTAGCAATCGCCATCCATTGGCGATGTCCAATGCCAGCCAAGGGTTTTTGCAAGCACTTTATACTTTACAAGACTACCTTAGCGAAATAACGGGTATGCAAGGCGTATCATTGACACCTATGGCAGGCTCGCAGGGCGAACTTGCTGGTGTCGCCATGATCAAAGCCTATCACCAATCACGTGGTGATAGCATGCGCGATGAAATGCTCATTCCGGATGCGGCTCACGGAACCAACCCTGCATCAGCGGTCATGTGCGGATTTAAGGTGATTGAGCTGCTCACCGGCGAGGATGGTGACATTAACCTTGATGAGTTACGAAAAAAAATAGGCCCACGAACTGCAGGGATCATGCTCACCAACCCATCGACCCTAGGATTATTTATGCGTCAAATCAAAGAGATCGCAGAAATGGTTCACCAAGCTGGCGGATTATTGTATTACGATGGTGCTAATTTAAATGCTATTTTAGGTAAAGTAAGACCCGGCGACATGGGATTTGATATTATGCATTTAAATTTGCATAAAACATTCGCCACACCTCATGGTGGTGGGGGTCCAGGAGCCGGTCCCGTCGCCGTCGGAAAACGATTACTCCCTTTTTTGCCCCTCCCTATCGTTATCAAAGACAATGAACAATATCGCTGGGCTGATCGACGCGATCATCCACAAAGCATCGGCAGGTTATCGTGTTTCATGGGCAATGCCAGCATTTTACTGCGCGCCTATTTTTATATACGGGTGTTAGGAAAAGAGGGTTTACTGCGTGTCTCGGAATATGCAACATTGAACGCCAATTACTTGCTAGCTGAATTAAGTAAAGCCGGATTCACTAAGGCCTACCCAGGTCGGCGTGCGAGCCATGAATTTCTCCTCACACTGAACTTGGAAAAAAAGAAATATGCTATTACGGCAATGGATCTTGCCAAACGGTTGTTAGACTATGGTTTTCATGCACCAACCACTTATT
>SXGT01121303.1_pt1 | contig 10104 bp, 10 predicted proteins | sample 3176221 | NCBI WGS metagenome assembly SXGT01 (sample SAMN11356862, study PRJNA531348) | freshwater metagenome | isolation source: freshwater sample F1-120 | place: China: Fuxian Lake, Yuxi | collected 2017-12-25
CCCGACGCCGGCGTCGACGATCACCGGCACCGTCGCCTGCTCGAGGATGATCGACAGGTTGTGGGGGTTCTTGATCCCGAGGCCCGATCCGATCGGCGCGGCGAGCGGCATCACCGCGGCGCACCCCACGTCGGCGAGCTTACGACAGACGACGGGATCGTCGATGCAGTACGGCAACACCACGAAGCCCTCCTGCACCAGGATCCTGGCGGCGGCGAGGGTCTCCTCGTTGTCGGGGTAGAGCGTCTTCGGATCGCCGATGACCTCGAGCTTCACCAGGTCCGCGATGCCGAGCTCGCGCGCGAGGCGGAGCGTCCTCACGGCCTCGTCCGCGGTGAAGCAGCCCGCCGTGTTGGGCAGGAGGGTCCACTTCTTCCGCGAGAGGAGCGACATGAGCGAGCCGGACGAGCGGTCGGAGAGGTCGACGCGCCGGAGCGCGACGGTCACGATCTCGGCGCCCGACGCGTCGATCGCGGCCTCGGTCTCCTCGACGCTCGCGTACTTGCCCGTGCCCACGATGAGGCGGCTCCCGAACGCGCGGCCCGCGATCTCGAGCGGATCTTGCATGCGCGCGGAGTTACCGCGTGGAGGACCCGGCAGCAAGGGTCAATCCGGCCCGCCGGCGCGTGGGCGGGGCCTTCCAGCGGCGGTGGAGCCAGAGCCACGACGACGGATTTGCGCGTACGAACGCGGAGAGGAGCGCGGTCGACCCGCGCGCCGCGGACCCGATCCACGCGGCCCGTCCCTTCGCCGGGGGCGCGAGAGCGCCGACCACCTCGACACGCGTGATCCCGTCGGCGTCGCGGCGCGCGCAGGTGACGAGAACGGTGGCCCCCGTCCGCGCGGCCAGCGTGAACGGGCCCCGGTCGACGAGCGCCGGCGCGCCGAGGAAGGGGGCCCACACGCCGTGCGCCTCGTCGGAGGGGACCTGGTCGATGACCATGGCGACCAGGAGGCCGTCCGCGAGGGCCTGCGCACCCGCGCGGAGCGCGCCCGCGGGCGAGAGGAGCCGGAGGCCCATCCGCGCCCGCACATGGGTGCACAACGCATCGATCACCCGGTTGGAGATCGGCTTCACGACGCACGCAAGCGGCGCGATCCTCGCGCACGCGAACGCGGCGGCCTCCCAGTTCCCCGTGTGGGAGCACGCCAGGATCACGGGCCCCGCGGCGCGCGCACGCTCCAGCGCCTCGCGGGCGCTGGGCTCGATCACCACCCGCGCGCGCGCCGCGTCGGGCCGCCACCGCGCGACGACGACCTCGGCGAGCCCCACCCCGAGCTCCCGGTACACCTCCGGCGCGACGCCGGGATCCAGCCCGGCGCGCCCGAGCGACGCCTCCACGTGGGCGCGCCGGACGCGGACGAGGTGGAACGCGATCCACCCGAGCGCCGCGCCGATCCGGAGGGCGGCGCGGACGAGCACCTCAGCCGAAGCCCGCGGGTCGCCGCGAGGGCAGTCCCCGCGTGAGGCCGTCCGCCGACACGCCGAAGATGCTCGCGCGCGAAACGCCGAAGAGGTCCTTCTTCGCCGTGCGCGCGTACACCACCTCGCCGTCGGTCTTGACGGCCTCGACGCGGGTGATGGTCAGGGTGCCGCCCGAGTGGGACACGTACAGCGTCAGCGGGGAGGACTCCGCGGCCTCCGCCCAGCCGTCCTTGGTGGTCTTGGTCAGGAGGGTCTTCAGCACCGCCTCGAGCTCTTTCTCTGTCATGGTCCCTCTCTTGGTGCGGGCCGTTGTACCCCCAAAGCCCGTGCTATGAAAGGCCCGTGCACCCGGCGTACACGCAGGCGGGCGTCAAGGCCGCGGTGAGGGACCCCGGCCCGGACGACCTCGTGGTCCTCCGCGACGTGAAGAAGAGCTTCGGGCCCGGGCACGAGGTCCTCCGCGGCATCGATCTCGTGGCGCGGCGCGGCGACACGACGGTCATCATCGGCGGCTCCGGCGCCGGCAAGACCACCCTCCTCCGGCACATCGTCGCGCTCGAGCAGCCCACCAGCGGCGACATCCTGATCGACCGCGAGAACATCGTCGGCCTCTCCGAGCGCGAGCTCAACCGCGTGCGGCAGAAGTTCGGGATGGTCTACCAGTACGCGGCGCTCCTCGACTCGTTCACGGTCATGGAGAACGTCGCGTTCCCGCTCGTCGAGCACACGAAGCTCAAGAAGAAGGAGATCGAGGCCAGGGTCGTCGAGAAGCTCCGCATCCTCGACCTCGATCCGGACGTCGCGCGCAAGTTCCCGAGCGAGCTCTCCGGCGGCATGCGGAAGCGCGTCGGGCTCGCGCGCGCGCTCATGATGGAGCCGCCCATCCTCGTGTACGACGAGCCGACGAGCGGCCTCGATCCTTTGACGAGCCGCGTCGTGGACGACCTCATCGAGGAGATGCGGCAGCGCTTCGGCGTGACCAGCATCGTCATCTCGCACGACATCGCGAGCTGCTTCCGCATCGCGCACCAGGCCGTCCTCCTCATCAGGGGCGAGATCGTGGCCCGCGGGAGCCCCGACGAGCTGGCGCAAGGCGACAGCGCCGTGGCGCGCGATTTCATCGAGAAATCCGGCGTGGCCGTCGGAGACGTGGGGCGCGTGGGCGACGGGCGCTGACCCTGTCGCGGGCGCCGGGGGGGCGTCGCGAGCGCCACGCGAAAAGCGCGCTACACTTGCAGCATGGACCAGGGCCGCGAGGTCGAGAACGGCAAGGCGACGGTGGCCTTGTCCCTCGGCCTTCTCAGCGTGACCTGCCTCGGCGCGCTCGCCGGCATCCCGGCCTTCGTCCTCGGCGCGTTCGCCCACAGGTCCGCGATCCGACCGGGCGGGACGGGGCGCGCGGCCGCCGTGACGGGCATGATCCTCGGCGCCGTGGGCACGCTCCTCACGATCGTCGCGCTGTCGTGCGCGGCGGCCGCGTACAGCTACCAGCGCGCGCTCGCGATGGCGGACCCGCCAGAGGCCGACGAACCCCGAGGTCGACTCGAGGATCCGCCGCCCCGGATCGCGCTCACGTCGCGCGGCACCATCGAGATCATCGAGCTCGGGCGCACCGACAGGCGCCCGCTCCGGGATCAGCTGAGGGAGGCTCGCGAGCGAGGGCGGGCCGGGAACAAGTCCGTCCTCGTCTACATGGCCACGAAGACCTGCCGCCCATGTTTGGAGTTCGAGACCCAGCTCGCCGATCCGCGCATGCAGGTCGTCCTGGCCAAGACGGTCCTCGTGAAGGTGGACGCGGCCGAGTTCGACGGCGAGCTCGATCCCTTCCGGCTCGACGTCGACTCGGTCCCCTGGTTCTTCCAGCTCGACGCCCACGTGCGGGCGAAGGACGGCATCAGCGCGGCGGAGTGGGACCAGAACGTCGCCGGCGACATGGCCCCGGTGTTCGAGTCGTTCCTGGCCGGGAAGTACCGCAAGCGGCGGCTACCGCCCCCGATCGGGATATCCCTCTAGCTACCCTCGTAGCTGGGGCACGGGCCGGGGCTCAGTTCCGCGGGGGCTTGGCGAACCGCGGGTCGCTCTGGGGGAACGGGTTCGCGGTGTCGCGGAGGCGGAGGTCGCGCTCGTTGACGAACGTGTCGCCGCGCTCGGCGAAGAACGCGACCCCGATGACGCCGACGTTGCGCGCGTCGCCCGTCTTGGCGGCGTACGAGTCGCCGATGGCGCCGAAGCGGAAGGCGGCGACGCTCTGCGTGCTCTGGCGGAGGCCGTCGATCTCGAGCGTCGCGAACGGCATCAGCACGTAACCGCGGCTGTCGAGGTTGCCGGGCTTGCCGTTGATCACGTCGAGGCCGTCGACGGTCGCGACCGACTCGAAGCGGTGGCTGCTATGGTTCTGAAGGACGATGGTGTAACGCTCCCCGACACGACCGATGACGAAGGTGCGCTCACCGACCTTGAGCGCCTCGAATGGGTCGCCCGAGCTGTCGCGGATCGACACGGTGATGGCGCCGCTCGCGGCGGAGACGCTGCGCGTACGGGGCTCGCGCGAGGCGTGGAGGTTGGCGAGCTGGTCGACGCCGCGCGCGTCGTTGTAGTGGAGGGTGGTCACCGCGAAGGGGCGGCTGCCGTCAGCGCGGACGAACGCGACGTCGTGGATGCGGCTCGTGCGCGTCTCGCCCCACTCGGTCCCGAGCCCCTGGCGGCCCTGCGGCTCGCGGTCGGGAGCGGGAGACGACTTGCGCGCCTCGCCCCGCGAGAAGTCAGCGCCGGTCGACACGCTGGCCGGCGCCGGCTGGGCGGGCGCCGACGACTCCTCGGCCTGGACGCGGGCGCCACCGGCGGGCGAGCTCGGCTCGGAGTAGCCCGCCGTGCCGCCGCCACCGTACGTGGGCGCCGGGCTCGACTTCGACGCGCCCCCGCAGCCGGTGAGCAGCGCCAGCATCGCCATGACCAGACCGATCCGCTTCTTCATCGTCGTCTCCTCCACCGCGACCCCTCGCCGCGTTGCCCCCTCTGAACGAGGCCCCGGGTCGAGGCTTACAGGGCGATCGAAGAAACTTCACGCGCGGGTCAGGAGGACCGACTTCAGGTGGGGCTCCAGGCCGAATTCCGGAGGAAAATCGGCAGGATACGGGAGGTCCTTCAGCTGCGCGACCTCGACGCCCGCGGTGCGGGCCGCGTCCGCGATCACCCTCCGGAAGCGCCGGCGATCGGTCTTGCGGTGGTTCGAGCACGCGAGCAAGCGGCCGCCCGGCGCGAGGCGCGCGAGGACGAGGCCGACGAGCGCGCCGTAGTCGTCGGCCGTCGAGAACCGGCTCGACTTCGTCGACGCGTAGCTCGGCGGATCGAGGAGGATCAGGTCGAAGTCCTCCCGTGTGCGGGTGAGCCAGCGGAACGCGTCCTCCGCGACGAGCGCGTGAGCCGTCCCCACGCTGATCCCCGAGAGGCCGAGGTTCTCCCTGCCGCGCTCGAGGGCGGCCGCCGACGCGTCGACGCTGACGGTGCGCGTGGCGCCACCGAGGGCCGCGACCACCGTGAAGCCGCACGTGTACGCGAACAGGTTGAGCACCCGACGGCCTCGAGCGATCTCGCGGACGAGCCGGCGGTTCGCGCGCTGATCCAGGAAGATGCCCGTCGACAGGCCGTCACCCAGGCGAACGGCGTAGGGGATCCCGTCCTCGTGCATGGTGCATGGATCGGGGGCGTCGGCGCCGGCGGACGCGCGACGCGGGGCGAGGTCGTCGCGGCGGGTGTCCACGAGCAGGTTGGCCTGGCGGGGCCGGGCCTTCGTGTAGACGCCCTCGAGTCCCAGGGCGAGGACCTCGCGCACGGCGCGCTCTCGAGAGGCCAGGTCGTCGAAAGGCGGGCCGTAGAAGTGCACGACGGCGTGCTGGCCGTAGACGTCCACGGCGAGGCCGTGCAGGCCGTCGCCGCCCTCGTTCACCAGGCGAAAGGCGGTGGTCGCGGGATCGCGACCGAGCGCGTAGCGCTTCTCGACGGCGGCCCGGAGGAGGCGGCCGAGATCGCCCGCGGTCGGCCTGCCGTCCTCGCCGCGGACCCACCCGGTGAGCTCCGGAGGCGTCGGAGCGGTGACCGTGAGCCTCTCGCCCGTGGACGGGTGCGCGAGCGAGAGCGACGAGGCGTGGAGGAGCAACCGATGCGCCTTCGAGCGGCGCGCATCCCCGTAGAGGCGATCGCCGGCAATGGGCGCGCCCTCCGCGGCGAGCTGGACGCGCGCCTGGTGCATGCGCCCCGTCTCGAGCTCGAGCTCGACGAGCTGCCGGTCGCCGGAGGACTCGACCAGCCGCACGCGCATCACGGCCCGCTCGGCGCCGCGCGGCGCCTTCCCACGGACGACGGTCGCGCGCCCCTTCTCCTTCACGAGCCAGTGCTCGAGCCGCGCCTCCTTCCTCGTCCATCCCGTCACCCCGGCGAGGTAGCGCTTCGCGACCCGGCGCCCTTCGAACTGGGCGGCGACGCCCGGGTTCGCCTCGCGACGGCGCGTGAACAGGAGGACCCCGCTCGTGTCGCGATCGAGGCGCTGGTGCACCCCCAGGTACGCGCTCGGGTCGCCGCGGGTGGCGAGGAAGGCCGCCAGGCGCGCGCGCACGTCGTCGTCGGCGCCCTCGACGGCCTCCTGGGAGGGGACGCCGCACGGCTTGTCGACGAAGAGGAGATCGGGGTCCTCGTGGAGGATCCACTCGGGCCGGAAGTCCACGAACAACGGGAGGCGAGCCAAGGGGGACAGTCTAGCGTCGCGCCCGAGCGCGAGCCCAGGCCGAAGGCCGGAGCCGGAGGCCGATCTTCGCGCCCGTTCGGGCTCGGCCTCGGGCCCGGGCTCGAGCCGTGCTAGGAGGGGCGCCGGAGGAAGGACATGAAACTCGAAGACCTCAGGATCATCATCTCGGGCGGGGCGCAGGGCATGGGCAGGCACTTCGCGCTCTCGCTCGCCAGCGCCGGGGCCCAGGTCGCGATCGGCGACGTCAACGAGGCGGGGCTCACGGAGACCGTGGAGGCCGCGGCGGGCAAGCGCGGCAAGGTCCACGCCCGCAAGCTCGACGTGGCCGACGAGGCGGACGTCGGAGCGTTCGTCGAGTGGGCGCACGGGCAGATGGGCGGCCTCAACGCGCTCATCAACAACGCCGGCATCCTTCGCGACGGCCTGCTGGTGAAGAAGGACCGGGAGACGGGCGCGGTGAAGACGCTCACGAAGGCGCAGTGGGACGCGGTCATCGGCGTCAACCTCACGGGCGCGACGCTCCTCGCGCGGGACACGGTCGCGAAGATGGTCTCGACGAACCAGCGCCCCGGCGTGGTCGTGAACATCTCGAGCATCGCCCGGCACGGCAACCGCGGGCAGTCCAACTACACGGCCGCCAAGGCGGCGCTCGCCGCGAACACCACGACGTGGGCGAAGGAGTTCGCGCCGTTCGGGATCCGCGTCGCGGCGGTGGCCCCCGGCATGATCGAGACGCCCATGACGCAGGGAATGAACCAGAAGGCGCGGGACGCCCTCGTCGCGGCGATCCCCGTCGGGCGGATCGGCCTGCCGGAGGACATCTGGGTCGCGGTGCGGTTCTGCCTGGAGTGCGACTACTTCAACGGGCGTACCATCGACGTGGACGGCGGGCTGTCGATGTAGGCGGCCCCAGAGGGCCCGGCTTCGCACCTCAGAAGCGCACCCACCCCATCTGCGCCGCGATCAGCACCAGAACGACCGCGACGCCGACCTCCACGAGGAACCGCGCCGTCTTCTTCACGACGCGGAGGCTCGCCACCAGCAGAAGCGCCGCCACCACGACCGTCGGGATGCCGGTGCGCCGGGACAGCGCGCCCACGAGCGCGGGGAGGTCCGCGGCGTGCGCGGCCACGAAACGCGCGGCGCGAAGGGCGAGCTCGGGGGCGACCCACACGGGCCGTGATTCGACCACCGGCGCAGGGCGCGGGCCAAGATCCCGGGATCACGAGACAACATTGGCATCCAGGCGGCGTCTCGACTAGATCCTCGCCTGACCCCATGCGGCTCGTCGTGTTCGGTGCAGGGTACGTCGGCCTCGTCACCGGGACCGGCCTCAGTGACCTGGGTCACGACGTCTTCCTCTGCGACATCGACGCCGACCGGATCGAGGCGCTCTCCAAGGGCTCGGTGCCGATCTACGAGCCCGGCCTCGCCGACCTTGTGCGGCGCAACCAGCGGAACGGACGCCTACGGTTCGGCACGACCATCGCGCCTCCCTACGACCGAGCGGACGCCTACTTCGTCGCCGTGGGCACGCCGCCCACCGCGAGCGGCGCCGCGGATATCAGCGCCGTGCTCTCGGTCGCCGACGAGATCGCGCGGGTCGCGCAGACGCCGGCCCTCGTCGTCGTGAAGAGCACCGTCCCCGTGGGCACCTGCGACGCGGTGCAGGAGCGAATGGGCGGCGCGCGCGTGCCGCTCGAGGTCGTCTCCAACCCGGAGTTCCTGAAGGAGGGGGACGCGGTCAACGACTTCTTCAAGCCCGACCGCATCGTGCTCGGCGCGCGGAGCGAGGGGGCGCGCGCCACGTTGCGCGATCTCTACGCGCCGCTCCAGCTCTCGGGCGAGCGCGTGGTGGTGACGGATCCGCGCTCGAGCGAGCTCATCAAGTACGCCGCCAACACGATGCTCGCCATGCGGGTGTCGTTCATGAACGAGCTATCGCGCCTCTGCCACGCGACGGGCGCCGACGTGCACGCCGTCCGGCTGGGCGTCGGGACCGACGCGCGCATCGGCAAGCGGTACCTGTACTCCGGGCCTGGCTACGGCGGATCGTGCTTCCCCAAGGACGTGCAGGCGCTCGCCGCGCTCGGGAAGGCGAGCGGCGTCCCGATGCGGCTCGCCGAGGCGACGCACCTCGCGAACGAGGAGCAGGCGACGTACCTCGCGGATCTCGTGGAGAAATCGCTGGACGGCGTGGAAGGCCGCACCATCGCCCTCTGGGGCCTCGCGTTCAAGCCCGAGACCGACGACGTGCGCGAGTCGCCAGCGGTCAAGCTCGCCCGCGCGCTCGTCGACAAGGGCGCCACCGTCGTGGGCCACGATCCCGAGGCCAGCGAGAACTTCCTCAAGGTCATGGCGGAGCGCCCGGAGCACGCCGGCAAGGTGCGCGTCACCGAACGCGACTACGATGCCCTCGACGGGGCGCACGCGCTCGTCCTGCTCGCCGAGTGGCGGAGCTACCGCGCGCCGAACTTCGCCGAGATGAAGCGGCGCCTCGCGCCCGGCGACGGAGAGCTCCCGCCCGTCCTCGTGGACGCCCGGAACATCTGGCGCCCGCTCGACGTGCTGCGCGCCGGGCTGCGATACCAGGGCATAGGCGTCTCGGCGACGGGCACGACGCGCGTCCACGACCGGCCGTCGCAGAGGTGAGCGTGCGGCCCGGCGCGCGCGCGCGCACCTACGCGGTGACGGGAGGCGTGGGGTTCATCGGTTACCACGTGACGCGCGCCCTGCTCGAGCGTGGGGATCGCGTGGTGGTCCTCGACGACTTCAGCGACGCGCCCTACCCCCGCGCGATGAAGGAGCGGAACCGCGCCGATCTGGCGTCGGGGTTCCGAGGCGTGGACGTCCGCGCGGGGTGCGTGACCGATCGCGCGGCGGTGCGGGAGGCGCTCGCCGGGGCCGACGCGGTCCTCCACCTCGCCGGGCTCGCGGGCGTGCGGCCGAGCTTCGCCGATCCGTGTGCGTACATGCGCGTGAACGTCGAGGGCACCGCGAACGTGCTGGAGGCCGCGCTCGAGGTCGGCGTGCGCCGCGTCCTGTTCGCGTCGAGCTCCTCCGTGTACGGCGACTCGACGCCCCTCCCCGCCCGCGAGGACGCGCCCGCGATCCTGCCCGCGTCGCCCTACGCCGCGTCGAAGCGCGCGGCCGAGCTCGTGGCCCTCGCGATCGCCCGGCGAGCCCCGGACCTGGCGTGCACAGGGCTTCGGTTCTTCACCGTGTACGGCCCGCGGCAGCGCCCCGAGATGGCCATCACGCTCTTCGCGCGCGCCATCGTCGAGGGCCGGCCGATCACGGTGTTCGGCGACGGCTCGATGCGACGTGACTTCACCCACGTGGACGACATCGCCCGCGGCGTCTTGCTCGCGGTCGACCGGGAGGAGCCGGGCTACCGCGCGTACAACCTCGGCTCGGGGGCGCCCGTGACCCTCGCCGAGATGGTCCGCGGGCTCGAGGCCGCCTGCGCGCGGACCGCCATCCGCGGCCACGCGCCGGTCCCGCTCGGCGACGTCGCCGCCACGTTCGCGGACATCTCGAAGGCGGGACGGGAGCTTGGATGGAGGCCGGAGATCCCGCTCGTCACCGGCCTCGGAACCGTGGTGGCGTGGGTGCGGGCCGGCGGGGGCCCGGGTACCGCCGCCGGGTGACCCGCCAGGCGCTGCGCGGCGTCGGACCCGGGCCGCCTCAGGCGGCCTTCTCCAGCGCCTCCTTCAGCGACGCCAGGACGAGGTCCACCGTCTTCTTCGCGTCGCCGAAGAGCATCCGCGTCCCGGGCTTGAAGAACAGCGGGTTCTCGATGCCAGCGTAGCCGCTCGCCATGCCCCGCTTCATCACGATCGTCGTCTTGGCCTTCCAGACCTCGAGGACCGGCATCCCGTAGATCGGGCTCGCGGCGTCGTCGAGCGCGCTCGGGTTGACGATGTCGTTCGCGCCG
>SXGT01719871.1_pt1 | contig 10104 bp, 9 predicted proteins | sample 3176221 | NCBI WGS metagenome assembly SXGT01 (sample SAMN11356862, study PRJNA531348) | freshwater metagenome | isolation source: freshwater sample F1-120 | place: China: Fuxian Lake, Yuxi | collected 2017-12-25
GTGAACATCTATCCCGCCGAGATCGAGGGCGCCCTCGCCGCCCATCCCGCCGTCGCCGACGTCGCGGTCATCGGCGTTCCCGATGACGAGTGGGGCGAGTCGGTGAAAGCGGTGATCCAACTCAAAGACGAGTTCGTTGCCGACGACGCACTGTCCCAGTCGCTCGACGAACACTGCCGGGCGCTGCTCGCGGGCTACAAAGCCCCTCGGTCGTTCGATTTCGTCGAGTCGATCCCGCGTACGGGAACCGGCAAGATCGAGAAGCGAACGTTGCGAGCGCCGTACTGGGACGGCCACGAGCGCAAAATCTGAACTTCGGTCGGGACGATACGGTGCACGCCGTGACCGACGAACTTGCACCAATCGACCCGACGGCGTTCGCGCAGCGCTACGGGCCCCGCGCACTGGTTGCCGGCGGCGGCGTCGGCCTCGGCGCCGAATATTGTCGCCAAATCGCGGCTACGGGCATCGACCTGCTGATCGTCGACCGTGATGTCGCCGCGCTCGACGCGATCGCGTCTGAGATTCGCGGCGGCTCGACCGGTGTCGACGTCGTCACCGCCGCGATCGACCTCGGCCAACCGGCACTCCAACTGCTCACTGCCCTGCGCGCTGCGAGCGAGGGACTCGACATCGGACTCGTCGTCGCCAACGCGGCGTGGTCACCGGTCGGGCCGTTCGTCGACGTCGAACTCGAACTCCACTTGACGGCCATCGATGTGAACTGCCGGGCACCCGTGGTGCTGGGCCACGAGTTCGGGCGGCGCATGATCCGACGCGGCCGCGGTGGGCTGATCTTCATGTCGTCACTCGCCGCCGAATCCGGTGCCGCCCAGGTTGCGCTCTACTCGGCGACGAAAGCATTCGACCTCGTCTTGGCCGAAGGGCTCTGGTACGAGTTGCGCGACCACGGCGTCGATGTCGTTGCGATCCGGCCTGGATCGACCCGCACACCGGGTTGGGAGTCCTCCCAGCCGACGCAGGAGTTCGACGGCGTCATGGAACCGCTCGACGTCGTTCGGGATGCGCTGGCCGCGCTCGGAACCACTCCGTCGATCGCCGCGGGCGCAGCGAATCGGGCCGCGGAGGCCTTCTTCCGGTCGCTCCCCCGCCGCGACGTCATCGAGATGATGAGTTCGATCACGAAGGATCTGGTCCCCGCACCGCACTGACCAGCCGGGCCGACCCACCGGTCGCTGTGTGCGAGCGCGATCTCGATGACGAGCGCGTCGTGGGTGATCTACGAACGCGCTGCGGTGCGTAGACGTCGACGTTCGAGCGCTTCGGTGATCGTGGCGAGCCCGATCTCGAACTCGTCGGCGAAGTCATACCCGGCGACCAGCACGTGTTCGGTCGCCATCTCGACGAGGTACGGGTACGCGCCGGGCGCGATTGCGGCCAACATCGTCGTTGCGAGTTCGGGGATTTCGTCAGGGCCGTCGAACGGCAAGGCCGCTTCTTGCAACACGAATCCGTACACGAAGCTGTCGAGCAACGCGAACGCGTGCGCAGCTTCGGCGATCGAAAAGCCCGCACGTCGCAAGCACCCGAGCACTGCATCGTGATGCGCCAGCGTTGCGGGACCGGGCGTCGAGCGCGAATCCAACAAGCCCGTGGCCCACGGGTGACGGCGCAGCGCGGCGCGCACCGAGCGCGATCGGCGATGGACGGCGTCCTGCCACGGTTCGCCAGCTGCCCGCTCGGAGCCGGACCATTCGACGTCGTGGACGGCGATCTCGCCGAACACTGCATCGACCATCAGGTCGATGAGCGCGTCCTTGTTGGCGACGTGGTGGTAGAGCGACATCGCCTCGACGCCAACCGCCTTGGCCACCGAACGCATCGACACGGCACCCATGCCGTCGCGGTCGGCGATTGCGACGGCCGCCGCCGTGATGCGGTTGGCGTCGAGGGGCGGCCGGGTTCGACGAGGACTCACAGCGACACTCCCTGTTCGGTCGACTTGTCAACCTTACAACGTATGGCTATCCTTACGGCGTATGGCCAAGAATCGGATCCCAACTGCACTCGATGTTCGTCCTGCCACGGGCGGTCGTCCCGATTCGATGTGCGCCGTCGTGCAAACCGGCTACGGCCGGCCCCGCGACGTGCTCCACGAGCAACGGGTGGCGATCCCCACACTGCCACCCGACCGGTTGCTCGTCGCCGTACACGCCGCCGGAGTCGACCGGGGGGTCTGGCACATCACCGTCGGCGAGCCGCGCGCCGCGCGCCTGGCCTTCGGACTACGCCGACCTCGCACCCGCCCGGGCTTCGACTTCTCGGGCACGATCGTGGCGACCGGATCGAAGGTCGACGGGTTCTCCCTTGGCGATGAGGTCTTCGGAACGACCCGAGGATCGTTCGGTGCGTACGCCCTCGTCGATCCCCGCAAATGTGCTCCCAAGCCGCCGGCCCAACCGTTCGCCGCTGCGGGCGCACTCGCCGTCTCGGGGTTGACCGCACTCCACGCGGTGCGCAACCACGGCCGCGTCCGGGCCGGCCAGCGCGTGCTCGTCGTCGGCGCCTCGGGTGGGGTGGGATCGTTCGCGGTACAGATCGCCAAACACTTCGGCGCGACCGTCACGGCCATCGCGAGCGCAGCGAAGCTGGAGTTCGTTCGATCGCTCGGCGCCGATGTCGTCGTGGAGTACGAGTCGTCGTCGATCGCCGACCACGGACGCCACGACGTCATCATCGACATCGGGGGCTGTCGACGCCGATCCGAACTCCGACGCGCTCTCGTTCCGGGCGGGACCATCGTGTTCGTCGGCGGCGAACGCGGCGAACGTTGGCTCGGCGTGCGCCGTCAGATCGGAGCCGCGTTGTGCTCTCCGTTCAGTCGCAACCGGTACGTGATGTTCGTGTCGAGCGAGAACGCGACCGACATGCGCGTGCTCGCCGACCTCGTCACCGCCGGCGAGATTCGTACCGCGGTCGATCGAGTACACCCGCTCGCGAACGTCGTCGACGCGCTCGAGCGACTCGAGCGCGGCGAGGTACGCGGCAAAGACGTCATCGAGGTCACGGGATCGACTCCGGGAGAACCGGCAGCGCACGATTGAACGGGTGCGCGTCGGCTCACACCGTCAACCGTCAACCTTGATTCGACGCGGGAGCCGGTCGAGCCACCACGCAACCAACCCGGCATCGTCGATTCCATAGGCCGCGTTGGCGGCGACGGCGAACGCACGCCACTGGTCTGTGCTTCGCCGTCCGGACGCAAGCACCGTCGCGAGCGCCGTCGCCCGTTCCCATGCGTCGGGGTCGGCCGGGAGCGGCAACGCCGCGATCTGCTGCGCGCTCAGTTTGATCGCGTCGATCGAACGGGCCGCGCCGCGATAACTGCGTAACGCGAGTCGGGTCACCACCGGCGCACTCAGCGCCGCGGCCACTCGCCACAGGTGATCCGGAGCCGGAACGACCGTGACCACCGGCACGCACGGCACGCACGAGCCATCGACGTCGACCGTGCACTCGACAATGCGCGTCTGCGTCGCGACCAGCACCTTCGGGACCGTGCGAGCATCCAACCACGAGCGCAACGCCGGTGCGTCGGCTCGCAGCGCGGCGGCGTCGACGGTCGGCGCGGCCCACGTTCGCTTGGCAAAGCGCACTGGACGTTGCCCCCACAAGGATGTCAACGGGTCGATCGTCCCGCACGTCACGAGTTGGTGGGGACCGCCACCTTCGCGTACGTACGGCACGATTCCGTAGTACTGGTCGCGAAAGTCTGCGGTGACGGCAGCGAGATCTCCGATCGTGCCCGCGGCATTTCCGCCGAGCATCCAGTCGCCGTCTCCGTCGTCGGTCAGGCTGCCCCAGCCCGACGCCGCAGCCGCGTCGAAGTCGCTTGCGGCGAGCGGCGCAACGGACCGCCACGCCCGGTCGCGAAAGCGTCCGATCGCGGCCTGCTCACGATCGCGAACCACCACGATCGCGCACACGCGCACCCGAGCGTGATCGAAGAGGTTGTCGTCGTCCGACCACCACACCGTCTCGAGCGCGGCGCGTCGCGCGACGACCTGGCGGATCGCGTTCGCGTCGCGCGTCGAAAGCAGCGACCGAGGAAGCACGAACGCCACCACTCCACCAGGCCGCACGATCTCGACGGCCTGCGCGAGAAAGACACCCGCTACGTCGGCATACCCGCCCGCGTGCGCGCCGAACCGCGCACGAAGGCGGGCGGCGTACTCCCGGTCGGGTGCTTGCGCCCGTCGAAGTCGATTGAGGAAGGGTGGGTTCCCGACGACGAGATCGAAACCGCCATGGCGGACGAACACATCCGCGAACGCTCCAGAACCCGGCGTGCGGGCATCGACGTCGAACAGCGCGTCGCCCACGCGAATGTCGGCACCGGGTCCGAGTCGAGCCTGACACGACCCGACCGCACCGGCGTCGATGTCCATGCCGAACAGGTTGGGGCGGGACACGGTCGGATCAACACCGGCGGCCGAACGGAAACGACGCACCGAGTCGAGAAACACGCCGTCGCCGCACGCAGGATCGAGCACGTTGATCGAAGCGCCATCCGCCGAAGGCTCGGTGCGCCGAAGGCTGGCGAACGAGCGCTCGACGAGAGCGTCGGCCAACCATTCGGGGGTGTAGAACGCTCCGCGCCGCCGAACTGCTTCGAGCGCGACCTCGGCGCTCACCTACCAGCGAATCTCGATCTCGAGTTCGTTATCGTCGCCGATTTCGATCTCGACACTGAACTCGACTTCGTCGGGAACCTTCACGGTGTACGGAACACCATCACGACGGAAGCGCAGCGCGTTGTGCCGCGACAACTGGTCCGCGATTTCGCGCAGTCGATCTGCGGCGGCTTCACGTCGCAGGCGCGCTGACTCTTCGATCTCGAACAACTCCACGTGCACCTCCACGGTTGACAACTCGGCTGCGACGGTAGTCGCCTCGAAACGACTCGAACCGCTTGGTCAGCCGAACCAACACGTGCGGACGCGCGGGTGCTTGGTCACGGTCGGGCGAACGCGCCGCGACCATCGAGACGAACGATTCGTCCATCGTCGACGGTGACCTCGGCCGGCGCCTTCCGCGCACCAATCGTGACGACGACAGCACGCGGCGCGCCGCGTGGCGTACGCGGCGGCGTCGAAAGAATCTGGGCGCTCCAACCTTCGACGTCGAGATCGTCGACATCGAGCGTCACGGCGGTGACCGACTCGTCGCCGGCCGCATCGGTGAAGGTGAGAATCGCTCGATGCGTACTCATGCGCAGCACCGCACGGGAACCCACGCGTACGACAACTCGGGTTCGCCCGCGAAACGGTCGGACATCACGCCGGACTCAGGCGTCCGGGTTTCGGGTCATTTCGGGAACGTACGGAATCAGTTCGCCGTCTTCGCCCATCGTTCCGAGCAACATCCCGGCATCGTCATAGACCGGAGAACCCGCTGCGGACCCGCCGCCCTGGCGTCGTTCCCGCTTCGCCGCCTGTTTGGCCTTGCGGTTGCGCTCCTTTTGGAGCTTGTCGAACGTCGTGCGCTGCTTGCCAGCCATTGGGCGCCTCGCGATCGTTGTGACGATCGCGTACCGAACGTCGGGAGCGCCACGCTAGTGGCCGTCAGTCCACGATCTGTGCTCGCAACTCGCGAGCACCGGGTGCCCCGTAGGCTCACGGCGTGTCCACGGTGGATTCGCACGATTCGGACCCCATCGGCGCGGGCGACTTCGGCGTGTGGCTCGCCAACCTGCGCCGAATCATGCGTCGCGGCGGCGAGTCCGACGTTGCGTGCGGCACGTGTACAGGGTGCTGTTCAGGCTCGCAGTTCGTGCACATCGAACCCGACGAGCACGTAGCGCGGGCCGCGATCCCGCCCGCGTGGCTGGTACCGGCTCCGGGCATGCCGCCCGGACACCAGGTCATCGGTTTCGACGCGGAGGGACGTTGCCCGATGCTCGGCGACTCGGGCTGCACGATCTACCCCGATCGTCCACGAGCCTGTCGGGTCTACGACTGTCGCGTCTTCGCCGCGGCGGGCGTCGAGGTGGACGAACCCGAGAAGACCGCGATCGCGCACCGGGCGCGTCGTTGGGTCTTCGAATACTCGTCCGAGGCAGATCGCGCCCAACATGTCGCAATGACCCGCCGTGGCGCCGAGGTTGCCCACGATCCCCAGCTCCGCGATGTTGCGTCCCTCGGTCGAGCGCTGGCCGTGATCCGCTCGCAGCTCGGCGCCTCGGCGGACGGCGCCAACCCCGCCTCGCGGTCTTCGGCACGCCGTCGCCGGACAACGACACCTCGATGCGATGAGTGAGCGCTCACTCACCTAAGGTCGGGCGATGCCGATCGCGACGCCACCCAGCTCCCGCGCACCGGGCAGCGCCGTGGACTCGGACGCGACGATCGCACCGGGCACCCGTACCCGAGCCGCGGCCCTGCCGCCCGAAGCCCGACGGGCCGCCATCGTGGCCGCCGCGCTCCCCCTCGTACTCGAACACGGCGATCGGGTGACGAGCCGCCAGATCGCCGATGCCGCCGGGATCGCCGAGGGAACAATCTTTCGTGTCTTCTCCGACAAGGACGCAGTGATCGCCGCCGTGATCGATCAAGCGATCGACATCGATGCACTCGAGCACGCGCTCGGCGGCATCGATGCAACCGCACCCTTCGACCAGCAACTCGGCGCGGCCGTCGAGGTGTTGCGCCAGCGCGTCTTGCACATTTGGCAGCTGTTGTCGCGCCTCGGACCGAATCATCGAGAGTCGGCGGATCGCCCGATGATCGACAGCCCCACCTTGGTGGCGCTGTTCGAACGACACGCCGACCAGTTACGCGTCGATCCCAAGACCGCAGCACGACTGCTACGCGCGTTCACGTTGACGGCAGTGCACCCATTGCTCGACGACACGCCCGACTCGACGAACGACGTGGTGCAGTTGTTCCTGCACGGCGTCGTCGCTCGGAGCGAGGTCGACCCGTGCTGACCCGCGTGTTGCGAGAACACCTTGCGCCGTCGAAGCGCCTCATCGTGCTCATCCTCATCTGGCAGACCGTACAAACCACCGCGGCACTCAGTCTTCCAACCATCAACGCCCGCATCATCGACAACGGCGTGCTACTCGGCAACGTCGGGTACATCTGGACGTGGGGCGCGATCATGCTTGCCGTCGCGATCGTCCAAGTGGTGTTTGCCGTTCTCGCCGGCTACCACGGCGGGATGGTCGCGATGCGATTCGGACGCGACCTGCGCGGACGCATGTTCCATCAGGTCACCGACTTTTCGGCTCGCGAGGTCGGAACGTTCGGCGCTCCATCGCTCATCACGCGCATCACCAATGATGTCCAGCAGGTGCAGATGCTCGTCGTGATGGCGTGCACGATGGCCATCGCCACCCCGGTCACGATGGTCGTCGGCATCATCATGGCGATGCGTCAGGACGTCGGGCTTTCGATCGTGCTCGTGGTCGGCATTCCGATCGTCGCAGTCATCCTCGGCATCGTCGTCGCCAACATGGTGCCCGCATTCCGCCTGATGCAAGAGCGCATCGACACCATCAACCGAGTGCTCCGCGAGCAGATCACCGGGCTTCGTGTCGTGCGAGCGTTCGTTCGGGAACCTACTGAGACGAAGCGATTCGCCGGCGCGAACGACGATCTCACGAGCGTCTCGCTCCGAGCGGGCCGGCTGATGTCGGCGATGTTCCCGACGGTCAACTTCTTGATCAACGCGTCGAGCGTGGCCGTGCTGTGGATCGGCGCCAACAAGGTGAATCAGGGCGACCTCGCGATCGGGACGCTCGTTGCCTACTTGAGCTATCTCGTCCAGGTCCTGATGTCGGTCGTCATGGCGACGTTCACGATCTCGATGATTCCGCGGGCATCGGTGAGTTCGGAGCGCATCATCGAGGTACTCGACACGCCGACAACCGTCGTGGCTCCGACCAAACCGGTCGCGTCGATGCCGGAACCCGGGACCTTCCGGCTCGCCGATGTCGGCTTCCGGTATCCGGGAGCCGAACACGCAGTACTCGAGTCCGTCTCGGTCCTCGGCACGCGCGGCACGACCACGGCGATCGTCGGGAGCACCGGAGCCGGCAAGACAACGCTCGTCAACCTGCTCGTTCGGCTCTACGACGCAACCGATGGACGCGTCGAGATCGGTGGGGTCGACGTGCGCGAACTCGACCCCGATGTGCTGTGGACGACCATCGGCTACATCCCGCAGCGACCCTTCCTCTTCGCCGGCACAGTGCGCAGCAATCTCGAGTTCGGCAAGGCCGACGCGACCGACGACGAGATGTGGGAAGCGCTCACGGTCGCGCAAGCCGCCGACTTCGTCGCCGCGATGCCCGGAGGGCTCGACGCCCGCATCGAGCAAGGCGGAACGAACGTGTCGGGCGGCCAACGCCAACGGCTGTCGATTGCACGCGCGCTCGTTCGCAAACCATCACTTTACGTGTTCGACGACTCGTTCTCCGCGCTCGACCTGGCGACCGACGCACGGCTGCGCGCCGCGCTCGTCCCCTACACGCGCGATGCCGCGGTGGTGATCGTCGCGCAGCGCGTGTCCACGATTACGAGCGCCGATCAAATCCTCGTTCTCGACGACGGCGAGATGATGGGCATCGGCACCCACGACGACTTGTTGTCATCCTGCCCGTGTTACGTCGAGATCGTCGAGAGCCAACTCGGAGAACACGCGACATGACTACCGTCGACGAGCACCTATCGGGATCGGCCGACGAGAACTCCGACGACGACGTCGACCTCGCCGCACCCGAATCGCGCGCCGCAGGACGATTCACCGCGGTCGGGATGCCCACCGAGAAGTCGAAAGACTTCGGCGCTGCGTTACGGCGTCTTACGACGATGTTGCAACGCGACCGGGCGACCCTGGTTGTAGTCGTGGTGGTTGCAGTCATCAGCGCAGTCTTGAACGTGTTCGGACCGCGCATCCTCGGGCACGCAACGGACGTCATCATTCGGGGCGCATTCGGCAGCGCCGGGATGGACTTCGCCGCGCTGCACCGTGCCCTGCTCGGAGCGCTTGCGCTCTATGCCACGTCGTCGATCTTGTCGATCGGCGCGTCGTGGCTCCTCGCCGGCGTCGTCCAACGACTCATGAACCGGGTACGCGCCGAGATCGAGGCAAAGTTGCATGCGCTGCCGCTCGGCTACATCGACCGCCAAGCGCGCGGGGATCTGCTGAGTCGCGTCACGAACGACATCGACAACGTCGCGCAGAGCCTGCAACAGACCCTCGGACAGATGCTGACCTCGGTCCTGCTGCTCGTCGGGGTCACAGTCATGATGTTCACGATCTCGCCGATGCTCGCCCTCGTCGCACTGATCACGGTGCCGCTGTCGGTCGTGTCCATGGGGTTCGTGGCGAAGCGGGCGCGACCGCGTTTCATGGGGCAGTGGCGCAGCACGGGTCAGCTGAACGCGCAGATCGAAGAGACGTTCACCGGTCATGCGTTGGTGAAGACCTACGGACGCCAACGTGCTGTCGAACAACGGTTCTCCGACACCAACGACGACCTCTACCGGTCGGCGTTCGGCGCGCAGTTCATGTCCGGCTTGATGCAGCCGCTCTCCATGTTCCTCGGCAACGTCCAGTACGTGATCGTCGCCGTCGTGGGCGGTCTGCGCGTCCAAAGTGGCGCCATCAGCATCGGCGACGTGCAGGCCTTCATCCAGTACTCACGCAACTTCTCGATGCCGCTCACCCAATTGGCATCGATGATGAACGTGTTCCAATCTGGCATCGCTTCCTTCGAGCGAGTCATCGAGTTCCTCGACGCCGACGAACAAGTCGCCGACCCCACACCAGCGGTCGAAGCACCGCCCGTCCGCGGTCACGTCGAGTTCCGCGACGTCACGTTCAGCTACGACCCGGATCGATCGCTCATCGAGGGGCTTTCCCTCGTCGCGGAACCCGGTCGAACCATTGCCATCGTCGGACCGACGGGCGCAGGCAAGACGACACTCGTGAACCTCATCATGCGGTTCTACGAGCTCGACGGAGGCGCCATCCTGCTCGACGGACGCGACATCTCCGACATGCCGCGCCGCGAGCTGCGCTCCGAGATCGGGATGGTGCTCCAAGACACCTGGCTGTTCGGCGGCACGATCCGCG
>SXGT01498787.1_pt1 | contig 10103 bp, 9 predicted proteins | sample 3176221 | NCBI WGS metagenome assembly SXGT01 (sample SAMN11356862, study PRJNA531348) | freshwater metagenome | isolation source: freshwater sample F1-120 | place: China: Fuxian Lake, Yuxi | collected 2017-12-25
CTTCACCAACGATGATGCAACTGAAACTCAAGGGGATCTCACCACTCCGATTTCCAATCCTCGAACCCTTGTTCGCAATGACGTGCGAAGCTTCGTGAGCGAGGTTGTTTTTCGTACTGCCTACCCCACGCATCGGTAGATACGACCCGCTCGATCCGCAGCCTAGCGAAGCAGTCTAGCGAGCGTTGGAGCTGGCAAAACTTGCGCCCGGTCACAGGGCAAACGATCCCGCTTATGTCGAATGACGTCGCCACTTCGTGTTGCTGAGTGAGTGATAAGAAATCGCTTTTCAGGCGGCCTGGGCACGCACCCGTTGTGACCGGCCTGAATGAGCGCGTTCATGGGGAGACGGTATCAAAGCTGGGGTGGAGAGGGCAAGAAATGCGGTCAAGCGCCCGCTCCAGAGCCGTCAGCTGCGCTCAGGGATACATCGGCGGCGGACGCGCGACAGCGTGCAGCGGAGGCATTCGAGGCCGCCGTGTCCCGCCTCAGCGAAGACGCCGACGAGGCCCGGCGATCCGATCTCAGAGGGTTGGGGGTCGAATCCTGACTAGGATCCCACGCCGCCATTGGATTCTGTTGGCAGCGAGGAAGCGATCCACGCCCTGAAGCCACCGACGAGATCACTGGCGTTCGTGAATCCCGCCTCTGCGAGCAGGCTGGTGCCAATCGCCGAGCGATAGCCTCCCTCGCAGAGCACGACCACCGGACGATCCCGGGGCACGTCGCCGATCCGTTCCCGCAGGTGCGTCAACGGAATGTTGCGGCTGTGAGCCAGATGCCCGGTCTGCCATTCTTTCTCGGAGCGGACGTCGACCACGAATGGTCTGGGCGATGCGCTTAATCGCTCAGCCAGGGCCGGAGCCGTGATCCGCGAAACAACGCGAATCAACTCCGGGCGAGGTGACAGCGCCGCCATCCCGTTGGCGAGGTAGCCGGCGACATTGTCGAACCCAATGCGGCCCAACCGCATGACCGCCTCTTGTTCGCTCCCTGGGTCTGCGATCACCACGATGGGCCGATCATGACGGAGGAGCGACCCGCACCAGGTGGCGTACTTCCCCTGGAGGCCGATGTTGATCGAGCCCGCCAGGTGTGCCCCCTCGAAATCGGTTCCCTCGCGCACGTCGAGGAGCTCCGCGCCCTGGCGCTTCATCCGGACGACGTCATCGATGCCGAGCGGCGTCAGGGAGGCACGAAGCGTCGCGTCGAGGTCCGGGCGCTCCTGTCTGTTCTTGACGGCGTCGTAGACGAAGTAGTCAGGCGCTTCCGGCTGGTCGCTGGTCACGAGCCTCTTGAACTCGTCGACGCTCATCGGTTGCAGCGCATAGTTGAATCGCTTCTGTTCTCCGACAGTCGAGACCGTCTCGGTGCTCAGGTTCTTGCCGCACATCGACCCAGCACCATGGGCCGGGTACACGAGCGTCGAATCCGGGAGTGCGCGGAGCTTGCTGAGCGAGTGATACAACATCTCGGCCAGTTCGTCCGCCGTGACGCCGATCGACGCCATGAGGTCCGGCCGACCAACGTCTCCGATGAACAACGTGTCACCGGTCAGGACCGCGCAGGGCCTCGCGTCGTCGCTGGTCCCGTCGAACACCAGGAGTGAGATCCCCTCCGGGGTGTGGCCTGGCGTGTCGAGGATTTCGAGGCGGACGTCCCCCAGTTCAAGGACGTCGCCCTCCCCCACTTTCAGAACCTCGAATTCCGCCTGAGCACGCGCGCCCATGACGATCTGAGCGCCGGCGCGGTTCCGGAGCTCGATGTGGCCGGCCAGGAAGTCCGCATGAAAGTGCGTCAGGACGACGTATTTGATGGTGAAGCCGCCTGCTCGGGCATCGCTCAGGTACTGCTCGATGTCTCGCTGCGGGTCGACCACGACGGCCTGCCGTGTCTGTTCGTCAGCGATCAGATAGGACGCGTGCGCGAGACAGCCGAGGTAGTACTGCTTGAGGACCATCGTCGAAGCTCCGAAGGGCAACCCCGTCCAATGGGGACAGTATGCCCGATGATTCAGCTTGGGCGCCACGGATCAAGTCTGGCGGGCATGGCTCATGCCGAGGCGCGGTCGGGATCCGGGACGACCCGCTCCAGCACCATCACGACTTCGAAAGGCCCCTTGGGTCCGCTGCCGGTGTTCGTGACGGTGAGCGTCTTTCCATCAGCGGACACCTCGTATCGTCCGGCCCCGAGCACCTGACCGTCCACCTCTGAACCGAACTCGAGGGTTTGGGGATCCGGCCGGCTGCCGAACGTCATCGCGCCTGCCGGCACACCTGGGACCGGACGGCCGCTCAAGTCGAGCAGGGGGCGGCGATGTCCGTCCGCGATGATCATCTGCGGGCGCTCGGCACACGCCTCACCGTTCACCACGCCGTATGCCACCATCAGGTAGCCGGTAGCGGTAGGCTCGAACCGCAGATAGGCCTGCTGCGGCGCCGGCCGATCGACCTTCCACAGCGAGGGCTCGCTCTGCCTGGCGCGCCACGTACCTTCGAAGACGTCATCTGCCATGGTTGCCTCCCTCAATCTGTCTGCCCACGTCAGGACGTGTTCACATGGCAGACGTAACGCGAGATCCCCAAACAGCCGAATCAACCCGACGACACCTTGCTGCTGCCACACACGCGGCACGAGGTCTTCGCCGAGCTGCTCCAGTCCATCACCGCAGATCGCCCGGTACTGGTGAGGAAAGGCGCGCGCAATCCGCCGATAGGCGCGACAGCACCCCATCACAAACGCGCTCATGATCGCGCCTCCTGTCGGCGTCTTGCATCGAGCACCCGTACCAGATCCTTGAGTCGCCGGCCTTCCAGATCGAGCACCTGCCGGCCGAGCGGCGTGAGCTTGTAATACCGACGACGGGCATCGTCGAGCTCAGGCGCTGGACGCTCGCCGGACTCGACGATCAGGCCCTTCTCGATCAGCCGTTTCAAGGAGCCGTACAACGTCGCTGGCCACAGCCGCACCTTTCCGCCGCTCCGTTCCAGCACGTCCTGCTGAATGCCGTAGCCATGCTGATCGCCCTCGACCAGGCAGATGAGAATGTGGAACCAGTTGCTCTTGAGCGGCAGGAACGCGTCGGGCTTCGATGTCGGCACGCCAAATATATATCAAACAATATGTATATGCGTCAAGTAGTGAGCGTCGGTGGATAGTGGTTCGTGGTCGGTCGTTGGTGGCACGAAGCCGGCATCGACCCATTCGCGCACCGGCAGCTCCCGCCAGGCGCCTCACGATCGCGCTACACTGCAGCGGCCGTTCGCGCATCGGCATATCGAGTTCGGCCGAATATTCGTTAGGCGGCCCGGATACTCACAACCATGCGACAAAGATGAATACGCCAACAAGCCTCATCGACACCACCCTCGCCGTTCCAAGGGGGACCGAGTGCGCCAGGCCATTCCTGCCATCGCGAGACTTCGAGCTGTCGAAGAAGTTTTATGAGACGGTGGGTTTTCAGAAACTCCTCGATAGTAGTGACGTAGCAATCTTCCGTGCGGGGTTAGGCGGGTTCCTTCTGCAGCGGCGCTATCAAAAAGATTGGGCTGAAAACTGCATGATGCAACTGATGGTGGACGACCTAGATTCATGGTGGGCGCACATCCTCAGCTTGGATCTTCCAGGTCGATTCGCTGTTCAGCCACCGAAAAGCCCAGCAGTTCAGCCTTGGGGGCTTCGAGTCGCGTACCTCATCGATCCCTCCGGTGTCTTGTGGCATGTGGCACAACGGCGAGCTGGCGTGGCGCACGACTAAGATGGCTCTTACGCCGCAGTGCTTGAATGGGCCGTCTGAGTTCAAGTTTGAGCCGCAACAGTAGGTACTCGTCATAGAAGCACTCCTCCGGCGTGCGGTAACCCAGTCGCTTCCTGTGGCCGGCCCGACTTCACGGCTGCCAACAGCGCGGACGTCGTAGGGTCCATGCGACTCCACCCGGGCCGGCATCCAGAGCTTGAGGGACCCGAGGAACGCCGGCGACAGGTCGAGGCGGAGTTCCCTGGATTCTTCGCCTGAGCACCCGCTCGCCTGAGGCTCCCTCTGTTGTGAGAAGTCCCGACTGGCAGGGGGGACCTGGCGAACAACAGACGTATGACCGGACCTGACAGGCTCCCTGCTAACCTGCCTGAGGTCTCGGCAACTCAACCGTGCTAACTTCCGTGCGTACCAGATCGTTACGTTCCTGCAGCAAGCTGACATGGACCCATTTGTCGACCAGCTGAAAGGCCTGTGCACGGCCTATCCCACGCGATCAAAGTGGGTGTTTGTCCCGACGCACGCGATCGGCCGGACGCTCGGCGACCGGCTGGTCCTCGAGGGCACCGACTGGGCCAACCTTCGGTTCGTCACGCCCCTCGATATCGCGCTCCTTATGGGCGCGCCGTTCCTCGTCGAGCACGGCATTGATCCGTCCGAGGAGGAGCTGGGTCCGGCGCTGATGATGCGTCTCCTCCTCGCGCTCCCGCGCAAAAACGGTTCCGACCGCTCGCCGGGCGTCCCACGCTCGCGCAGGCCCTCTGGACCACGGTGCGCGAACTGCGGATGGCTGGGCTCGATCCTGATGCCCTCATCCCCGCCGCGTTCGCATCCCCCGCGAAGCACGCCGAGCTTGTCGCGCTGCTGCGCGCGTACGAGCAGTTCCGCTCGGACCACAAACGCGAGGATCTGGCGACGGTGTACCAAGAAGCCCTGCGGTATCAGGACTGGTGTCCGATCCAGTCGCAGGACTGCTGGACCGAACTGCCTGACGCCAACTGGAATCCGCTCCAGCGCCGCCTGGTCAAGAGCTACGAGGCGCGCGCCACCGACGCCGATGCGTCGGATGACGATCGGGCATTCGCGACAGAACGGGCGGAGCAGGCGAGGAAGGTTCGCGCCTGGCTCACGTCGCTGGTGGACTCCATCCCCGCGCCCGCCACAGACGGAACTGTGGCGCTGCAGGCCGTCGTGGGCGCCGTGTTGGCGTTCCTCGACGGCCCGCAGCAGCGCGCTCGACCATCGGACCGGGGTCTCGCTCGCGGACTACATCGGCGACCTGCGCGCGCTGGACGACTTCTCCTGTGCGCTCCCGGACGCGCTGCGCTTCGCGCGGGAGCGCGTGCAGTCGCTCACCGTCGCGCCCGAACGCCCACGGCCAGGCCATCTCTACGCGTGCAGCCTGTCGCAGTCGGGCTACGCCGGCCGCGCCCATCTCTTCATCGTCGGGCTCGATCGAGGAAGGGCGTGTGTTCGCTGGTTCGACGGAGGACCCCGTGCTGCTGGACGAGGAACGGACGGGGATCTCGGACGACTTGAAGCGCTCGACCGACCGCATGAATGAAGCGGTGTACGGGGTGCTGAGAAGGCTCGCAGTCTCTGGCGCGCACGCCACCTTCAGCTACTCCTGCCGCGACACGCGCGAGTTCCGCGAGACGTTCGCCTCGTGGTTGATGCTGCAGGCCTACCGGTTGCAGCAGGGAAACGAGACACTCTCGTACCAGGAGATGAAGAAGGCGCTCGGCGTACCGAGGTCCGCGGTGCCTGCCGATCGCGACGCGGGGCTCTCCCCGTCCGCGTGGTGGCTTCGCTCCGTCGCCGGCACTGGCGAAGACGGGGCGGACGCTGTCGATGCGGCGTTCCCGAACGTCGCGCGCGGGCGCCTGGCGGAAAGGCAGCGCGACGGCGCGACATTCACCGAGTTCGACGGCTACGTGCCGGAGGCAGGACCTGCGCTTCACCCGTGCACGCCTGACAACGTCTACTCGGTCACCGAATTCGAGAAAGCGGCCGAGTGCCCGTTCCGCTTCTTCCTCAAGCGCAGCCTCGGGTTGCACCCCGTGGACGAGCGCGAGCGCGACCGCGATGTCTGGCTCGATCCGCTCACGCGCGGTTCCGAGCTGCACGACGTGCACGCGGCGCTCCTGCGCAAGGTCCGCGACGAGAAGCGCCGGCCGACGCTGAAGGATGCCGACTGGCTCTTGAAGTACGCGCAGGACCGGTTGGCGCAGCTCGACGACGAGATGCCGGCGCCCACGCTGGAGATTCTCGAGCGCGAGACGAAGGACTTCCTGGACGATGTGCAGCTGTTCGTCGAGGAGGAAGTCGCCGACGGGGGCCACCACAGCCGTCGGTCTCGAGGTGTCGTTCGGCCGTCCCCTGGATGGCCCTGGCGGAAATGTCGAGCCGCTTGCACGTCCAGAGCCGGTCACCATCAGCCTTGGCAACGGCATGACCCTCAAGATCGCAGGACGTATCGACCGCATCACCGAGGTCGGCGCGGCCACGTGCGTGCTGGACTACAAGGCCGGCGGCTACTGGCGGGACGACTGGAAGGGCGTGTTCGCGGGCGGGCGTCGTCTGCAGCACGCGCTCTACGGGCTGGCTACCCTCGAATTGCTCAAGGCGCGCCACAAGAAGCCGAAGGGTGCGCGGCGGGGTCTACTACTTCTCCAGCCACAAAGGGCGCGGCGAGCGCGTCCGAATCGAGGCCCCCGCGCTCGCGTCGGTCGGTGCGGTGCTGGCCGACCTGCGCGAAGTCATTACCAGCGGCCACTTCACGCGGACCGGGGACGAGGACGACTGCAGGTATTGCGACTTTGTCGCCGCGTGCGGCGGCAGAGCGAACGCCCAGGCTGATACCAAGCTGGCCGACGCGAAGGGCGACGCGTTCAAGAGGCTCGCGAACCATGCTTGATTCGCGAATCACAGACGAGCAATCACGCCGCACCATCCGCGAGGAGCTGCTCACCGACATCCTGGTCGAAGCGGGTGCTGGCTCAGGCAAGACGCAGATGCTGGCCGAGCGCATGGCCGCTGGTGTGGTCCAAGGCGTGTACCAAATCGAGCACATGGCGGCCGTGAGAGATCCGGCGGCTGTAGGCGGCGCTCTCGAATCTGGAACGCTTCTTCGCCGGGTGTCAGGAGACGCGGTCCTCACCACCGCCGTCGACCTCTGGGTCGACGCCGCCCACGGTGGCGATCCGGTCGGCGAGCGTGGGGCCTTCGACCAGTTCCAGGACCAGCGCCTGGGTGTCGTCAGACTTCTCGATGCCGTGAATGCCGCCGATGTTGGGATGGTTCAGGGTCGCGCCATCGTGGTCGTTTGGCGCCGTGAGGGGTCATTCTACGCCCGCGGGCTCGTCGGCTGCACCTGCGGGGCCGGCGTGGCCTCTGCCACGGGCCTGGAACGGCTCACCGGGGGCTGGGTCGCGCGGGGCGCAAGGGGGGGCCGGGGGCGTAGCCGAGGCTGACGGTCGCTCGGACGATGGGCTCCCAGCCAAACCGGACCTCGGGGCTGAGCCTGAAGCGGTGGCCAAGACCAATCCTCATCCCAATCCCACCGCCGCCGGTGAACTCATTCGATGAGAATCGCTCTTGCAGCGCACCAGGGAATCGGAACTGGCTGTGCCGCACACCGCCTGCGGCGAGCAGATAAGGCGCAAGCCGTCCGCGCCGAACCTGCCAGATGACGGCGGTCTGGAACGCGTAGTCCTGGTGTCGAGATGACGCTCGCAGGTAGGTGAACTCCGGCTCGATGGCGAACGCGGGCGTCAGAGAGACGCGCGCGGCAGCCCCGACGACCGGGTAGTAGTCGGTAACCTCGTCCAGGAAGCCCGACGTGCCGATGATGGCTTTCAGTTCGAGGCCGTCGAAGTCCTGCGCTCCAGCCGACCCGGCGAGGAACAACAACCCGACCAGCGCACCAACCAAGCGTCTCATCTCGCCGATTATCTCGCAGACCCGCGGTGGACGTGCCTCGTGACTGGGGTCTTCGGGTGTATAAAGGAGCGATTGGGCGCACGTCGATCGGCCGTTCCGGGGTCGCGAGATCCGTGACGAACACCGGACATATCATGGCGTCGCGACGCGCTGCGCATCGCGGCAACCGCCCCGCCGCCGACACACCGTTCTCTCGGAGGAGTCCATGTCCCGCACCCTGACAGCGTCCGTTCGCCCTTCCGCACTTCTGTTGACCGCGCTCTGGCTGGTGCCGGCGCCGGTTTCCGCCGGCGAGGTCGTCGTGTCCGGGCCGATCACCGGCGGCGCGAGGGGCATCCCATTCGCTTCGCCCACACTCGACCTGGCTGCGCGCGGCTACGTCGTCGAGGAGTTTTTCCTCGACGGGACGGCGCATGCCTACCAGATGCTGGGCGGCGGCGACCAGTCGACCGACGGGGTCTGGCAAACGGAGCGCCAGGCGGCGGGCGTGCCCTTTCGCACGCGGATTCTGGTGGTGCGCCCGAAGGACGCCAGCCGCTTCAACGGCACGGTGATCGCACACTGGCAGAACGTGACGGCCGGGTTCGAGCTCGGGACGGTCACCGACGACGAGTATCTGCGCGGGTACGCCTGGGTCGGCATCTCGGCCCAGGCGGTGGGCGTCAACGGTGTTCCCGGTCCAGGGGCGGCCGGTCTCAGGCAGTGGGACCCGGAGCGCTATGGCTCGCTGAACCACCCGGGTGACGACTATTCGTACAGCATCTTCACGGAGGCCGGCCGCGCTGTCGGCGTGGACCGGCCGATGCTCAAGAACGACCCGATGGGAGGACTGAGCGTCCAGCGGGTGATCGCGGCGGGCGCGTCTCAGTCGGCAGCGCGTTTGCGCACCTACATCAACGGCGTCCATCCCATCGAGCGCGCCTTCGACGCCTACCTCCCCTACATCGACTTCGCCTCGGCGACGCCGTTCTCAACCCCCGCGGCCGGCGGCGGTTCCGTCATGGGGCGCGCGGCGACCAGGATCCGGGGTGATCTTGACGTGCCCGTGTTCGTCGTCAACTCCGAAACGGAGGTTCTGGCCTACTTCGAGGCACGCCAGCCCGATACGGACCGGTTCCGCTTCTGGGAGGTGGCTGGCACGTCACACGTGAGCGTCGTCCGAACGGCCGCCACCCCCGCCGGGCTCGACCGTCCCAACTGGCTCTCCTATCGCCCCGTGTATGACGCCACCCTCCGCCACATGCACACGTGGCTCACGACGGGCGCGGCGCCGCCCACGATGTCCCCGATCGAGGTGGCGACCGACGGCGACCGGCCAGACATCGCGCGCGACGCGCTGGGCAACGCGCTCGGTGGTATCCGACTGCCGGCGTTCGCCGCGCCGAGCGCCGAGCATCGCGGCCAGGGCACTCCGGTCGCTGGCGGCAACCGCTTTGCGTTTCTCTACGGGTACGCCCGCGACTTCACGCCGGAAGAACTGACCACGCTCTACCCCGACCGGCGGGCCTTCCTCTCGAAGTACGCCGCCGCCCTCGAGACCGCAGTTGCATCGGGCGTCGTCCTCCCCGAGGAGGCGCCGACGCTCCGCCAGGACGCGGAAGCGTGGGCCGCCACGCTGCCGGCACAATCGACCGCTGCGCGTGGCGCCACCACCGGTGACGGCTTCTATTGGCTGAACGAACAGAACAAGGCCTCGTTGATCATGCTCGTCGAGGAGGGGATCATCACGAAGGCGCTGGGGACGGCTATTGCCAGGGCCTTGACCCAGGTCATCGCTGACGGCGACACGCCTGGCGCCCTCCGATCGAGTGACTACCTGGTCGTGGAAGCGGACATGATCAGCATCGGAGGGCCAGACGTGTCGCGTCTCCATTCGGGGCGTTCACGCCAGGACCTGGGCCAGACATCAACCAGGCTTCGCCTGCGCGACGCGTTCCTGACCACCTACGGTCGGTTCATAGATGCGCGCGCAACGCTCCTGGCCATGGCCGAGCGGCACCCGCATGCCATTCTCCCCTTCTACACCCACGGGGTGCAGGCGCAGCCCACGTCGTTGGGGCACTATCTCGGAGGCTACCTGGAGGCGATGACCCGGAGTTCGGACCGCTACCAGCAGGCCTGGGCACGGCTCAACCTGTCTCCCTTGGGTGGCGCGGCGGGTGGAACCTCCAGCTTCCCGGTCAACCGCGAGCGGCTGGCGGATCTGCTCGGCTTCGACGGTCTCGTCGTCAACTCGTTCGATGCCGGTCAAATCGCCAACCAGGACAACGGGGTCGAGGTGTCGACGTTGGCGGCGTCCGGCGCGCTCACCATCAGCATGCTGGCCGCCGACCTCACGGTCCAGTACGCGGACCCGCACCCCTGGTTTCAGTTGCAAGAAGGGTCCCAGACCGGCGTCAGCAGCATC
>SXGT01080284.1_pt1 | contig 10102 bp, 8 predicted proteins | sample 3176221 | NCBI WGS metagenome assembly SXGT01 (sample SAMN11356862, study PRJNA531348) | freshwater metagenome | isolation source: freshwater sample F1-120 | place: China: Fuxian Lake, Yuxi | collected 2017-12-25
ACAAAGGCGCGCGCAGAAGTTTGTCAATCGCCTCCGCCCTCAATGTTTGCGGCAGTCCCTTGCCCAGTCTGATTCGCTCAGCTAATTTCGCCTGTAAGGGTAGAAGTTCAGAAAAATTGCACCGATGAATCGACAGTTGAATATTAAAAAAATTACGCCCCAATGCTGCGCGGTCTGCACCCACTTTCTGAATCAATTCGTAAACCGTCGGGCCATCCACCCTTTTAAAGACAATGCCGCTACGTTGACACCATTCAAAATAACCGGCGTCACAGGGTGTGGGCAGGCCCAATGCATGCGCGCTACGGGCATTTTTAAGTTCAAGCGCTATGTATGCCAATGGAAAGCCGGGCTGAAAAAGTTTGAGCACATGGTCATCACCCCAGGCATAGACCTCCGAGGTTCGGCCAGCGGCCAGCTTGGTCAAACCGCCAGGCGCGCCATGTAGTTTCCGCCATAGCGTGTGGGAATCAATGACCTCAGCACCGCCCATGGCGCATCGGGCTACAGCAGGCGGCTGAGCAGATACGACAAGCGGGCCCCAGCCTTGGCTGTTGTATCGAGATCGACCGCATCGATTTCATCGGCGAACTCATATGCGCTGCTCAACACATCGCTGTCTTTGGAGATAGCCGTCTGCATGTTTCGCCTCAAACGGAAGGCCAGCACCGAAGCAACGCCCCAGTAAAACCTAGCCGCAAACTGCGGGTCACTGGCGAGCTTGATGCCCAGCACATCTTCGTCCAACTGGGCCAGTACAACAGGGGTGTCGGCAGTCACCTGTGCGATGGTCTTGCGGCGATCAACAAAACTCACCTCGCCAATGATGTCGCCGCTGCTGAGAACGTCCAGCCACCGGCCCTCCGCCGTCTCGACACGGCACTTGCCCTCGAGCAGGATGTAAATCGTCTGGTTCGGCTGGCCGCTGGCCATCACAACCTGGGCGCGGGACATGGGCAGTTTGCGGCTGACCTGACAGATCCAGGCAATGTCATCGTCGTTCAGGTACTCAAAAAATATCAGAGAAGACCGCATATTTCACCCCGCTTCTGGATTGGACAAGACCTTAAAAAATTCACTTTGCTGCATCAATTCGTCGAAAGTGCCTTCCTGCGCGACGCTGCCCTGGTCCAGAACAATGATTCTGTCGCAATCTTTCAAAGCCCCCAGGCGGTGAGTGACCATGATGCGGGTGATCGGCAGCTTGCCAATCACATCGCCCACCGCCTTCAGGCTAAAGTTGTCCAACGCACTGGTGGCTTCGTCAAAAATCAGCAGCTTCGGATCACCGGCCAGCGCACGGGCCAACGCCATGAGTTGAACCTGTCCGCCCGAAAAGGCCGTTGTGCTCTCACCGATGACGGTGTGAATGCCCATGGGCAGTGCTTTTACAAAATCGCCCATGCCGATGGTGTCCAGCACGGCCAGAACCTGGTCCATTTCCAGTTCACGACCGGCTGCAATGTTCTCGAGAATGGAGCCTGAAAACATCCGGTAGTCCTGCAGCACCACGCCACATTGCTGCCTGAGCAAGTCAAGATCGACGGCCGCCAGATCGTTCTTGTCAAAATAGATTTGGCCTTTACCTGGAGGCAGTAGGCCCAACAAGAGCCTGACGAGCGTCGATTTTCCACAGCCCGACGAGCCAACAACGCCTAAAAATTCGCCGGGCCGGATCGCCAGCGAGAGGTCCTCCAGTACCCAGGGAGATTCGTCCGAGTAGCGAAAGCTCAAGCCCGCCAGCTCCACTTCACCCGTCAAGGCCTGCGGGCGCTTGCGGGCCGCCACCGATTCCGGCACGGCCGTCAAAATGGTGACAGCCATGTGTACTGATGGCATCAGGCCGAAGACAGCCATGAGTGTGGAGGCCAGGCTGGTCACAGCCCCTGTGACCAGTGACAAGGAGCCCACAAAGGCCACGTAATAACCAACGGTTGCGCCGTCGTTTGGCTTGACTGAATAGGCGACGATGGCGAACACCAGCCCCAGCGTCAATAGTCCTGAGGCCTGCTGAAACGCCGAATACAAATTGGCATACCGGGTGCTGCGCACCGTGCGTCGGCGCATCTCAACAAAATTGTCACGCCAGCGGTCAAAGGCCCGGCGTTCGGCGCCAAACATCCGGATGGGCAGCATGTTGGCCACCAGCTCATAGACCACGGTCAAGACATTTGTGGTCATTGCCTCGCCCTCGGCATAGGCTGCAAAGCTGAGCTTGCCCAGCCACCAGGCCAGCAGCAGACTGAGCACGGCAACGCCGGCTACGGCGAGCGCGCCCAAGGGGAAATAAAAGGTCAGGGTGCCCAGCCCGATCAGCAAAGTGACCACGTCCATACTCGTGGTGACAAGCATCCGCAGGGTCGCCCGCCGAGCGCTTTCCAGCGATGTGAAACGCCGCATCAGGTCAGCGTTGTTGTAGGTAGAAAAGAATTTTAAGGGCAACCTGAAAAGGCGCTCCAGCACCCCGGCCTGCAAATGCGTGCCGGCCGCGGCCTCCATGCGCTGCACGATGAGCTCTGTGGTGTAGCGCAGCGCCAGCATGATGAGGTTACAACTGACCACCACAGCCACCACAGCCAGCAACAAGGTTTCATTACGGTGTGGCACCGCATGATCGATCACCATGCCGCTGGCCACCGGCACCGAATAGGACAGCAGCGCGATGATGACGGTCAGGGCCAGGTAGGCGGTGACTTCAAACGGATACAGCCGGAGCACTTTGCGCAGGATGCCGGAAAAAGTCTGTGCAGCATCAGGCAGCAGCGGGTACAGAGCCACCCCCGTGGTCTCGAGGCCCTGAACGACTTCTCGGGTCAGCCCTTTGTAATCACCCCAATGACCGGGACCGGTGAAAGCCATGGGCTCCCTGCGCTGGCTCGATCGCAGCAGCAAAGGCTTTTGCGTAGCAGCCTCCCGCACGACCATGACGCCGTGATCCTGCATCCACCATGGGCCGGAAAGCGCCACCGGCCTGGCACACAAACCCAGGGACTTGGCCACCTCATCAATGCTGGCGTCAGGCCCGGCGCTGCCACGCACCGGGTTTCCGCTCAGACCGAGAAGTTTGGCAGCGCCCTGGCAAGCGGCAAAGACCTCACCCTGTGGGTGCGGCCGGCTGGAGACCTGGGTGTCGGTTCCCAGCAACTCATCGAACTGGTGCAGCGTTTCCTGCACGCTGGGCAAATAATTGCTGACAGGGCTCATACAGCGGCACCTTGACTGGAAGCGACAAGGCCGGCGTAAATACCCCCCGAAACCAAGAGTTGCTCATGCGAGCCGAACTCCCTGATACGGCCGGCATCCATCACCAGGATGGCGTCTGCCAGTCGCATATTGGCCATGCGATGCGTAGCAAAGACCAGCGTTGCCTGGCGCGCACGCAGATTGCTCAGCACAGTTGCCTCGGTTTTACCGTCCAAAGCGGAGGTGGCCTCATCCAGAACCAGAATGCGCGGGTCACGCACGACCGCGCGGGCCAGGGCAATGCGTTGCCGCTGCCCGCCGCTCAGGTTTGTGCCGCCCTCGCGCAAGCGGCTTCTGTAGCCGCCGGGCCGGCGAACAATTTCGTCGTGGATCATGCACAACTGACAGGCTGCGATGACCTCTTTCTCAGTGATCTTCGGGTCCCATAGCGTGACGTTTTCCATCACGGTACCTTCAAAAATCTGGTCTTTTTGTGGCACCAGCGCAATCGATGTGCAAAGTGTGTCCCGGTCCATTTCAGCTAAGGACACACTGCCAACCTGCAACTGCCCTGCAGCCGGACTCAAGATGCGGGCCAGCAAGCTTAGCAAGGTGGACTTGCCGCTGCCCACACTGCCGACAATACCAACGTAGCTGCCGGCGGCAATATCAAAGCAAAGTTCACGCAAGACCGGTTGTCCGCCATAAGAAAAAGAAAGATTTTTCGCAACGATGTCCCAGGTTGCTGGGACTTGCGCATTAGCACTCAGGGGGTCAGACGTGGCCACTTGCAGCAAATCATTGACGCGCTCGAAACTTCCAGCAGCGTTGCCAATCTGGGCAATGGCAGAAATGATCTGATTAAAAGGCGACAGCAGGATGTAGGCCATGGCGTTGTAAGCCACAAAAACGCCAATGCTGAATTCCCCATGGATCACCTCTCGAGCCGACAGGCCGGTGATCACCGCCATCAGGATTCCGGTCATAGCCCCGGGCAAACTGCCCAGCAAGGCGCTGTAGGGTGCATTGACCTGTTCGGCATTGGCCACGGCAATGTAACGCTCTAGCACCTTTTGCATCATGGCCTGGGTTGTGCCCGATGCGCGGCTGTGCTCCACCAGGCTCACGGCGTTGATCAACTGGGCCTCATAGCGGCCGCGTTCAAGCGCCAGCAGACGGCTCAAATTAGTGGTGCGCCGGATGATCCAACCGGCCAGCAGCGCATGCAAAAGCAGCAGGCTTAGCGCCAGGGTCGTCAGGTAGACGCTGTAGCTCATCATGGCCAGACCCAGCACCAGCACCTGCATGGATGACGCGATCATCCCGACCAGTGCACCGGATACCGTGCCGGCCACTGTGTCGGCCAGCATCACACGGCCGCCGATTTCACCGCCAAAACGCCGCGTGAAAAAGTCCAGCGGAACCATAAACAGCTTGGTCACAATGCGCGTAGCCAGGGTCAGGGCCAGCCGGGTCTGCAACTTCAGCACACCGGCCCGCTGCATCCACATGACCGGGCCCAAGGCCAGACCGAACACGCCAATGCCCAGCATGAACCACACGCGCCAGCTGTCAACACCCTTCTTGATCAACACGTAATCAATGAAGATGGATGTCAGGGCAGGCACCAGCATCATCATGACCGCCATGCCAAAGCTGACCAGCGAGATCACGCCCAACGCCAGGCCCGAGCCCTCAGCAGCCCTGGCCACCTCGCGCAGCACCGAAGGACGGTTACCGCTGCGTTGGAAGTTCGCACCAGGCGCCATGCACAAGCTCACGCCGCAGTAACCCGCTTCCAAGTCGGCCAAGCGTAGACGTCGTCGTCCGATGGCCGGGTCCACCACCTGCACCACATCACCCTGAACGCTTTCGAGCACAATGAAATGGTTGAAGTTCCAAAAAAGGATCTGCGGCATCGGCAGGTCGGCCAGTTCATCGACCTTGACCCCGAAGCCCTTCACATTCATATTAAGTTGCTTGGCAGCGCGCACCAAAGAACCGGCAGATACGCCATCACGGCTGGCGCCACAAAGCTGACGAAGACGATCTAAGGGTTCCCAATGGCCAAAGTAGGACAGCACCATGGCCAGGCAGCAGGTGCCACACTCGGTCACCTCGAACTGCAATACCTCTGGCATCCGTCGCCGAAATACTTGGTTCAGCAGTCTGCCAAACGAACCGGCAGTATCTCCCGTCACTGCTTGTCCATACCCAATGGAGCCGGTGTGCTGCCAAGACCCTCAAGGGCATTGATCCAGGCGCTCTCGCCAAGGCGTTTGACAGCCGGCAGCAATAGGTACAGCAAGCGCGGATTTTGATAAACAACCCAGCCCGAAACAATGGTTCCGGGATCTAGCAGCTGGTCGGGCCCGCGCGACGATGTCCAGGCCAAGCCACTTCGTCCGCGCGCATCGGCGGTCACAGTGATCATCACCTTGTAAGGCGCCTCGGATTCAAACATCTTGCGCACCAGCTTCTGGTTCTTGAATACCCGCAGCAACACATCCTCGTCAGCGGCGACTGCGCTGATATGACTCACCACTCCTTCTATGCGCCCAAACTGCTGCTGTTCGAAAATCAAGGGCAGTATTTGCGCCGGCATGCCGATCGACAGCTTCTTGCCCTGGATAGCGGGCACAAAAACCACGGCGCTGGTGACCAGATTTTTGCCCGTGTTGACGCTGCTAGAGGGTGTGACGGTGGCTACGCGACGCTCGCGAGTTATCGGCTGGTGCAGGTCCACCAACAAATCCGAGATCACGCCGTCATAGGGTGAGGTGATGACACCTTCCAACCTTCGCCGGTCACTCAAGGCTTGCAACTGGCGCTCCTGTGTGCCGATCTGCAGGCTCAGCTCCAGCTTTTCCCGGCGTTGTCTTTGTGCCAGCTCGAAGAAGTTGGTTTCCGCCTCCAGCATCTGGCGCTTGCTGACAAAGATCTGGTCATCGACCTGCCCTCGCTCCGTGTTGACAGAGTCTGAGCCGCGGGTTGAGAGAAAGCCTTTTTTGATGAGTTCGGCATCGCCCTCGCGGGCTTTGTCCAGTCGCGCCCGTCGTTCACGCAGGGACACGTCTCGGCTTTGTGCTTCGATGCGCTGCTGGCGGATGGTTCCCTGAGCAGCATCGAGACTTTCTTTGTGAAAGACCCCCAAAAGGCTTTCCTTATGACGCAAGTCACGCAGTGTAAGTTTGCTAGCCTCAATCTCGTTATCCAAGCGTGGGATGCTCACCCGGGCAATGATTTGGCCTTTTTTAACAGCGCTGCCGGTCTTCACTAGAAACTCTTCGAGGCGGCCGTCGCTCTCCGGCATGATGGCGTAGCTGACAACTTCGGTATCGGCCATCAGCATGCCCTGTCCATCGACGATGATCGGCACGCGAACCATGAAGGAGCCCACCACCAGGGCGATCACTGCGACAACAAAAAAGCAGGCTGTCGCCACATAGGCTGGGCTGACAATATGCAATGGTCGGGCAGTCACCTTAGTTGCCTGCTCACTCGCGGAACTTTGGGGGTGCTTGTCGGTCATGGGATTGGTGAAGGCTTCGGGTGATTCATTGGGCTGGATTCAGACTATCCCGAACAGCCGTTCAAAGACGGTGCCGCTTGATTGCCCCAACCCCCAAAAATACAGAAAAATCAATGCAAAGAGCGCCAGGGCTGGAAGTCCTTTGAGGCTAAAACCACCTTCGGTGCTGGCGCCCGTTATATAGGCAATGGCCAGACCGCCGACGATAAACACCAGGAAAAAATCTAATATGGCCGCCAGCACGACGAGCCAAGTCGACGTGTTTTGCCCAGACATCTTGAACTTTAGAGTTTGAGTTTGGGCGCGAATCCAACGGGTTATTGCGCCCCGGGCCGGGCCATTTGCCAGCCCATAGAAATCCCGGGCGTGAGCGCATCACCCACCAGACTGAGGCTGGTAATCCATCCGTCGGGCTTGAGGCGCACCCAGAGCGCGCCTTCAAACACCTGCTCGGAGCGGGTGTTGAGACTTTTCAGCGTCCTGATATCGTGCTTGCGCGAGGTCAGCAGGATGCGGCAACAACCCGATAAACCTTCTTCCATATTAGCCAGCATGGCGGCAGTACCGCCGGTCGCCATGGCAAAAAATTCAGTCAGACGCTCAATGGTTTGGGCCTTGTCCAACTGGTACCTTGGGGCCACAACACCCACGGCATCATCTGAAAGATGGCTTTGCAAAAATGCCTTGAAGGTAGCACCATTGGCCGCGGCATGCATCAGTTGCCGGAGCAGCTCTTTAGGGCTTACCGGCGCGTCGATCTTGTCACTCATGGCTGTTTCTCCTCGTTGGCAAGCGCTGCGGCAGGGTCTGGCGACCAGCGGTAGCCTCTTTGCATCAGGTAACCCACCATGTCGCGGTAGTTGCGGTTCTTGACGATCTTGCCGTTGGCGAAATAGGTCCAGGAAATGCCGGGCTGCACGATCGTATTGTCGACATTGTCGCCCTCTCCATCCGGCGTGCGAACGGTGAAGGTCAGCAACCACCCGGTGCAAACGATATTGTCCTCAGCAATTTGCTTGAGCACCGTGATCGTGACGTCTTTGTGAGCTTTGTGAAACAACCCCAGCTTCTCATTGAGCCCGACCAACCCTTCAGCCGCTGGTTGCGGCCTGTCGTATTCAATAAAACCGGGAGCCAGATCCGCCGCTACGAGGGAGGTATCACAAGTCGTCCAAGTGTTGAGCAGCGCAAAAGCGATTTCTTTCATTTCAGTCATTGTGTGTCTTACCTTGTTCCAGTCAAACAATAAAGTGCCAACTTAGGACGTTAGATACCTGAGACAAAATCCGCAACGGAATTAACAACATTCCTAATGGCGTCCTCAGCGGCCCTGGCGGCGTTCTCCGTGGCGTCCTCAGCGGCCCTGGCGGCGTTCGCGGCGACCATGGCGGTGTTCGCCCAGTGTTCTGCAATAAAGTTGGACACGTCGTTCCCAAAAAAGTCAGCGACAGGTGTCGCTGTATCGGTGACTTCGCCAACGTCAATTTCAACTCTGACGTCAAGCTTTATGCCAACAAGCAGAGCAGCGTCCCCGCTCAGACCAACACTGACCGTGCCATCTCGATAAGTCCCTTCCACAGAGCCCGTGCCGCCAACTTGAAGGCCCGAACTGACGCCCCCACCTACAGTTGTCGTAACTCCCCCCCCCCATAGCTGACCGTCCCAGACGCTCCAGCACCCGCGCCAGCGATGGCACCGCCTGAAACTTCCACACCATCGTCACCGACCGAAATCGAGCCACTTGCACTAGTTTCAGCATACAAAGACGCAGTACCTGTGGCGCCAACGTTCAGCGAGTGGTACTGCAAATTAGCTCTGACCTCTAATTCAATAGCAACCTTCGCAGACACGCCAGCGGCGATTTTGGCGCCGTTCGGGCCTATGCTTATCTCAGCCGAGGCCATGACCTCGGCGACGGCTCTGAGCTCAACGGAGCCATAGGCTCTCAGATCGCCAATCTGGACGCTGCCATCAACCCCAATTGATGCTTCAAAACTGGCACCCGCCTGACCAATGACCTTGATCGAGTTGCTGGTGATCTCCATCGTGCCTTGTGCAAAGGCGGAGGCTTGCACAGATCCTTGCATCGGCCCCAAACTGAATGTGGCGATACCCACGGAAACACCGACTGAGCCTTCTCTGCTGCCAATGAACGCTACAGTGTTAGAGGCTGCGTCTGTGGTGAGCAAGCTGCGTTGCGCCACACTGAGCGAACTCAGCGCCACTGGTGTCAGTGCGGCCACTTGGTTGGCACTCAGGCTTTCCAGCCCGGCGGTCGACAAGCTGGCGACCTTGTTTCCAAGTAGAGATAGTTGGCCGGCACTCAGGGCAGCCACACCAGCTGGCGTGATGGCAGCAAGCTGGGCTGCGTCCAGGCTGGTCATGGCGTCAGGACTTAGCGCTACGACTTTGGAGCCTAGCGCCGCAATTTGCGAATTCGACATGGCATCAACTTGCGCAGCCGTGACCCCGCTGAGTCCGGCCAAAGTCAGACCGCCAACATAGTTGCCCATCGCAGCCACTTGCGCCGCCGTCATAGCTGCAAGCTCTCTGGCCGTGAAGGACGACAACAGGGCGGTCGAACTCAAGGCAGCCGTATTTGCACCAAGAGCCGTCATTTGTGCCGCCGACAAGGCGGCAACCTGAATACCGTCCAGGCTGGTGATCGCCGGAATGCTCAAGGAAGCGACTTTGTTGCCCAACGCGCTCATTTGCGCGGCAGACAGACCGTTGACCTGTGTGGCATCCAGGCTGGCGATGGCAGTGGCCGTCAAGGACGATGCTTTGACCCCCAGCGCCTGCACCTGGCTGGCCGACAAGCTGTCGACCTGCGCGGCGCTGAGTGCCGCGACCTGGGCTGGGCTCAAGCCGCCGACCTGCGCCAACGTCAAAACACCAATAGCTGCCGGGCTGACGGCAGCGAACTGCGCCGCATTCAGACTGGCGATGGCCGCGGTAGAAAGAGACGCCACCTTCACACCCAGGGCAGTGACTTGCGCGGCCGTCAGGCCGTCCACGGCCGTCGCACTCAGACCTTCCACTGCTGCAGAAGGCAAGCCCGCGATGTCCGAGCCCAGCGCAGACACCTGCGCAGCTGTCAACGCAAAGGCTTTATCAAAGGTGACCCCCGTCAACTGTGAAGATGTCAGCGACCACAATTGCGCTGCCGTCATGCTGCTCAGGTTCACAGCCGCCACTGCTGCGGCCGGCAACCCAGACACGTCGGTGCCCAAAGCCTGCAACTGAGTCGCCGTCAGGGACACGGCTTGCGCAGGTGTCACGCTGGTCAATTGCGCCGCTGTCAGCGCACCCAGCTGCGTGGCATTGAGCGCATTCAAGGTCGCACTGGCCAACTGGCCGGCATCCAGACTGCCCAGCGCAGCCGCG
>SXGT01508351.1_pt1 | contig 10102 bp, 12 predicted proteins | sample 3176221 | NCBI WGS metagenome assembly SXGT01 (sample SAMN11356862, study PRJNA531348) | freshwater metagenome | isolation source: freshwater sample F1-120 | place: China: Fuxian Lake, Yuxi | collected 2017-12-25
GCTGTTCTGGATGTTCGGGAGCGCGAGGTACGCGCTGGCGGTCTTCGTCATCGTGCCCTTCTCCCTGGTCGGAGGGATCGTGGCGCTGACGGCCAGGGGCCTCTCCTTCAGCATCCCCGCCGCGGTCGGCTTCATCGCCCTCGCAGGGATCTCGGTCCTCAACGGGGTGGTCCTGGCCAACGAGGTGAAGGTCCGGGTGGAGGAGGGAGCTCACCTGGACGCCGCGATCGAGGAGGGAGCCAAGCACACGATGCGCGCGGTGCTCACCACCAGCGCCGTGGCCGCCTTCGGCTTCATGCCCATGGCGATCGCCACGGGGGCCGGGGCCGAGGTCCAGCGGCCCCTGGCGACCGTGGTCATCGGAGGCATCCTGGTGTCCGCCATCCTCACGCTCTTCCTGCTTCCCGGGATCCTGACCACCTTCATCGACAAGAAGAGAGAGGAAGAAGAAGAATAAAGAACTCGCTGGTCATCCTCACGCCCGGACCTGCACACGGTCATGAGCGAGCCGCTGCCAGAGTGGGTTCGAGATGGATGGACCGAGCGCCGATCGCCAGCATCTCGACGAGTACGCCCACGATGCGCTCGACCTCGTGCAGGTAGTACTCCGCGAGGTCGACCTCGGCGTTCTCGCCGCGCAGCCGGACGAAGCGCCACACGTTGCCCGTGGTGACCGCGCCGAACACGACCGGGGGGCCTCCCCCGCGCCGCTCGTTGAACAGGCGCGCGGCGTACATCTCCCCGATGCACTGAGGGATGCCCTGGCGGATGTTCTCGTTCTTCGCCTCGACGACGGCGAGGACGGGGGCCTCGATGCTGATCTGCCGCGCGGACAGCGAGAACAAGAAGTCGCAGAACCCGTTGAGGCCGCGCGCCGGATCGACCGAGAACTCCATCCCCGAGAACAGGCTCACGGCTCCGCCGCGCAGGCGCCGAGCCTCGAGGAGGATGGGCGCGATGATCATCTCGGAGCGGGCCTTCTCGGTCGACATCGCGAGGGCGAGCGGCGCATGCTCGCGCAGCGTCTCGGCGAGATGAGCGCCGATGGCGACCGGCGGGGCCGCTCCGAAGAGGTCGCGCGCCTCGACGACGTTCAGGCCCAAGCGCTGTGAGAGGTCGTCGATCGTGAGGTCGTTGTAGGCCACGTCGAGGGGATAGCAGACCACGCCCGTTTCGAGAACCGAGGCTTTCGAAGGGTCGCTGCAGGACCGGGCTCGATGTTCACCGCGCGTCCTGCTCGCGCCTCTTGCGCCGCCGCGGTAGAGGCCAGCTCGGGAAGGGAGCGCGGCGATGAAAGGACTCGGGCTGGAGCTGCTCGTCATCCTGGGGTTGACGCTCGTGAACGCCTTCTTCTCCGGCGACCTGGGGCGGCTCCACGCGTACTCCGTGATGGTCCCGCGGAGCGAGGTCGCGTGGCTGTCGCTGGAGGCGTCACGGGCGAAGGTCCTGCAGATCCTTCGCGACGCCCCCCACGCGAGGTATCCGGTGCTCGACGCCGATCAGCAGCCGATCGGCTACGTGGTGACCCACGAGGTCTACGCGCAGCTCCTCGACGGGGACATCGACCTGCGAGGGCTCCTCCGGGATATCCCCATCTTCCCCAAGCAGGCCCCCGCGGTCGATGTCCTTCGCGCGCTGCAGGGGCGCGCACCGAGATCGGCATCGTCCTCGACGACGGCGGCTCCCCCTCCGGGCTGGTGTCGATCGAGGCGCTGGCAGAGGAGCTGTTCGGCGAGATTGCCGCCGAGCGAGAGAAGATCCGCAGGAGCATCGCCCCGGCCGCCGAGGGGAGCTTCGACGTCCGCGGCGACGCCCCGCTGCACGAGATCGACCGAGAGCTAGGGCTGGAGCTGCCCATCGAGTCCGAGGCGTCCACGCTCGGCGGGCTGGTGCTCGCCGTGCACGGCGGTTTCCCTCGGCCCGGCGCCCGGCTCGTCCTCCCGGGCGGCGTCGACGCCCATGCGAGGCTCCCTCTCATTTCGCAGAGGGGTCCGCGGTCGTGCCGCCCTCGCGTCGAGCCCCGTGGGCTCAGAACACCGAGGCGAACACGACGCCGTACTGGAACGCGGGGCCGCTCGTCCGCACATCGGCGATGCGGCCCTCGTACCCGTATACGCCGAGCTCGGGGAGGATCGCGACGTTCGGGGCCACGTCAATCTTCAGCCCCGCGGAGGCGCCCACGATGTGGACATGATTCCCTCCGTCACCTCCTGACGCGGTCGGGATTCCGATGAAGACGTACCGTGCCATCTCGGTGAGCTGCACGCGCTGTCCGAGCTTCTGGGTGACCAGCAGCGCACCGTTCGGGCTATACGCGAGGCGTCCGCTGTCGTTGACGATGACATGCCCGAGCCCACCGCCGACGACGGCGGCGAGCTGCCAGCTCCAGCCCGCGGGTGAGAGCCGGAACTTCAGGTCGAGGTTGCCGCCGAGCCCGGGCCCCACGCTGGAATACGGGAGCGCCAGCGGTGCGAGCCGATAGCCGACATCGACGAATTCGCTGAAGCCGACGCGGAGCCCCGCGTGCGGGATGAAGAAGATCGCGCTCGTCTTGACCGGCGCGCCGACGAGCACCACCTGTCCCCCCATCCCGCCCGCGAAGGCGAGCTTGCCGGGCTTGAGCGGAGGTGCGGGGCCGAAGTTCACGACCCAGAAGGCCTGCGCCGGTAGGGCGAGCAGCATGCAGGCGAGCCCCGCAGCGAGAGCTCGGTGTGTTCGTCGTTTCATGGCAAGAGTCGGTAACAGAGGTTCGCCGAACATCCCACCGCTCGAGGCCCCGAAAGGGAAGGGCGCCCCGCGAGTCCGCGAGATCAGCAGGGACGAGGTCCGCGTCAGGGTAGAAGCCCTGCCCCTGGAATTTACGGGGCGAAAGCAGGCTACGGCAGGCTACTGTGGCCGGTCCCCTGGAATTCACAGGGCTGCCGTGGGCTACTGTGACCGGTCCCCTGAACTGGGACCAGGCCCCTGGAAGCGAGCTCGCGATCGAGCGACTCGGCCATCGCGACCCAGCGGGGGCCGGCTTGTTCGTTCCAGTAGAGGATCTGCTGCTCGTTGGGGGAGGGCATGGATCCGAGTCTATCGCGTGCCCTCGACGCAGACGAATCGGGTCAAGCGGCCCTGGCTGGCAGCTCCGTCGCGCAGGCCTTGCACTTGACCGCCTTGACGGGGATCTCGCTGAGGCAGAGGGGGCAGTCCTTGGTGGTCGGCGGCCCGTCCTTCTTCTTGGGCATGATCTTCGAGATGAGGATGAAGAGGACCAGCGCGATGACCACGAAGTCGAGGACCGTCCCGGCGAGAGCGCCGTACTTCACGGCGACCACGTCCTCGGGCTTGGGGGCGTCCTTCAGGATCCACTTCAGCTCATTCCAGTTTCCGCTCGGCATCACCATCGAGACAAGGGGCATGATCAAGAAATCGACGAAACCAGCCACGATCTTGCCGAAGGCTCCGCCGATGATCACGCCGACCGCCAGATCGACCACGTTTCCCTTCAGCGCGAATTTCTTGAAATCTTCGATGAAAGACATATGCGACAACTCCATGCTTCGTTGGGTGAGCAGGCCTGAAATACGACTCGGGAATCGCCCCCAAAGCAAGACGCGGACCAGGAGCGACCGTCGTTCCCGGAGCCCCGTCGTGCGGCCTCTCCGCCTCGAACGCGCGGATATCACGCCGTGGTGATCGCCCTCACGTGACGCCTGTCGGCAGGGCTGGACGACGGGCTGCTGTCCGGAGACCTCGCTTTGGATGCCTGGAGACATCAGGCGCGCTCATCGCCACGCCCTGGCAGGGGGAAATCGGTGAACAGCGGGTTTGCACGATTGTTGCTCCGGGCCCTGGACTCGCCCCCCCGTAGGGGCTCAAGGCCAGACGCATGCTTCTCGCCACTTCTGCTTGGAGAACCCAACCATGACTCGTTTCACGTCCGCTCGAACATCGCCGTCCCTCGCGCTCCTCGCTGTGGGCACCCTCCTCCTCTCCCCGTCGCTCGCCCGCGCGCAGGCTCCAGCGCCCATCGGCGCGGAGGCGCCTCCGCCCGACGCCAAGGCGCTGGTCGCCGGCCCCGGAAAGCCCAAGGACGCCCCGGACATCGTCAAGCCTTCGGTCGACGAGACCAACGCGAGCCTCTCCTCCGGCGGCCTCATCACGACCGGCAACTCGAAGACCGTCGCGCTCACGTTGAACGGGCTGTTCGACCTCCGCAGGGGCAACAATGGATTCTTGACCGGTATGGTCGCGAACTACGGTGAGAGCTCGCCCCCGGGCGGCGTATCCACCACCTCGGTGCAGAACATCCAGGGAAAGCTCCGCTACGATCGCTACTTCGTCGACTCGCTCAGCGGATTTCTCATCGCCACGGGGCGCCATGACCGATTTCAGGGTCTGGCGTTCAGGCTGAACATGGATCCGGGCGTGAAGTTCATTCCCTTCCAGGACGACGTGCAGAAGATATGGCTCGAGGCTGGCTACGACTTCCAGCTCGACGCCCGAAACGCCTTCGGCAAAGGTGAGGAGACCGTCGACGGCAAGCCGACGCCCCCGGGGACGGCGCGGCTCGACGCCACGCGCACGGATCACTCCGCGCGCGCTTACCTCGGATATCGCAGGGCCTTCAACCAGTCCGTCACGCTCTCCACCGGGGTCGAGCTGCTCCAGTCCTTCGTGAAGACCGATCTCGGCAACGCCGATACCCGGGTGAACTTCGACGTCAACCTTGCGGCCAAGCTGGATTTCGGCTTCTCGCTCGGGGTGGGATTCTCCGCGCGCTACGACCGCCTGCCGATCAAGGACAAGGAGAAGCTGGATACCAGCACCACCCTCAGCCTCATCTACGCCTGGACGGACGCGGCGCCCAAGAAGGCGGAGAAGCCCCCGTGCCCCGACTGTCCTGCCTGCCCTCCTCCCGTGGCCCCTCCACCCGCCGCGTCGCCGCCTGTCGCGTCGCCTCCGGCCGCGCCGCCCACCGCGTCCCCTCCGGGGTCGCCCTGACGGGATGAGGGAATCGGCGGTGGACCTCGAGAGGGATGGCCGGGCCGCCGCGCGTCCTTGCAGCGCCCCGATCCTCGCGCGGGCCGCCCCGGGCGCGGTAACGTCCAAGGCATGATCGAAGAATTCTGGACCCTCACCGAGGCTGCTCTTCGCAGCCATGGATCCGAGGCTGCGCTCAAGAGCATCCTTCCGGGAGTCATCGACGAGCGCGACTTCGACAAGATCACCAGGCTGGCCGGTGCCCCGCTCCCGGAGACGTTCAAGAAATTCTTCCGCACGCGCGGCGGACAGAAGTACCCGATGTCGACGCACGCGCTCCTGCACGGGCACGTCGTGCTCTCCCTCAACGGCATGTTTCGAGCGCACGACACGGACTTGACGCACTATCTTGTCCTCGCGGACGACCCCGACGAGCCCCCGGCCATCTGTTCGCCGGGGGTCAGGAACGTCCTCTACGATCCGAGGTGGATTCCGGTGGCGTGGGACGCCGTCGACGGCGAGAGCTTCTACGCGATCGATTTTCACCCGGCCCCGGGTGGCGTCGCCGGCCAGATCATCCGGGTGCTCGCGCCGGACCCCGGAACGGGTGACGAGCAGGAACGTGTCCTCGTCGCGCCGACATTCGACGAGTGGATTGCGATTCACACGGTTCGGCTGCGGGCCGGGTCCATTCCCTTCGATCCGGAGCTGGGCTTCAGGTCGAACAGATGAACGTCCATCTCCCTCGCGGCCCTCCTGCTGTTCGGCTACGAGCTCGCCCCCGGCGTCCTCCTCGGCGCGGTCGCGGTGAACCTCTGGAGCGGAGCGCCGGCGCCGGTGGCCTTGCAGACCTGCATGGGGACCGCCGCGTTCACTCCGCTGGTCGTGGCGGGCGCCGAGCCGTCGCGGGCTCGGGTTCAAAAGCACGAAGAGCTGGTCCAGCGCTCCGTGGTTCGAGCGACGCGCCTCCTCGACGACCTCCTCGACGCTGCCGCGATCGACTCGGGGCGCCTCTCCATCGAGCGTCGCCGGGAGGATGCGCTGGCCCTCGCGGCGGAGTCCAGCGATTCCTTCGGGCCGATCCTGGCGACACCCGACTACACACGGCAGGCTCCGCCGCGCAGGGCAGCCCACGGACGCGGGCCCTCGACCGACCCAACCCTGTAGAGTGACGCCATGCGCGGCGAGGACCAGGGATGACGCCCCTTGTTAAGACAGAGAAGGCCTCACCGGGCGAGAGCTCCCCGGGCGGTGGCAGGTGGGCGCGCCTGGCCGCGGGGCTCGCTCGGAGCCGCCTCGTCCAGTTCCTGGCGCTGGGCGCCTGCATCTTCGCGATCGCTCGCAAGCCGGCCGAGAGCCGCCGCATCCACATCGACGCGGCCACGCTCTCCGCGCTCCGCGCCGAGCACGCTCGCCGGCTTGGAGCCTCGGCCCTCTCCCCCGAGGAGGAGCAGTTGCTCCTCCGCCGCCTGGTCGAGGACGAGATCCTGGCGCGCGAGGCGAGGCGGCTTGGGCTCGACGTCCAGGACGACATCGTGAAGAAGCGCCTGATCCAGAAGGTGCTCTTCCTGGCCGAGGACCTCGGGGGGGCCTCGCGATCCCCGACGGAGGAGGAGCTCAGGGGGTACTTCGCAAGGAACGGGTCGCGCTACCTGCGCCCGGCGACCCTGCGCTTCGTGCACGTCTTCGCCTCCACCCGGGAGTCGGCCGAGAAGCTCAGGGCCCCCGTGGCGGCCTTTGCCGCGGGGGCGCCGTCGGCGGACGCCGTCCCGCCGCTCGGGGAACCCTTCCTCGCCCCTCGCCGGGTGGCGGCCGACGAGGCGGAGGTGACGGCGATCTACGGGGCCGTCTTCGCCGGGGCGCTCCGGGGGCTCCCTCCTGGCGCGTGGAGCGGCCCCGTCGCCTCAAAATTCGGCTGGCACCTGGTGAGGCTGATCGAGCGAGAGCCCGAGCGCCCCAGGACCTTCGACGAGGCGAGGGAGCTGCTCCCGCTCGACTACCTGATCGCCAGGCGCGAGGAGGCCATCGCCCGCTACCTGACGGCGGCGTTCCCTCGCTACCGGGTCGACGTGGAGGGCAAGCCGATGCGCGAGCTCCTCCCCACGAGGCGCACGGCGATCCACGCCCAGCCCTCGGGGGAGGACTGATGGCCTTGCGCGCCCTCTTCACGCTCCTCGTCGCCCTGCTCGGCCTCTCCTTCGGCCCCTCGGCGCTCGCCCACGGAATGCGCAGCGCCTACCTCGAGATAAGGGAGGAGCAGCCAGGCCAGGCCATCGTCCGCTTCCGCCTGACGATCCCCGCGGCGACGGTGAGCCCTCGCCTGCCCTGCTCGCTGGAGCCGAGGGGCGAGCTGACGCTCACGGACAGCGGCGAGGTACGGACCTTCCTGGCTCGCTGCGATCGCCCGCTCACGGGCGAGACCGTGGGGGTGGACGGGCTGGGCCCGGTGATCGACGAGGCGGTCGTCTGGGTCACCCTGGCGGACGGGATCACCCGCTCCCATGTCCTCACCAGGGACTCGCCTCGCTGGACCATCCCCGCGGCCGAGACGGGGAGCGCCGTGGCCAGGCAGTACGTCGGGCTGGGGGTCCGGCACATCGCCACCGGCGTCGATCACCTGCTCTTCCTCGCGCTCCTGGTGCTGGCGCTGAAGAAGACGCGCGCCGTGCTCCTCGCCGAGAGCGCTTTTGCCCTCTCCCATGGTCTCTCCTTCGCCGCCACGGCGCTCGGCTGGATCGCCGTGGAGCCCGCCGCGGCCGAGGCGTGCATCGCGCTCAGCCTGGTGCTCATGGCCCTGGACGTCTCGAGGCCGGAGGGCATGCCGGCCAGGCAGGGCGCTTCCCTCGCCCTGGTCTTCGGCGCCGTCCACGGCCTGGGCTTCGCGGGCGGCCTCCGGGAGGTGGGGCTCCCGGAGGCCCACGCCGCGGCCGGGGTCCTGGGCTTCGGGGCCGGCGTCGAGCTGGGCCAGCTCGCCTATGTCCTGGTCGCGCTCCTGGCGGTGCGCGCGGCGCAGCGCCTTCGCTCCTTCCCTCGCCTCTCGCTGGGCGGGGTCTACGCGGCCGGCGCCCTCTCGTCCTTTTGGCTCCTTGAGCGCCTCATGGCCTGCGTGAAACCGGTGTAAAAGGGGGAGAGCATGTCCAATCCCGTCCGTATCGCGATCTACGTCGTCGGGGCGCTGACCGCTCCTCTATGGTTCACACTCCTGCGAGAGGTTGAACCTGTCATGCAGGCTCGCTCACGGCGGACCGGTCGCGGCCCCCGTGCGCCCTCACCCCCCAACTTTACGTCATGGCCTCCGCGAGCCCCTCTCCCTGGGGCTGTACTTTACCCAGATCTTTTCGGGGCCTTTTCGAGGGAAGGGGACGCCCGGGCAAGGCGGTAGCCCTCCACCATGGCTTGCAAGCGAAGAAATCCGCGCCATAGAGTCAACCAACCGGGAGGCCCATCACTCTTGCGATCCAGATACCCACCCAGACGAGCGATCCACCGAACTGCGAGCTCTACTGTCATAGGCGTCTGCGGGGCTACTCCTTTCGACGCCGCATGCGCGAGCAAGACCTCTTCCTCCTCGGGTGCCAACACAGTCGCAGCGGGGAGAGTCGGCTGGGTTCGAGCCAATTTGGTCATCATCACGAGGCGGCACGAGGCCAGGAGCATGATGGCGAGCGCAACCTCGTAGTGATCCCGTTCCTCGAATTGCCGTTTTTCAGCCTTGCAACCCGTCTTGAGACATTTGTGATACTCTTCGATAACCCAACGATAGACGTACCAATCCGCGTACTGCCATGCCGCGTCATCGCTCGATATCTCGTCCGTTGTCAGCAGACGCCATTCGACTGCTTCCACTCCGTCGGGTGTCTCGACTTCCTGAACGAGAAGGGCTGTCATCCACACGCCGCCTTTTCGTTCGCCGGGAGCCTCAACGTAGACTCTCTTGTAGCGTAGCTCTACGGTCGCGCTCCGCGCCGCAAGAGCGGGGTGTCCGTCCTTGGGCGGTCGCGCGGCAAGGTGGATTTTTCGAGATTGTGGCAACGGGAGCCAAGTGGCGGCCGTCTCCCACAGCGAATCGAATCGGATTTTTTCTTCGGTGAAGCCGGAGCGGTCCGATTTGGCGCGCACCAGCAATCGATACATGGCCTTCGCCGCCGCTTCAAAGAGATCGTAGATGTCCGATTCCCGATCGCTGACATGAAGGAGGAGCCCTGGACAGGCCGCACGTTCCTCCGACCGTTGAATGACCTCCCACCAGCGATAACTTTCCTTCTCTTCCCAGGGACGCTCTTTGCGCGTCTTGGCCTTTCCCAACTCCTCCGGGGGACGAGCCCATGTAATTGCGTCAAGTAGCCCGATGCCTACACCATCGGGTGTAACCACGATAGCGCTATGAATAAATAGGCCACGACAAAGAGGATTGCCGAGTGTTCCCAATCCCTTCGTCCCGTGAAGATGCGTTAGGTTTAGTTCGGTAGTATCTTGGACGTTCAGGAGCGTGGAAGCTTTCTCTTTCTGCTTGGCACACCACGCCCCCATCACACTGAAGCTCGGCGTCAAGACCGTCTGAAATGAAAGCCGTGGATTTTCGACGAAGCGATAGGCTCCTTTGGCTTGCGCCGGATCGCCGAAGATGTCGCCGTACGAAAGGCTAGGATGCTCGAGCGTCGCCTCAAGCAGGAGCTGGGCGCGAGTTCGCAACCGCTCGTCGGGAAAGTGGTGGACGGGAAAAAGGGAGGAGACGGAGGGGGGAATGAGAGCGACAGTCACGCACGGGCTCTGTCAGACGATCCACGAGAGGTCAAGCCCTCGTGGATTGTGGAGAGCGGAAGACCCTACGCCGAGCGGCCCTGCCCCCTGCTCCGAAGCGTCCACGAGCCGCATCCTTTGCCCCGCGGAACAGACCCAAGCCGCGGACGGCACGACGAGAAGGAGGAGCTCGTTGGGCCGGCACGCGAGCATGCGTCGCATCCGTGAGGCCATGCTAGCTCACTTCACCACAAGAACGTTCGTTCCGTGATGTGACCGTGGCGGGTTCCACCTGGATGTTCGCTCGATGTGTCTCCAATCCCGGAACACTTCTCCCCGAAGCGCGAATGCGCGGGAAAAGGGCACGAAAAGATCTGGGCAAAGTACAGCTCCC
>SXGT01495905.1_pt1 | contig 10101 bp, 9 predicted proteins | sample 3176221 | NCBI WGS metagenome assembly SXGT01 (sample SAMN11356862, study PRJNA531348) | freshwater metagenome | isolation source: freshwater sample F1-120 | place: China: Fuxian Lake, Yuxi | collected 2017-12-25
AGCTCGGCATGAACCACCCGATGGGGCCGCTGACGCTCGCCGACTTCATCGGCCTCGACGTGTGCGTGTCGATCCTCGACGTCCTCAAGGACGGGCTCGGCGACGACAAGTACCGGGCCTGTCCATTGCTGCGCCGCCTGGTTGCCGCCGGCCACCTTGGCCGCAAGACCAAGAAGGGCTTCTACTCGTACTGAGCCGCACCCGAGTGCCGCCATCCACGAACCGGAATCACGACGATGACCTCCCAGCCCCAAGTCACCGACTTCCAGTTGTCGCCGACTCTGCAGGAGTTCCGCGACTTCGTTCGCGACTACGCGCAGAAGCTCGGCGGCGCCGCCCGCTACGACGCGGAAGTGAAGTTCCCCGGCGATGCGGTGCAGGCCGCGGCCAAGCTCGGATTGTTGCGCACGACGGTCGCCAAGGAATACGGCGGTTCGGCGATGGGCAACCTCGCCAGCTGCGTGATGCTCGAGGAGATCAACGCGGTGTGCGCGTCGACCGGCGTCACCATCAGCGTGCACAACTCGCTGGTGAACTCGCTGCTCGGCAAGTGGTGCACCGATGCGCAGAAGCGGCGTTGGTTCCCGAAGCTGGTGACCGGCGAATGGCTCGGCGCCTACTGCCTGTCGGAAGCGTTCTCCGGTTCCGACGCCGCGGCGCTGCGCTGCGAAGCGAAGAAGAACGGCGACCACTACGTGATGAACGGCGCCAAGCTGTGGATCACGACCGGCAGCGAAGCGAAGTTGTTCGTGATCTTCGCGCGCACCGGCCCTGACCGCGTGAAGGGCATCTCGGCGTTCGTCGTCGAGCGCGACTGGCCCGGCGTCAGCGTCGGCAAGAAGGAGCGCAAGCTCGGTCTGCGCGGTTCGCCGACCACCGAGATCGTGTGCGAGAACGTGAAGGTCCCCGCCGACTGCCTGATCGACAAGGAAGGCACTGGCTTCACCATCGCGCTCGACACGCTCGACGGCGGTCGCCTCGGCATCGCGTCGCAGTCGCTCGGCATCGCGCGCGCGGCGATCGAGTTGATCCGCACGCACCTCGCCGGCCAGCTCGATGCGAAGGGTCGCTCGACAGCGACGCAACCCGAACAGTGGACGCTGGCCGATCTCGCGGCTGAACTCGACGCCTACCGCTTCCTCACCTGGCGCGCGGCGTTGTTGCGCGACCAGGGCGTGCGCTGCAGCACCGAAGCGGCGATGGCCAAACTGTGCGCGTCGCGGCTCGCCAACCGCGCGGCGCGCGCGGCGGTGTCGGTGCTGGGTCAGGCCGGTGTCGACGGCAGCAATGCCGCCGAACGAATCCTGCGCGACGCCCGCATCACCGAGATCTACGAAGGCGCCACCGACATCCAGCGTCTCGTCATCGCCCGCGGGCTGATGGCTCCCGCATGAGCTCGATCCCACCCAACTTGCCGGGCAGCACGCCACCGCCCGGAGTGCCGCCGCAAGCGCCGCAATGGCCCGGTTGGCCAGCGCCCGCTCCGGCCCCGCGCGAGGCGCGCGGTGTCGCGTTCTTCGTCGCGATCTTTCTCGGCATCCTGCTGTTTGCTTCGGCGGGATTGAACGTGCTGCTGTTGCTGGTGAGCGTCGGCAGCCTCGCGGGCGCCGGCTTGTCGGCCGACGCCGATGGGGTGGCGTGGGACGAAGTGCACGTCGCCGGCCCGCGTGGCGGCAACGACAAGATCCTGCAGATCGGCATTCGCGGCGCGATCGCCGAAAGCAGCAATCCGGTGCTCGGCGCCAGCGGCGGCACCGTGTCGAACCTGCGCCGCGGCCTGCGGGCGGCGGCGACCGACGACGCGGTGCTCGGCGTGTTGCTCTACATCGATTCGCCTGGCGGCGGCGTCACCGACTCCGATGAGGCGTGGCAGCTGGTGCGCACGTTCCGCAAGGAGAACCCGGACAAGAAGGTGGTGGCGCTGTTCGGCGACATCGCCGCTTCGGGTGGCTACTACATCGCCGTCGGCGCCGAACACATCGTCGCCCGCCGTTCGACGATCACCGGCAGCATCGGCGTCATCATGAGCGCCTGGAACTTCGCCGAAGCCGCGAAGAAGCTCGGCGTCGACCAGGTCGCGATCAAGTCCGACCGCACGCCGTGGAAGGACATGCTGTCGCCGACGCGGGCGATGGAGCCCGAAGAGCGCCGCATGCTGACGTCGATCGTCGACGAGCTGCTCGACCAGTTCGTCGACGTCGTCGACGAAGGCCGCCCAGGGCTCGATCGCGACGGGGTCCTGCGCGCCGCCACCGGTGCTGTGTTCACCGCGAAGCAGGCGAAGGAACTCGGCCTCGTCGACGACATCGGCGATCACGAGACGGTGCGTTCGTGGTTCGCCGGCGCCCTCGGCAAGCCGGTGACGATCGTCGAGGCGCGCCGCCGGCCCGGCCTCGGCGACCTGCTGTTCGGCGCCTTCTCGCGCGAGCCCAACGTGCGCGGCATCGACGCGCTGCTGACCCAATCGACCGGACCTCGTTTCCTCTACTACTGGGAGGGAGGTCGTTGAACCTCGGAGATCGCATGCACAACCTGCAACTCAGTGAAGACCAGGAGATGATCGTCGACACCGTCCGCAAGTACGTCGCGGACGTCGTCGCCGGCAAGGCGCAGGAACACGACGAGCATCGCACCTACGCCGCCGACGAGTTCGCCGGCCTCGCCGAGCTCGGCGTGTTCGGACTCTGCGTCGGCGAAGAGGCAGGCGGCGCTGGCATGGGGCTCGTGCCGTTCGTCGCCGCGCTCGAAGCGGTTGGCATGCACAGCAGCTCGCTGGCAGCCCTGTGGATCGGCCAGGTGCAGAGCGCATTGGCGCTCGAAGCGGCCGCCGCGGCGCAGGTCGGCGACGTCGTCGGCGGTGCCGAGAAGGCAGCGTTCGTCGGCCCCGAACATGGCCTCGTGCTCGCCAGCGGTCGCATCAGCGGTCGCGCGCGCGTGGTCGTCGGCGGTGGCGAAGCGACGCAGTTCGTGGTCGCGGCGGTCGAGAACGGTGCCCCGGTGCTCGCCGTGGTCGCGGCGACTGCGATCGAGCGCACGCCCCTTCTCGCGCTCGGCCTCGCCAGCGCGGCGTGCACCGCGGTGACGTTCGCCAACAGCCAGGCGACCGTGGTCGCAACCGGCGCCGCGGCGATTGCCGCGATCCGGAAGGCGCAGGTCGCCGGTTGGATCGGCACCGCGGCGACCGCGGTCGGTGGTGCGCAGGGCTCGATCACCGTCGCCCGCAAGCACGCCGCCGAACGCATCGCCTTCGGCAAGCCGTTGCTGGTGCAGGAAGCCGTGCAGCGCAAGCTCGTCGAAGCGCGGCGGGCGGCGGATGCGGCGCGGCACCTGGCGTGGCACGCAGCGCGCGTGGCCGATCTCGGCCAGGACGCCACCGAAGCCGCGATCGGCGCGCGCCTGATGGCGGTCGATGCGATGGTGGCGGCGGCCGACGAGGGCATCCAGATCCTCGGCGGCTTTGGCTACGTGGTCGAGTACCACGTCGAGCGCCACTACCGCGACGGCAAGATGTTCGACGTGCTCGATGGCGGCGGCGAAGCGCTGCGCAATCGGCTCGCCGCGATGCAGTTCGCCTGAGCGGGCCGCGTCAGCGATGGGCCGAGGCCCACTCGCCGGCGCGGTGTTCGGCCGCGCGCAGCAAACGCCGCAGCGGCACTTCCTGCAGCAGCCGGTGGTGGGCGCGCAGGTAGGCGCGCAAGAACGTGCGCACGGTCGCACTGCCACCCGGTGACCCGGCGCCGCGGAACGCCGCGAGCAAGCGGCCGAGGTCGTTGCCACGTCCACGCGCCTCACCGGCCGAACGGCGGCGCACGCCGTCGAGATCGACCATGCAGATTTCGCCGGTGTGCGGATCGCGCACCAGGTTGTCGAACTTCAGGTCGCGGTTGCCGAGCCCGTGCGCATGCAACCGCCCAACGGCCTCGCCGAGCCGGCGGGCAATCGCGGCGACGCGGCCAGGCGGCAGCGGGCCCGCGGCCAGTTCGGCGGCCAGGGACGGCGCCTGGATCCGCGCGCAGAACACGAACCCGAGCCCGCCGTGCAGCCGCAACGCCACCGGCGCGGCGATCGGCACGCGCGCGAAGGTGAGCCAGTAGCTGGCGCGCCACAGGTGTTGGGCCTTCGCGGCCTCGCGCTGCTTCACCACCAACGTGTCGGTGAGCCACACTGCACCGCGGCGCCCAGTCTTGTCCGCGGCCGGCGGGGCGGCGGCGAAGCGTTCGCACGCCTCGCGTCGCTCGGCGCAGTCGCCGGGCAGGTGCCAGTGCCACCGCGGCACGCTGCGGCGGCGCGGGGGGACTTCGGTGTGCTTGCACGAACGGTGGGCGCGCCGGCCGAACGTCGGCAACGCCGCCGCGCGCCAACGGCGCGTCGCGAACGTCAGTTCCCGCTGGAACACGTCGGGCAGGGCACCTTCGGCGCCGTAGCCGGCGAGCAGGTCGCGGGCGCCCGGATCGAGCGCGCCGCCGTCGAGTTCCTGGCAGAAGAAGGCGAGGTCGCGCGCGCGTTGCACGAGGCTGGGTTCACCGCCATGGGCCATGGTGGTGAGGTCGAGCAGGTGCGGGGCCCCGTCGTCGGCAACGAGCAGGTTGCCCGGATGCAGGTCGCCGAGCCGCACGCCGAGGTCGTGCACGCGCCGCAGCAGCCGACCGACGGCGTGCTGCACCTTGGCGTCGAGATCGAACCGGAACGGTTGGCCGGCCACGCTCCGGGTCACGACGAAACTCAGCCGACGGTTGTCGTCGACCGCGAAACCGTGCGCCAACGGCTCCACCACGGGCAGTCCCAGCGCGCGCGCCTTGCCGAGGTTGTCCGCTTCCTTGCTGCCGCGCGCCGCGCGCAGCCAGTCGCGCACATGGTCCGCCAGCGTGTCGGCGCGAAACACCTTCACGTGCACCGGCACGTTGCCGAGCGAGCCACGGAACACGCTGCGCACGGTGCGCTGCTTGACCACCGAGAGTCCGCGCTGGCTCCACGCTGCCACGTCGTGCGCCAACAGGTCGGCGAGTGCTGTGGCGATGCACGGATCCGCTGCTGCCGTGGCTTTGCCGCACACGAGTGCTTCGGAATGAGCCAGCGAATCGTTGCCCTGCGTCGGGCGATGCGGAACCATGGGGCGGCGCGATGTGGAAGCTGCACCGATACTACCTGAAGGAACTGACGATCAACGTCGGGATCACCTTCCTGGTGTTGTTCGCGGTCGTGCTGACCTCGCTGGTCTACCGCGGCATCCAGAAGTCGCAGGGTGGCGATCCGTTCGACGCCGTGCTGATCGTGGTGCTGTTCGCGCTCGATTCGTTCCAGCACCTGCTGACCATCTCGTTCCTGATCGCGGTGGTGTTGACGTTCACGCGGGCAGCGATGGACCGGGAACTGACGGCGATCCGGGCGGCCGGCATCTCGCCGCGCGTGCCGATGCTCGCCGCGGTGTTGGTCGGCCTCGTGCTCTGTGCGCTCGGTTCGTTTGCGCTGCATTACGCGATTCCGACCGTGCACTTCGCCAAGTATCGAGTCATCCCGGAGGCGATGCGCAACGCGTTCCTGAGCATGAACCTCGGCGGCGACCGCATCCGGCTGCCGAACTCCGACTACTTGATGACGTTCTCCGACCGCGACGTGCAGCGGGGTGAGTTCTACGGGTGCACGATCTACTGCCCCGAACCGCCGGAAGAGAAGTTGTCCCCGATCCTGTTCGTCGATCGGGTGTCGATGCCCATCGAGAAGGACTCGCCGATGGTGACCATCCGGTTCGAGGGCATCCACGATCCGATCAGCGGTGATGCACCGTTCCAGTCGTGGCAGGCGACGATGTCCTTCGACGGCTTGTCGAGCCGCGATCGGCGCGATGAACGCGACGACGACCTGCGCAGCGACCAATTGCTCGCCGAAGTGATGAAGGGTGTGCACCGCCGGCCGCACGAAGCGGTGTACTCGCTGCTCCGGCGCATCGCGTTCTCGCTGATGCCGCTGATGCTGGCGCCGATCGGCTTCTGCATCGCCGAGCTGGCCCGCGACCGCGGGCGCGTCGTCGCCCTGGTGATGTCGCTCGTGCCGCTCGGCTTGTTCTACCTCGGCGAAGTGCTGGGCGCGCGGTTGCTGCTGACGACGCGGGAGCCGCTGGTGGGCCTGCTGCCGCTCGGGCTGTTGCTGCTGTTCGGCGTGCCGCTGTGCTGGAGGCAGTTGCGCCGATGAAGCGTCTCGATCGCTACGTGTTCCGCATCACGCTCGGCGCCTTCGCCGCGGCGCTCCTGTTCTTCCTGTTCGTGTCCGTGCTGAGCCACCTGCTGCGGTTCCTGCCCGAACTCGCCGAGCGCGCCGCCGAGAAGAACCTGAGCGGTACCGAGATGGCCTGGTTCCTGCTGGTCTACTACGCGAAGTTGTCGCCCGTGCTGTTCACCACGGTGACGCCGTTTGCGATCGCGATCGCCGGCATGTTCGCCGTGGCACGCCTGCAGCACGCCAATGAAGTCGTGCCGATGCTGTTCGTCGGGCGCAGCATCCACCGCGTGTTGCTGCCGATCCTGCTGCTCGGTGGGCTCGCCGCCGGCGGCATGGCATCGTGCTGGCAGTGGGTGATCCCGCACGTCGGCGCCGACATCGCCAACGCCGATGCGTTCCTGGCCAAGGGCGATCCCCTGGTGAAGGTGTTGGTCGACGAACGGCGCGGCGACGTCGATGAGTTCTTCTACGTGCGCGAGTTCCATCCGGTGCAGCAGCACCTGCGTACCGTGCACATGCTGGCGCAAGGCACCTTGGCGGCAGATGCGGTCATCGTCACGGCCACGGAGGCGCACTGGGACGAGCAGCGGAAGGACTGGCGACTGAAGGACGGTTTGGCAAGGCGTCGGGATGGTCGCGAGCCACAGGAGTGGTTGGGGCGTCCCGACCTGACGCCGCTCGTGTTGCTGCAGAAGGGGCGCGACACGATCGACCCCGAGACCCTGTCGTACTCGGACCTGCTGGAGATGGTGCACGCGCGTCCGAACCAACCCGACATCCGGCTGGCGCTGCACCGGCACATCAGTTGGCCGCTTGCGAACCTGTTGTTGCTGCTGCTCGTGCTACCGTTGGCCGTTCACTTCGAACGTGGCAGCCGGATCGAGCGCGTGTTGATGGCGATCGGGCTGTGTGGTGGCTACATGCTTGCGGACCTGACCTGCCAGAGCCTGGGCCAACAAGGCCAGTTGCATCCGATCGTCGCGGCGTGGACGCCGACGATCGTGTTCGGCGCGCTGGGGCTGGTCCTGTTCGGGAGCACGCGCTCGTGAGCGTTCCGCCGAATGCCCCGTCCGAACCCGCACGCCGGCAGCCGGGCTGGCTCGTGCTGTTGGCGCTGGTCATCGTGATCGGATCGCTCGGCGCCACGATCTGGTTCAGCCTGGGATGATGGTGTTCGCAGCAGTGCGCCAATATTCTGCCGCCGGGACGTAGGCCCGTCCCTGAGGTGTCATGAAGCATTCCCTGCTGGCGATCTGTCTGTTCTCCTCAATCGGCGCGGCGCAGGAGACCAGGCCCGCGCTCACGGGCAAATCGTTCCTGCCGGACGACCACCGCCTGGTCGTGCACGCCGACCTCCTGGCGATGCGCGAGCGCGGCATCTGGGACGAGCTCGAAGTGTCGGCGTTGAAGCTCGTCTTCAAGCAGATGGAGAAGGAAGTCGGCTTCCCGATCGCGTCGCTCGATCGCATCACGATGGTCGGCGTCCTGCTGGCCGACGAAGCCGGCCGCGTGCGACCTCGCGAAGTCGTCGTGTTCGAGGGCAACACGGCGTTGAAGCCGGCGGACAGGGTGCGCCAGAATTCGGAAGCGGACTCGATCGGTGGCTACGAGGTGCTGCGACGGCAGCATCGCCCGATCCTGATCGTGCAGCCGCGGCCGGAGCTCCTGGTGGAAGGGGAAGAGTCGCTCGTGCGGCCGGTGCTGGAAGGCAAGCCGCACACCGGCATGCCGTGCGCGGACGTGATGTCGCTGCTGTCCGGCCGCAAGGACCAGCTCGCCTGGTTCGTGTTCGACGTCACTGCGCCGGAGATCAAGAAGAACGCGCTCGGCAAGCTGTTCCCGGACGCGGTCTGGGCCGAAGGCGAAGAGCCGACGTTCCTGTGCCTGCGCCTGGTGGTGCTCGGTGACCCGGACGATCCGCACCTCGGCTTCGAAGGCGTGTTGCGCCACACCAAGGAAGGCGAAGGTGTTGCCGTTTCCGAGCGCGCCGCCGACGCGTGGCTCGAGCGTTTGCGCAAGGAGCCGACGTTGCGGGGCGCGCTGCCGATCCTGAAGCGGGTCGAGAAGAAGCGCGATCGCGGCGACCTTGTCTATTCGGTCGATCTCGGCCGGGCCCGCGATGCCGTCGGCCACGCCGCGACGTTGATTGGCCCGCTGTTCATGCCAAGGCTCGAAGCCGCGGAAGCCGCGGAAGCCGTGGAGACCGTGGAACTCGTCGAAGAAGCGCCGGCGCAGAAACCGAAGAAGTGAGCGCCGCCGCGCTCGCTCAGACGATGTCGGAGTCGCCGAGCGTGTGGTACCACTGCTCGCGGTAGAAGTAGGAGTCGTGCGTGTCGAACGGGATGACGACCTGAAAGTAGGCCGTGCCGTAGACCAGGAATCCGAGCCGTTGGAACTGCAGGAAGCGCGGATCGCGGTGCTGGAAGAGCGTCGCCAGCGCGGCGGCCCCGAGGGCGGACGCGCGCATTTCCGCGTGCGCAATCAGCGCCAAGGTGGTGTCGGCGTCCTCGGCGGGCACCAGCCAATCCACGATGTAGAACGTGTTTGGCACCACGAGCTCGGTGTGGCGCAGCACCGCGATGCCCCGCAGCTTGCCGGTGCGCACTTCGCGGCACTCGCACAGTTCGTAGCGCGCATCGTGCGCGTCGGCGTAGCGCCAGTTGAGGTAGCGCTGGTCGCGGATCGTCGCCAGTTGGGTCGTCGGCGCGAACGCCGCCCACAACGCATCGACGTCGGCGTCGAAGCGTGACACCGGGCGCACGACCAGTTGCTCGCTCGTCGGGCGCACCGGGAACCCACCGGGCGTCATCTCACGGAACAGGAAGTCCCAGTCGCGCACCATTTCGTAGCGCAGGTATTTCTGGCCGATGCGCCACGTCGCGATCGGCCAGCCGTGGTGGAACGAGTTCTGCAGTTCGCCCTTGCCGCCCCACGCTTCGTAGTGCGCCAAGGCCAGGTTCACGAACAGCCCCGGCCGCGGCCCGGCGCGCCGGTGTTCGGGCAACACCCACAGGTCGACGCACTGGCCGACGATGCGTCGCCGCCCTTCGATCGTGTAGTGCGTCGGCAGCGTCACGTAGGCCCCGACGAGCCCGGCCGTCGCGTGCTCGGCGACCATGATGTGCACCTGGCCCGTGGGGTTGTCGCGGAACTTCCAGTCCCAATGCGCACGCGACCGTGGCGGGAAGATCTGGTTGTGCCCGGCGAGCACACCGGCTTCGTCGCCGGGCCGGAACGGGCGGATCGTGATCTCGGACATCGTCGGGAACGCTATCGGCAGGCCGCGTGGTGCGCCCGTGGTCCCCGTGCGCGTTCACGATCCTGGCGTTGGCAGGGCGGCACTGTGCCTCACCTGTCAACGACCGGTGACCGCGGGCAGCGCCGTCTTCTTCAGGAACAGCAGGCCGAACGCAGTGTCGACCCAGCTGCCCCAGGTGCCGTCGGCGCGCTGCTCGGAGCAGAGGCGGAGCGCGCCTTCGAAGTACCAGTCGCGGTCGGCGAGCAGGGCGACCTGGTTCAGTTCGCAGGCGCGTTCGAGGCCGTACAGGTAGTACAGCTGCCAGTGTGACCGGCTGCCGTGCGGGCCGGGATTGTGGCGGACGCTGAAGTTCTGCTCCAGCCAGAGGAACGCGCCGCGCACCGCGGCATCGGCATCCGCGAGCAGCTTCGGGTTGCCCTTCTTCTGCAGTCGCAGTGCCGACGTGCACAAGGACAGGCCCGAGATGCCGGCGGTCGTCATCGACCCGGTCGGTTCGCCCTCCTGGTAGCTCCACCCGATCGAAGGCAGCTTGCTGATGCTGCCGCGGGTCCGGCTGCCCTTCGCCAGGTCGCGCTGGTAGGTGATGCGTGGCGCGCTTGCTTCGCCCCGCTTCGCACACTTCAGCC
>SXGT01013931.1_pt1 | contig 10100 bp, 9 predicted proteins | sample 3176221 | NCBI WGS metagenome assembly SXGT01 (sample SAMN11356862, study PRJNA531348) | freshwater metagenome | isolation source: freshwater sample F1-120 | place: China: Fuxian Lake, Yuxi | collected 2017-12-25
CCAACGGTTCAGGCATTTCGCTCGGTCATCCCATCGGGGCGACCGGGGCGCTCATCACCGTCAAGGCCATCCACGAACTGCACCGCATCGGCGGCAAGTACGCACTCGTCACGATGTGCATCGGTGGCGGGCAGGGCATCGCGGCCATTTTCGAGCGGGTCTGACACCACGCGGGCGGCCGCGCCCGGCGCGCTGAACGCCGCGCGCAGGCCCACGGGGTCGTGCACGACGATGCCGCAGGCGGTGACCGCAATCAGCCCCTGGCGCTCCAGCCGCTTGAGCGAGGCGTTGACGTGCTGGCGTGAATAGCCGATGAGTTCGCCGAGTTCGGCCTGCGCCATGGCGAGCTTGATGCGGTTGGCCGGTCCGCCGGGGCGGATGGTCTGCCCGTGTTGCAGCCACAGTTCTGCCAGGCGCTTGGCCATCAGCGCGTCGAGCGGCAGGTACCGGGCGTCGCAGACTTCCTCGCCGAGGCCACGCACCTGCTGCGCCAGCACCGTCAGCATCGCCTGCGACAAGGCGGGCCATTCGGTCAGCCGGCGCTGCAGCTGGGCGCGGCCGAGGAACAGCAGCGTGGCGTCCGCGTGCACATCGGCATCGCATTCCTGCGTGCCCAGAAAGAAGCCCGGCGCGCCCACCACGTCCCCTTCCGATGCGTACGCCAGCGTCCTTCGCCGTCCGCCGGAGGCCCGGCTCAACCGGACATAGCCCGTGGCGCACAGCCACACGCCCTCGGCGCGTTCGCCGGAGGCGAAAAGCCGCTGCCCCGCGAGTAGGCGAAGCGCCTGCGACTCGCGCAGCAGTTCGTCGCACCGGTCGTGCGGCAGGTTCGACAACCAGCCGCGGCTTCGCACGGCCACGCGGGTGGCGTAGTCCAGCAGGTTGAAATGTCCGCTCACTCCACCACCAGTCGGGCCGCTTGCCGGTCGGCGTCGAACACCATGCGGCCCGGCCAGGCGGGCCAGCGTGTCCCGAGGATGGCCGTGTTGGGGTCGCCGGCACGGGCGAACGCGCCCAGGCTCTGCATCATGCGCTGCGACAGGGCCAGCCGACCGGGCTCGTTGGCGCGGCTGAACGAGATGTTGGCGTAGAGCGAAGGCCCGAAGTTGCCGAACACGAACGGCAGGTCGAAGCTGTGGGCGGCGCCGTAGACGACGTCGAACGGCGGCGGCAGTTCGTCCCAGTCGAAACGGTAGTGCCACACCTCCGGCTGGCGCGATTTGAGTGCATTGAGCACGTCGTCGCGAAAGGCGAAGAACCAGATGCGGTCGAGCTCGGCGATGCGCGCATTCAGTCCCGTGGTCGGTGCGTCGACCGGCAGATAAGCCGGCGGTATCCAGTCCTCGATGCGGCTGGCGGGCGCAGCGTCGGGCTGGTAGTTGTGGACCAGTCTGAACACGGCCGCGTCGTCGAGCAGGCGCCCGCTCGTGCCGCCGAGTGCGGGCCGCAGCGCCAACAGGCCGGGGAACAGCTTGCTTTCGTCGCGCGTGTTGCCCGAGAGCACGGGCACCCGCACGTACTGTCCTGCGCGGATCGCGGCAATGGGATCGGCTGGCACCACATGGCCATCGGGGATGGGGTTGGCCGCCGCCAGCCCCAGCGGGGTCAGCCGCGTTCGCACGGTGGTCAGCAAGGCATCGGGCGACTGGCCGCGGAGATAGGCGGCGAGCTGCTGTGGCGTGCGCGAGGCGATGTGCGCCTCGGCGGCGGCGCGGTCGGCCGCCGTGCCGTCCGCGATGAGGGAATGGATCAGCAAGGCGTTGCCGCGCGTGGCCCACACGCTGCGGGGCAGGATGGTGGCAAACGAGCCGGGTGGCAGGGTGGCGGCCGATGAAATGCCCCCGCTGAGCGCCACCAGCCGGTGGAACAGCGGCGCGCGCCGGGCCACCACCATGGGAGAGGTGAGCAGCGCGTACACATTGACCGCCCCGGCGGACTCGCCCATCAGGGTGACCCGGCCTGGATCGCCGCCGAAGCGGGCGACGTTGGCCTGCACGAACTCCAGCGACTTGACGATGTCGAGCAGCGCAAAGTTGCCGGAGTCCGGCGCAGCGGCGCCGGTCTTGAGCGGCGCGAGATCGAGGAAGCCGAAGACGCCTAGGCGGTAGGCCACCGAGACCACGACCGAGCCTGTGGTCCGGGCCAGTGCGGCGCCGTCGTAGACCGGGTCGGCGGTGTAGCCGGTGATGTTGCTGCCACCGTGCACCCACACGATCACCGGCTTCGGGGTGGGCGATGGCGTGGCCGGCGACCAGATGTTCAGATAGAGGCAATCCTCGGACCCCAGGGTCTGGCCGAGCGTGCTGCCGATGGTGGCGTCGTGGCGGTTGTTCAGGCCCGGGCCATACAGGCGCCCGGTCTGCACGCAGGCCGGCGCGAACGCCGTGGCTGCGCGGGGCGCGGTCCACGCGGGCGGGTCCACCGGCGCCTGCCAGCGGCGTTCGCCGACCGGAGCGGCGGCGAAGGGCACCCCTTTCCAGTTCCAGGTGCCGCTGGTGGTCGAGTCGTCGGCACCCACGACGGGCCCGAACGTGGTCTGGCGTTGCAGTCCGTGGCCGTCGGCGGGCACATGCGTGCAGGCGTTGAGCACCAGGAGCGCACCGAAGGCCAGTGCAAGGCGGGTCGCAGCGGTTTTCATCGTGCGCCTACTCGATCTGGATGTTGGCCTTGCGGATCACGTCGGTCCACTTGCGCGTCTCGACGTCGATGAACTGGGCGAATTCGGCCGCCGGGGCGCCGCTCGCCTCCAGGCCGATGTCGAGCAACTTCTGCTTGATGCCGGGGTCGTCCAGCGCACGCAGCACAGCCGACTGCAGGCGCGCCACCACGTCCACGGGTGTGGTGGCGGGCACCATGAACCCGTACCAGCCGGAAGCCACCACGCTCGGAAAACCCTGTTCCTGGATCGTGGGTGCCGACGGATACAGCGGACTGCGCGCCGCGGACGCCACGCCGATCACCCGCAGCTTGCCCGCTTCGATGTGCGGCAGGGCCGAACTGATGGCGGTCAGCGTCGCATCGATGCGCCCGCCGAGCAGTTCGGAATACGCCATGGCGTCGCCGCGCATGTGCACGTTGAGCCCCTGCATGCCCGCGTCGCGCAACAGCAGTTCGGCGGCCAGGTGCGGCTGGGAGCCCGCGCCGGGCGAACCGAAGTTCAGGCCGCCCGGCCGGGTCTTCGAGTACGCCACGAGGTCGCGCACCGTCTTCACCGGGCTCTGCGCATTGACGATCAGGAACAGCGGCGCGTGCATCGCCATGGCGATCGGTCGCAACTGCTCGCGCTGGTAGCTCAATCCCTTGCCGTAAAGCGCCTCGGCGGTGGCGTAGGGTGCGGCGACGTAGAGCACGGTGTAGCCATCGGCCGGAGCGCGCGCCACGAGTTCGGTGGCGACCCGGGTGCCGGCGCCCGGCTTGTTCTCCACCACGATCTGCTGGCCCAGCGCCCTGGCGAGGTACTCACCCAGCACGCGGGCAGACAGGTCGCTGGCACCGCCGGCGGCATAGGGCGAGATCAGCTTGACCGGGCGCGATGGCCAGTCGGCCTGCGCATGGGCCAGCAGGCCCGAGCCCGAGGCCACGCCGGCGGCCAGCGTGATGAGCACCGTGCGGCGCGGCACGCCGGTGGGACGGATGGACGACGAAGGTCGGTGGTGCAAGCTCATGTCTGTCTCCTGTTGGGAAGTGTCGCTGAGGCGCGCCCGGCTTTACCGGCGACGCAAGGGGGGATACGGAAAGCGGAATTCGAGGTGCCGGGGCCCGGGCTGGTACAGCCGCAGCACCAGGTAGAAGTCCTCGCCCGGGGGCGCTGGAAGCCAGTTGTGCGCCGGCCCGGGGTCCTCGGCCTGGATGCGGATCGACAGGCCGCCATCGTCATCCGTGCGCAGACCCGGCAGGCGGTCCCCCACCGAATAGCGGTGGATGGGGTTGGCCACCAGCAGGCAGTCGCTGCGCCGGTACAGGGTGAGCGACCAGAAGGCATCCACCTCGGGTGTGGCACCCGGCGGGAACCGCAGCCCGTAGGCGTGCGCGCCGTTCAGCAGCGCACCCTCGGCGTCGACCTCTGCCGTGGGGTACATGGCTTCCTCGATACCAAGCGCGCCGATGAAATTGCGCGCCACGCGGGCACGCGTCTGCACGTCGTCGCCCCAGTGCGTGCGCACCGCCACCGGCAGGGCCCAGCCACCGCCGAGCGCGTGCGGCTGGGGCGTGCGGCGCAGCTCGTCGAACACGGCGGGCAACGCGGCGGCCAGCGCGTCGTCCTGCAAGGGCCAGCGCAAGCCCTCGCCCTGCGACACCGGATTGCGAGCCAGCGCCTCGTCGACCGTGGCGCGGTACACCGCCGCCGTCGGTATCTCCACCGAGCGGCCGTCCAGCCGTGTGTCCACGCACATCGCGGCGTCGCTGCCATCCGGGCGACGGGCCGATATGCCGCACTGCAGCGCGCGTGCCTGCTCCAGGTTGCCAGGGCTGTCGTCGACCAGCATGCGGCCAATCACCCACACATCGTCGCCGGGCGAAGCGATCACCTGGTCCACACCATCGGGCACGGTGCCGGCCCAAGCGGGTCCGTGCACGAGCGTGCGCTGGCGCCGGTTGCCGGTGGTGCGTCGGCCCACGTAGGCAAACGGGTTGGTCCATGCGTCGAGCAGGCCCAGGGTCCAGTAGCGCTCACCCATGTCGGGCGTGTCGATCACCACCGGCCCTTCGGACAGGTCCAGCCAGGCGTTGCTGAAGACGGTGTCGTTGTTGGGACTCACCACCTCGCGGTCGTCCGGTCCGATCCGGCGGTGGGTGTGGGTGAACTGGTTCACCCAGCGCATGCGCGATGCACGGTCTTCGCTGGCAAATCCGCGCACCGGATGGCGCCGGGCGGTGGTCGCGGCGCGCATGCGCATCATCTCGAACAAAGGCAGGGTCTGGATCACGGCGTCGCGAGCGGGCATGGCGGGCTCCTGTTCAGACCAGCACGCGCGCTTCGCGCAGGGCCGCGATCTCTTGCGGCGAATAGCCGAACTCGGCCAGCAGCTCGGCGCCATCCGCGCCGCAGGCGGGCGCGGCCGCGGGCGCCGGACGGGGACCATCGCCGATGCGATAAGGCAGCCCGAGCGCGCGGTACGGGCTTCCGTCGGCCGACGCCGCTTCCACCAGGATGCCGCTGGCGATGACGTCCGCACTGGTCAGCACATCGCGGTAGCGGCGCACCGCGCCCACCACGATCTGGTGCTGGCTCAACAGGGCCACGCAGGCCTCGCTGGTGTAGCCCGAGAGGCACTGGTTCAGCACCTCGCGCAGTTCGGCGCGGTGGGCGACGCGCCGTTCGTTGCTGGAAAAGCGCGGGTCTTCCACCAGCTCCCCGCGCCCGATCGCACCGCAGAAACGCCTCCAGTGCTCCTCGGTGTACGCCGACAGCACGATGTGCCCGTCCCGCGTGGCCACCACTTCGGCGGCCGGGGCGTTGTGCGGCTGGCCATGCCCGATGCGGGTGGGCTCGGGGCCGCCGCCGAGGTATTCGCACCAGGTCGCGGCCTGCAGGTGCAGCGCGGTCTCCAGCAGCGACACCTCCAGCGTCTCGCCCACACCGCTGCGTTCGCGCCCGTACAGCGCGGCCAGGACCGCCTGCGCGCCCAGGTCGGCGGCGGCCGCGTCCACGATCGGCACACCCACTTTCTGGGGCGGCCGGTCCGCTTCGCCCGTCACGAACATCAGCCCGCTTTCGGCTTGCGCCGCAATGTCGTAACCGGAACGTTCGCTGGAAGGCCCGGCAGCACCGAAGCCCGAGATGGAGAGGTAGATGACCCGCGGGCATCGCTCGCGCACCCGCGCCGGCCCCAGGCCCAGTTTCTCGACCGCACCCGGCCGCAGGTTCTGGATCACCACATCGCTGTCGGCGATCAGGCGCCACGCGATCTCGCGCCCGGCCTCGCTCTTGAGGTCGAGCGCGATCGAGCGTTTGCCGCGGTTGTAGGCCCGCACCATGGATTCCCCGTACCGGCCCACGTGGCGGGCCTGGTCGCCGCCCAGCGGCTCCACCTTGATCACCGTCGCGCCGAGTTCGGCCAGCGTCATGGCCGCGCCGGGTCCTGCGATGTACTGCCCGAAATCGATGACCCTGACACCGGCCAGGGGTGTGGCTGCAGACCGGGCCGTGCGGGATGGAGTGGAGGACATGGGTGGCGACGATAGGCGCGATATCGATTCCTGAAAAATCCATAATCGTGAAGTCGTGATCCGTTTCAGTGATCACGTCCCGACCACGGAGTCCCGCATGCCTTCTTCACCCGACTACCTTGTCAGGCGCCTGCGGCTGCGGCACCTCGAACTGCTGGTTGCCCTGACCGACGCGGGCACGATGCGCGCCGCCGCCACGCGCCTGAACCTGAGCCAACCCGCGCTGAGCAAGATGCTGGGCGAGATCGAGGCCGGCTTCGACGCCCGCCTGTTCGAGCGCACGCCGCAGGGCCTGGTGGCCAATGCCGCCGGGCACGCGGCGGTCTACCGGGCCCGGGTCATCCTGGGCGAGCTCTCGCGCGGCAAGGACGAAGTGGACGCGCTGCGAACCGGCGCCGTGGGCCTGCTGCGGCTGGGCACCCTGTCCGTCACCGCCACGGTGCCGCAAGCGATCGGCCTGCTGCGAAGGCGCCTGCCCGGCGCGCGCGTGCAGGTGCAGGAAGGCCGGGTGCGCGAGATGATTCAGCGCCTGCTGGACGGCGAACTCGACTGCGTCTTCGGTGCCGTCACACCCGAACTGCTCACCAGCGACCAGCTCTCGCTGCTGCAGCCCGAGGTGCTGCTCAAGGACGAGCTCTGCGTGCTCTGCGCCGAAGGGCACGTCCTCTCACGCAGCCGACGCCTGGGCTGGGCCGACCTGCACGCACAGCCCTGGGTCGCGCCGCCGAAGGACACGCTGGTGCGCCAGGCCTTGATGACCGCCTTCCTCAATGCCGGCCTGGAGCCGCCCGAGCCGGCGATCGAGGTGTTGTCGTCCGTCACGGTGGGCAGCGTGCTGCGACTGGACGAGACCTTGCTCGGTGCGGTGCGTTTCGAGCAGGCCCGCGACGAGCTCGCGCGCGGTGGCGTGACCCGCATGCGCGTCTCACCCACGGTCGCCCTGCCCTCGCTCGGCCTGTACACGCGGCGCGCCACCGAGGGCCCGCCTCCGGTGGTGCCGGCCTTTGCCGAGGCCATCCGGCGCGTGAGCGCGCGCACGCGCATCCAGGTGCTGGACGGGGTTCAGTCGCCCTGAAACCCGCCCCGCCGGCAGGTCACCACCAGCGTGTCGCGCCAGCCCAGCGCATCGCCCTGAGCCGGCTGGATCGGCGTGCTTTCGTGGATCACCCGCGAATCGTCGAGCAGCAGCAGCGACCACGGCTCGCGCAGCGTGAAGCGCTGACCGGCCGGGCCGTTGGCTTCGAAGACGCGGCTCTCCCCACCCTTGATCCCGTGGCGCTCCACCATGAACACGGCCACGAGGTCGACGCCGTCGCGGTGGGCGCCTTCGGGCGTCGGGCGACCGATGCCGTCGGTGGTGTCGATCCGGAACACGTGGGCTTCGGTGTACCAGGCCTGCGTGCCCCGCAAGGCGCTGGCCGCTTCGCCCAGCCGCTGCAGCAGCCGGGTCCACACGGGCAAGGCCACGGTGTCGCTTTCCATGGGCTCGAACCAGCGCTGCATGCCGCCGTGCAGGGCGTTGTATTCCAGCGGCTGCCAGTGCGCGCGGTGGGTCACTGCCTGCACCTGCTCGCCATCCACCACGAAACAGCTGTGGCGGCGGCTGCGGTAGCGCCCGCCGTCCCTCAGGTAGGCGTCGGGCGGCAGCGCGTCCCAGCCTCGATGCAGGGCCTGCAGTTCGTCGGGCGTGGCGGCGAGCCACCGAGACACGTCCTGGGGGCTCAGAAGGGCAAAACCGGAGGCCTGCAGGGACGGGCCCAGGGAGGACACGGGTACGTAGGGCGGCTGGAATTCGCTGGTCATGGACGGGCAGTTTAGCCACAGGCTGTCGACCGTCTGCGACTTTCATGCGCTGGATCAAACAAGTGCCATCCAGGGGCTGCCAAGCTCTGCGCATGAACACGACGAAAGACCGAGACATGAACACCGCCAGATGGAGCCCCGCGCTTTTGCTGGGTCACGACGCGATGGACGACGCCCACCGGGCGTTTGCCGATCTGCTGGCGCGTGCCCAGTCCGCGCCCGACGCCGCCCTGCCCGCTGCCTGGGCGGCCATGGTCACGCACACCGAGGGGCATTTCGGGCAGGAGGATCACTGGATGCGCACCACGGCCTGTCCATCAGGCACGCAACACACGCTCGAGCACCGGGTGGTCCTCAACCTCATGCTCGAAGGACTCGGCCAGGCGCGCGACGGTCAGCTTGCGCCCGTGCGCCAGATGTCCAGTGAGTTGTGGGCCTGGTTCCTGCGGCACACGCAATCGCTGGACGCGGCACTGGCGCTGCACATGCGCCGTGCGGATCATCAAGGTCTGCCGGAGACGCCATGAAACTGGCGGCGCTGCGCCCGCGCGATCCGTTGCGCTGGTTGTGCCTGGGCTGGCGAGACTTCCTGCGCTGCCCGCGCATCGGCCTGTTCTACGGCCTGTGCTTTCTGGCGATGGGACACGCTCTGATGGCGGTATTCAGGTCTGCGCCGGCCTACGTGCTGGCCCTCAGCGCGGGCTTTCTGCTGCTGGGACCGTTCCTGTGCCTGGGTCTTTACGACGCCAGCCGGGCGCTCGAGCACGGAGAGCGTCCCACGCTGCGCCGCTCGCTGGTGGCGTGGCGGCCGACCCTGCGCAGCATGGCGATCTTTGCAGGGCTGCTGCTGATTCTGGAGATGCTGTGGGGGCGTGCGTCGCTGGTGGTGTTCGCGGTCAGCTTCAACACCATGCCCTCCACCGAAAAACTGCTGACGCAACTGTTCGACCCGCACAACATCGAGTTCCTCATCGCCTACACGGTGGTGGGTGGCGTCTTCGCCGGGCTCATCTTCGTCACCAGCGCGATCTCCATCCCCATGATCCTGGACCGTCAGGTCGATGCCGTTTCAGCGGGACTCACCAGCATCCGCGCGTGTCTCGAAAATCCGGGTGTGATGCTGTGGTGGGGCGCGTTGATCACGGCACTGATCGTGCTGGCGATGCTGCCCTTCTTCCTGGGCCTGCTGGTCGTCGGGCCCTTGCTGGGCCACGCCACGTGGCATGCCTATCGGCAGATCCTGCCGCCGCAGGCCTGATCCTTCAGGCGTTCACGTTCACCACCAGGCGGCCCCGCACCTGTCCTGCCAGGATCTCGCTGGCAGCGCCGACAGCGTCCTTCAGACCGATCTCCTTCGTGATGCCGGCCAGTTGCCGGCGATCGAGCGTCCTGGCCAGCGCCTCCCAGGCGGCCACGCGGCGCGGCATGGGCGCCATCACGCTGTCGATGCCATACAGCGTGATGCCACGCAGGATGAACGGCGCCACGCTGGCGGGCAGGTCCATGCCCTGCGCGAGACCGCACGCGGCCACGGCACCGCCATAACGCACGGCGGCGCAGGCATTCGCCAGCGTGTGGTTGCCCACGGAATCGACCACGCCGATCCAGCGCTCCTTCTGCAGGGGTTTGCCTGCGGCGCTCTGTTCGTTGCGGTCGATCCCTCTCGAAGCGCCGAGCGACTTCAGATTATCCGCTTCCTGCAAGCGACCGGTGGACGCCACGACGGTGTGGCCCAGGCCCGCCAGCAAGGAAATGGCCACGCCGCCCACGCCCCCGTTGGCGCCGGTCACCAGCACCTCGCCGCTGCCGGGCGCCATGCCGGCATCGGCCCAGTGCCGCTGCAGCGCCTGCACGCACAGCAAGGCGGTATAGCCCGCGGTGCAGATGGCCATGGACTCGAGCTCGCTCAGGGATTCAGGAAGGGCCAGCAACCAGTCGCCCTTGACGCGGGCCATCTGCGCCAGCCCGCCCCAATGGTTCTCGCCCACGCCGTAACCATTGAGCAGCACGCGGTCGCCCGCCTTCCAGCGCGGGTGATCGCTCTGCGTCACCGTGCCGGCGAAATCGATGCCGGGCCCCATGGGAAAACTGCGCACCACGGGCGACTTGCCGGTGATGGCCCGGCC
>SXGT01504869.1_pt1 | contig 10100 bp, 7 predicted proteins | sample 3176221 | NCBI WGS metagenome assembly SXGT01 (sample SAMN11356862, study PRJNA531348) | freshwater metagenome | isolation source: freshwater sample F1-120 | place: China: Fuxian Lake, Yuxi | collected 2017-12-25
GCGCTTTGGTGAGCCAAATCCGGCTCAACACGGGGTGTTGCATGCCCGAGTCAGCAATCCGGCGACACAAAATCCTGCTCAAAAACTGAAAAATCGGAATCCTTCGACGACCTAACTCCAACACGCTTGTTTTAGGACTAGATACTCGGGTTCGCCCTTGGATTGATCCTGAGCGAGTCGGCCCGCGAAGAACGCCGGCACCCCGGTTATCTTGACTTTACCAACGTCCGCCAGCATGGCCGCATTCTCGGTCTTGCCCAGTTTACCGCTTTTGTCGGCATCGTAGGTCTCGATGAGGATCTTTGTTTCCGCGTCCCACGCGACCTTCCATTCCGCGGGCTGCATTTCGCCGTCCTTGCTGGCGTCGTACTTCACGAGGAAATCCGCGGGCAAGGTGCAGCCGGGCTTCCGGTTGAGGCGTTTCTGCTGGTGGGCTCGGCGCATCTGTTCCCGCTCGCCGCCGTCCAACCGGCCATCGCGGTTTGAATCAAAGTCCTTCAGCAGCTCCGCCCGCCGCTGGACGAAGGATACGGGGGGCTCGGGAGGTTGAAATGTTGCTCACTCAGTATCCGGCAACGGATTGCGTCCTGAATGCGCCTAGGAATGCGCCTACGCTTTAGAGTTTAGAGAAGGCAGCCAAAATGGCATGGAAGTCAGCGATCAGTTTCCGCCGGGTGCCCAAAACACCGATCCCATCGCTGTCATTCGATCGATACATGCGAATGTCTCTCACTTCCTGGTCACGCCAATATCTCCCGCACGATCCGCGCCTCCGTCACCTCGGGATCGGTGAGACGTTCGGGTCGGCCGTTGTGGAGGCAAGTGAGGCGGGTGTGGTCGAGACCGAGCTGGTTCAGGATCGTGGCGTGCAGGTCGGGGACGCTAACGCGGTCCTGAATGGATTTGTAGCCGAAGTCGTCGGTGGCACCGTGGATGTGGCCGGCCTTGAAACCGCCGCCGGCCATGATGAGGCTGAAGGCATGGCGATTGTGGTCGCGGCCGTCAGCGCCCTCGGTGATGGGAAGACGGCCGAACTCGCCGGTCCACATGACGATGACATCATCGAGCAGGCCGCGCTGTTTCAGATCCTGGATCAGCGCGGCGCTGGGCTGGTCCACCTGACCGCAGATGGTGCTCAAGCCGCTCTTCAGATCGCTATGATTATCCCAGGGCTGGAAGTTGGGCTTCAGCGGCGGGAAGACCTGCACGTAGCGCACGCCGGCCTCGATGAGGCGTCGCGCCATGAGGCAGCGCGTGCCGTAGGAGGCGGTCTCGGGGCGGTCGATGCCGTAGATTTGCCGCGTGGCGGCGGATTCTCCGCGGAGATCGAGCAGGTTAGCGGCCTCGAGGTGCATGCGAGCGGCCAGTTCGTAGTTGGCGATGCGCGCCTCCAGCACGCTCTCGCCGGGATGCTCCCGCAGATGGAGGGTGTTGAGCGTCTGCAAAAAGCCGCGAGCGTTTTCCTGCGCCGACGACGACGAGGGCCGCGCGGGCTGGAGATGCGCCACTGGCGTGCCCGTGGCGTTGAACTCGGTGCCTTGGTGCGCAGCGGGCAGCCAACCACTCGACCACACGAGCTTGCCGCTGGTATTGTAGCCCGCCGGATCGCGCAGCACGATGTAGGAGGGCAGGTTGCGGCACTCGCTGCCGAGTGCATAGCTGATCCATGAACCCATCGCGGGGCGTCCGTTGAAGACCTTGCCCGTCTGCATCGTGTTGAGGGCGAAGGGATGGTTGTTGTTGTCCGTGTGCATCGAGCGCATGAGGCAGAAGTCATCCACGCAACCCGAGAGGTGCGGGATCAGCTCGGAGAGCTCCATGCCGCACTGCCCGTGCTGCGAAAACCGGAACGGCGAAGCGAGGAGGACATTCTTGTTGCCGAGCTGGAAGGTCTCCACCTTCTCGGGATGCGGCTGGCCGTTGCGCCGCGTGAGTTCGGGCTTCGGATCAAAGAGATCCATCTGGGACGGGCCGCCGTTTTGGAAAAGCTGAATGACCGCTCGGGCGCGGGCCGGACGGTGCAGCGCGGGAAGCGCCGCCGTTGCTTCTTCGGACAGGATGCCGCCGAGGGCGAGCGAGCCGAAACCGCCGCCGAGTCTGGCGAGAAAGCGGCGGCGGGAAACTTCAGACGAGAGAATGGATGGGTTCATGAAAACGGATCAATCGATGTGGATGAACCCATTGCTGGAGATCAACATGTGGCAGAAGTCGGCGAGCGCTTTGCTTTGGGCGTCCTCGGAGTCGCCGTGAATCGCCTGCTGCCGTTCGAGGAAGGCGGCGGCGAGTTCTTGTTCCTCTTCGGTGGGCGGGCGAGAGAATGTGAGGGTGAAGGCGCTGGCGATGCACGCGGTTTGGTCACCAGCCGGCAAACCGCTCCGCACCCGCTTCGCCATGCGGGCGGCCCGGTCGAGGACAAACTCGCTGTGCAGAAGCGCGAGGGATTGAAGCACCGTGGCGGAAGAACCGCGCAGTGTGCTGTTCACCGCCATCAGCGGCGCGTCGAAGATCACGAGAAACTTCAGTGGGTAGTTCCTCCGGGCGAAGAGGTAGAGGCTGCGGCGGAATTCCTCGCCGGGACCGGTGGCCAGGGTAATCTCAGATTTTGGCCCGATGAGGCGCTGGGCGCTGCCGGGAGCGGCATCGACCTTGGAGAGGCCGTGCCCCGGTTTCGTGATGGCCACGGGCGGGCCGCCGAGCTTTGGATCGAGGCAGCCCGAAGCGCAAAGGATGGCATCTCGCACCGTTTCCGCGTCCAGGGTGCGGAGGTTCACCCGCCAGCCAGTCGAGCAACTCCGGGTGCGTGGGCGGCGTGCCGCCAAGGCCGAAGTTGCCCACCGTCTCGACAATGCCGCGGCCGAACTCCTGGAACCAGAGCCTGAGTTCCTCGTGGACCCCGACCCGATGCCCGATTACGACGATGTCATCACTGATTGACGGATTTCGCTGAAATCGGGGCGGCGCCTTCGCGTCCAGCCAGGTCGAGAAACGGGCACGAAACGAAGGGTTTGGCGCTTCCCAGCGTCCTTTGACCTACGGATGGCCGCGACGTCTCACCTTCCTATCAATAATGGGTTCTAAACGGTCTTGACTCAGGCAGAACCCAGCCAAAGGGTGGACAAAAATCACGATGACACCGAAAACCAAATCTCGGTCTTCGCGTAGCGTCAAAGGGAATTCCAATAAGATCAATAACCAAAGATGGCCTTAGGGTTTATCGCGCAGGTACGCCTAAGGAACCGTGTCAGGATTTGTCCTTTTCGAGCGTTTCTATTCAAATGGCATTGGCCGAGGCTGAGATTTTGCAGGCTCTGATGAAAGTGCGCGCGCGGCTATCCGCCGCCGCTTGGCTGGTGGTCCGCGACACGCATGCAGCCGAGGATATTTTCCAAAGTGTGGCGCTCAAGGCGATGACGCGGGATGTGTCCTTCGAGTCCGAGGCGTCTCTATTGTCGTGGGCCTTCATTACGGCAAGGCGCGAAGGAATCGATTGGTTGCGGCGGCACCAACGAGAGTCGCTCGGCCTCGATTCGGAGATTCTAGCACTACTCGATCGGGAATGGCAGAACACTCCGACCCATCCCTCAGGCGCAAAAATCGATGCCCTGCGCGATTGTTTGGCGGACGCTCCCGAGTCGGCCCGCCGTTTACTGAAGCTACGTTACGTCGATGGGTATAGTTGCGAGATCGCAGCGGACAAAATGGGCGTTGGGTTGAATGCGATTTACAAGCGGTTGTCCCGTCTACACGAAAGCTTAAAGAACTGTATCAACGGCAAGCTGGACCCCCGCACAACGCTCACGTGACGCCCAGGTTATGAACCGAAATCCTACCATCGATTCAGAAGACGCCGAGCTTTTGTTGCGCTGGATCGACGGCAATGTCACGGCGGTCGAGCGTGAACAGGTAGGGGAATTGTTGCGAACGAACGTGGCAGCCCGGACGTTTCTGCGGGAAATCTCGGAGCACTCTGTGATGGTGGCCGATTTGGAACGGATGGCTCAAGGACACGAGCGAGTGCCAGCTGGGCTTGAATCAAAATCCGCTGGGCATACCAAGGCGCCGGTTTTGTTTCCGCGCTGGTGGTTCCCACAACGGGGTTGGTTAGCGGCGGCGATCGCACTCATGTTGCTGATCACCACCGGAGCCCTCCTCTTGGTTTCCGGGCGAAATGCCGAGGTTGCGCGGATTTCGAAATTCACCGGGGCCAGCCATTTTGTCGGTTCGCGTAGTGACGTCGAGCGTACGCCGGAAATTGGAACGCGAGTGCGCGCCGGGGATATTCTGGAGACGCGATCCTGTGACTCCTGGATTGAATTGCAGCTGCGCGATGGCTCAAAATTGACCGTTGCGGGACAATCGACGCTGCGTGTGCTCGGCGGCAATTACTCTAAGGCGCGAGTGAAATTGCAGAGCGGAAACCTTTGGTTCAGCCCTACGACGAATGCCGGGACCAAGCGGCTGGTCGTCCAAACACCCACTGCTGAGATTGAAGTCGGGCGCGCACAGTTTGATCTTCACTCCTCGGCCGCGGAGACGCGCTTGAGAGTGAACGAAGGTAAAGCGCGCGCGACACGGATTATGGATCTCACGGCGGTGGAAGTGGCTGCCGGGGAGCAAGTGAGTACAGCCTTGGGAAGAGTCATGCCACTCGCGGTTCAACCGCAACCAAACCCAGTCAACTCGTGGACGTGTGAAAACGTGACACCAAAAATTGTCCTGGGCCGCTGGCTGCCTCCCAATGATGCCTCTCGCACGCGGCTCGCTGCGGAGCCCTTACTTTGGCCCATTGGCGATCGCAATGCAGTGTTATACCATGTCGTCGGCCTCTCGGTGCAGCGGAGCAGTGTCCGCCCGGTCCAGTTGGTTTCCGGCTCCAAGTTTGTTTTCCGCGGACGTACGGATCGACCCCAAATGGTTCGTTTCGGTTTCACCACCCAAAAAATGCAAGGAGTCTTCGCCGGTAAATTCGAGTTGGACGTGCCGCCAAATTCCCTCGGAACACCGGGTGAGATATGGACGGTCGAACTGGCCCTAGAGGATTTTCACCCACTGCAATCATACATTTCGTCCTCACCCCTTGGATTCGAATTGAACGAGGTGTATGCGCTGACGGTTCGCAAGGACGTAGGCTTGGAGATTCACCACGTAGAGTTAATTTCGGGAATGCAGGAATGAACAGAAACTTGGAACCAAAGCCAGACGCGACCACGGACGCAGTTTCGGCGGATGAACGACTGCGTCCCTCAATCAACGATCAGTCGCAGACCCCGATGCCCACCGCGAGACGTCGAGGAATTGCGGGCTTGCTCGACCGAGCTTTGCTGCCAGTTGGCATTCTCGCTGTGGGTTGGGTCGTCTACCTGTTCCTTTCGGTCGAGCCCAAAAAGGCGAAGGTGCCTCTTGGAAAACCGCAGGCTATTCGGACGAAAGTGAAGGAAGTGCGGATCCAGGATTATCCCGTGGCCATCAAGACCCACGGTGTCGTACGCCCTCATGATGAAGTGACGCTTAATGCCCAGGTTTCCGGGCTGATAACTCACATCAGCCCGACATTTGAAGTTGGCGCCTATTTTAATAAGGGAGACATTTTGGTGGAATTGGAGGCCAACGATTATCGAATCGCGTTGGCGGTGGCGGAAGCGCGGTTGCTCGGCGCCAAAGCCGCCTTAAAGCTCGCCACACTCGAACATGAGCGCAACCTCAAGCTCTTTCAGAACAATCTCATTCCCGATGCCGCGGCAGATCAAACCTTGGCGGTCCGCTCGCGGGCTGCTGCGGAAGTGGACTCTGGCGTCGCTCAGGTGGAGCGCGCCAAAAGTGATTTGGACCGCACCAAGATCCGCGCGCCGTTTGACGGTCGCGTGCGCCAAAGGGCGGTGGGGCTCGGCCAATCGGTCAACCCAGGCACGCCTCTGGGCGGGGCCTTCGCGGTGGATTTCGCCGAAGTACGGCTGCCCATATCTGGCCGCGAACTGCAGTTCCTAAAGTTGCCGGAGAAGCGGGACGATCCCCCACTGGACGTAACGTTGCGCGATGAGGTGGGCGGGGCCTCCGCCTCGGTCTGGAAGGCGAAGATCGTTCGGGCCGACGGTGCGGTCGACGATAATTCACTCGAGCTCTTTGCCATTGCGCGAGTGGATGATCCTTTCGGATTGAAATCCGGAAACCCGCCACTGCGGATCGGTCAGCATGTGACCGCGCACATCGTCGGCCAAGTGCTGACCAACGTGGTGGTGCTACCGCGCATGGCGGTGCGGCAACTCGATCAAATCATTCTCATCGATAAGCAGAGTCTGACCTTGACGCCCAAGACAATCCTCCCGCTCTGGGCTGACGAAGAAAACATCATCGTACGCGATCCAACGATCCATGAGGGAGTCTTGCTTTCGACGACTCAACTCGTTTACGCGCCAGCCGGCTCCAAAGTGGAGATCATCCCTGACATTCCCGCCGCCCCGGCGGCGGGAACGAACGTCCTGGCCCAAGCCATACCCGATGTGAAACCCAGCGACCAAAGATCGAAACCGTGAACCGGACTGACCCATGATTCGCTGGTTCGCCCATAACGGCATCGCCGCCAACTTCCTGACAATCGCGATTCTCATCGGCGGTCTTTATTCGGCGTTCTATCGCATCCCTCTGGAAGTGACGCCGGCCCTGAGCTGGAACACAGTGATGATCGAGATGCCCTACCGCGGCGGCACCGCCAAGGACATCGAACGCGCCATCCTCATCCCGGTCGAGGAGGCCCTGGAAGGCGTCCAAGGCATCAAGCAGTTGAACTCGGACGGGATGCGCGGCCGGGCGCAGTTTTTTCTTCAGCTCGAAAAGGGCGTGGACCCCCAAAAGGTGATGAACGAGGTGAAGAGTCGCGTGGATGCGATCACGACGTTCCCCTCGGAAACAGAGCGGCCACGCGTCTTCATTCCAGAATCGGGGAACTTCATCCCGGTGCTCAGGGTGGCGATCACGGGCAACCTCAGCGCCCACGAACTGCGCAAGGTGGCGCGGCGCGTGCAAGAAGACCTGTTGGAGATGAAGGGCATCAGCCGCGCGGGGCTCGAGGGGGCCCGCCGCCATGAGATCTCCGTCGAGGCTCGGGCCGACCGCCTGCTGGCCTACAACCTGAGCTTCCAAGACCTCGCCGAGTCCATCCGCCGCTTCTCCATCGACCTGCCCGCCGGCGCCATCGACAGCGAGAGCGGCATGTTGATCGTCCGCACCCGCGGCCAGGCCTACAGCGAGGCGGAGTTTGCCAAGATCCCCATCCGCGCCGCCAACGGCGCCGAGGTGTTGCTGGGAGATGTGGCGCGGGTCATCGACGGCTTCGAGGAGGGCGTCAAGCAGGTGGAGTTCAACGGCAAGCCGGCACTCTTCGTGCAAGTGATGCGCACCGGCCAGGAGAGTGCGATCGACATCTCGGACAAGGTGCAGGAGTACGTGCGCACGGCCGGGACTCGATTCCCCGACGGCATCAGCCTCCACGTCTGGAACGACGAGTCCTACGCGATCCGCGACCGCATCAGCACGCTGACCTCCAACATGCTCCAGGGCGCGCTGCTGGTGCTGACCGTGCTCGGACTCTTCCTGAGGCCGATGCTGGCTTTCTGGATTGTCTGGGGGATCCCCGTGTCCTTCGCCGGGGCACTCTTCCTGATGCCCTGGTTGGGCGTCACCCTCAACGTCATGAGCCTGTTCGGATTCATCCTGGTCCTCGGTATGGTGGTGGACGACGCCATCGTCACCGGGGAGAACGTTTACTCAAAGATCCAGTCCGGGATAACCCCGCTTCAGGCGGCGATCGACGGGACGCAAGAGGTGGCCATTCCGGTCACCTTTGGCGTGCTGACCACGGTGCTGGCCTTCATGCCGATGTTCCTCTTCGACGGCACCTTGGGCGACTACGCAAAGCAAATTCCCCCAGTGGTTGTGCCCGTGCTGCTCTTCTCGTTATTGGAATCCAAACTCTGTCTCCCGGCGCATCTCAAGCATCTCAGGATTCGGACTGCCACGAACGCCTTCGACCGATTCCAGGGAAAGATTGTCGCCGGGCTGGAACGGTTCGTCCAACGGGTCTATCAACCCCTGCTCAATTGGGCCTTGGCGCACCGGCAGACCGTTGTCTGCGCGTTTCTTGCCATGGCGCTCGCGATGGCCGGCTACATCGCCGGCGGGCGGATGAAGTTCGTTTCGTTTCCGTCAGTGGACACCATGCGCATCTTTGTGCTCCTCGACCTGCCCAATGACGCCTCGCTCGAGACCACCGCCCGCTACGTGGAGCGCATGAAGGCCGCCGCCGACCAGGTCCGGCGGGAGTTCGTTGACCCCGGCACGGGCCGATCGCTCATCAAAGACGTCTGCGCGGTCACGGGCGCCTGGGGGTGGGGTGGGCATTTCGACAAATCACGGGGCTCAATGATGTTCGAGGTGCTCGACCCAGGCCTGCGCAGCGAGCCTGGCCCTCGCAACAGCACGATCGGGAACCGCTGGCTGGAGCTGATCGGGCCGATCCCCGAGGCCGAAACCTTCCGCGTCGTCCCCGAACAGTCGCTCGAAGCGGGCAAGGAATACGCCGACGAAAGCCTACACCTGGAACTGCGCGGCCCCACCTCTCCGACGAAGGCGAAAATCGCCTTGTCAATCAAGACCCTGATCGAGAGCCAACCCGGCATCAAAACCGCCTGGGCCTGGGTGAACTACGGACAAGATGAACTGGAACTCTCCCTGAAACCGCGCGCCGCCGAGCTCGGGCTGAACCAGGCGCTGCTCGCCCGGCAAGTCCGTCAGGCCTTCTACGGCGAGGAAGCCCAGCGTGTGCAACGCGGCGTGGATGACATCCGGGTCATGGTCCGCCTGCCCAAGGAAGACCGCGAGACCTTGCACACCCTCGACCAGATGAAGATCCGCACCCCGCGGGGCGCGGAAGTACCGCTGGCCACCGTCGCCGAGATCAAGTTCACCAAGGCGCCTTCGTTTGTGGAGCGGAACGACCGCGCCGAGATCATCCGTTGCGGCGGACAGCCAGCCGATGAAACCGTGGATGTCCTCCGCATAGCACGTGAGTTGACACCCCGGATCAACGAACTCTGCCGGGAGGGGGACGGGATCTCATTCGAATTCAAGGGCGTCGTTGCTGAGGCCGAAGCATCCCGAAATCGGACCATTCTTGGATCTGCGGGGCTGCTCCTCGGGCTCTATGCGTTGCTGGCCATCCCCTTCAAGTCGCTCATTCAGCCCTTCTTCGTCATGCTGGCCATCCCCTTCGGCATCATCGGCGCATTGCTGGGCCACATCCTCCTGGGCGTGACGCCCTCGTATCTCTCGGTTTTCGGCATGCTCGCGCTGGCAGGCGTGGCGGTGAATGATTCGATCGTGCTGATGGACTATATCAACCAGCGACGGGCCGAAGGGAAAACCCTGCGCGAAGCGGCCTTGGAAGCGGGCGCCCGGCGATTCCGCCCCATCCTGCTGACCTCCGGAACGACGTTCGTGGGACTCGCGCCCCTGATGCTGGCCAAGTCGTTCCAGGCTCAATTTCTCGTCCCGATGGCGATCTCGTTAGGCTGTGGCGTTCTGTTCGGCACCATGATCACGCTGTTTCTCGTGCCGTGCGCGTTGCTGATGGCGGAGGACCTAGGGCAATTCGCTGCCCGGTTTCGGCGGTGGATTCCCTCAGGCAGCACAACACAGTGAGCACTTGAGCAGCGGGGAGCGAACCGTGTAAATACTTCCGATTTTGTTAACGTCCGGGTCCTCCCCGTTGAATGTTCCGCACGGAGTTTAGCACAGAGTTTTTGAGGACGCAGAGGGAATGCACCGCGGAGAAAGGAGCATGCGGAGATGCAGAAAGAAGAAACTCTCTATCCCTCTCCGCGTCCTCATTCCTCTGCGGTGTACCAGGCTTTCAATCGTCCTCTGTGTCCTCCCAATCTCTGCGCTGAATGTTCCGCACCAAATTTAGCACGGAGTGGAGGACGCAGAGGGAACTCACCGCGGAGAAAGGAGCACGCGGAGATGCAGAAAGAAGAAACTCTCTATCCCTCTCCGCGTCCTCATTCCTCTGCGGTGTAACAGGCTTTCAATCGTTCTCTGTGTCCTCC
>SXGT01144980.1_pt1 | contig 10099 bp, 8 predicted proteins | sample 3176221 | NCBI WGS metagenome assembly SXGT01 (sample SAMN11356862, study PRJNA531348) | freshwater metagenome | isolation source: freshwater sample F1-120 | place: China: Fuxian Lake, Yuxi | collected 2017-12-25
AAGACCGTCACCGTCGGATCGTCCATCGGCCTGCACGCCCGGCCCGCCGCGATCATCGCCGAGGCCGTCGTCAACGCCGGTGTCGAAGTGACCCTCGCCGTCGACGGTGGCGAACCCGTGGACGCCGGCTCCGCACTGATGATCATGACGCTGGGCGCCGGAAACGGCGCGCAGGTGACGGTGGCATCGGAGGATGCCGCGGCGCTGGCCACCATCGCCGATCTGGTGACCAAGGACCTCGACGCCTGATCCAGAAAGCGGAACGAGGCCCATCTGCACCCCCGTAAAATGACTCTGGCAAAGCTGGATGGGAAGTCCACACCTGGGCTGTCGTGACTGGTTGCGCCGCCGGTAGGCGGCCTCCACTTTGCTGCGGGTTGTGCCGGCACCACCCGCATCCGGGGACTGCAAGGGGGAGTGAACAACCGTGCGACGCATCGGTGCGCTGCTGGCCGCTTTGGCACTCGTCCTGCTGACGGCGCCGCCTGCCGTCGCGATCGAACCGCCCGTCATCGATCCGGCCGCCGTCCCGCCCGACGAAACGGGTCCCGACCAGCCGACCGAGCAACGCCGCCAGTGCTCGGCGCCGATCAGCTTCCCGGATTCGAATTTCGTCGACACACCGTGGGCCAACGAGTACCTGCGCCTTGCCGATGCGCAGAAATTCGCCACCGGGGCCGGGGTGACCGTCGCGGTCATCGACACCGGGGTCAACGGCTCGCCCCGGGTCCCGGCCGAACCCGGCGGCGACTTCGTGGACAAGGCCGGCAACGGCATGTCCGACTGCGACGCCCACGGGACGCTGACGGCGGCAATCATCGCCGGCAGGCCTGCTCCCACCGACGGGTTCATCGGCGTGGCCCCGGAGGCGCGGATCCTGTCGTTGCGCCAAACCTCGGACAACTTCCAGCCCGTCGGCTCGCGCAGCGACCCCAATGATCCGAACACCACCCAGACCGCGGGCTCGTTGCGCAGCCTGGCCCGCTCGATCGTGCACGCCGCCAATCTGGGGGCACAGGTCATCAACATCAGCGAGGCCGCCTGCTACAAGTCGACGCGGCCGATCGACGAGGCCACTGTCGGCGCGGCGATCAACTTCGCCGTCAACATCAAGGGCGCGATCGTGGTGGTGGCCGCGGGCAACACGGGACAGGATTGCACCCAGAACCCGCCGCCCGAGGCCGATGTGCCCAACGATCCGCGGGGCTGGAAACAGGTGCAGACGATCGTGTCCCCCGCCTGGTACTCGCCGCTGGTGCTCACCGTCGGCGGCATCGGGCAGACCGGTCAGCCCAGCACCTTCTCGATGTCGGGGCCCTGGGTCGACGCCGCCGCGCCGGCGGAGAACATCACCGCGCTCGGTTACGGCGGCGAACCGGTCAATGCCCTCAACGGTGCCGAGGGACCCATCCCGATTGCCGGCACATCCTTTGCCGCGGCCTATGTTTCGGGTCTGGCCGCGCTGCTCAAGCAGCGGTTCCCGAATCTGACGGCGGCACAGATCATGAACCGCATCACCGCCACCGCCCGCCATCCCGGTGGCGGTGTGGACAACTATGTCGGCGCCGGCGTCATCGATCCGGTTGCCGCTCTGACCTGGGACGTACCGCCCGGCCCCAAGGCGGCACCGTACCGCGTCAAGCAGCTGCCGCCGCCGGTGGTCATCGAGCCGCCCGACCGCGGCCCGATCACCATCGTGGTGCTGACCGGTGCCGGGCTGGCGCTGGTACTGGGGATCGCGGCGCTGGCCCGGCGGGCCATGAGGCGCCGATGAAGGAGTTCCTCGGCCAGTTCGGGTTCCGGTTCACCACCGGGCACCTGCTGTGGGCGGCGGTCCTCATCCCGGCCGGCATCGCGGTTCTCACCGCGCTGGACCTGATGTGGCTCGGCATCACGCTGGCCGTGCTGCTCGCGATCTCCGTCACGCTGACCGTGCGAGGACGCCGCCTCACGGGCTGGATCGCGGCCCTGTTCTCCTGGCGCCGCAGGCTCACCACACCGCCCGCCGCGCCCTCCGAACCCGCCGTCGGGGCCACCGTGTTGCCGGGCGACCACGTCGCGGTGCGCTGGCAGGACGATTTCCTGGTCGCGATCATCGAACTCATCCCGCGGCCGTTCACCCCGACCGTCCTCGTGGACGGTGAGGCCTTCACCGATGACGTGATCGACACCCGCGTCGTGGAGCAGCTGATCAGGGCGCACTGCCCCGAGCTCGAGGCCGACGTGGTGGCGGCCGGATACCGGGTCGGGAAGTCCGCACCGGCCGGTCTGGTCGCCCTCTACGAACAGGTGGTGGGCCCCTACCCGGCGCCGGCGAACCGGCGTACCTGGATCGTGTTGCGTGCCGATCCCGAGGTGACGCGACGGCCCGCACAACGCCGTGACACCGGGGTGTCGGGGCTGGCCCGCTATCTGGTCGCCTCGGCCACTCGGATCGCGGATCAGTTGGCCAGCAACGGAATCGACGCGCGCTGCAGCCGCAGCTTCGACGATTTCGACCATGCCACCGAGATCAGCTTCGAACGAGAATCCTGGTCGTCGATCAAGGGCCGCAGCACGTTCACCGCCGCCTACGTCGCCCCCGGCGGTCCCGACATGTGGTGGTCGGCGCGTGCCGACCACACCATCACCCGGGTGCGCATCCGCCCCGGCGCGGCGCCGACCACGACGGTGCTGCTCACCACGCTCGCCAATCCCTCGACGCCGCGCGGATTCTCGTGCCTGTTCGGCGGTCAGCGTGCCGCCCTGCTCGGCGAGAGCCCGGTCACCGACCGGCACTACGAACTGCCCATCGGTTCGGCCGGAGTGCTCATCGGTGAGACCGCGGACCGCTACCCGGTCTACATGCCGTTCGATGATGTCGACGTGAGCGTCAACCTCGGCGATGCCCGGCTGTTCACCCAGTTCGTGATCCGCTCGGCGGCCGCCGGCGGGATGGTGACACTGGGCCCGCAGTTCCGCGAGTTCGCCGGGTTCGTCAACGGCCGGATCGGACCGGTCGCCAAGGTGTCCTGGCCGAATTCCACCACCTACCTCGGACCGCACCCCGGTGTCGGCCGAGTTGTGCTGCGCAGCAACTTCATCGAGACCCCACGGCACAGTCAGTTGCCCATCCGGCTGATCAATCCGCGCGAGGAGAGCCGCTACCAGATGGCGCTGGAGGGGGCGTCATGACATCACCGCTGACGGTTGAACCGGCAGACCTGCGCGGCAAGGCCGCAAGCCTTGACGTGCCCCTGCCGCCCACGCCCGAGCAGCCACAGGCGCCCTGCGGTCTGGAGCTCGCGGGGATCGCCGTGGGGCAGATCAGTGCCGAGGGCGAGGGGATGAGATCCTTCATCGCGGCCGGCCAGGAGGAAGCCGCCCTGCTCTCCGGGGCGTTGAAGGCCGCCGCCGCCACCTACGAGTCGACCGATCAGGCCGGCGCCGCGGCGATCGACGGCACCGTCGGCGAGATCGCGGCGATCCCGGTTCCGAAAATGGACGTGCCGATATCGGTGCCTCAGATGCCGGCCGCGGCATGTCCTGCCCCACCCGGCTACCTGGCCGTCGAGATTGCCGCAGAACAGATCGCACAACCCGACCAGGCCGCGACGCTCGACAGCTTCGCGGCCAACTGGGGCTCCTATGCGGCCCAGTTGGCGGCTCGAGCCGAGGAATTCGACCTCGACGCGGTCGATTGGGACGGCTCCGCTGCCGAAGTCGCGGGTACGGCGCTGCGGCGTCACAAGACCTGGCTGCAGGAGATGGCCCGCGCCGCGGTGACGATGTCCGACCACGCCAGAGAACTCGCCCGCATCCACCGGTGGGCGGCCGCGTCGCACCCCACCGTCGCCGAGGTGCAGGCGATCACCGCGCAGCTCGGTACGACCACCGATGCGACACAGATGTCGCTGCTGCTGGCGGAGTACCAGAAGCTGCAAGTGAAGTCCGAAGAGGTGCTCGCCGACTACGCAGCGGCCTCGGCGCTCACCCCGGTCACACCGCCGACCCCGCCGATTCGACAGGCGCTGCAGACCGGTTGGGACAACGGCAAGTCCAAGGAGCCGGCCCGCGCGACTGCGCCACCGCCCTCCGACACCGGCGACCCGGCGGGCGGCGGTGGCGCGCCGGGCGGCGAACCGGCGCAGCCCGCCCCGCAGCAATCCCCACCGACACCCCTGTCCGCGCAGTCCGGTCAGCCCGCCGGTTCCCCGCCCTCGGGCGGTGCACCGTCGAGCGGTGGTTCCCCTTCGGGTGGCGGATCCCCCTCCGGGACGGGCAAACCCGCCGGTGGCGGCGGCCTCCCGAGCGGCGGCCTGCCCGGCGGTGGCGGAGGGCCGGATACCGGTCTGCCCCAACCGGGTCTCGAGGATCCCGGGATATCGCCCGCCGGTGTCGGTGGTGGTGGCTCGGGCGGCGGGTCCGGGGCTGGGGGCGGTGGCGCCCCGGCACTTCCGTTGCAGCCCAACGTCGGTGCCGAGACGGTCGCACCCAGCCCCGGGGGCGGCGCGCGGGGCGGTGGGTCCGGGGCCATCCCGGCCTCGGCCATGGGTGGCGGGATGGGCGCCATGGGCGGCGGCATGGGCGGTATGGGTCATGGCGGCGGTCAGCAGGGCAAGGAGAAGCGCCGTGACCCCCGCTTTGCGCCCGACGAGGAGCTCTACGTCGAAGAGCGCGCCCACACCGAGCCCGTGATCGGTCACCGCAGGCGCAAGGACGTGCAGGACAAGGAGCCCAAGTGAGCACCGATCACGGCGGCGCGCCGATGCACCCGGAGGTGGCGGCCGTGCTGCGCCAGGCCGGCCGCCTCCAGGACCTGATGGACCAGCAGCTGCACAAGATGGCCAGCGAATCCTTCACCGCGACAGATGACACCGAGACCGTCGAGGTGACGCTGAACGGTCACCACCACCTCGTCGATGTGTTCATCGCCGACGGCACGCTGCGGCTGGGCGCCGGCACCGTGGAGCAGCGGCTGAACGAGGCCCTGCTCAACGCGACCGCCGAGGCCGCGGAATCGATCGCCGCCGACCAGGACCGCCTCAACGAGGCGGTCGCCGAGATCACCGGGACCGCTCCCTAGAATCGCAGGTTGCGCAGCAGGTCGTACACGCCGGATATCCACAGCAGCAGCGGTATCACCGCGGCGATCGAGGCACCGTCGAACAACTCGAAGATCCGCTTGGTGACCGGTGAGAGCCGGTTGACGTTGTCGGTGGCCGCCACCGTGATCAACGCGACCAGCGCCACCAGCAGGTAGATCGCCAACACGAGCCAGGCCCGATCCGGGTACCACTGGCACAACCGGACAGCCACTCCGGTCGGGACCGCGACGGTGACAGCCATCAACGCCCAGGCACACCATCTTTCGGCGTACAGCCGGGACCGGAATCCGCAGATGACGGTGACCAGTGCGGCCACGATCATGCTGTGCAGGAAGAAGTGTCCCTGCACCACCACCGAGATCGCTCCGGCGGCAAGCACCACTGCGCCGGCGGTCAAGAAACCGATCAGCAGCTGTTTGGACAGCTGGCTGCGCTCGGTCAGGCGGGCCGCCGAATCCGGCACCGAGGCGATGATCGCCTGCCAGGTGGGAGACTCCTCGTCAGCGATGTCGGGCCGCGAAACCGAGTCCAGCAGTTCGTCATTGGTCACCGCCTCGCCCGGGGCCGGGATGGGCGGCAGGGCGATGCGCGCGACGGCGACGGTCAGCTTGGCGGCGTTGGTCACCACGATCAGACCGAAGGCGATGGCGCCGGCGGGCACCCATTCCTGGCCGCCGTATCCGTAGGTGACGGCTGCCGCGGTGATGGCCACCGTGAGTACCGCGAAGAACGACGCCACGCTGGCCCGTTTTCGTGGTCCGCCGCGGGTGGAGAGCGTGAACAGCAGCGTCAGCGCGGCCGCGGCGGCCAGCTGCGGGGCACCCAGCCCGTCGGCCTCCCGCGGTAGCGGCACCGCCAGCGCCGCGGCCGCGGCCAGCGGTGGGAGTGCGGACAGCATCAGGCTCTCGGCCAGATCGATGCTCTGGTAACGGCTCTGTGACAGCAGGGCGCCACCCAGCAACCCCAGCCCCAGCACCGCGAGAGCGACAGCCCACCACCAGGACTGCCCGGACTGCGTCCAGGCCACCAGAGCGGTGAGGGTGCCGATCACCGAGACCGTCGGGATGGCCAGACCGACGAACCGGTTCAACGCGCTGCGGTCGAACTCCGGGGATTCGTCGAGCACCGCGATGGCGTCGATGACGTCCTCGACCAACGGCCGGTACCGTTCGGTGCGGCTGACCGACACCAGCGTCAGCAGTGCACCGTCCACGACACCGGCGTCATCCAGCGATTCGCTGGCCTTCAGCGGGGGTGCGCCAGGGCGGGCGAAGGCCCAGACGCCTTGCGCCTTGAAGTCGAAGCCCGCCAACACATCCGCCGGTGCGTCGTCCAGCAGTTCGGCCAGCACCGCGACCGTCTCGTCGACATAGGTCTCGATCGGCGCCGACGCCGGCAGCACCAGGTCGGTCATCCGTCGGCCGGTGAGGATGGTGACCCGGGTTGTCGACGGCCGGCCCGGAGTGACGGCCGAGGGCCCCGACGACATTGCGGTGGCGGTCAACGCCGTTCGAGCCGGTCGAAGTCATCGGACAGCGCGGCTGCCAGTTCCAGGATGCGACGCTGGAACGTCTGTCCGAGCAGGTCCAGCTGGATCTCGGTGCCCGCGGCGATGTGCTTGTCCCAGGGCAGCACCACCACTCGGCCGGGCGCGATGTGGCGCTCGAACTGCTGCACCAGATCCTCGACGTCGATATTGGTCTTGCCCGGGGTGACGTGGTTGATGACCACACAGGATCTGCCCAGCAGATCCTGATATCCGTTCTGGCGCAACCAGTCCATCGTCACCGCGGCCTGGCGTGCTCCGTCGATCGATGCGCTGGCCACGATCACCATGCCTGACACCGTGGACAGCACCCCGCGCGAGGACGGCGTGAACAGACCCGCGCCGCAGTCCGCCAGCACCAGGTTGTAGTACCGGGACACCACGCCGACGGCAGCTTTCCAGTCGTCGTCGTTGAACTCGCGGCGGGCGGCGCTGTACTCCTCGGAGGACAGCACCTCGAGGTTCGCCGCGTTCATGCTGGTATAGGCGCGGATATCGTTGTATCGGGACAACTCCTTGTCCGACAGCAGATCCGATACCGTGGCCGCCGACTGCCTGCCGGCGCGATCGGCGAGGTTGCCGCCGTCCGGATCGGCGTCGATGGCCAGGATGCGGTCGCCGCGGACCCGGCTGAGGGCCGAACCCAGCGCCACCGTGACGGCGGTCTTGCCGACTCCGCCCTTGAGGCCGAACACGCCGATCTGGTAGGAGTCCCTGGCATTCCGGCGGACACGGGCCTGCAGGTCCATCTCGTAGATCTCGTCCGGTGACGGGCCCATGTTGATCCGGGTGAACATGTAGAGCCAGTGCCGCCATCCACGTTGCGACGGCATCTTCACCGCGGAACGCACGCCGACGTGGGACAGCGCGTCGATCGCGCGATGGTTGCCCATGGTGGCCGCCGACGTGGGCGCGGGCTGCCCGGTCGGTGCCGGGGCATTGGCCTGGGGCCAGGCCGTTTCCGGCGCCTCGTTGAAGTGCTGGCTGGGAGCGGGTGCCGGGGCCGACCGTGCCTGCGGCGCGGGAGCGGCATACTGCTGCTCGAACCGCGCCCCGGCGGCCGGGTTGGCCTGCGGGGTGCGCAACAACCCGTTCTGTACCCGCTGCGGCCCGGTCGAGGGTGTCACCGGAATCTGGCTGGTGACCTCGCTCGGACGCGGCGGTGGCGCCGCGGTGGGCGGAGCCGTCGACGTCTGTGTCGGCGCAATCGGCATCGGTGGGGCGGCGTGCTCTCCGGTATAGCCCGAACCGCCTGCGCCGGAACCGGATACGTTGACCGGCATCGGGGCGGCGCCCGCGGGTGACCCGCCGTCACGGTGCGCGGCGGCATCCTCGTCGGCCGCCTCGGCGGCACCGGAGGAATGGAAGAGCCGGTCATAGTCGGCCGACATATTCACCTCTCAGAGTAGTGCGGTGGCACCAAAGCACTGGGTGGGCGGACATGCCAGAGGCCAGTCCGCCCACCCGACGCCCGTGTGGTGCTAGATGAACATCCCGGTGACGCCGTTCTCGACCTGCGACATGTTCTGCCCGGAATCCCTGATGGTCATCGCCAAGTTCTGCAATGCGGCGTTGAGCTCGGCCGACGTGCTGTCCCAGCGTGCCTGAACGGCCTGGTAGGACTCCGAACCGGAGCCACCCCACACCGAGGCGAGCGAGGCCAGCGATGCCTTGCCCTCGTCGAGCAATCCGTCGGTGACCCGCACGGCCCCATCGATCTCGCCTGCGGAACCTTCGATTCCGCCGAACTGCCAAACCTGTGCTTGCGACATGCGTTATCTCCTTCGAAGAATTGTTGAGGTCAGAGGTTCATCGCCGACGACAGGCTCGCGGCCTGGTCATCGTCAGTGGTGGTGTACTGCATGCCGGCCGTCTGGATGTTCGAGGTGATATCGGCAAGCTCCTGGGTCTGCCGGTCGGCCGCCTCGCGGAAGCGGAGCATCGCCGCCTGGGCGGCGGTGCCGGCCTGGCCGACCATCTGCGCCTGCAGCATTCCGGCGGTCATCTCGACCTGGGCCATGACGCCCTTGAGCTCCCCGGAGATGCGCTCGAAGTTGGCTGCCTCTTTGGCGAGGACAGCGGCATCTGTATTCATCTGTGCCATGCTCGGTACTCTTTCTGTTTTCCTGTGTCCTCACCACGGATGGCGAGTCTTCCAGCCCCCTCGGCCGGGAAGTCCTGTGTTGGTTGATGATTCACCAGTCATCGCCCTCGTCTTCGTCCTCGCCGAGATCATGGGCGAGCTGAGACGGTGCCGCCAGACTCTGCCTGTTCCCACCACGCTTGCCCGCACTGCCCATGCCGCCCATCGGAGCGCCACCGGCCCCGGTGCCCACCGGCGCCAGACCCGTACCGGCGCCGCCGGCAGCCGCACCGGTCGGTACAGCGGCACCGGCCGTCGGCTGGGCGATCAAGCTGTTCATCAGCGGCGTGCTCGCCAGGGTGCCGCCCGCGCCCGGCAGCGACGCTGCCCGCACCAGACCCGCGCCGGAAGCCGGTCCCGTCCCGCCGGCCAGCGGGTGGTTGGAGAACGGGCTCGCCCCCATCAACCCGAACTGCGCCCCGTTGTTCACTCCACCGGAGCCCATCTGGCCGAACATGGAACTGACCTGCTGCAGCGGCGACACCAACTGCTGCATCGGCTGAGTGACGGTCTGCATCATCTGCTGGGGCGCCTGCATGGCCATGGAACCCAGTTGAGAACCGAGCTGCATACCCATCTGCGCGCCCTGCTGCACACCCTGCATCAACTGCTCGGGCTCGCCCTGTGCCTGCTGCGCGGTGTTCTCCGCCTTGCGCGACTGGCTCTGCGCCGCGACCGCGGAGAAGTTCGCCTGCGCGGCGGCGCGACCGGCATGCAGGCCGGCAGATTCCACCGAGGCCTGAGCCGCGACGTGTCCGAACGCCATCTCACGCATGACCGAACCGGGCAGTGTCGCCGCGATCCGGCCGGTCGACATGCCGAGAGTGGCCTCGCCGACGCCCGGCATCACCATCGGTTTCAGCGGCGCTATCGGCTCGAAGACGGTATTCGCGGCCGTCTCCAACTGGTACCCGTGCATCGCCACGGCCGCCTGCGTCCACATCCGCACGAAGTAGTCGAATTCGTTGACGCCGATCGGCACGGCGTTCACCCCGAGGAAGTTGGTCGCCTCCAGCACCGCGTGGGTGACGTGGTTCATCTCGATCTCGACGAGCGGCGGTGTGACCGCCATTGCCAGCAAATACGAGTTTGCCTGCGCGATGGCCTGCATGGCCCGCTTCTGGGCCTGCAGGGCGCTGGTCCGCAGCCACACCACCATCGGCATCGTCGAGGAGATCGCCCGCTCGCTGGCCCCGCCCTGCCATGACCCCGCCAGTGACGCCAGGCTCGCCGACAACTCCTCTGCCTGGGTCTCCATGGCGATGGACAACATCTCCCAGGCAGCCGCCGCCTGATAAATGGGCGCTGCACCCGCACCGGCCA
>SXGT01290305.1_pt1 | contig 10099 bp, 6 predicted proteins | sample 3176221 | NCBI WGS metagenome assembly SXGT01 (sample SAMN11356862, study PRJNA531348) | freshwater metagenome | isolation source: freshwater sample F1-120 | place: China: Fuxian Lake, Yuxi | collected 2017-12-25
AAACCGTGAAAACAGAACGGAAGCGGCGTGAAGATCACGACAAAGCGAAATAGTGGGCTATGAAACGGCGCTGAGCGGTGCAAAAATTTAGTAGAGATGCCGGCGAGAGTAGTCTACGATCAGGCTACACGGATTCAGGAGAGATGGAACAAGCACTAAACCATCTGCGGCATATCATAAGTTACTCGCAACAAAATTCAATGCGGCATTTTGCCGCACAAATAATGTGTCATTTCACGTAGTACAATAATACCTGCGGGCCACCATCCAATCACGACCTTCCCGAGACCGGGAAGCATCTCAGAGATAACAAAACCATAACAATTAAAGCTGGTTATATTTATTGGCGTCATAGCCAAGACCAGAATATCCAGATAATAATGACCCGTGCATGACTTGACACTCACGCACCGCCAACCCAACAAAGATCAGGTGGGCCAAACGCAGATTTAACCATCAGACCCGAAACGGGTGCGAGTCGAGATATCGCCTCCCCTCATCAAGAAATTCCAGTCTTTCCATGTATGCCGCCTCAAGCTCATCACGGTTTTGACGTGAGCGCTTTGCGCGTTCAATCGCCGACTTCATTCCCGACTCAAAGTCATCACCAAGACGCACAAAATCCTGCTCTACGTTTTTTATGATCTCGCCTACCCTCGATCTTATGTTACGAATGAGTGACTGTCTGAACTGCCCGACAGCCAACTCAAAAAGATCATCAATCCTCTTGTAGCTCCGCCTGATAACCCGGTTTCTCTCAAACGTCACCCATGCGGCATGAATACTGGGAAACCTCGCGATCCATGAGCCGGGCCAGTCAGGTAATGTCATATCTGCCAGCACCTCAAGAACACATGGCTCGTCAGGGTAAGCCGACTCCAGCACCAGTCGCACACCATCAACCGGGAACGTATTGGCATCAGGCCGCTTGAGTTCATAAATTTCAGCCGCGATCTGTTGCAGTTGTTCGGAAAAGCACATGACCTGGGTATTAAGGCAAGATATCGCTTTTGCCATGGGCTCACGGAGGTAATCGCTGCTTAACTTTTCGAGAAGCTGGATCCTGCCGGCAATCTCCGCCTGAAGCTGGGTTTCAAGCTGAATCTTGAGGTGTCCTGGAGAATCGCCAACACCCTCGGGTAGATGCAAAAAGAAAGCTTCCCTTATCTCCTCCAGCTGATCGTTGTACCAGCCATCAAAAGCGGGGCCTGAGAGCTCTTTGGTAAGCGCCGTCAAGTCTTTCTCAAAATTCAAAAGAACGGTTTTCTGCTCACCATGCAGTCTGGTACCGCGCAGCCGGTAGGTTTCATAGCGGCTCATCAAATCCTCTTCCGAGAACCCAAGGGCTGCCATTCCGAGTTCAACCTCAAACCGGCAGCGGCCAATGACATCTCGAAATCGGCGAGTAAACCCCTCAAGTATCAGCGCTCTTTTCTGGCTTATCAGCGTCTTTTCGAGAGCCTCGAATAGCGGGTTATTCATGGCCACCCTCGGGTCTATCGCCATGGCGGGTTTAGCCGAAAATGGAAAAAGATGAACAGAGCCGCCGAGCAACCCTTCCAGGTTGGTTCGGACGTACTCAAGACTCTTAACGAGTTCCGGCTCATCAAGATAATCGACCTTATTAAGAACAATGATAATCCGGCTTGAGTAAGCCCTGATTTTACTCAAGAAATCGGCCTCAATTCGGGTAAGCGGCTGATCCACACTCAGCACCAGTAATGCCGCATCACAGCGGGAAAGCTGCGCAAGGGCAACCTCCGTATTATGTTCATGAATAGAGCCAATGCCGGGGGTATCGATCAGTCTCACCCCTTTTTGCAGAAACGGCGATGGAACCCTGATATGTATTTCATTGACGCCAAGCCGGTTCTTTGGATTGGCCTCCTCAGAGACAAAATCGACCAACTGGTCCGGACCAAGCTCCAGCGTTCGCCCGTCAAGAAAACCGGCGCGAGCCGAAAATGAAAACCCGTACTCGACGACGGTCGGGATCGAAGTCAGGGGCGTCACGCCAGTCGGCAACACGGCTTGACCCATGAGAATGTTGGCGATACTGGACTTGCCTCGCTTATATTCTCCCAATATGAGGAGATTGAAGCTTTGATCCATGAGTCCAGACCGCAGCCCCGAAATTTCATCCTCCCTCGTGGGAAAATGCCGCAAAGAACCGTCTAAAAACGCAAGTGCCGCCTCTTTTATCGCGTCGAGCTCGGTGACCTGCAGAAACGCCGCTCCGGAATCGTTCATAACTTTCAATCTCCAAGCCTTGGCCGGTGCTGCCCGCGTCCAGTCTTAACCAGCGGAGCAGGCGCTCCGGATAATCCTTCGCCGCTCCCCATGACCACAAACCGCCGGCATGAGGCGTCAGGCTTCCGACCCAGAAAAACTTTTTGGGTCGATCTGATAATGCGAAAGCTTCTTGTAGAGCGTTGTGCGCGAAATACCAAGCAGGTTTGCGGTTTTGCTGAGATTACCCTTGCTGGCCGCCAGTGCATTTTCAATTGCCCGGGCGCTCCATTCCGACATGCTCATGGCATCCCGATTGCCCGCTGGCGCTGTCTCTGAGGTAACCCATGCCATTTGATGCGATACCGCAGCTGGGTCAACAGCGCCAGATGCCGGAGAAACCATCCGATCAGGTATCTCAGAAAGAAAGCTGTCGGGGAAATCCTCCATTCGAATAAGACCATCATTACTGATGGTCAACGCCGTTCGAATCACATTTTTTAACTGCCTCAGGTTTCCAGGCCATGGGTGACGCATGAATAAACCAATAACCTCATCGGACAGTCTTAGATCCGGGTTAAGATCTGCCATTCGCAGTTCCTCGACATAAATACCCAGTATCAATTTACGCTTATCCTCGCGCTCCCTAAGGGGTGGCAGGAAGATTTGCGTTCCATTGAGGCGATAATAAAGGTCAGCCCTGAATTTCCCCGCCCTGACAGCCTCCTGTATCGGAATGTTGGTGGCGGCAAAAATCTGCACATCCACTTTGACCGGCTTGCTTGCGCCAATCGGGAAGAACTCGGAATTTTCAAGAACGCGTAGCAGCACTGCCTGAAGATCCAGCGGCATTTCCCCAATTTCATCAAGAAATAAAACCCCTTGGTCGGCCAATTGAAATTTGCCGGGCTTCCCTTCCTTTTTTGCCCCTGTAAAACTCCCTGGCGCATAGCCAAACAGCTCACTTTCAATCAGTTCCCTCGGTATTGATGCGCAATTCAATGCGATGAATGGACCCGCCCTCCGCAGACCCTGCTGAAAGGCAGAGCGAATAAGGTGCTCTTTACCTGCACCGGACTCTCCAACTACAAGAATAGGAATTTTCCGTGACTGGAGACGGGCGGCCTGTGCAACCAGGTTATCTAAGGGATTCAGCCTTTGAGACGGCTGTCCTTCGCAGCCACAATCTGTACACGTTGCGGGATTCAAATTATTAGATACCCCGCGCGCGAGTTTTTTGCCTGATAACTCAATACTTTCTGGAGTAGACTGGCCATCGCCAAGTAAATCCTTCTGCACATGCTGCGCCGCCAAAACAGTCAGTGCCAATAAAAAGTTGGCGGGTATCCTGCTCTCGGCAATCAGGCCTAGCACGAGAGGTGAACTTCTACCGTCGATTTGCAGGGGGCATCCAGAAGTCGTTAATGGATGGAGTAAAGGAAGGAAATGCTCCTCAGCAGAAAATGCAGCCGCTTCGCCTATGAAGGCAGCCGTCCCCATCCCATTATTACCAATGAACGCCTCGTTCCAATTCCCGATTTTCCTGAATATGTTGCGCTCAGAACAATCATGGCTTACCAGAGATCGCCCCATTAGGGCCAGCAATCCCCCTTTACTATCTGACACACAGAGCGTGATGGACCCATCACGCAAAAGGGGGCGGATTGACTCAAGGGCCAGCCTAACGATCCGGAGAATCAAACTCCGGTCAGGAATCGCCAAATCCCTATCCTTTTGAACGGAAACCGGGCGCTCTATCCCATATTGAATCTGGTGATCTTCAAGACAACGGCGCCAGGCACTCAACACCTCGTCGCGCACCCACTCATCCGGTGTGGGTGTCTGAAGGGACTGCATCATCCAGCTCCAGGCCTGGGTGGGGCGATAAATACGCTCGACCTGTTCCCCCAGAGAAGGAGGTTCAAGCCAGTCGAACCCTGACTTGGCAGCCAAATCCACCAGGCAATTATTTCCTAGAATCACAGTGTCATCTCCTCAAACCTTTGGGGCTTTTAAAGTCCACACTCTCTCGCCAGCCGTGGATCCTGTGTCCACTTATTGTTTTTTTGATACCGATCAACCCGCCCCACTGACTTCCACCAAGGTAATTTTTTACTACACGCTTTGGTCAGACAAAGTAATTACGTCATCTGGGGCAATCGGGCTGACTGGTATGGTGTTTCATTAGACTACACTCCTCCAAGCGCCTGAAATGCGGCTGATTGTCGCAGCGGACGAGGAAGAAAGTATTGATTGAGGCGGTGACCGTCCCAGAGATGCTGGCACAGATGTCAAAGCTTAAACGCTCCAGCGCACATCCACGTTCTTGGTAATTTGCTCCATGCCATTACAATAGTATGTCTCAGCTGGGCCGCCTTACCGGGCGGACCATCACTTCCTGCCACTCCGCGTTGATGACCAGAACCCTTTACGCCCCGCTGCTGTCGATCCTGACCTTGCTTGCCCTTTGGCAGGGAGCGGCCATGGTGGTGGAATCCGCCGTGCTACCCGGGCCATCCATCGTCTTCGGGGTATTGGGCCGCGAAATCACCTCCGGCCGCTTACCTCATCACCTCGGCATTACCCTGGCTCGACTTGCAGTCAGCTTTACCCTCTCCCTGTTATTGGGGTCGGTCATCGGCATCGCGCTGGGCCGCCATCCAAGACTGGACCGGTTTTTCGATAGCTGGCTGGTGATTGCGCTGAACATCCCGGCCTTGGTCACCATCATTCTCTGCTACGTCTGGTTTGGACTGGTGGAGACCGCTGCCATCACCGCCGTGGTCATCAACAAACTGCCCAACGTGATTGTCACGCTCCGGGAAGGCACGCGGCACCTGAACCGTGACTTGCTGGAAATGGCCGAGGTCTATGGCTTTGGCCAACTCAAGACCCTGCGCCATGTCATCTGGCCGCAGCTGTTTCCCTTCATGCTGACCGCCGCCCGCACCGGTCTTGCCCTGATCTGGAAAATCATTCTGGTGGTCGAATTGCTGGGCCGCAGTAACGGAATGGGGTATCAACTCCACCTGTTTTTTCAGATGTTCGACGTGGCCGGCATTCTGGCTTACTCCATCGCTTTCATTCTGGTAGTGCAACTCATCGAATGGGCACTGTTGCGCCCACTGGATCGACAGGCACAAAGGTGGCGCCGGTGACCCACCTGAGCATCGACATCCGGCGGAAAGCCTACTGCAAGGGAGCCCGTTCGCAGGCGGCGGCCCCGGTCATCGAAAACCTCCAGCTGACGGTGTCTTCGGGCGAATTCGTCTGTCTAGTCGGCGCGTCCGGTTGTGGCAAAACCACCCTGCTGAATCTGGTGGCAGGGCTGGATCAGGACTATGAGGGCACCATTGGCCACGGAGTGAAACCCCGCCTCAGCTACGTCTTCCAGAATCCGAGGCTTTTACCCTGGCGGTCGGTGCGCGAAAACATCGAGCTGGCTTTGCCGCCGGACCATGATCCGGACTATGTAGACCACCTTTTCGAGATCGTGGGGCTCAGGGACGCCCAGGCGCTCTACCCGGAGCGGCTGTCAGTGGGAATGAGCCGGCGTGCGGCGCTGGTGCGGGCGTTCGCCGTCAATCCCGATCTTCTGCTGATGGACGAACCGCTGGTGTCGCTGGACCCACCCACGGCACGGCGTATCCGTGAGCTGATCATTCAGCTGTGGCGGGACCGGCCCCACACCGTGCTGTTTGTGACACACGACCTGAGCGAGGCCATCGAACTGGGGGATAGGCTGGTATTTCTGTCCCCGTCACCCGCCCGGGTAATCGGCGACATCGCCATTGATCTGCCTCGCGGCCAAAGGAATACCGGGCAGATCGATGAGCTCAAAGCGCGCTTGCAACGAGACTATTCGGCGCTCGCGGAACTGCTTTAACTACACAGCGCGGCAACCTGCTTTTTCCGGTTTCTGCGTGCGGTAGCGGGAACAGCGGCGGCGGCAGTCAGGTGGCCAGCACCTCGCGGTATACCGCGAGGTTACCTTCCACCATGATATCCGCAGAGAATGCCTGCTCGACCCAATGCCGTCCGGCATGGCCAAGCCTTTGACGCAAGACAGGATCACTGATCACCCGGATGAGCGCCTGAGCCAAAGCCCCCGGATTGCCGGGCTCTACGAGCAGGCCGGTTTCATTGTCTCTGACTGCCTCGGGGATGCCCCCCACGTTTGAAGCCACAATCGGCAGGCGTGCGCAGGACGCCTGCAGGAGCGAGACGCCCAGACCCTCCATCAATGCGGGATGAACAAAAACATCCAGGCAGGGCAAGATGCGGGAAAGATCATCACGAAATCCGGCCAGCTGAACCCGGCCAGCCAGCCCCATGCGCTCGATGGTGTGCCGTAATTCCGTCTCCAGTGGACCCTTGCCAAAAAAGAGGAGCCTGACCTTCGGGAAGGTAGCCAGAACGTCAGGCAGGGCTTCCAGTAAAACATGGTGACCCTTGCGCCGGATCAGTTGAGCCACCACGCCCAGCGTGAGCGTGCCGGGCTGGAATCCGAACTCTTGTTCAAACCATCCACGGTCAGGGTGTTCCACGACGGGGGTAATTTCAATCGCATCCCGCACGCAACGGAGTTTTTGCGCTGACAATCCTTCGCTGAGCAATACCCGCCCGATGCCATCAGAGATCGCAATGACCCGGTCATGGAGACGATACTTGAGGGCGACGGCCAGCCGGCTTTCCGGGTTGTCCTGCCGGCGGGAATGAACCACCGGAACCCCGGCCAATCGTGCGGCGATGCCCCCCATCACATCGGCACCAATCCGGCTATGCAAGTGAACAATGTCTGGCCGGGTTTCACGGATAATCCGATACAGGCGGCGGATCAGGCCGGCATCAAGATCGCCTTCCATCTTTATCGCACGAACCTCGGCAAACGGTCGGGCGGCCTCAGCCAGCTCGCTGCCCGTGCGACAGGCCAGCACATTGCCGATACCGCAGGCTTTCAGCCCTTCGATCAGCAGCAAACTCTGGTGAGCGCCTCCATAGAGATTTCGCCCGCCCTCGACATGCAGCACTTTCATTACGGAAGCAGCCTCTCAGACACCCGAGAGATAGCCCCAAACAAGAAAGGGCGTGGCTGCCATAGACAACCCGCCCTCATTGAATGACAGAACTGTGCCGGCCAATCATTAGCCGACGCGGCATACTTACTGCACCAGCGCCAGTAACACGCCCGCCGCGACAGCAGAACCGATGACGCCGGCGACATTGGGGCCCATGGCGTGCATGAGCAGGAAGTTGTGAGGATTAGACTCCTGACCCACTTTATTGGCGACCCGCGCCGACATGGGAACCGCCGAAACGCCCGCTGCCCCAATCAGCGGGTTGATCTTGTTGAGCGGTGAAATGACGTTCATGAGCTTGGCCATCAGCACACCCGATGCAGTACCAAAACTGAAGGCCACGGCGCCCAAGGCAAGAATACCCAGGGTCTCGGGCCGAAGAAATTGATCGGCACTCAATTTGGAGCCCACCGACAGACCAAGAAAAATAGTCACGACATTGATGAGTTCGTTCTGTGCGGTTTTGCTCAGCCGCTCAACCACCCCGCACTCCCGAATCAGATTACCCAGACAGAACATGCCAATCAGGGGGGCCGCCGAAGGCAGCAGCATAGCGGTCAGAATCAGCAGGATTCCGGGGAAAAGAATCTTCTCAAGCCGGCTGACATGACGCAGCTGCGCCATTTCGATCAGTCGTTCATCCTCGGTAGTCAGTGCCCGCATGATCGGTGGCTGGATGAGCGGAACCAGCGCCATGTATGAATAAGCGGCGACGGCGATAGCGCCAAGCAGCTCGGGTGCCAGTTTGGAAGCGACATAAATGGAGGTCGGACCGTCTGCACCGCCAATGATGGCGATGGCCGCCGCGTCCCTGAATGTGAAATTGATGCCGGGCAGGAGATTCAGGGCAATCGCACCGAACAGCGTGCCGAAAATGCCAAACTGGGCGGCAGCGCCCAGCAGCAAGGTTTTGGGATTCGCCAGCATGGGGCCAAAGTCGGTCATGGCGCCGACTCCCATGAAAATCAGCAGCGGAAAAATACCCGACTTGATACCCAGATAAAGGTAGGACAGCAACCCGCCCTCCTCCGCGATACCCGCCACGGGAATGTTACTGAGTACCGCGCCGAAACCAATCGGCAACAACAGGAGTGGCTCAAACTCCTTCTTGATGGCCAGGTAAAGCAAGCCAAAACCGACGATCATCATGACCGCTTGTCCGGACTGGAAATTGGACAGCCCCGTGCTCGCCCACAGCTGAATCAAATCGTCCATCGTTTACCTCATTCCAGCGTCAGCAGATCGTCTTGAGAAGCCACGGTTTCCCCAACCTTGACGGCAATACTGGAGACAATTCCACCGGTACGGGTGCGGATTTCCGTCTCCATTTTCATGGCCTCCATCACGATGACCACGGTGTTGGGCTCGACATGCTGACCGGGCGCCACATTGATACGCAGGATATGACCCGCCATAGGCGCCTTGACGACTTCGCCCTCCCCTTTGCTGGCCGCAGTGGCTTCCGTGGACTGAGCACCGGCAGCGGCAACATCAACCTTGTAATTGCGGCCATTTACCGTAATTACCCCAGCGCTGGGCGCCTCTACCCGATAACTACGGCCATTGACGGTGACATCAAACTCGCCGGCGGCAACTGCCGGCTGAGCCGCCTCGGAAGCCACCACGGCATCCGCGTGTGGTGCCGGTTCAAACGCAGCCGGATTGCCACGATTCTGCAAAAACTTGAACCCAATCTGCGGGAACAGCGCGTAGGTCAGAACATCGTCGATTTCGTCCCGGGCCAGCCTCACGCCGTCCTTGCCGGCCTGCACCTTCAGCTCGGCCGTCAGTTTTTCCAGTTCGGGTTCCAGCAAATCGGCTGGCCGGCAGGTAATCGGTTTATCCGTACCCAGCACCTTCTTTTGCAGGGTCTTGTTGACCGGCGATGGCGTAGCGCCGTATTCGCCCCGCAACACACCCTGAGTCTCCTTGGTGATGGATTTGTAACGCTCTGCCATCAATACATTGATGACGGCCTGACTCCCCACAATCTGGGAGGTGGGTGTCACCAAGGGGATATAGCCGAGATCCTTGCGGACCTTGGGAATTTCCTTCAGCACCTCGTCGAAGCGATCCAGGGCACCCTGCTCCTTGAGTTGGCTTTCCATATTGGTCAGCATGCCACCGGGAACCTGAGCAAGCAGAATGCGGCTGTCTACGCCGCGCAGACTCCCCTCAAATTTCGCGTATTTCTTCCGGACATCACGGAAATAGGTTGCAATTTCCTCAAGCAATTTAAGGTTCAGTCCCGTATCCCGGTCCTGACCTTCCAGCGCGGCCACGACGGCTTCGGTGGCGCTGTGGCCATAGGTCATGCTCATCGAGGAGATCGCGGTGTCGACATTATCGATACCCGCTTCGGCCGCCTTCATGATGGTAGCAGTACTCAAGCCGGTAGTCGCATGACAATGCATGTGAACCGGCACCTCGACCGCCTTTTTCAGACGGGTGACCAGATCAAAGGCTTCATACGGCTTCAGCAAGCCCGCCATATCCTTGATGGCGATGGAATGCGAGCCCATGTCTTCAAGCCGCCTGGCCAAATCCAGCCACATTTCAATGGTGTGAACCGGGCTGACGGTGTAGGAAATGGTGCCCTGGGCGTGCTTGCCATTGGCGATGATCGCCTTGATAGCGCGCTCGAAATTACGGGGATCGTTCACGGCATCGAAAATGCGGAACACATCCACCCCATTGACGGCGCAGCGTTCGACAAACTTGTCGACCACATCATCGGCGTAATGGCGGTAGCCCAAAAGATTTTGCCCGCGTAGAAGCATCTGCAGCGGGGT
>SXGT01251498.1_pt1 | contig 10098 bp, 8 predicted proteins | sample 3176221 | NCBI WGS metagenome assembly SXGT01 (sample SAMN11356862, study PRJNA531348) | freshwater metagenome | isolation source: freshwater sample F1-120 | place: China: Fuxian Lake, Yuxi | collected 2017-12-25
ATCTTTTTTTGAGATTCGCACCTGGTATGACTCAGTTTGAGTATCAACTACTAAGTTGGCATATCCGCTACTAAATAATTGAGTAAAATTAAAATCTATATCCACATTTTTAGTTATATCTTTCTTGCCATCACTTGAAATGATTTGCCATTTAATCTCTTCCTTAATTAAGACTGGCTTAATATCAATGCGCTCATACTCTGTTTGCATATTACGCCGGCGCCCAGAAAGGACAGCTCTCACAAATTGCTGTGACTTAATCCTTTGATCTAATTGCGCGACAGCAATACCTATTTCAATCTTCATTTACTAACTACGCCCTTGGGTGTGCTTGTTTGTAAGCTGATTGCAAACGCTCAGGTGAGACATGTGTATAGATCTGCGTAGTGGCTAAAGATGCATGACCTAATATCTCCTGCACAGTTCGCAAATCTGCGCCACCTTCTAGTAAATGCGTGGCTGCGCTATGGCGAAGACCATGTGGCCCCATCGAAGCACCAACCGCCTTCATCGCTTCATAAACAACCTCACGAACAGTTCGCTGATCAATTCTTTTCCCACGGGAACCTAAAAAGAGGGCATCAAGGGATGATTGATTAGCAAATTCACCTCTTGCCTTACCTAAGTAATTATCAATAGCAGCCATTGCTGGCAAACCAATTGGCACAACTCTTTGTTTATCACCTTTGCCAATAACATTTAAGGTATTTCTTGTTCGATCAATATCACCCAGATTTAAGCCACATAACTCTGAAACTCGAATACCAGAGCCATATAAAACCTCTACCAATGCTAAGTCTCTAATATTTAACGCAATTGGCTCCTCCGCCGCTTTTACTTCAAGTGCCTTAAGAACTGTAGCGGCCTCTTGTAGATTTAAAACTTCAGGTAATACTTTATGCGGCTTTGGCACGGCAAGAGTTGCGCCAAGATCTGAAGTAAGCCAGCCATTTGCTGCTGCCCAGTTAGTAAAAGCTCTGATTGAAACTATTCTTCTAGTTAAAGTTGATCTTGCAACACCTGTGCTTTGAAGATTGGCCAGCCATGACCTGATATGTTCAATCTCTAATTGATTAAACTCAACAATTCCTAATTTGCTCATATGTTTTAAAAATGATTCTAGGTCTGTGACATAACCTCTAATTGAGTTATCAGATAAATTTCGCACTAGTGCTAGGTGCTCTTCATACTGGGTGATAAGTGCGGCGGACATGATCAGCAGATTACTCGGGTTTACGCCCCTGCCTTAGTAAGCCATAGGTAACCGCGTCATCTAATGCCATTGCTGAGGCTGCAATTACGTTCTCGTGAACGCCAACTGTGCTCCATTCACCATTTCCATCACTAGTCTCAACTAATACCCTAGTCACAGCCCCTGTGCCTAGGCGTCCTTCTAAAATTCTCACTTTGTAATCGGTTAACTCAAGTTTTGAAAGCTCTGGATAAAATCTCTCAAGACCATTTCTAAGTGCGTTATCAATTGCATTAACTGGACCGTTTCCAACTCCTGATGCAGTAATGACTTCACCTTTAGCACTTATTTTTACCGTTGCCTTTGAAGTCACAGCACCTAACTCATCTTGGTGAACAGTGGTTTGCCAATCTTCAATTGTGAAAAAGCTTGGCCGCTTACCTAAAACCTCAGTACGAAGTAGTAATTCAAAAGAGGCATCTGCTGCTTCAAAGGTAAAGCCTTTACCCTCAAGCTCTTTAACCTTCTCAACTACTCTACTTATTAAATCTTTATCCCCACCTAAATCAATACCTAGTTCAACAGATTTAAGTTCAATTGATGCTCTACCTGCCATCTCAGAGACCAACATTCGCATGTCATTTCCAACTGATTCCGGTGTTTCATGTTGATACATCATTGGATCTACCTTGATTGCAGAGGCATGAAGTCCTGCTTTATGAGCAAATGCGGATGTGCCGACATATGGTTGGCGCGCACTTGGGGCGACATTTGTAATCTCTGCAACAGCATGAGAGATACGAAAAGCTTCTTGTAATTTGCCAGCCGGTAATACTGTTTTATCTTTTTTTAACTCAAGATTCGCAATGATATTTACTAGATCTGCATTACCAGTTCGCTCACCATAACCATTTAAAGTTCCCTGAACATGCGTAACTCCTGCTGAAATAGCAGCTAGTGAGTTAGCAACCGCGCATCCTGTGTCATTATGACAATGAATACCAAGGCGGGCCTTTGATTCAGTTAAAACCTCATGAACAATACTTGATAACTCATCAGGGAGCATGCCGCCATTTGTGTCACAAAGTGCGACTACATCAGCACCTGCCTCAGCAGCAACTCTAACTACCTCAAGTGCGTAAGCTTTATTTGAAAGGTATCCATCAAAGAAATGCTCAGCATCTAAAAACACTCGTTGCCCGCCAGCTTTTAAAAATTTAATTGAATCTGCAATCATGGCTAGGTTTTCATCTAAGTGCGTCTTAAGTGCTAGATCCACATGACGATCATGACTCTTGGCTACCAGTGTTACTACTGGTGCTTTTGAATCAACTAATGCACGAAGTAATTGGTCATCTGCTGCTTTAACACCAGCACGTCTGGTGGCACCAAATGCCACAAAGGTTGCATTCTTAAGTTTTAACTCTGTTTGGGCTAATTTGAAAAACTCAGTATCTTTCGGATTTGCGCCAGGCCAGCCACCCTCTATAAATCCAACACCTAAATCATCTAAATGCTTGGCAATTGTTAACTTATCGTGGACGGAGAGATTTAAGCCCTCTTGCTGGGCGCCATCGCGAAGTGTGGTGTCATAGATATGAAATGAATCATTAATTGGCATTAGATAACCCGTTTATTCCAACCATGTTTATCAGGGGCGCTGCCATGTTGAATTCCTAGTAGACCAGCACGGATCTGATTTGTAATCGGTCCAGGCTTACCATCACCTGTTTGCCAGGTGCCGTGAATACTTTTAGCAGCTCCAACAGCTGAAACAACTGCAGCGGTTCCACAGGCAAATATTTCAGTAATTTCACCGGACTTAACACCATCTCGCCAATCATCAATTGAAATCATTGTTTCCTCGGTTTTAAAACCAAGATCGTTGGCTAGAGTTAAAATTGAATCTCGAGTAATTCCTGGAAGTAATGTGCCGGTAAGTTTTGGCGTCATTATTTTGGCATCTTTCCCACTTCCCTTGATGAAGTAGAGATTCATGCCACCCATCTCCTCTACCCATTTTCTTTCTACTGCATCAATATATGCAACCTGATCACAACCCTCTTTAGCAGCTTGTTTTTGCGCAAGAAGAGAGGCTGCATAATTTCCACCGCACTTAGCTTCACCCGTACCACCAAGTGCTGCTCTGACATACTCGGTAGAGATCCAAACTGTTACCGCCTTTTCTGCATTGAAGTACGCAGCAGCTGGGGTTGCAATTAATACATAAGTTGCATGATTTGATGGACGAACGCCTAGTCCAACCTCAGTTGCAATCATAAAGGGACGTAAATACAAAGATTCGCCAATCTTTTTTGGTACCCAATCTTTATCAGCTTTAACTAAGGCCTCAACAGTTTGCACAAAGAAATCAACTGGCATTTCCGGAAGAGCGATACGGGCAGCTGATTTTGCAAATCGCTTGGCATTTGCCTCTGGTCTAAACAATGAAATGCCGCCATCAGGTTGGGCATAGGCTTTCATACCTTCAAATATTTCTTGGCCGTAGTGAAAAACCATAGTTGCAGGATCAAGAGTTAATGGACCATATGCTTGTAACTTTGCATCAGACCATCCACTCTCTTCACTCCACTGCGCAATAACCATATTATCGGTGTAGTACTTACCAAAACCTGGCTCTAAAACCTTCTTACTGCGCTCATCTGCAGCAACAGGATTTGTGTTTGGGTTACTTATTATTTTCATGCTACACCTGCCACTAATGCTTGACCGATTTCTGTTGTTGAACGTTTTTTATCACCACGGCTTGCAAGATCTCTAGCAACAGCTAACTCAACATCATTTGCAGCCTTGACCTCACCTAAATGATTTAGCATCATAGAAATTGATAATACCGTTGCGGTTGGATCAGCTAAGTTCTTTCCAGCAATATCTGGTGCGCTGCCGTGTACTGGCTCAAACATTGATGGAAAAGCCCCAGTTGGATTTATATTCCCACTAGCTGCAAGGCCAATGCCGCCACAGATCGCGGCAGCGATATCAGTGATTATGTCACCAAACAGGTTATCAGTAACAACAACATCAAATCGCTCTGGATTTGTAACAAAAAACATGGAAGCAGCATCAACATGTAAGTAATCAGTTGCTACTTGCGGGAAATCTTTTGCTACCTCACTAAATACTCGAGTCCACAAACCTCCTGCTCGAGTTAGCACATTATTTTTGTGAACTAAAGTAAGTTTTTTTCGAGGGCGCAATTGAGCGCGATTAAATGCATCTCGAATTACTCGCTCAATACCTTTATAGGTATTAATTGATTCCTCAATTGCTAATTCCTGCTTTGTGCCTTCATCCTTTATTGAGCCAGCACCAACATATAAACCTTCAGTTCCCTCTCTGACTACAACAAAATCAATACCTTTATTATTAGTAATAGGTGAGCTAACTCCTGGAAATAACTTCGCAGGGCGTAGATTTATGTAATGTTCAAATGCAAACCGTAGCTTTAGTAATAATCCACGCTCTAGTACTCCACTTGGCACAGTTGGGTCACCCACTGCTCCAAGTAAAATCACATCAGATTTTGCAATCTCTGCCATAACAGAATCAGGCAATGTTTCACCAGTTTTGTGCCAATAGGCTGCGCCTAGCTCATAATTAGTTTTAGTAAATACTAAATCATATTTTTTAGCAACTGCATCTAAAACCTTAAGTCCCTCACTCACAACCTCAGGTCCAATGCCATCACCAGCAATTACAGCTAAATTAAAATTCTTCATTCACTCACCAAATTTACAAATCGCACAAATGATGCACCAGTCTCTTTAGTAATTACCTCAATTACTTCTTTTGGAATTACTGAATCCACCGTAAGTGCCATCAAAGCCTGCCCGCCCTCTTGGGTACGGCCAACCTGCATATCAGCAATATTTATTTTTAATTTTCCAAGTGCATTTCCAACTACGCCAACAACACCAGGAATGTCGGTATAGCGAAGAAATAGCAGATTATTTGTTGGTTTAAGATCTAAATCTAACTTATCTATGGCCACAATTTTTTGAATCTGCTTAATACCCATCAGTGTTCCACTAACAAAGACTTGACTGCCATCAGCACATGCTGCGCGTACGGAAACTAAATTGCGGTGATCCGGACTTTCTGGATCAGTCATTACTGCAGAGGTGACAGATCGCTCTGCGGCTAAGTTAGGGGCATTCACATATGTAACATCCTCACAGCCCATAGCAATTAATCCACCCTTTAATGCACTAGTTGAAAGCACTGAAACATCTAGTGCAGATATCTCACCCCTTACCTCAACATCGAGTGAAACAATTACATCACTGGCTAATGCAGTTGCTACTTGAGCTAATTTCTCAACTAATGGCAATGCTGGGCGAACTGCCTCATCAATTACCCCACCCTTAACATTTACAGCATCAGGTACTAGCTCACCAGATAATGCTTTTCGAACTGAGACTGCCACTGCAATACCAGCACGCTCTTGTGCTTCATCTGTTGATGCACCTAGGTGCGGGGTTGCAACCACATTATCTAGAGTAAAAAGAGGTGAATCAGTACATGGCTCAGTGGCAAATACATCAAGACCGGCACCTGCAACCTTGCCATTTTTTAATGCTTCATAAAGTGCGCTCTCATCTAGAACTCCACCGCGAGCAGCGTTAATAATTCTCACCGTTGGCTTAACTTTTTTAAGCGCTTCCGTGCCAATTAAATTAGCTGTCTCTTTGGTTTTAGGAAGGTGGATAGTTATAAAATCGCTAACTTTTAGTAACTCATCTAATTCAACTAACTTAACATTTAATTGCGCAGCTTTTGCTGGCTGAAGGTATGGATCATATGCAACCACATCCATGCCAAAGGCTTGCATGCGGTGTGCAACTAATTGCCCAATCCGGCCGAAACCAACAATTCCTAGAGTTTTTTCAAATAACTCAGCCCCAGTGTATTTAGATCTCGCCCATTTACCACCCTTAAGTGCAGCATGAGCTGGTGAGATTGATCTGGCAGATGCAAGAAGTAATCCAATTGCAAGCTCAGCAGCAGAGACAATATTTGAAGTTGGTGCATTAACAACCATGACACCAGCAGCCGTTGCTGCTGGAATTTCCACATTATCTAAACCAACACCAGCTCTTGCAATTATTTTTAATCCTTTTGCAGCAGATATTGCCTCTGCATCCATCTTCGTAGCAGAACGGATTAATACCGCATCTACTCCTTTAGATAATGCAGCTAGTAATTCACTTCGATCAGCGCCATTACAATTGCGCACCTCAAAGTCAGGTCCAAGCGCATCTAATGTGGCTGGACTTAACTCCTCAGCAATTAACACAACTGGTTTAGCCACGCGCTGCAGTACCCTCCTTGTAATCATCCTTGTTGCCAGATTTAACCCATGACATCATTTTGCGAAGATCACGGCCAACCTGCTCAATCGCGTGAACCTCACCTTTTGCCCTTAGCGCTTTAAACTCTGGAGCACCAGCATCTTGATCATCAATAAATCGCTTCGCAAATGATCCTGATTGAATATCGGCAAGCACAGCTTTCATATTCTCTTTCACACTTGGATCAATAACTCTAGGACCTGAGATGTAATCACCATACTCTGCTGTGTCAGATACTGACCAGCGTTGCTTAGCAATTCCACCTTCATACATAAGATCAACAATTAGCTTTAATTCATGTAAACACTCAAAGTAGGCAACCTCTGGTTGATAACCTGCTTCAATTAAAGTTTCAAAGCCATACATAACTAATTGTGATGCACCACCACAAAGAACTGATTGCTCACCAAATAAATCTGTTTCACACTCCTCCGTAAAGGTAGTTAAGATTCCACCAGCACGAAGACCACCGATTGCCTTTGCATATGAAAGTGTGATTGGCCAAGCATTTCCTGTTGCATCTTGCTCTACTGCAACAATCACCGGCACACCCCGTCCGGCTGAGTACTCACGGCGAACTAGATGCCCTGGTCCCTTTGGCGCAACCATACAAACATCAACTTTTGCAGATGGTTTGATATAGCCAAAGCGGATATTAAATCCATGACCAAAAAATAGCGCCGCACCATCTTTAATATTTGGCGCAATTGAATCATTATAAATATGGCGTTGAACGTGATCTGGAGCAAGCAGCATTACAACATCAGCACCTTTGACTGCATCGGCAACTGATGCAACCTTAAGGCCCTCAGCTTCAGCTTTAGCTCTTGATTTTGAATCTTTCGCCAAACCAACTACAACATCAACTCCGCTATCGCGTAGGGATAGTGCGTGTGCATGTCCTTGAGATCCATAGCCAATTACTGCAACCTTTTTAGATTGAATAAGTGCTAGATCTGCATCTTCATCGTGATACATCGTTGCCATGTATTTCTCCTTATGTTTGTTGGTTTAATTAATTTTGATAATCAGCTGTAGAACTATTTGGGTCTGACTCGTTAGCAGTTCCCATGGTGCTAAGCGTACGGTCTGCCAAGGTTTGATCCCCTCGCTCAAGTGCCACTAAGCCAGATTGAACTAACTCACGAATTCCATGTGGTTTTAACTCTGAAAGCAAAGATTCAATCTCAGCAGATTGACCAACTGCTTCAATTGAGATTGTGCTCTTTGATTCATCAGCAATCACAGCTTTGTACTTATTAACTACTGCTTTAGCAGCAGCTGTGTTTGCCACCTTGACTAATAAAATCTCTCGTTTTAACGAATTAGAATCCTTCATCTCTGAAATTCCAATTACATTTACTAATTTAAATAGCTGAGCACTCACCTGATCGAGCGCATGCCCCTCTAGATTTAAAACAATAGTCATTCGGGAAACCTTGGGATTCTCAGTCTGACCAACTGCTAGAGAGTCAATGTTGTAGCCACGGCGAGAAAATAAAGAAGCAACCCGCGCTAGAACACCGGGTGAGTTCTCCACTAAAACCGCCAAAGTATGAATAGCCATTACAACTCCTGTGAATCCCAGACAGGCGCCATGGATCTGGCAACGGTAATGTCATCATTTGATGTTCCAGCCGCCACCATTGGCCAAACCATCGCATCTCGGTGAACATTAAAATCAACTACAACTGGGCGATCATTAATTGCCATTGCCGCTTCAATAGTTTTATCTACATCCTCAGGTCTCTCACAACGCAGTCCAACACAGCCCATAGCTTCAGCTAATAATTTAAAATCTGGAACGCGCTTTGAGTGCAGATCAGTGTTTGAATAACGTTGATTATAGAAAAGCGTCTGCCACTGGCGAACCATGCCGAGTGATTCATTATTAATTACGGCAACTTTGATTGGAATATTATTTAATGCACAAGTTACTAACTCTTGATTTGTCATTTGAAAACAGCCGTCTCCATCTATGGCCCAAACAGTTGCATCTGGTGCGCCAACTTTGGCGCCCATGGCAGCTGGAACTGCATAGCCCATAGTTCCTAAACCACCTGAGTTAAGCCAAGTTCTCGGTTTTTCATAACCAATAAATTGTGATGCCCACATTTGATGCTGGCCAACACCTGCGGTAAAGATTGTGTCAGGCCCTGAGATCTTGCCAATTCTTTCAATTACATTCTGTGGTGAGACTGAACCATCAGATGGCTTGTCATAGCCAAGTGGAAACTTTGTTTGCCAGCCATAAACCTCATTAAGCCATGGGGTTAAATCCTGTGATTCTTTAGCCAGAGCTGCTTTAGTCACTGGGTTTAGCGCAATTAAAATATTTTTTAGATCACCGATTAACGCCACATCAGCATGGCGATTTTTACCAATCTCAGCTGGATCAATGTCGGCATGAATAATTTTGGCATTTGGTGCAAAGGTAGATAACTTTCCAGTTACTCGGTCATCAAAGCGGGCACCTAAAGTAATGAGCAAATCTGCCTTTTGTAGGGCGGTTACCGCTGCTACCGTTCCATGCATACCAGGCATACCAAGATGTTGTTTATGTGAATCTGGAAATGCACCACGGGCCATCAAGGTTGTAACAACAGGAACACCAGTTATTTCAGCTAACTGCATTAGCTCTTTGGAAGCATTAGCCTTAATTACACCGCCACCAACATATAGAACTGGTTTTTTTGATTGAGTTATTAATGCTGCGGCATCTCTGATCGCCTCACTCTTTGGCTCAACAACTGGGTTATATCCAGCTAGCGAAACCTTTTTTGGATAATTAAAAGTGGTCTCTTTTTGTAGCGCATCCTTTGCAATATCAACTAGAACAGCGCCAGGTCTGCCGGTGCTTGCGATATGGAAAGCCTCTGCAATCGCGCGCGGAATATCAGCTGGATCTGTGATTAAATAATTGTGTTTTGTAAACGGCATGGTAATCCCACGAATGTCCGCCTCTTGAAAAGCATCGGTACCAATTGCCGGTGCTGGAACTTGCCCGGTAATTGCCACAACTGGAACTGAATCCATCTGCGCATCAGCAAGTGGTGTAACTAAGTTTGTAGCCCCAGGACCTGAAGTAGCAATACAAACTCCAACTCGCCCAGTTACTTGGGCGTACCCAGTTGCTGCATGACCTGCACCTTGTTCATGTCTAACTAATATGTGTCTAATTTTTGAATCAAAAATAGGATCATAGGCAGGAAGGATGGCGCCACCTGGTATGCCAAACATGACATCAACACCAGCAGCTTCAAGTGCGTTAACTAAACTTTGCGCACCATTCATCTTGCTCATCGCACCCTTTCCTAATTCGGCCTACTAAAGCAAAACCCCTCAGTTTTATCTGAGGGGTGCGAACTAACTTTTTCTAGTTAGCGCGCACGCTCAATAATCACCACGACCACTGATGTGATCGCAATTTGTGAGATAAGTGAGCTCTTCTTCATGGCATTATTATCGCAAGTAGTGCGTGCACTAGTCAACTCCTGAGATTGTGATCTCAATATTTGAGCCTACTTAGATAAC
>SXGT01440413.1_pt1 | contig 10098 bp, 9 predicted proteins | sample 3176221 | NCBI WGS metagenome assembly SXGT01 (sample SAMN11356862, study PRJNA531348) | freshwater metagenome | isolation source: freshwater sample F1-120 | place: China: Fuxian Lake, Yuxi | collected 2017-12-25
CTGGGGCGCGGTGTCTGCAGCGCAGCAGGCTAACAATACCGCAGCGGCGTTTGCGCGAGCGCGGCGGGAGTGGCCGTGGGCCGGTGTGATGGCGCTGGAGAATTGGCAGCCCGTACCAGTACTGGAAGCAGGAACGCTTCGACTGGTACGTCCGGCTCGGCATCAAGCCAGAGAATCTCAGGCTGCGCGAGCACGCCACCGACGAGCTCGCGCACTATGCGCGCGGCTGCGCCGATGTCGAATACAAGTTTCCTTTCGGCTGGTCCGAGCTCGAGGGCATCGCGAGCCGCACCGATTTCGATCTGCGTCAGCACGCCGAGGCGAGTGGCAAGGATCTGAGCTATTTCGACGACGAGACGCGCGAGCGTTTCAAGCCTTTCGTGATCGAGCCGGCAGCCGGAGCCGATCGCGCCACGCTCGCCTTCCTGGTCGATGCTTTCGACGAGGATGAGGTCGAGGGCGAGACGCGCGTCGTGTTGCGCCTGCATCCGCGGCTCGCCCCGGTGAAGGTGGCGGTGTTCCCGCTGCTGCGAAAGGCCGGTCAACCCGAGAAAGCGCAGGAGATCTTCGCCACGCTGCGCCCCCACATGGTGGCGCAGTATGACCAGGCCGGTTCGATCGGCCGCCGCTACCGTCGCCAGGACGAGATCGGCACGCCCTTCGGCGTCACCATCGACCACACCACGATGGAGGACGGCACGGTCACCCTGCGCGACCGCGATGCGACGACCCAGGAGCGCATCCACCAGAGCGACCTGCGCGCGGAGTTGATGCGACGGATCTGGGACTGAGGCACCGCCGCGCCAGCCAGCGGTGCGACCGATCGGTTCGCCCCCGGGGTTCCCGCCGGGAGCAGTGGAGTTGATTCATGGGCCTGCGAACCTTTCTGGTCAGCCAAAAGGTTTAACAAGAAGCGGCCCCTGAAGGTAGGTCGCATTGTTCGATTCGATGCTCTCTGAGAGCGCATTGGCAGGGTCAATAATAATTCCGAGCCAGTATTCCGTGGGTTCGTCGACGGGGGGCATGATCAATTCGATGATCGGATAGTCGACTCGTCCCTGCTTGAGCGTGATGCTTCCAGTGCCGATTACTTGATCGTACGTCGTGATCAAGGAGTTGGTCGACAAGAACCATTTGAGCCCTACCGTCTGGGTCGATTTGCCCAGATTCTCGAGGCCGAAGGCGACGAACACATGTTCGCCGGGTGCCAGCAGCCAGTGGCCCTCCACCTCCCAGATTGGGGACGTCTTGTCCGCGAACATGAAGAGGCGTACGGGGCCATGGTTGCTGTACACATACTCCTCAACCTTGGATGCACTGGTCCATTCCCAGTGAGTGACGGCGACGTCTTCGTATGAGCCGGCGCGCTGGCCGTAGAGAAGGTCGGTCATGGCTGAGCTGGCGTCTTCGCCCAGGTAGACCCTTACCCACGGGTCCGGCCAGCCGTTGGAATGCTCATGATTGCCGGCGCCCATGACGTTGTATTCGTATCCCTCATGTCGCAGGCCGGAGGAATGGCCCAGTTCATGTAGGGCGGTCAGTGGCAGACTCTCGACCTTCGCCGATCCGCCGTAGCCCTTCACCTTCGAGGCTAGAGCGCTCGGTGAACGCTGCCAGGATTTTGTGGCATTGAACAGGACGTCTGATTCCAGAATGTCGGGCCCGCCGAAGTTCCCCCAACAGTCATCTTGGCCTATTTCGACTCCTCCGAAAATGGGGTGCTCGTCGAAATAGTATTTGGTGAAGGCGATCTCGTTCTGGGAGTTCTTGAGAGCGATGTTCGTGTCGCCGAACGTGAGGGAAAGGTCGAAGGGGCTCGGGTTCTGCTCGAAGAGCGAGAAGATTGTCAGTAGGTCGCTCTGCTGGGACGGACTGGCGAAGCTCTTGGCGCCCGCTCGGAAGTGGACCGAAGATGATGGCCAGCGAATCGGGTGCCCGTCGCAGGTCATGATCACTGCGGCATGGACCGGCGACGCCGCCAGCAGCAACCCTGCGGTTAGAGCAATCATGTTCTTGCAGGAATTCACGGCGCACCTCGCTCGCCGGTCCGGAGCCCTCTGGGTGGTGCAAGGACCGGATTACCCTCCGAGGCCGCGTAGGCTTCCGCTTCAAGCCGTTCCTGTTCGGTACGAGGGGTCTCGGCGACTGTTGGGGCCTCCGGTCGGATCGGGCGGGGTGCTGCCTCGACAAGGCGAGGGATCGTGAACGGCCGCGCGGGGTCGGCGGACGGTGTGACGGGCGCTCTCCGCAGGAGAGCCGCAGCGGTGAGCCTCGCGATGGATTCGCGCGTGGTCGTGAGGAGGTCATCGAACGTCAGCCGATTCTCCAGGCTCGGTTCGGGCTCCTCGGCGTCGCCTTCGGGCGATTCGACCTCGACGAGTTGACGAAGTGCCCCGTTGGCGAGGTGGTCGCGCACCTCCGGTAACTCGCGTCGCGGCCCGATCACCAGGTCGCCACCGGTTGCCGAACGCCCAAGCTCACGGCCCTCGTCGGTCCAGGCCATGGCCCCAACATGTCGGAACCGACCTGCCGCGCATGAGACGAGAGGACATGCAGCGCGCGTGTTCCCCTTGACGAAGAGCAGTCCTCGCTCCCCGACATCGAAGACCGGCGTCCCGCTCACGCTGAGGAAGCCACGCTTGCCGATGCTGCCGCCACCGAGGAATCTCAGGGTGATGTTGGTCTCCCCGGAACGGACCGACCCGCGCAGGATCTCTTCGATCCGGAAACGCACGAAGGTGTGGGGCACACTCGTCAGTCGCCCCGGGACTTCCAGCGAGTCGCCGTAGCTGACATCGACGACCGAGCCGACGAAGATCAGTTCTGCCGCTGTGGTGAGCTGATCGATGGTCGGCCAGGGGGTGGAGGTCGAGTAAGCGCCTGCCGGCGACGGTCGCATCAGAGCCAGAGCGACTCCGAGCACTGCTGCAGCGGTCGGTCTGCGCCATCTGTCGAGGAGCATGATCTGGTGTCCTTTCCCAAGAGAAGCGCGCCCAGCCTCCGCCCGGTGGTTCCGGCGCTGTGAAGCTGACCCGCTCGCCGGTCCAAATGTGCCCCGCCCAGGGTTGACGATCGACCCACTGGCCCCGAGCGAGAGCAGATGGGCAGGGAGAGCCGCCGCCGGTCGGAAGAACTCGAAGGATCGCGTCGTCGTCACTGGGGCTCCTCTCTACCAAGGTCGCTGAGTCGTCCGGGACAGGTGATGCACCTGGTCCGGGGGGATTGTCGGAGTTCGGCCGCAGCATGGCCTCTGTCTGAAGTGGCGTTCATTCCCGATGAACAACTGTTCATCCTCTGCGGCCGTGTCACTTCCCCCGAGCGGGCCCGAGGGGACTGCGGCCTTCTATCGCGCGTGACCCAGCCGAGAGGGGATACTCCGGGAAGAAGAACTCCCGTTCCGGGGCCGTTTTCGGCCGCCCTGTGCACGATCCTGAACCAACCCCCGCCGGGATGGCCTTGCCGGCGGGGGCGGGTTGGAGCGGGAGCGGCGGCGCGCGTCAGGGCGGGCTGGCGACGCGCACGCCGGCCAGCTTCAGGGCGTGGCACTGGGGGGAACCGCGTGCGCTTTGGTCTGACATCTCCGGTCGTGACGTTGACGCCGCGCGGGCACGGCGCGTGGGAGGAATCGGCAGGTGCGCCCGAGCTTGCCGCGATCGCGCGCGCCGCCGACCGTCTCGGGTTCCATCACTTGACCTGTTCGGAGCACGTCGCGATACCGGAGGGCGTCGTCGCGACGCGTGGCGGGCGCTACTGGGATCCGCTCGTGACCCTGGGATATCTCGCCGCCGTCACGGATAAAATCCGACTCGCGACCCACGTCGTGGTCCTGCCCTACCACCACCCGCTCGAGGTGGTGAAGCGCTACGGCACGCTCGACCGGATCTCGCAGGGCCGCCTCATCCTGGGCGTCGGCGTGGGCAGTCTCGAGGAAGAGTTCACGCTGCTCGACGTGCCCTTTGCCAATCGCGGGCCACGCTACGAGGACCATCTGCGGGCACTGCATGCCGCCTGGGGTCGCCGCGAGCCCTCTTACGCGGGCAGCCACTTCCGGTTCTCGGGGCTGGTGATCGACCCCTGTGCCACGAGCGAGCATCCGCCGCTCTGGATCGGCGGCCGCTCCCCGCGCTCGCTGCGGCGTGCGCTCGAGTTCGCCGACGGTTGGGATCCCTTCCACCTCGCGATCGACGAGTTGCGCGGCTTGCTGACCAAGGCGCGCGAGTGGCCGCTCTGGCGCGCGCGCGCCGAGCGCGGCGAGCCCTGTGCACTGATCTTCTCGCCCGACAAGGTTTTCGATGTCACGTCGGCCGAGGGTCTCGTGGGCCAGCGCGAGCAGGTCGAGCGCTACCAGGAGATTGGTACCGACGTGCTCTCGCTGCGCTTTCGCGCGCAGAGCTGTGCGCACCTGATCGAGCAACTCGAAATCTTCGCGAGCGAGATCGCGCCGGCCTTCGGCGCTGGCGGGGCCTGAGTTCGCAGCCGACGCTCGGCCTCAGAACGGCGGCGTCGCGAAACCGAGGAACATCGGTTCGGGCTCGAGTCGGATGCCGAATCGGCCATCGACGCTGTCGCGGATCGCGTGGGCGAGTTCGACGAGTGCTTCGCTCGAGCCACCGCCGTGGTGGACCAGCGCCAGCGCATGTTTCGACGAGAGACCTATCGACCCGCGCCTGAACCCACGGGTGAAGCCGGCGCGCTCGACGAGCCAGGCGGCGGGGAGCTTGACCAGGGAGGCGCCGGTGGGCAGTGCATTTCCCGAGGTCCGGCGCGCATCGGCCGGGAAGCGCGGCAGATCCTCCGGTCGCGCACAAAAGCCAGCGGCGACGCTGTGCTCCGCGATGCGCTCTGCATGTTCGGCCGCCACGACCGGGTTCTTCCAGAACGAGCCGACGCTGCGCCGGTTCTCGTCGGCCGGGTCGAGCACCATCGACTTCGAGCGCCGCAGTGCGAGCACGGCCGTGCGCAACTCGGCGAGCGGGGCTTCATCGCGCCCGAGCGTCCGCGCCAGTTCCGCGTAGCTGGCCCGGCCGGTCGCGCGCACTTCGAGATCGAACACCACCTCGAGGACGAGCCAGCGGTCGGGATCGCGCCGCAGCGCGCTGTCGCGGTAGCCGAAGGCCAGCTCGGCGGGCCCGAGTCCCACGATCTCGAGCGAGCCGCGATCGAGTGCCCGCACCTGCGAGATGAGAGCGGCGACCTCCTGGCCGTAGGCGCCCACGTTCTGCACCGGCACGGCCCCGGCCGAGCCGGGGATGCCGGAGAGACATTCGAGCCCGGCGAGGCCGTGCGCCAGAGCGAACGCCACGACCTCGTCCCACGGCTCGCCCGCCGCTACGCGCAGCCGGGTCGGCCGCGAAGCGGAGGCGTCTTCGAGTGCCAGGCCGCGCAGCGCGGGCTCCAGCACCAGGCCGTCAATGCCATTATCAGCAACGACCACGTTGGAGCCGCCGCCGAGCACCGTGACGGCGAGGCCGAGGTCGCGAGCCCGCAGTAGCGCGCCGCGGACCTCTGCCTCGGTCGTGCAGCGGGCGAACCAACGCGCCGGGCCGCCGAGCCCGAGCGTGGTCCGCTGTGCTAGCGGCACGTCCGGCGTGAACATCGCGGCCTGCCTACCACGGCTTGCGTCGGGAGGAAGCCGGCGACGCCGGGTGCTGCTCGAGCGCGTGGCCGTGGTGGCGCTAGCGTGGCCCGGACATGCCGGGAGCCGGCAGCGGCGCCGCGCCGCGCCGCGGTGTCGCTGCCGGTGCTGGCTGGGACCTGCTTCGCAGGTCGGGGACTCAGCCGTGCGCAGCCGCAGCCCTGGCGCGGCGTTCGATCTCCTCGGGGGCGAGTTCCTCGATGCGCGAGGCGATCCACCACTGATTTCCGAAGCGATCATTTACGCCGGCGCTGCGGTCGCCGTAGAACTGATCGGCGGGCTCGCGCTCGGACGATGCGCCGGCCGCGAGCGCGCTCCGGTAAACGGCGTCGACGTCGCGAACGTAGACGTGCAGCATCGCCGTGCGGACCGGATTCGCGGCCGAGGCGTCGGCGAGCATGATTGTCGAGCCACCGATGCGCACTTCGGCGTGGTGGATCGGCGAGCCCTGCGACGGCATTCGGAACGCCAGCTCGGCCCCGAAGGCCTCGCGCAGGAAGGCGATCAACCCCTCGGCGTCGTTGACCAGCAGGAAGGGCGCCACCCTGCTCGTGTTTCCTGGAATCGGATTCGTTGCCATCATCGATCTCCCTGGGGGAGCGAAATTTTTTGGCGTTGGCGAACCGAAATCGCCGGATTCGAGTTGGCGCTACCCCTGTCGTTGGTACATCCGTTGGCGGGCCAACGGAAGCGTTCCGACGGCCTTTCTCGCGTGACACGGGAGGCGGCCACGTTGGTGGGGGAGCAAGGAGGGCGTCGCTTCCGGGTTCGTGCCACCACGGCCGTGCCCGAGCCGGTCATGCCGGGCGGCACTCGGACCGACGTTCAGCCGGTCAGGGTTGCCAGCGCCGCAGCGATCCGGCGGGCGTTCTCGGCCAGACGGGTCGGATCACCGGGCACGCGGGTGTGCAGCGCCAGCGCCTCGCCCTCGCGGCGGGGCATCAGGTGCATGTGGTAGTGAAACACGGTTTGACCGGCGGCGGCGCCATTCAGCTGGAAGACCATCAGGCCTTCCGGGGCGAGCGCGTGTCGCATCGCCAGCCCGACCCGGCGCGACACCCGGGCCACCGCGGCCATCTCCTCGGGCGTGATCTCGAAGAGGTTTTCGCGGTGGCACTTGGGCACGATCAGCACGTGTCCGTCCGCGACCGGAAAGATGTCCATGAAAACGAGGGTCGTCTCGTCCTCGAGGACGCGATGCGCGGGCGCCTCGCCCCGCGCGATGGCGCAGAAGATACAAGCGTTGCCGTGGTTCATCGTGGTCCCTTCGTGGCCCGTTGTGAGCGCTGCTCGAGCCGGCCGGCCATCGCGCTCCCGATGTAGTTCATCGGTTGCTGCCGCCGCCTCATGGATCGAGGCTTGCGTAAAGCGCACGAACCAGCGCGTCGGCACGCGGCTCGCCCTTCGGATCGAAGCGCATGTGGTTCATCAGATAGCAGCAGGCGAGATTGCGCTCGGGGTCGGCGAAGGCCAGCGAACCGCCCGCGCCAGCGTGACCGAAGGCGTGCGGGCCGGCGGCCGGCGCGATCACTGGTGGCAACATGTAGCCGAGCCCGAAGGCGGTCTCGCGCAGGAGCACGCGGTCGGGGCCGCGCACCCGGCAGCGCGTGGCTGCGGCGACGGTCTCGGCACGCAGCAGACGGCGGCCGTCGAGACCTGTGCCGACGAGCGCAGCGTAGAGTGCCGCGAACCCTCGGGCCGTGCCGATGCCGTTGCTGCTCGGCAACTCGCAGGTGTGGAAGCGCCGCTCGTTCCAGCGCTCGTCGTAGTGGAAATGCCCCGAGGGGCCGGCCGTCGCGCGGCCGAGCAGGATGTCATCGCCGAGCGAGCGCACGAGGTCGCGAAACTCGGGCGGCGGCGGGATCAGCGTGGCAAGTCGTGATTCGAGCTCCACGGGCAGGCCAAGCCAGAGTTCGATTCCGAGCGGCCCGGTGACCTCGCGCGCGAGCCAGGTGCCGAGCGAGACGCCGGCCACCCGTCGCACCAGCTCTCCGGCAAGCCAGCCGTAGCTGCGCAGGTGGTAGCCGTGCGCGGTGCCGGGTTCCCAAAGCGGAGTCTGCCCGGCGAGCTGGCGCACCACCGCCTCGCCGGCCAGTGCCTCGTCGAGCGTGAAGTCGCCCTCGATGATGGGGAGTCCCGCCTGATGCGAGAGGAGCTGCTCGACCGTGACCGCGCCCTTGCCGCCGGCTGCGAACTCGGGCCAGTACGCGGCAACCGGAGCCGCGGGATCGAGCTGGTCCCGTTCGACGAGCAGGTTGACGCAGGTCGCGGTGACGCCCTTGGTCATCGAGAAGCCGAGTGCCAGCGTGTCGTGTTGCCAGGGCCGCCCGCTCGACGGATCGGCGATGCCACCGTGGAGATCGACCACCGCGTGGCCGTTCACGAAGGCGCAGAACGACGCGCCGACTTCGCCGCGCAAGCTGAAGTTCTCGCGGAAAGCATGCGCGACGCGCTCGAAGCCCGGTTCCGCCCTGCCTCCGACATTTTCTCCTGGAGTGCTCATCGTTCGCGTCGCCTTCCGCCGGAATCGTGTCGCGCGGACCGTGCCCAGGCCATGGCTGGCTCCTCGATCCAGTGCCGCGAGAGCCAGCCGAACCCGAGCGCGCTCGGCACGACAACCGCGCAGAGGCCGAGGAAAGCGCCATCGCCCGGTCCGCGCAGAATCCCGAGTACGTTGGTGAAGAACAGGATCAAGGGCAGGTGCCAGAGGAAGCAGCCGTAGCTCACGTCGCCGGTCCAACGTGCGACCCGCGAGGACGCCAGCCCGGCCAGTCGGCTGTCGGCGAGTGGCGTCGCGAGGAGCAGGAGGGCAAAGGCGGCGGCGGGCAGCAGATCGTCGAGCTGGCGCGCGTAGACGCCGCCGCTCGCGCCGCCGAGCGCACCGGCTGCGACCAGGCTCGCGAGAAGTGCGGCTCCACCGAGGGCGACCAGTGCCGCAGCGTGGCGCCGCACCCATGCCGCCAGCCCTTGCGCCCTGCCGGGGTTCGGCGCTGGGGCCGTGGCCTGCGCGAAGAGCCAGGCCGCAGCCATGCCGCACGCGAACTGCCCGGCAAAGCCCGGAATCTGCTCGACCAGCCGCGGTACCGCCCCGCCGACGGCGGTCGCAGCACCCGTTGCCGCCGCCAGTGAGGGTGCGCTCCACGCCATGGCCCGCCACGCGGCGCCGCCCGCGACGGCCAGCACGAGTCCGCGGCCGGGGTGACGGAAGAACGCTCCGGCCACGAGCGGCAGGGCCGCATAGAAGAGCACCTCGACCGAGAGCGACCAGAGTGCGCCATTGACGCCGAAGCCCATCACCGGTCCGCTCCAGCCCAAGGCGTGGAGGAACCAGCGCGGTGTTTCGTGCTGGAGAAAGAGGAGATGTGAGGCGAAGGTCGCGAGTCCGCCCAGGCTCAGAAAGGGCGAGGGCACCCCGGCGAGCCAAGGGGCGAGGGCGGCCTGGAGGACCAGGGCCACGAAGTAGGCGGGGAAGATGCGGGCGGCGCGGCGCCGGGCGTAGGCCCCCAGGCTGCCGAAGCGGCCGCCGTGGCGCACCACCGGCAGGAAGAGCACGAAGCCGCTCAGCACGAAGAACATCTCGACGCCCAGGCCCAGGGCGGCGACCAGCGCCCGCAGCAGTCCCCGGTCCAACGGCGCGTCGGTGAAGAGCCAGCAGTGGTAGATCGTCACGCAGAGCGCGGCCAGACCGCGGTAGCCGTCGAGTGCAGGCAGATGGAGGGGTGCGCTCGTGCGGGCGTCGGCCGACATGCGGCGCGAGCTTGCCGGTCGGGTGCGGAAAGTAAAGGCGCCCGAGCGGCGATCGCGGCCACGGCTGTCGTGTCGCCCGAAGCCCTCTCGGCGCGGACCCGGCCCGGACCAAGCCTTCGCGGCGCTGTCGTCGCGCCTCGCGGATCGCCGCCGCGTCCCCCTGCGCGGGGTAGGGGCCGAATTTGAGCGGGGGGTTCTCGACCGTCGGCGGGCATGTGGGCGCTGGGCCGCTATACCCCTCCCCGATGAAGAGCCCCTTTGCCGAGCTGGGCGTGGGCCGGGAGCTCCTCACCGAGCTCGTGGCCCTCGGATACGAAGAGCCGACGCCGATCCAGCGCGAGGCCATCCCTCCCTTGCTGGAGGGGCGTGACCTGCTCGGGCAGGCGGCGACCGGCACCGGCAAGACCGCCGCGTTTGCACTGCCGCTGCTGCAACGCATTGGCCGGGGCCCGACGACGCCGCGCGCACCGCTTGCACTGATTTTGGTGCCGACGCGCGAGCTGGCGGTGCAGGTCTCCGAGGCCTTCCACCAGTACGGCAAGGGTCTGCGCGCCTCGGTCGTGCCGATCTACGGCGGCCAGGCGTTCCCGCGTCAGGTCATGGCTTTGCAGCGCGGGGCGCACGTCATCGTCGCCACGCCGGGCCGGGCGCTCGATCATCTGCGCCGGGGCACGCTCGATCTCGGCAAGCTGCAGATCGTCGTGCTCGACGAGGCC
>SXGT01018113.1_pt1 | contig 10097 bp, 8 predicted proteins | sample 3176221 | NCBI WGS metagenome assembly SXGT01 (sample SAMN11356862, study PRJNA531348) | freshwater metagenome | isolation source: freshwater sample F1-120 | place: China: Fuxian Lake, Yuxi | collected 2017-12-25
CGATGCTCGCACGGTAGACGTCGAGTCGCTCATGTTCGAACCCGTCCATGCCCGCCAGTCGGCACGAACCGCGGGTTCGTTGCGCAGGAATCGGGCTCGGGCTCGGGCTCGGGCTCGAAAATGAGGGGATTCCTCAGCCCGCGATCGGGACGAGGTTCGCTACGGGAACCGGACGGGCGCGCCGGCGGGTCCGTCCGTCGCGGACCAGGCACGCAGCTCGGCCTTCGCCGCGCCGTCCTCGACGTCGATCACGAGGTGTGTCCTCGCGGCGCGATACGCTTTCTCGTGGCCCTCCGCCTCCTCCTCGGCCCAGGAGCCGAGGTTGATGTAGCGGGTGGTGCCGAGCTCGCGGTCCACGGGGACGTGCGTGTGGCCCATCACGACGAAGGGCGCCGGGAAGAGCGCGGCGAGCGCCTCGGCGCGCGTCACCATCTCCTCCGCCGGATCGAGCTTCCGCTGGCGGGACAGGTACGCCATGCCGCCGATCGCGCAGAGGGGGACCGAGAACGCACCGAATCCGAAGCGGCTATCCCAGAGAGAGAGCAGCGCGAGGACCAGCACCAGCAGGACGGACGCGGCTGCGAGGGAGAGTCGGTCGAGGAGAACGCTCGACACGATCCCCCGCGCGGTCCGCGTGATGGGCGCGACCTGCAAGGCGACGAGCGCGCGGAGTCGCTCGACCTCGGACGCCACGCCGCTCGCACGGGAGACGACCTTCCCGTCGTGCTCCTCGCGCATGACGCGCGCCGCGTCCGAGTCGTGCTCGCGCTTGACCTCGAACAAGGCCGCGACCGCGCGCGCGAATCGCACGGAGAGGCCCACGAGCCCGCGGAGGCCGAGGCGGATTGCGAAGCCGATGTAATCGGCGAGACCCATCGTGTCGTGTCCGTACTCCTTCATCCCCGGGGTTCGGCGTACGACGTGGCGCAGCAACACCGATGAGAAGTCGCGCACCGTGCGTCGTCGATCGCTCGGGACGACCGGCGTCATCACGTGGTCGATCGCGCAGTAGGGATCGTACTGGTGGCCGTGCTCGATGTAGACGACGCCGCTCCGGTAGAAGAACCACGGCTCGAAGTCGATGCGGCCGAGGAACGCCTCCTCGTCGAACGCGCCGTCGCCGCCCTCCGAGGGGCGCGCTCGCTCGAGCAAGATGTGCCGGAAGTCGGCCTTCACCGCGTCCCAGTGGAAGTCGATGTCGTGGTTGCCGGAGATCAAGGTGACCGCGTTCCCGCGGGCGACGAACCCCGCGAGGGCGAGGAACACGTCGGCGTGGCGCTCGGCGACACGGTGGAGCTTGTGCCGGGTGTGATCCTCGGCGCCCCCGAGGCCGTTGCGGATCTCTTCCTCGTCGAGCGTGGTCGCGGGCGGCGCGCCGTCGCCGGGCTCGACGGACATGCCGATGAAGTCGATGAAGTCGCCGGCGATGATCAGCCGCCAGGTGCCGCGGGCGGGCCGCACGCCGGCGTAGTGATCGAGGAAGCGGGCGAGATCGCGGTCGATGGTGTCCGACCGACGCGGGGAGCTGCCTCGATCGTTCAGATCGCTTCCGAGGTGAACGTCGGAGAAGACGAGGTAGCTCTCGACCGGGTGGGACACGCCACCTTCATCGTAGAAAGACGCGGGCGCCGGGGCCGTCACGTTCCTGTCAGCCAGGACGCCGCGACCGTTGGCCGGGACGCACGAAAGCCGCTAGATTCGCCGCCATGGCCACCAGCGAGATCCTCGATCCGCCGCTCTCCGACCGGTTCGCCGTCGCGCTCGTCTACGCCGTGGGCCTGCACAGGAACCAGGCGCGCAAGGGGACGGGCGTGCCCTATGCTTCCCACCTGCTCGCGGTGGCGAGCCTCGTCCTGGAGCACGGCGGCTCTGAGGACCAGGCGATCGCCGCGCTTCTCCACGACGCCATCGAGGATCAGGGCGGGCCCCCCACCGGCGACGCCATCCGGAAGCGCTTCGGTGACGCCGTGCACGCCATCGTCGCCGGGTGCACCGACGCCGAGGTGCAGCCGAAGCCCCCCTGGAAGGCGCGAAAGGAGAAGTACGTGGCGCACGTGCGGCTGGCGCCGGTCTCCGTGAAGCTCGTGTCTGCCGCGGACAAGCTCCACAACGCGCGCTCGCTGCTCTCCGACCACCGGCACGTCGGAGAGAAGCTCTGGAAGCGCTTCAACGCGAGCAAGGAAGAGACGCTCTGGTACTACCGCAGCCTCGTCGCGGCCTTCCGCGACGGCCCCCAGTCGCACGGGCTGCGCCGACTCGTGGAGGAGCTCGATCGCGTCGTCGACGAGCTCCACGACGTGTCGGGTGTCGCGCGCGCGGACGAGGGTGCCGCGGCCCGATCCGCGCCCAAGCGTCGAGCGACCCCGCCCGGCAAGCCGCGGCCCCTGTCGGGGAGCTGAGCTCGACCCTCGCGGCGAGCCCGTCCTCTACCCCGCGCGCGAGGCCGGCGGGCCGCGGTCGCGATCAGGCCCCGCTACAGCCGCGAAGAAGCGTCCAGCGCCGCCACCCTGTACGCCTCGGCCAGCGTCGGGAAGTTGAACAGGTTGTCGACGAACGCGTCCACTGTCATCCCGGCGATCAGCGCCATCTGCCCGACGTGGACGAGCTCCGCCGCGCCCTCGCCGGCGATCTGCACGCCGACCAGCTTGCCCGATCCCGGGAGGACCACGAGCTCGAGGATCCCGTCCTGCGCCGCCGCGATGTGACCGCGCGCGACCTCGTCGAAGCGGGCGCGACCGACGACCGCGGCGCCGTGACGCTTCACGGCCTCGGCCTCGGACAGACCCACCGTGGAGATCTCCGGGATCGTGTAGATGGCCATGGGGACGAGCTCGGCGGGCGGTGGCGGCGAGAGGCCGAGCGCGTGACGCATGGCCCGGCGACCTTGCTCCATGGCAGCCGAGGCGAGCGCGGGCGGGCCGATGGCGTCTCCCACCGCGTAGATCCCGGGCGCGCTCGTCCGGCAGGCCTCGTCGACGAGGAGGACCCCGCGGCCGTCGACGGCGAGGCCCGCAGCGTCGAGCCCGAGGCCGCGCAGGTTCGCGACCCGGCCACGCGCGACCAGCATCTTGTCGGCGCGGATCATCTCTCCGGAGTCGAGGATCGTCTCGACGGCGTCGACGCCGTTCCAGCACACCGCGCGCGGCGCGGCGCCCCCGACGAAGCGGCCTCCCGCGCGCTCGAAGGCGCCGAGAAACACGCCCGAGAGGTTCGGCGAGAGGAAGGCGAGCGGCCGGTCGGCGCGGTCGATCATCGTGACCTGGCACCCCAGGCTGGCGAGGATCGACGCGTACTCGCTCGCGATGACGCCGCCGCCGAGCACGGTGAGCGTCCGCGGGAGGTAGCCCATCGACAGGAACGAGTCGCTGTCGAGAATGTTCTCGTGATCGATGTGGATGTCCTCGGGGGCCCGAGGTCGCGAGCCGACCGCGATGACGATCGTGGGCGCGGTCGCTCGCTTCGCGCGCCCGTCCGGGCCCCGCGCCTCGATCGTCGCCGGGTCGACGAACCGCGCGCGAGCCCGCCATAGGATGACGTCGTTCCGCGCGAGCTGCTTGCCGATGTACGCGGCGTGCGCCTCGACGACGCGCGTCATGCGCGACATCAGAGCCTCCATCTGGAGATCCGCCCGCACGTCGAGCTCGAACACACCGCCCGTGCGCGCCCGGAACCCGGTGAGCGCGCACGCGGTCTCGCGCAGGGTCTTCGAGGGGATCGTGCCGCGCCGCACGCACTCGCCGCCTGCGCCGCCCGCCTCGTCCACGAGGAGGATGCGCTTTCCCGCCTTGGCGCCCTGGATCGCGGCCTTCTGTCCCGCGGGCCCACCGCCGATGACGATGGCGTCGAAGGCCTCGGTCACGGAAGCCCCATCGTGCTCTCCACGAGGCGGTCGCGCCGCGCGAGGATCCCGGCGAGATCCTCCGGGTAGAGGTCGAGGACCCCGAGGTAGGGGCTCGCGAGGAGCCCCTGCTCGACGTCGGCCGAGGGGGCCTCGGCCCACGTGGTCACCTCGTCGGCGAGCGCCACGAGCGCGGAGAGCGTGGGATCCGGCGCCGCGGACGGGTCGTGGTGATGCCGCGCTGCCTCTACGATCCGCGCGGGGAGCCCCCAGCGCGCGATGAGCGTCGCGCCGGCCTCCGCGTGTAGCTCGTCGACGAGGCGCTCCTCCACCTCCGCGGGGAGGCGGCCCTCGTCGACGACCGCCTGGAGGACGAGCGGGCGTCCCACGTCGTGGAGGAGCCCCGCGAGAAACGCCTCCTCCACGTTGCTCCGGCGTGCGCGCGCGATCTCCTGCGCGAACACGCCCCCGTGGAGTGCGCGCCGGAAGGTCGCGCGGACCCACGCGTCGCGGCCGCGCACCTTGAACGCGCGGGTCTCGCACGAGACGACGAGCGCGATCTTGCGGATGGCCTCGATCCCGAGGCGGCTCGCCGCCTGCTGGAGGGAGACGATGGGGGAGACGGGGGCGTAAAGGGCGGAGTTCGCCACGCGAAAGACGTGCGCGCAGATGGAGGCGTCCTTGCGGAGGAGGACCGCGATGGATGCGGCGTCCGCGCGATCGCTCCCCAGCTTGGCGAGGAGCTCACGGACGGCGTCGGAGAGCACGGGCAGCTCCAGGCCGCCGCCGCGGGCACGCGCCCCGACGCGCTCCCGGACCTCGTCGACGCGGGTGCTCGTACCCTGCATGAGGGTGGGAACGGCCAGGAATTCGGTGGATTCAGGTCGGCTACAGGTTCGCCCGCAGGAACGCCGCGACCCGCGTCCACAACGCCTCCGCGAGATCCGGCTCGTACGGGAGGTGCGTGATCCCTGCGAGCGGCATCAGCTCGAAGGGCCGGCCGGCGCGCTCCATCGCGTCGGTCAGCTTCAGCGTGTGGGTGAAGAGCACGTTGTCGTCCGCCGTCCCGTGGATCAGGAGCAGCGGGCGCGCCGGACCCGCGGGCTTCGCGGCCGCGCGCACCAGCACGCTCGCCGCGTCGTAGGCCGCCTTCTCGGGGTCCGGAAGCCCGAGGTACCGCTCGGTGTAGGCGCTGTCGTAGTCGCGCCACTCCGTGACCGGCGCGCCCGCGACGCCTGCCTTGAAGACGTCCGGGCGCGACACGGTAGCGAGGGCCGCGAGGTAGCCGCCGAACGACCAGCCGTAGATCCCCACCCTCGACATGTCCATCTCCGCGTGGGCGCGGCCGAGCGCGGCGAGCGCCTCGACGTGACCCCCGAGCGGCACGTCCCCCAGCCTCCCCGCGAGGGCTCGTTCCCACGCGCGCCCCCGCCGCTCCGTGCCGCGCGCGTCGAGCGCGACCACGATGGCGCCCGTCGCGTCGGCGAGCCACTGATCGCGGAGGTAGGGAGAGGCCTGCACCATGTTGCGGTGGGGCCCTCCGTAGGCTGCGTCGATGACCGGATACGAGCGACCCGTCACGAAGCCGCGCGGCCGCAGGATGGCCACCCTCACATCGTCGGGGCCCACCTTCCCGAGCTCCGCGCCCGGGATCGGGCCCGGATCCTCCGCCACGGAGGGAATCTCGGCGTCGAGCGTACCCGCGCGATCGCGTGCCCAGTGCCGCGCGAGGGTCGTCGGCGTCGCCACGCGCACGACGGACAGATCGTGCTGGCTGGAGCCGAACCGCGTCGTCGTGTCCAGCGGCGGGCCGGGGGGAATGGCGCCGGTCGTGCCGCGCGCGAGATCGACGTCCACCGTGACGGACCTCGTGGGGTCGACGTGCACGTCGACCACCGCCCGCCGCGCTCTCTCGTCGACGTCGACCAGCTTCGCGTAGCCTGGCGCGGCGGTCCACACGATCTCACCCGAGGCGGCGCGGAGCTCGAGCCGCCGCTCGCCCGCGCGGTCGCTCGACCACAGGAAGCGACCGTCCGCGAGGAAGCGCGGCACGCTCGGATCGACGTTGAGCCACGCGTCGTCGTGCTCCGTCAGCAAGGGGCGCGTCGCGCCCGTCCTCGTGTCGACGAGGAGGAGCTGGGCGTTCTTCTGCAGGCGGTCGAGCACGCACAGCGCGAGCTGCCCGTGCTCGCCCCACGTCACGGTCGCCACGTAGGGCCAGCGCGCGTCGTCGAGGGCGATCCACGTCGTCGGGCCCCCCGTCAAGGCCACGATGCCGAAGCGGACGCGCGCGTTCGGGCGGCCCGGGCGCGGGTAGGGGACGCGGTCGGGCTCCTTCTCGGGGTGCGCCACGTCCGCGATCGTGACGAGATCCATCCCCGACGTGTCGGCCTCCTCGTAAAGGATCTGGGATCCGTCCGGCGACCACCAGAACCCGCGGTGACGATCGAGCTCCTCCTCGGCGATGAACTCCGCGAGACCGTGCGGCTTTCGCGCGGTGCCCCCCGTGGTCACCTGGAGCTCGGCGGGATCTTCGAGGCCGATCACGCGCACGTCCGAGCCACGCACGTAGGCCACGGTGCGGCCGTTCGGTCCGAAGTGCGGATCGATGGCCGCCCCCTTCCCCGTCGGAAGCTCCTTGATCGCGCCCGTCGCACGGGTCAGCACGAAGACACGGCCCGACAGCGTGAGCAGCACGTGCGTGCCGTCCCGCGAGATCTCGAACGAGGTGAAGCCGGACGTCGTCACGCGCATGCGCTCGCGCCGGGCACGCTCCTCGGGGGAGAGCGTCTCCGGACCCGCGAGAACGGCGTCGGGGCTGGCGATCGCGCGCACGGCCCGCGTACCGATGTCGAGCTCGAAGAGGGACTGCTTGCGATCGCGCGCTCCGGAGCGGAGGAAGAGCACCGACTTGCCATCGGGCGCCGGGGTCGGGAGGACGGGGGCGCCGAGCGTGAAGTTCTTCGTCAGCGCGAGGCGTCGCACGAAGTCGCGATCGATGGAGGGCGCGGGCGGGCCGTCGGCGCGCGAGGGCGGCGGCGCGGACCTCGACGGAGCCGGCGGTGGGCGCCCGCACCCCGCCGTCACCGACGCCGAGAAGAGGAGGCTCGCGAGGAGGCGCTGCCACGCGCGCGGGGAGGTCCTGCCGCTCACAGCCACGCGTAGGCGTCCCGCACGGCGTCCGTGCCGCCGCGCTCGAGGGTCGCGCCGTGGCCGAGGACGACCGCGTCCGGCTCCCACGCGAGGATGCGATCGACCTGCCGGCGCGCGACCCTGCGATCGCGCACCATGAGCGGCTCGACCCAGCCGACGCCAGGCGCGGTGTTCCCCATGAGGCGCGCGACGGCCCGCGTGACCCCGGACGCGTGGGTCGAGAGGTTGAGGAGCGCGTCCGCGCAGATCAGCGTGCGCGTCCTCGGGTGGAAGAACACGACCTCGTTCTCGCGACGCGCGGAGAAGTAGACCTGCTCGAGGTCGCCTGACCAGGCGCCGAGGGGCTCGTCGCCGAGCACCGAGGAGAAGGCGAGATCGGGGCGCTTCCACTCCAGCCCCGGGCACGCGGCGAAGACGGCCTTCGGGTACACCGACATCCACCCGCCGACATGGAGGTGGTGGAACAGGCTCGGTGCGACCACCGCGTGCACCGCCCCGAGCGCGTCGACCTCGCGCCGCGTGTCGTCGTCGAGGGCGACAGGCGAGTGGATGAAGAGCCCACCGGCCTTCATCCGGACGACCGTCATGCGCGAGCCCGTCTCGACGCCGAAGAAGCGGACGGGGCGGGTGTCGATCCAGACGTCCTCGGCGAAGGGCTGGAGCATCGAGGCGATCATCGCGCGGATCGGGAGGCGTTGTATACCGCGCGCATCCGATCCCAGGCGAGGGGGCCATCACCCACGGCGTGGCGTCAGTCGTTCTTCGCCCCGGCGCAGATCCAGGCGCGGATCGTGTCGATCTGGGCCGCCGGGAGCGCGACCGCGGGCGGCATCCGGTTGCCGTTGCACAGGTCCACGTTCGTGAGCTTGTTCACGAGGTAGCTGTCCTTCGGGCGGCCCGGGACGACCCTGGTGCGACCGAAGCAGCTCGCGACCCCGACGTTGACGAGCTGGCCGTGGGCCATGCCCGTGGCGAGGTTCAGCGTGGCCCTCGGCGCGCTGCCGCGATGACAGCCACTCGTCGCGCAGGACGCGGTGAAGATCGGCTGCACCGCGCCGCTGAGCGTCGGTGTCGCCGTGATCCCCTCGCACCCGGTGGGCGCGCCGGAGTCGCCGGTCGTGCCCGTGTCGTCGCCCGAGCCCGAGTCCGTAGCCGGGCCCGCGTCTTGGACGGTCGCCCCCCCGTCGCCCTCGGAGACGACCGCCCCGTCCGTGCCGCCTCCGCCGTCGGCTCCGCCGTCGGAGACCGCGGGCGACGGCGTCGAATCGCTGGAGCACGCCGCGAGGACGAACAGCAGGGTGGCCGTGGACGCGACGACGGGGGCACGGAGATGAGGGGGCATGGATCTGGCCATGGTAACCCGCTACCCTCCCCCCGTGGCGTACGATTTCGATCTCGTCGTCCTGGGTGGCGGGCCCGCGGGGGAGAAGGGCGCGGTGCAGGCCGCGTACTTCAAGAAGAAGGTCGCCATCATCGAGCGCGAGGCCGAGCCGGGGGGCGCCGCGGTGCACACGGGGACCTTGCCGTCGAAGACCCTCCGCGAGACGAGCCTGTTCCTCTCGGGCCATCAGGCGCGCGATCTCTACGGGGTCGACGTGGAGATCGACCGCGTCAAGGCACCCCCGCGCCTCCTGGCGCGCAAGGACGCCGTGCGCGGCCTCGAGGTCGCGCGCATCTGGTGGAACCTGAATCGCCACGACGTCACGGTCCTGCGCGGACACGCCCGCTTCGTCGATCCACGGACGGTCGAGGTCGCGGGGCGGGACGGCAGCACGCGGCGGATCACGGCGGAGTACTTCCTCGTCGCGACGGGATCGGTGCCGTTCCGCCCCGCCGGCATCGACTTCGACGACCCGGACATCGAGGACAGCGACACGATCCTGCGCCTGTCGAAGCTCCCCCGCTCGCTCACCGTCCTCGGCGCCGGCGTCATCGGCTGCGAGTACGCGACGATCTTCGCGGCGATGGGCGTCGAGGTCCAGATCGTCGAGCCGAGGAGCGCGATCCTGCCCTTCCTCGATCCGGAGATCGGCGAGCGCCTCTCGAAGGCGATGGAGCGGCTCGGCATCCACGTCCTCCTCGGCGACGGCTATGAGACGGTGAGGCGCGACGGCGCGCGCGGCATCGTCACGACCCTCAAGAGCGGCAAGGTGCTCGTGTCCGAGCAGCTCCTCTTCGCGGCGGGCCGCAACGGCAACACCCGATCGCTCGGTCTCGCCGACATCGGCGTCCAGGTCGTCGAGCCGCGCGGCTACATCACCGTGGACGAGGACTACCGGACCTCGGTGCCCCACGTGTTCGCGGCCGGCGACTGCATCGGCTTCCCTTCCCTGGCGTCGACGTCGATGGAGCAGGCGCGCGTCGCCGTCTGTCGCGCGTTCGGGTTCGCCTACAAGAAGCAGGTGAGCGAGCTGCTCCCGTACGGCATCTACACGATCCCGGAGGTCTCGTGCGTCGGGCTGACCGAGGACCAGGTCACCGAGCGCGGGCAGACACCCATCGTGGGGCGCGCGTTCTACCTCAACAACGCGCGCGGCAAGATCATCGGCGACAAGGACGGCGTGGTGAAGCTGGTGTTCGACTTCGAGTCGCGCAAGCTCCTCGGGTGCCACTGCATCGGGGACCGGGCGACCGAGCTGGTGCACATCGGGCAGGCCGTCATCATGCTGGGCGGGACGGCCGAGACCTTCATCGAGATGGTGTTCAACTACCCGACGCTCGCCGAGATCTTCAAGTACGCCGCCTACGACGCGCTCGGCCGCTGGGCGGGGCACAGACTCACGAACCTGCCGCCGATCTCGGTGACGACGCGATCGTCCTGACGGCTGGCCTGGGCACGACGGGCACGGGGGGCCCTACCTGCTAACCTCTAGCCGCAATGCCGTTCGGATAAGGCATTCGTTCGAGCGAGGGTGCCCCCACCCGTAGCGCTTCGCGCGCGAAGAGGTTCCGTGGAGGCGGTGGGCGAGCCCGCGCAGACCTCACCCCCCGTCCCCCTCTCCCTGAAGGGAGAGGGGGCATGTGAACGGGAGAATCGCCTCTCGCAGGGTCTCCCGGTTCAGTCGTGCGTTCTCGAGGCGAACGACGCGGACGCCACGGCGCGCGA
>SXGT01470223.1_pt1 | contig 10097 bp, 8 predicted proteins | sample 3176221 | NCBI WGS metagenome assembly SXGT01 (sample SAMN11356862, study PRJNA531348) | freshwater metagenome | isolation source: freshwater sample F1-120 | place: China: Fuxian Lake, Yuxi | collected 2017-12-25
CGGACCCCGTCTGCGCGCCGTCACCGACGACGACGCGGCGGCCGCGGCGGCCGCCGCGGCGGAGGAGGCCGCGCGCGAGACACGTACGGCGGGTCCGGCCTCCATGCCGGGGATCCCCCTGGAGGAGATCATCCAGGCCGTCGTCGGCGCGTCGCAGCGGGTGCTCGGCGAGGACTGGGAGGCCCGGCTCGCCACCATCATCTCCGCTCTGCGGCACCGGTTGGCCGGCGACTACGCGGTCGACGAGTTCGGCTTCGATCCTCAGATCACCGAGATCCTGACGTCAGCGGTCGAGCCCCTCGCCGAGACGTGGTTCCGCCTCGAGGTGCGGGGGGCGGAGAACATCCCCGCCGAGGGCGGCGCCCTCCTCGTGGCCAACCACTCCGGCACCGTCCCGATCGACGGCATCATCACCGGCTACGCGGTCAAGAAGTACGGCGGCCGTGACCTCCGTCCGCTCGGCGCCGACCTCGTCTTCACCCTGCCCTTCATCGGACAGATGGCGCGCAAGGTGGGTGCCACGCTGGCCTGCACCGAGGACGCCGAACGTCTGCTGGGCTCGGGCGAGGTCGCGGGCGTGTGGCCGGAGGGCTTCAAGGGCATCGGCAAGCCGTTCGCCGAGCGGTACAAGCTCCAGCGCTTCGGCCGCGGCGGGTTCGTGTCGTCGGCCATGCGCGCCCAGGTCCCGATCGTGCCGGTCTCGATCGTCGGGGCCGAGGAGATCTACCCGCTCATCGGCAACGTCCCGTCGTTGGCTCGCCTCCTGGGGCTGCCGTACCTGCCCGTCACGCCCTTCTTCCCCCTGCTCGGTCCGCTGGGTCTCGTGCCGCTGCCGAGCAAGTGGATCATCGAGTTCGGCGAGCCGATCCGCACCGACGCCTACGAGCCTGACCAGGCCGACGACCCGATGCTGCTGTTCAACGTGACCGACCAGGTGCGCGAGACGATCCAGCAGACGCTCTACGCGCTCCTCGTCGACCGCGGCAGCCCGTTCTTCTGAGCACGGCTGATCGGGCCCGTCGAGGTCGGGCGGTCAGCGTCGCGGGGAGCCGAGCAGACCGTTGAGCAGACCGGGCACCAGGCCCTCGGTCTCCTCGTTGCCCAGGATGGGGCCGAGCAGCGGGTCGGTGAGGTCGCTCAGGCGCGGCGGTGACGTCGTGCTCGGGGCGGGCCGGGGCGTCGAGCCGCTGGAGGGGGACGTCGTCCTCGGTGCCGGCGCCGGCGTGGCACCGGCGGTGGACCGGGTGGGAGCGTTCGTGGCCGCCGGCCGTGCCGGCTCCGGCGCGTCGCCGGCCACGGGCTGCGGGAGGGGCCGGTCCTGCGCGGCGGCCGCGACCGAGCGCACGAGGTCGTCGACGTCGGGGGTCGCGCACCGCGCGCACAGGCGCGAGGACTCCAACGCGAGCGAGGACAGGGACTGCGCGGCCTCGTCCCACTGCGCGGCATAGGCGTCGTTCGGGTTCTCCGGCTCGAGCCCGGTCAGCACGTCCGTGGCCTCGGCCACGAAGGTGTTGACCGTCTCGACCGATGAGGTGCGTCCGCCGCTGGCGAAGTCGGCGAACAGTGCGGTGCTGCCCTCGCCGGAGAGCTGGTCGAAGCGCTGGAGCGACGAGGCGACCTCGGAGGTTCGCCCGGCCTCGGCCAGGGCCTCGGCCTCGGCCAGGCGCTCGCTGGCGCGCTCGAGCTGGAAGGTGCCACGTTCCGGGCCCTGGTCCTTGAAGGAGAGCTGGACCTGCTCGACGCCGAGCTTGACGGGGTGGAGGACGTCGCCCGGGATCGCCGAGGCGCTCGAGGCGACCATGGAGACGGCACCGAGGGAGCTCACGAGCGCGGCGGTGAGACCGGCAGCGCGTCGCCGGCCACGACCGGGCGAGCGGCTCGGTGCCGGCGCGGCGGCACGCAGAGGCGTCGGGTCGGTGACGAGGACCGCGGCCGCCTCGGCCATCAGCTCCTCGCGCAGCGACGACCGGAAGTCGGGGGAGGGAGCGGCGGCCGCGCTGCGGCACAGGACCTCGGCAGTGTGCAGGAGGTCAGCGACCTCACCGTGCGCGGGCGCACCGTTCTCCCACGCCTCGTTGAAGGCATGGGCGTCGGCGTCGCGACGGCGGGTCATGACGTGCTCCTCTCGGGATGGTCGCAGGGAACAACGATGCAGAAGTCGCTGAGGTTACGGGACCAAGGACCTGACGTGACGTGACTCATCGCAGGTCCTCCGGCACGGACTTGGCCAGGTTGCGCACGGCCCGCAGCTGGAGCTGCTTGATGGCCCCCTCGCTGCGACCGAGCGCGGCGGCGGTCTGAGCGATGCTGAGCCCCTGGATGAAGCGCATCAGGATGCAGTCGCGCTGCTCCGGCGGCAGCGCGTTGACCAGGTCGTGGAGGATCTCGTTGGTGAGGAGCTCGAGGACGCCGTCCTCGGGGCTCGGCTCGCGCACGCCCGGCTCGGGGACGTCGTCCGCGACGAGCTCCAGACGGGCCCGGCTCGACTTGAAGTGGTCGACGACGAGGTTGCGGGCGATGGTGGTCAGCCAGGCTCCGAAGTCCTTGCCCTGCCACGTGAACCGCTGGATGGCGCGGAGCCCGCGGACGAACGTCTCGCTCGTCAGGTCCTCGGCGAGGTGGGCCGAGCCGACCCGGTAGTAGATGAAGCGGTAGATCCCGGTGACGTAGTGGTCGTAGAGCTGGCCGAAGGCTTCGGCGTCCCCGGCGCGGGCGAGGTCGACGAGCGCCTGCAGGCGCAGCTGGTCGGGGTCGTCCCCGACGTCGGGACGGTGGGTGCTGCTGCCCGGGAGGGGTTGCTCGTCGCGGGGCGCCATGACCGAGGCGATCAGGAGGTCGTCGTGCTGCAGCAGCGCATGCCACAGCACGAGTCGAAGTCCTCCCAGAGCGGCCATGATCCCTCCCAAGATCAGCCCCGATGCTACCGAGGTGACGCCCCCGTGTCAGTAGTTCGAGAGGATGGGTTCACCGCGTCCGACGGACGTACGACCTCGCCAGCCGCCACGCACCGAACCCGGCGCCGGCGGCGAGCGCCGTGCGCGACCCGACGACGGCGACCTTGCGACCGGTGCGGTAGTCGCGGATCTGCCAGTCGTGCTTGCGGGCGTGGGCCCGCAGGCCGGCGTCCGGGTTGACCGCACACGGATGCCCCACCAGCGACAGCATGGGCAGGTCGTTGCTGGAGTCGGAGTAGGCCGAGCAGCGGGTCAGGTCGAGCCCCTCCTGCTCGGCGATGGCCCGGACGGCCACCGCCTTGCCCTCGCCGTGGAGCATCTCGCCGACCAGCTCGCCGGTGTAGACGCCGTCGACGGCCTCGGCGACCGTGCCGAGCGCTCCGGTCAGCCCCAGCCGGCGGGCGATGACGCGGGCCACCTCCACGGGGGCCGCGGTGACGAGCCAGACGCGCTCGCCGCGGTCGAGGTGCTGCTGGGCGATGGCCCGCGTGCCCGGCCAGATGCGCGAGGCCATCTGCTCGTCGAAGATCTCCTCGCCGATCTCCTCGAGCTCGCTCACCCGGTGGCCGGCGATGAACGCGAGCGCCGAGGACCGGGCCTTGGCGATGTGCTCAGGGTCCTCCACGCCGGCGATCCGGAAGTAGAGCTGCTGCCAGGCCGCCCGCGCGATGTCGCCGGTCGTGAAGAAGTCGCGACGGTGCAGACCGCGGGCCAGGTGGAAGATCGACGCCCCCTGCATCAGCGTGTTGTCGACGTCGAAGAACGCGGCGGCCGTGGGGTCGGGGTCCGGCGCCAGCGCGTGCTCGACCTCGGCCGTCGCGGCGGCGGCCTGGCCGGCCAGCACCGAGCGCGACCTGAGGTTCGGCGCGCTCGGGACGACGCGCTGGCTCGTCATGCGTTCCACACTATCGGCTGCCCGGACCGCAGGCCCTGTGGTTGACTCGTCGGGTGATCCGCAACGTCGCCGACCTCCTGCGCAGCGCCGCGGCGCGCACTCCCGAGGCGGTCGCCCTCGTGGAGATCGAGCCGACCCGGCGCGAGCTGACCTGGGCCGATCTCGACGCCGCGGTCGACGGCCTCGCCCGCGCGCTGACGGCGCGAGGACTGCGGGCCGGGCACCGGGTCGCGCTCGTCGCCGGCAACCGGATCGACATGGTCGTGGCCTACCTCGCGACGGTCCGGGGCGGCATGGTCGCGGTCCCCGTGAACCCTCGCGCCGACGTCGCCGAGGTCGCGCGCATGCTCGGCGAGAGCGGGGCGCGCGTCGTCGTCGCCGACCAGCGCGGTGCGGCCCTGGTGCGCGAGGCCGGGCTCCCCGGCGTCGAGCTCGTCGTCGCCGGTGGTGACCCGGGCCCGGGGGAGAGGTCCCTGGACGACCTCGTCGCCGGCGCGACGGCCTCCACCCCGATGGCGCCGCAGGACGCCGAGGCGCGCGCGGCCATCCTGTTCACCTCCGGGCGCGGCGGTCCGTCGCGCGGTGCGATCCTCACCCATCGCGCCCTGCTGGCCAACATCGAGCAGCTGACCTCGCTGCAGGGACCGACGTCCGAGGACGTCCTGCTCGGCCTGCTGCCGCTCCACCACGTCTACGGCCTGAACGTCATCCTCGGCCAGGTGCTCCACGCCGGGGCCCGACTCGTGCTCGTCGACGGGTTCCGTTCCGACGCGCTGCTGCGCACGATCGCCGACGAGCGCGTGACGATCCTGCCGATCGCCCCGCCCGTCGTCGCCGCGTGGGCCGGCCGTCCCGACCTGCGCGAGGCGCTCGCCGGGCTCCGCAGCGTCGTCAGTGGTGCGGGCGTCCTCGAGCCGGAGCTCGCCGACGCGTTCGCCGCCTCCTGCGGTCACGTCATCGAGCAGGGGTACGGCCACACGGAGGCCGGACCGGTCATCGCCTCCACCCTCGTGGGGGCCCACGAACGTCCTGCCGGCGCCGGCCCGCGGCCGGGCCGCGTGGGTCGCCCCCTCCCGGGGGTCGAGCTCGAGATCGTCGAGGACCGGACCCGCCCGGCCGAGCCCGGCGACCCCGGAGAGATCCGGATCCGCGGGGCGAACCTGTTCTCCGGCTACTGGCCCGACGGAGCCGACGGACCGGACGCCGACGGCTGGTACCTCACCGGCGACGTCGGCTACCTGGACGACGACGGCGAGCTGGTCGTGCGCGACCGGCTCAGCGAGCTCGTCGTCGTCTCCGGCTTCAGCGTGTACCCCTCGGAGGTGGAGGAGGTGCTCGCCGCCGTGGACGGCGTTCAGGAGGTCGCCGTCGTGGGCACCCCCTCGGCCACGACGGGCCAGGCCGTGGTCGCCTTCGTCGTCGCGACGGACGACCTGGCCGACGACCTCGTCGAGGAGCGGGTCCGCGCCGCCGCCTCGGGCTCGCTCGCACGGTTCAAGCAGCCGGCGGAGGTCGTCGTGGTCCACGACCTCCCACGCTCCTCCGGAGCGGTGGCGAAGGGACGTCTGCGGGCGATGGCGCGCAGTGAGACCCTCGGCCTGGGGGCCGAGCCGACGCCGTGATCGGTCGCCGTCGCCCGAAGGTCCCGCACGCGAACGACGCCCGGGTCGTGCTCTACACCCGTGTCGGATGCCACCTGTGCGAGGCGGCGCAGGCCGTGGTGGAGCAGGTCTGCGCCGGTGCCGGCGCCGACTGGGTGACCGTGGACGTGGACGCCGACCCCGAGCTGCGGCGCGCCTTCACCCACCAGGTGCCCGTGACGTTCGTCGACGGACGCCAGCACGACTTCTGGCGGGTCGATCCCGATCGGCTGAGGACGGCCCTCGAGCGGTGAGCACGACGGGGCCTCTACCACGGCTTCTGTGACATGCGGCACCCGACCCGCTCGCCGATTTTGTTAACCCGTTCACAAACTCGTAAACTCGGGCGGAGCGCTGCGAACGTCCGTCCGGACGGAATCCCGCCGTGGCGCGATGGAGCACCGTGACCCTTCTGCGCACCAGCCGGCCCGCTCGGGCCGATCGAGGCATCCCCGATGCCACGGTCGCCCGGCTCCCGGTCTACCTCGGCGCCCTGGCCGAGCTCGCCGACGGCGGCCGCTCGACGTGCTCCTCCGGTGAGCTCGCCGAGGCTGCCGGGGTCAACCCGGCCAAGCTGCGCAAGGACCTGTCCTACCTCGGCTCCTACGGCACGCGAGGCGTCGGGTACGACGTCGCGGTCCTGCGCCACCACATCGCCCGCGAGCTCGGGCAGACGCAGACGTGGGACGTCGTGATCGTCGGCGCAGGTCACCTCGGGTCGGCACTGTCGGCCTACCACGGGTTCGACGCCCGAGGCATCAACGTCGCGGCCGTCCTCGACACCGACCCGGCCCGCATCGGCACCGAGCTGGCGGGGGTCGCGGTCCGTCCCTTCGACGAGCTCGAGGACGTCGTCGAGGAGTTCGCCATCGCCATCGCCGTCGTCGCCACCCCCGGCGAGGCGGCCCAGGACGTGGCCGACGCGCTCGTCGCCGCGGGCGTCACCAGCATCCTGAACTTCGCGCCGGCGGTCCTGCAGGTTCCCGAGACGGTCACCGTCCGCAAGGTCGACCTGTCGATCGAGCTGCAGATCCTGGCGTACCACGAGCAACGACGGGCCTCGAGCGTCGAGGCCGCCGACGAGGAGGTCGCCGGATGAGCATCCTGGTCGTGGGCATGTCCCACCGCAGTGCCCCCATCGACGTGCTGGAGCGCGCGTCGCTCGACACGGAGGCGGCCGTCAAGCTCTCGCACCGTGCGCTCGAGACCGACGCCGTCACCGAGGCCGCCGTCATCTCGACGTGCAACCGGGTGGAGGTGTACGTCGACGCCGAGCGGTTCCACGGCGCGGTCGAGGACGTCACCCGCCTGATCGGCGAGCACGCCGGTCTGGACCGCGAGCAGCTCGCCCGCACCGCGTACGTGCACTACGACGACTCGGCCGTCGCGCACCTGTTCGCCGTCGCCGCCGGGCTGGACTCGATGATCCTCGGGGAGAGCCAGATCCTCGGCCAGGTGCGCGGCGCGCTGCACAGCGGACAGGCCGAGGGCACCGTCGGATCGGCCCTCAACGCCGTCTTCCAGCAGGCGCTGCGGATCGGCAAGCGTGGCCACGCCGAGACCGGGATCGACCGGCTGGCCCCGTCCACGGTCACCGCGGGTCTCGACGCAGCCGGCGCGATCGTCGACGACCCGTCCGCGCGGTTCCTCGTCGCCGGGGCCGGCACGATGGCCAGCCTGACGGTGCGCACGCTCGTCGAGCGCGGCGTGGAGCCGCGTCGCATCGTCGTGGCGAACCGCACCTTCCAGCGCGCGCACGAGCTGGTCGCCGCCTTCGGCGTCGGCGCCGTCCGCTGGGAGTCCCTCGACCTCGAGCTGGCCGCCGCGGACGTGCTCGTCAGCTGCACCGGCGCGGCGGGCGTCGTGTTCGACGCCGACCGGCTGCGTCGCGCCGGCCTCGGCACGCAGGGTCGTGCGCTCGTCGCGGTCGACCTCGCGCTGCCGCGCGACGTGGCCGGCGACGTCGCCGACCTCGACGGCGTCCGCCTGGTCGACCTCGCCGTCCTGGCCGGCCGCTCCGAGAACGCCGACCTCGCCGACGACGTCGCCCAGGTGCGTCGCATCGTCGACGAGGAGGTGCGCAGCTTCCTCGCCGCCAAGTCGGCCTCGCAGGTCAAGCCGACCGTCGTGGCCCTGCGGGGCATGGCCACCGAGATCGTCGAGGCCGAGACCGACCGGCTGATCTCGCGCCTGCACGGTCTCGACGAACGTCAGGTCGACGAGGTCCGCAACGGGTTGCGCCGGGTCGCCGAGAAGCTCATCCACGCGCCCACGGTGCGGGTCCAGCAGCTGCTCGAGGCCCCCGGCAACCTCACGTACGCCGACGCCCTCTCCGACCTCTTCGCGCTCGACCCCGCCGCGGTCGACGCCGTCACCCAGGTGGGGAGGGACGCCCCGTGAGCGATGCCGTGAACGAGACCGTCCTGCGGCTCGGCACCCGTGCGAGCGCGCTCGCCGTCACCCAGTCCACCCAGGTGGCCGAACGGATCACCGCGCTGACCGGCGCCGCCGTCGAGCTCGTCACCGTCAGCACGCAGGGCGATCGTGACCAGACCAGCGCCCTGCGTGACCTCGGGGGAGCCGGAGTCTTCGCCGCGGCGCTGCGCGAGGCCGTGGTCGACGGCCGCGTCGACCTCGCCGTGCACTCCCTCAAGGACCTGCCCACCGCCCAGGACCCCCGCCTGGCGCTGGCCGCCGTCACCGACCGTGAGGACCCGCGCGACGCGCTCGTGGCCCGCGACGGGTTGACGCTCGGCGAGCTGCCCACCGGCTCGCGGGTCGGCACGGGGTCGCCCCGCCGGGAGTCCCAGCTCAACGCGCTCGGCCTCGGGCTGGAGGTCGTGCCCGTCCGCGGCAACGTCGACACCCGGCTCGGCAAGGTCACCTCCGGCGAGCTCGACGCGGTCGTCCTCGCCCGGGCCGGTCTGCTGAGACTCGGCCGGCAGGACGAGGCCACCGAGGTCCTCGACCCCATCCAGGTCCTTCCCGCACCCGGCCAGGGTGCCCTCGCCATCGAGTGCCGCGCCGACGACGACGCGACCACTCGACTGCTCGCCGTGCTCGACGACCCGTCCACCCGGGCCGCCGTGACGGCCGAGCGCAGCCTCCTCGCCACCCTCGAGGCCGGCTGCAGTGCCCCCGTCGGAGCTCTCGCCGAGGTCGCCTGGGGCGACGACGGCGACGAGATCTGGCTCCGGGCCGTCGTCGGAGACCACTCCGGCGCACCCACCATCCGCCTGTCCGCGGCGGGGTCCCTCGAGGACGCCGCCGGGATCGGGGAGCGTCTCGCTGCCGAGATGCTCGCCGAGGGCGCCGCCGACATCGTGAGCCGCTCACGCGTCGGGAGCACCCCATGACCACTCGGCAGACAAGGAAGAAGAACACCACTGTGAGCACCCGAACCGCGACCCGCGAGAAGCCCACCACCCCGACGGCGACGGCCCGGCCACGCAAGACGCTCGGCCACGTCAGCTTCGTCGGCGCCGGTCCGGGCGACGCGCGTCTGCTGACCGTCCGCGCCGCCGAGCTGCTCGAGCAGGCCGACGTCGTGATCGTCGAGCAGCCCGAGCAGGTCGCCCTCGTCACCACCGACGCGGAGGTCGTCCACGGGTTCGCCGAGGACGGCAGCGCGCTCACCCACGCCGCTCTGGGGCGGCTCGTGGTGCGCCACGCCAAGACCGGGGCCCACGTCGTGCGCCTCGTCTCCGGCGACCCCTTCACGTACGCGACGGCGCCGGAGGAGGCGGCCGCGTGCTCCAAGGCGGGCATCGGCTTCGAGATCATCCCCGGGGTCTCGTCCGTCTCGGCGGTCCCGGCCTACGCCGGCGTGCCGCTGACCACCAAGAGCAACCGCGAGTACCGCGTGGTGAGCGTCGGGGAGAGCTCGATCACGTGGGCCGACTACGCCGGCGCCGACACCCTCGTGCTGCTGTCGGCCGTCGCGCGCATCGGCGAGGTCGCCGACGGCCTCATCGAGGCGGGGCGGGCACCGAGCACCCCCGTGGCGATGACGCGCGTCGGCACCACGACCGAGCAGGCCACCGTCGTCTCCACCCTCGAGTCGATCGCCGACGACGCCCGGGCGGCCGGCATGGCCTCCCCGGCCATCACCGTCGTCGGACCGGTCGTCGAGATGCGCGAGACGCTCTCGTGGTTCGAGACGAAGCCGCTGTACGGCTGGCGCGTGCTGGTGCCCCGTACCAAGGAGCAGTCCGCCGGACTCGCGGCACGCCTGCGGTCCTACGGGGCGATCTCCGAGGAGGTCCCGACCATCTCCGTCGAGCCGCCGCGCAACCCCCAGCAGATGGACAAGGCCGTCCGCGGACTCGTGGAGGGCCGTTACGAGTGGGTCGCGTTCACGAGCGTCAACGCCGTCAAGGCCGTGCGCGAGAAGTTCGAGGAGTACGGTCTCGACGCCCGCGCCTTCTCCGGGCTCAAGATCGCCGCGGTCGGCGAGAAGACCGCCGAGGCCATCGCGACGTGGGGCATCCGCGCCGACCTCGTGCCCAGTGGCGAGCAGTCCGCCCGCGGTCTGCTCGAGGACTGGCCGCCGTACGACGAGCTGCTCGACCCGATCAACCGGGTCTTCCTGCCGCGCGCCGACATCGC
>SXGT01837639.1_pt1 | contig 10097 bp, 8 predicted proteins | sample 3176221 | NCBI WGS metagenome assembly SXGT01 (sample SAMN11356862, study PRJNA531348) | freshwater metagenome | isolation source: freshwater sample F1-120 | place: China: Fuxian Lake, Yuxi | collected 2017-12-25
GTAACATAAAATTTGTTTTGTTAAGAAAATATAATGTTTTGGTTGAGTACAGCATTTTTTAAGATGTCATATTGTGCTTGTTCAGATATCTTGTTATTGTTAAAGGCTCGTTCCAAAGTTGTTACAATTACAGTGAAAGTGCTATGAATATAATTCATGAACCTATTTTTATTTGGTTATCACAATATGCTTATCAGCCTTGGGTAATTTACCCAGCTATCACTTTGTTATTTTTATTGTGCTCATTTGGATTACCGTTACCAGAAGAAGTAGTCATAATAAGTGTTGGGATATTAGCTTATATGGCGCAACACCCAACTCAATTTCCACCCCCACCAGGAGTTGATCATCAGATTGCACGGATTGATATAATCGAAGCCGCAGTCATCACCTTTCTCGGAGTTTATTTAAGCGATGTTTTAGTTTATGCACTTGGAAAAAAATATGGTCGCAGGTTAATGGATTTTCCACTCACAAAACGTTTAATTACACCAACGGCAATAGAGAAAATTGAGAAGTGGATTAAAAAGTATGGTGTACTTGCTGCAGGTTTTTTCCGTTTTACACCAGGACTTAGATTTCCTGGTTTTTGGACCTGTGGGATGGGAGGGTTACCTCTCTGGAAATTCTTACTTGTAGATGGTATAGCTGCCTTAATAAGTGTTCCAACTCAGGTTATACTCGTTGCCAATTACGGGGAAACAATTTTAGATTTTATTAAACAAGTGAAAGTAATATTATTTTCATTAATTATTTTTGGTGTTTTTATTTATTTTCTTCGACGTTTTATGCAATCCAAAAAAAATGGCCGTCAAAATTTAAATAATTCATAAATCTGATATTAACTCATATTTAATGAGTAAACCCCTCTAGGAATTTATTTACAAAAATCTTGACTAAATAAAATTTCAATATTGTAATATCTGTCTTTCTATTTGGAGGTAAAATGAAGTTTCTTTCTCTATGTTCTTTAATTCTTTTTAGTCAATATTCAATGGCAACTTGGTATTGCACTGGGACTTGTAATTATCAATGGTCTGATGGTCGGTCATATTCAACAGTAGCGCAAGGTCGAGGATCAAGCGAAGGAGAAGCTATTTCAAATGTCCATAGAAGTTGTGCATCAAGTTGCTCAAGTTCAAGCAATACAAAATGTCAAGCAAGTGAAATTGGCTGTACAGTTCGAGTTCTAAATAGCTTTAGTGGAGCTGAATCTGTTAACAATCCATAAAACAAAAAAATAACTGCTAAAGATTATGTCTGATATAATCTCGGAGCGATCAGACTTAATCTTTAGCAGTTATTTGAATGTCATGTCGTATTGGTTGAGATCAAAAACTCCACTTTGAGTGGTATTATTTGTTTTATCCCAATCGTTAAAGAAATCATAAAGATTCCAAAATTTTGGATCATTTCTTAATGTTGCATATTTAACTTTAAATAAATTCCAATCTTTTTCTTCCCTTATTGCTTTTAAATCAGAAATAAAATTTCTTAAATTATTTTCATGAATTTCTATAAATAACTCAGGACGATCTCCCAATAATCCACGTGTTATAACCATTTCATTTGCTTCTTTGTTATAAGAAATATTTTGCATAGAAACCCATTTGTTTGATTCGTACACTTTATCTACTTGCATAGTGTAGACATAATCTTGACCCCTGGAATTAACTCTAAAAAAAATCACATTTGGAAGATATTTGGGAAAGCTCACAGCCTTATTGTCGTGAGATAGATTTATCATTTGACGTTCCCATTCATCTATTGTTGGATTTAACGAGATTAAACTTTCTTTTGAAGTTAATTTTAAATTATTTAGATCGTCATTGTCTGTACTGTATTGAGAGTTCACCCGATTAATTAAACGATATAAAAATAATTCAGCAATATTATCAGCTGTAAAATTGTCTGCATTTGTTGTCGATAGGGGAATAGTTTGAAAATCTTTTTCTTGAATTAGTTTTTTATAATTTGGAAACCAAGTATTTTCACCACGTTTTTTAACAATATTTGCACAACCTTTACAACGTTTATCTGTTATAAAAAATTCTCTAAAAGTATTTTCACCTTGAATGCGTTCATTCACCATATTTCGCCACGTGATGTATTGGTGAGTGAGAGTGCCCCAGGGTTCAAATTTCGCAACAAGATTGTAATAGATCTCTTCTAAATTTTCATAACTCACTACCCATATTCTTGGAGGTATTCCACCAATTAAACCTTTATGTAAGGTCACACTTGTGTTATGCCTAAAGAGTGTTAATGCAATTGAGGGAGTTATATTTTTTTCGGTGAGCCCATCACCAATTAAAGATTCAAAGGCAGTTGATCTCAAACTATCAAAAGTTCCTAGGTCACTTGGGTCAAGTTTTGCTTTATCCCATGACTCATTAATTAATTTTTCGCCTGGGGTTCCATAATATTTTTTTACATAAGCTAGTGGGTCAGTTATTTTTTCATTTGTTTCTGCATCTAAAAAGAAAAGCCAGAAATGGTCTTTCACAGCATAGGTTGCAGCTTTACCTGAACATACCGGAGTGCGGACAAGAGTTTTAATTATATTTTCAGCGTTATCAATTAAAAATTGATAACGAACTCTCACTGGCAAATCTGCATATATTTCATATTGTTTCTCATTGTCATATTTTAATTCACCATTATTTGTTGACCAGTAATATGTGCTTTGAGAATTATTTGTTAAAAATAATTCATTCCATCGATCTAAAACCTTGTTATTTAATTCCCATGGGATATGTGTTTTTCGAACAACTGTATCTGTGTATTTTTTGAAGCGATAATAAAATTTATCTTTTTTATCATCATAATCTTGAAAAGGAGCATCCATTGGAAGGAGGGCAGGTTTTGGATATTCAGTTGCCAATCCACTACCTGGAGAATTTGGTGAGCGAATTAATAAATAAAATTCATCATCAGGCGTTTCATCAAAATGAAAATGAGCTGCAAAACTATGTTCATAAATATATCGTGCTGCCAATTTTGATTTTGAGGAATTTTGGTTTAAAAAATCCTCAAATTGTTTTACTAAATCTGGATTTGATGAAACATTCCACTTAGTGCGAGTTTCCGGTGTCGGACCAAGGGCTCCATTGGTAAGCCAAGTATTTAAAATTTCATATTCATTGTCAGTTAGTTTTGGAAGAGCATAAGGCATACCTGTTTGAGGATGAGCAGCGTAAAGTGCTTCAACCAGGTTCTTATTTATTGGACACATTCGATTTTCAACTTTATTTATTTTTGATAAGGACATTTTATCTACATCATTAAATTTTCGACCTTGGATGAGAGCTAAATTTAAAATAGAATCTTGATTAGGAACATTAGGTTCTATTATCGGTGAAAAGTTTTTAATAGTTGGAGTAGATTTAGATTCTACTTGCTGATTATTAATTTTATTTTTAATTTCATCCATTGCATCTTTTAGACGATTAGGATCGTTTTTTACAAAGGGTAATGGAAATGGATCGTCATTTGGATTTAGTCCTCTTATAAGACCCTCATAGGAGGAAAAATGCAACATACAAGGTGCTTCTGTGCAAGAGTGACAAGCGACACATCTTTTATCTAAAATTGGTTTTACTCTATGGGTAAAGTAATCGTTACTATCAGCATTAACATTGCTTGGTGCTCTTGAATTTTCTTTAATATTTGTTCCTGTGCAAGAAATCAAATATGTTATTTAACTGATTGTTGTTATGGAAATTTTAAATAAAAAATATTTCGTTTTCATTTTCATTTTAGACCTTGTCTTAGTGCCTTTCTATCATTTCGTAATTATGTGATACTTAGTCATGCGCTAATATTATTATGATTGCTGTCAGAATTTATTTTACTTTCAAATTATGCGGCATCTTGATTAGTATGCAGTTGAGTAGGGTCTATAACACAATTACTTTCTAGAGTCGCAAAATTTTCATAAGCTGACTCAGACAAATCTGGCCAAAAAATACTTTCATATCCGTCTTTAATTGCAAATAACTCTTCGCGAAGGCGGTAAAGTAATCCAGCAGGTGTACCAAGCAACCAGTCCATTTGAAATTGATTGAGCTTGTCTTCAATAAATTGTTGGTCCTTAGTTTCAAAAAAATCTTGAGGAAGAGATTGTACTAGGTAATATCCATTATGAATAAAGGTTCTAAATGCTTGCTCCATGGATTCGGTAAATTGTCTTTCAGGGTGAGGTTTATAGTTTGTTAAGGAATTCCAATGGAAATAAAGAAGAGCATCATTTATATTGAAGCTTGCATTAGGTAAATAATCATTAATGGCATCAACCTTTAAACTTTCATGGGTTATATCTTTTATATGGTCATTGTAATCCATAGCTACGAGAGTTCGCATATTGTAAAGCAAAGAATAAAGGGTATGTAATATTCGCATAGTTGTTTCAGAAAAATTTATTTCTCGATTAAATAAAAGTGGTTTTCCAAATTCTTTCTCAAGATCATTTATCGTATTTATTAATTCACTCATTCCATTAAAATGAATTTTATCGCTTGTACAACACTCTAAAAGTACTTGTTTTAAATTATATTCAAATTGATGGGCATAGGATGATATTTTAAAATTATTTTTTATAAGTGAATTAAGTCTATCACCTGACCTTTTATAAATGATATGGAAGGGATCAATTTTTTCCCAAAGTAAAGAATGAGTTGGATTTTTATAAAATAAATTAGATGCCGCTAGGGCAAGTAGGACATCAGTATAGTATGGAAATGGAGCTCTTGTATTATTATTATTTTCTAGTGGAGTTGGTGAAATATGATATTGCAATTCAGAAGGGTGAAATAGGATATGGTGTGATTTTGAAGGTAAAATTTTTAAATTAATGCTTAATGCGTTATAAAAAGTAGTTGGACTCATACAACCTCACACTCTCGTTATTTTCTTGTTTATTGGGGATATTTTCACTCACCCCGTATTATGAAAATCAAAACTAAAATTTGTAAATTCATAATAATTTTTTATTACTATTATGTTATCTTAACTTTAAATTAAAAAAATGGGTGAATTTTTTTAAAAACTTAGACTTCATACTACATTTTTTTCTTTTTTTCTGATTCAAACTAGATATTTGTGTAGACTCGCGACTGAGGACTTGTTAAAAAGTAATGCAATCAAATAAACAATTGTAGTATGAGTAGTATGAGTAGTATGAGTAGAGAGAGTTTTTTATGACAATAATTATATTTTTCGGATTTTGTTTTGTAGTTACATTAGTTTCATTTATTTATGTTGCAGTTTCAATTCGTCATTTAGTAATACAAAAAAAACTCAAAAAAAATTCAACTTAATTTTTTAAGGCGATAATGATTTTACATAAAAAAAATTACAACTTTTTTAGATTTAAATTTGTATTTTTATTTTTATTTATATTGATTAGTACAACTATTTTTAATAGTTCTATCAGTTGGGGCATTCCTTCAAATCTATTTAGTGTTGATTTTCGAAATTATCCAAGTGGATTTAGTGCTGGAGTAGAATCTAAGTTGACCCAATATTTATGGGGAGAGCAAGCTCATCAAGAAAAAGCGGATTCTATTTTATACGGAATTATACAAGAGCATCTCCAAGTAGCATCCCACGGTTTAATTGGTGGAGTTATTAGCCTGTATCCAATTTCTTTTATTCGTTTACGAACTAGCAAATCAATCGTTAGTCGTTATTATGAAACTTCGACTTTACCGTGCAAAAGTATTTATTGTTATGGAAATATTCAAAGAGACAATTATTCAATATCAATTGCTCTTGGATACGAGAATTATATTTTTGTTCCCGAATTAGAAATGAGTCACCAAAAACCTCAAAGTAACCTTAAAAATTATGGAAGTGAGGACGAAATTCTTGTTGGTAGGGCTGGAGGGGATGAAATAAAAACAGTATCCCATTTTATTGGTTATAAAAATAATTTAAAAAGCATTGTGGGTTTATATGTTAAATCAAGCGAAACTCGCTTTTTTAAAAATAATGCACTTTTTCGTTATTTTGTGTATCAGCAACCTTTGAGTTTAGACGCAGAGATTCTTGATATTAAAAATTCTAATATCAATGTAAAGACTGGAATTGGTTTTTTTACTTCAACATGGGTACCCAATCCACAATTTTCCATTTTTATAGGTCTATCAGGAGGTATTGGAGATGATCCTTCGTTATTCTGAAATCCTAGAACAAATTGAGCATGCAAAGAAAAAATCTTTTCATTCGCTCATTCAGACTTATTCTTTGTCGCGATCATTTTTATATTTTATCGAAAAATTGCCTCTTACATTAATGGGCCTTTATTTTAATTCAAAGAAAAATAATCACTGGTCGACTCAAGAATCTAAAAAAATTTTACAGTTATTAAATGAGCTGGTTTTGTTAATTAAAAAAGACAGTGATCGAATCTCTAATGGTATTTATCCAAATGATGTATTGCGACCTGAATTATCAAATCAAATGGTCCTTGGATCTGTTAAACTTTGGATTAAGGGGCTTGTTCAAATTGTTAAAACTTCTAAACATAGGGGAGCAAATAGTAAGTTTTCGAATTCTAAATATGTAAATTTAAATTTACTATTTAGTGAAGATGAGCCTGCAAATATTAAAAATTTGAAACTTATATATGATTATCAATTTGAAGTTATTTTTTTGGGTGCAATGGATGCCATGAGAAGAATGTTGTTAGCGCCATTAAAAAAGCAATTCCGATATTCTGAAGGGGAAGGTTTAAATATTTTAGAGTTAGGGTGTGGAAGTGGAAGGTTTACCTATTTTTTAAAAATTGCGTTTCCAAAGGCAAAAGTTATTGTTATTGAAAGTGATGATGATTTGTTAGCTCAAGCGCAAAGTCACCTTGGGCGTACTAAAGGGCTGAATTTTTTGAACGGGGATGCTCAAGATCTTTCTTTTAGAGATCACCAATTTGATGTGGTTGTTTCGAGTTTCTTTTTATCTACTTTAAATTTAGATTCCAGACGTCGGGTCATCAGTGAATGTAATCGTGTATTAGTTCCAAATGGAGTTTTTGGAGTTGTTGATTTTATACAAGTGGAAGATAAAAAAGAATTTGCATGGGCATTACATCATTTTAATGAAGAAGTGAGTAACCCTAACTTTGACTCTTATTTTAGAAATAGTGTTGAAGGGTCACTTTCACATAATGGGTTTCAGGAACTGGGCCAAGATCAAGGATTTCTCGCAAAATCACTTTTATATAAGAAAAATTAATTTTTTCAAATACAATAAAAAAGACAATCTTTACTTTTGGTTGAATTGGAGTGATGCAATGTCTTCTATTGTGACTGGCAAAAAAATTTTGGTTGTTGATGATGAAGAAGGAATCAGAGATTTGATTTCTAATGAGCTAAATTATCTTGGTGCAACTTGCGACCTCGCTCCAAATGGAGAGGAAGCTTTTGGTTTATATAGAAAAAATAAATATGATATTGTTATATCGGATGTCAGAATGCCCAAAGGAAGTGGTGTTCAGTTTGTTAAAAATGTTTTAAGTCATGAAATTCCCCTCTGTGTTTTTGTTTTAATGACTGGTTTTTCAGAAACTACACCTGAAGAAATTTATAGTTTAGGTGTGAAGGTAGTGATACATAAACCATTTCGAGTAGAAGAATTAATTGCATCACTAGAGCAAGTGATCTAACTTTTCATGTTGCCATACTAAAATTTTTATTTTATCCCTAGTCCTCTTTGTTAGCGGTGAATTACTGTCACCCATAACTTTGCTAAATTGGAGGACATATGATTTCAAAATTTATCGACCATCATTATAGACATTTTAATGCAGCAGCTTTGAAAGATGCGGCTCAAGGTTATAAAAATCACCTTGATAAGGGTGGAAAAATGTTAGTGACTCTTGCTGGTGCAATGAGTACCGCTGAGATTGGTTTATCATTAGCAGAGATGATTCGCCAGGGTAAGGTCCATGCCATTAGTTGTACTGGAGCAAATTTAGAAGAAGATGTGTTTAACTTAGTTGCCCATGATCACTATAAAAGACTTCCAAATTATCGCGATTTAACTCCTGAAGACGAAGAAAAACTATTAGCTCAACACTTAAATCGTGTTACCGATACCTGTATTCCCGAAGAAGAGGCAATTCGAAGAATCGAAGCTGTAGTTCTTGAAGAATGGCAAAATGCAGACAAAAGTGGTCAAAGTTTTTTCCCACATGAGTTTATGTATAAAATTTTGCTTTCTGGTAAGTTAAAAAAATATTATCAAATTGATCCAAAAGATTCTTGGTTGTTAGCAGCCGCTGAAAAAAACTTACCAATGGTAGTTCCAGGATGGGAAGATTCTACTCTTGGTAATATATTCTCTGGTCATGTTATTAAAGGTGATATCAAAAATGTTCATACTGTAAAAACAGGAATTCAATACATGATGAGTTTTGCAGAGTTTTATATGTCTGCAACAAAAACTTCAACAATTGGATTTTTTCAAATTGGTGGAGGAATCGCAGGAGATTTTCCTATTTGTGTTGTGCCAATGTTAAGTCAAGATTTACTCCATGAAGATGTTAAAGTTTGGGATTATTTCTGTCAAATTAGTGATTCAACTACAAGTTATGGTTCCTATTCAGGGGCTGTTCCAAATGAGAAAATCACTTGGGGTAAATTGCGCGGATCAACCCCTAAATTTATTATTGAATCTGATGCATCCATTGTTGCACCATTGATGTTTGCTTATATCCTTGGTTGGTAATTAGATTTGCAAATTAAATTTGTAAATGGTATAAATTGCCCTTTACCTCCAAGCAAATGTTCATAATGAAGAGCCGCTTTACAAGCGGCTTCATTATTTTTCAGAGCGATGTAGTTTAATGTTAAAAATTTAAGTGCAATAAAATTATCTGGATGATTTTGTAGTTCAGTTTTTAGTAAATCTATAGATTTCTCAAATTTTTTTTCATTAAAATATATTTCAGCCTCATGAACACATGATCGCCAGTTACTTGGCATTAACTTGCAACTCAAGCTAATTTTAGAAATATCTGAGTCAGAATTTATTTTATAATATTCGCTTGTTGAATATGCAAATGTGAATATAAAACTTATAACAAAAATAAAAAATAAAATTTTACGTCCTAAATATAAATTAAAATTTAATGTGTTATTTAAGTTACTTTTTTTCAGTAAATTAAATGTTAAATTTGAATTAAACATCTCAACATTATCTTTAAAAACTAGACCAAGCCAAAATGAAAAACTAAAGAATGTATATGCATTCATGAGTGGAAATTGAAATAGCGCCTGAAAAATAAAAATTCCAAATAAAGAAATATAAAGTGTATAGTTGTGGGCTTTATTTTGTTTTAATGTATTAATAAGCTTCAATATTTTAAATAAAGTAAAAAATATAAGGAATAGTGGGGCCCAACCAAGTTCAATCGTCCATCTAAAAAACTCATTATGGGGAGTTTTATCGAGCATAGATTCTTTTATGGGTTCGTCGGTGAGTAGACGATAGGGGGCAACTGCAAATTCAAATTTTTCTGTTCCAATCCCAAGTGGATTATTTTTGATAAGATGAAAGCTTGCGACTAATAAATTTTTCCTTGAAAAATTTGATGCGGACTTTGAATCAACTAGCATATTAAGTTCACCATGACTCCAAATAAAGTGAAAACCAATAATGAGTAGAAAGGTGATAAAGTTGAGTTTTAATAATTTTTTTTTGAGATTAAGATCGCTAGCATAAAAATTATAAAATAAACAAAAGACAAGAGCTAAATAGGCAGATCGACTAGAAATCCAATATAATAAAAAAATATTTATGATAAACAAAATATTTTGAATCATTACTACATTTAAATCGTCGTTTTTCTTTTTAAAATAATAAATTAGAAGAGGTATGTTTATTAAGTAAAACTCAGCTAATAAATTTACATTTCCAAATGAAGAAGCAAAAACCTCGTGTGAAAAATTAGAATTTAAAAATCGTTCCTCATAAAATTGAAAAAGGCTTCTTGCTGATACTAGAAAGTTGCTTATCAAAAAAGGAATTTGTAGATTTTCTAAAAAATCTTCAGTTTTTTGTGGTATATTATAGCTTACTAAAATTATAAAAATAAA
>SXGT01412587.1_pt1 | contig 10096 bp, 8 predicted proteins | sample 3176221 | NCBI WGS metagenome assembly SXGT01 (sample SAMN11356862, study PRJNA531348) | freshwater metagenome | isolation source: freshwater sample F1-120 | place: China: Fuxian Lake, Yuxi | collected 2017-12-25
CAGGCTCGGTCATGGCGAAGGCCGAGCGCGTTTCGGCGTTGAGCAGGGGCTTGAGCCAGCGCGCCTTTTGCGCCGGCGTGCAGGCGTGCTGCAAGGTGATCATGTTGGGTACATCGGGTGGCTGGCAGTTGAACGCCTCGGAAGCCCAGAACACTTGCCCGAGGATTTCCGCGATGGGCGCGTATTGCAGGTTGGTCAGGCGCGTACCGGGCTCGTCTGCCGCCAGATCCGGCAACCCCAAATTCCACAAACCGGCGGCGCGAGCCTTTTCCTGTAGCGCCGGCATGAATGGCGCCGCCTCGCCGCGACGCACCACACGCTCCACCCAGAGGCGGTTGCGCGGCAGGATCTCGGTATCAAAAAACTGGCGCACGCGCTCTTGCCATTGTGTTGCGCGAGGTGAAGGTTCGAAGTTCATCGGGTATAGTCCATCGTACAAAAGCAATCAAAGGAGACAAACATGTTGCGCTGGATTCCGAAGCTGATAGTGGCGGTACTGGCACTGGGCCCGGTTGGCGCGCAGGCGCAGGCCAGCTTTCCAAGCAAGCCGGTCAGGGTGATTGTGCCTTACCCGGCTGGCGGCATTGTGGACGTGGTCGCGCGCGTGATTACCGACAAGCTGGGCGCCATGTGGAACCAGCCGATCATCGTGGAAGCGCGGCCGGGAGCCAATTCGAATATCGGCACCGAGGCGGTGGCAAAGGCCCCGGCCGACGGCCACACCTGGCTGATTACCGGGCCGGCGATTACCGCCAATCCTTCACTGGGCATCAACGCCAACTGGGATCCGAAGAAGGATTTCACCGGCCTGGGCGTGGCGGCGTGGTCGGCCGCCGCCGTTGTCGTGCCGGCCAATTCGCCGGCCAATACCCTCAAGGAGTTTGTGGCGCTGGCGAAATCCAGGCCGCTCAACTACGGCAATCCGGGCTCCGGTTCTTCCATTCATCTTTCCACCGAACTGTTCAAGCAGACGGCTGGTATCAACGTGCAGCCGATCGGCTACAAGGGCCAGCCGCAGATCATCACCGATCTTCTTGGAGGGCAGCTCGACATGGCGTTTGCCGCCACCGGGCTCATCACCCAGCATGTGCAGGCCGGCAAGCTGAAGGCGTTGGGCGTCATCGGCCGCGAGCGCTTAAAGCAAATGCCGAACGTACCGACCCTGATCGAGGCGGGGTACCCGGAGGCGGGCGTGATGGCCTGGTATTCCTTCTTCACCCGCTCCGGTGCGCCCAAAGAGGTGCTGGAACGCATCAACGCCGACATCAACAAGGTGCTGGCGATGCCGGACGTGAAAGAGAAAATGGAAAAGCTGGGCAGCGTTGCCGCCCAGCCGATGACCCTCGCCGAGATGCAGCAGCTGGTGCATGCCGATACGGACCGGTGGTCCGCCGTGATCAAGACGGGGAACATCAAGGCAGAATAGGCTGTTCCGCCTGGCCTTCGGGCCGGGCACCCACATGGGAATTCCGAAAATGGGTCTGCGCAATGCCTTGTGTGAACGTCTTGGCATCGAAGTGCCCATCTTCGGCTTTTCGCACTCGGTCGATGTCACGGTGGCGTTGGCCGAAGCTGGTGGCTTTCCGGTGTTTGGCGCCGCACGCGAGACGCCGGACAAGATCAAGTCCGAGCTGAAAGAAATTCGCCGGCGCATTGGGTCCCGGCCGTTCGGCGTTGACATCATGTACCCGGCCCTGGCGGCCGACGAGCCCGACCGCGCGTCGGCCAAAGCCAAGCTGCCGCCAGCCAGCATTGCGTTTGTCGAGGCGTTACGGCAGAAGTACGCGGTGCCGCAGCAGACCAAACCGCATTTTTTCTCGCATGTGTTGCGCAATCAGAAGCTGTTTCGTGAACAAACCGAAGCGGTGCTGGCCTCGGACGTCAACGCCGTGGCCACGGCGGTCGGTTTGCCCAAGAATGTGATCGCCGCAGCGAGGGCGCGCGGCAAGGTGAGCTTTGCGCTGATCGGTTCGGTGCGGCACGTGGCGCCTGCGCTTGGGGCTGGCGTGGACATCCTGGTCGCCCAAGGCAATGATGCGGGCGGCCACACCGGCCCGGTCGGCACGTTCACGCTGGTACCGCAGATCGTGCAGGCCGCGGGCAAGGTGCCGGTGCTGGCCGCAGGTGGCATTGGCCACGGCGCGCAAATCGCCGCAGCGCTCACCATGGGTGCGCAGGGCGCGTGGCTCGGCACCGCCTGGCTGGCAACGCGCGAAAACCACACGCCGCCGGTCCTGCTCAAAAAAATTCTGGCCGCCACGAGTGAAGACACCGTGATGACGCGTACCCACAGCGGCAAGCCCTGCCGCGTGCTCAAGAGTGCGTGGGTTGATGAGTGGGAGTCGCCCGGTGCCCCGGCGCAACTGCCCATGCCGTACCAGCATGCCCTCACCGGCGAGTTGCTTGCTGCGATCGAGGAGCATCAGGTAGAACCTCTGGTGTACGAGGCGTTGGGCCAAAGCTGTGCGTGGTTCAACGAGTTGACCACTGTCAGCGCAGTGGTCCAGCGCCTGGTGCGCGAAACGCGAGAGGCGTTTGCTGCAACGCGGCAGTACTGACGCATGTTTGGCCCCCTCTCTTTTTGGTAAGCTAGAAAATGCTTTTGCACCGATCCCTCGGCGCCTCCTGCGTGCGCGTGCTCCCCGAGTTGTGTCGGCTTTTTCTGAATGACGCCAGACAAACCGGAGACCGGCGCAGAGATTGTCAGTTGGGGGCATGACGCGCTGTACCAGCCAAAACAAATCAAAGGAGAGAAGCCATGTCTGAAGCAAAAGTACTGCGCGTGAGTGTGGCGGCGGATCGCTGCCAGGGCCACAACCGTTGCTGCCTCGCGGCCCCGGAGTTGTTCGAAGCAGATGACGAAGGGACGGCGCGTGCACGTGGTGACGGATTAGTGCCGCCCGAGCTCGAAAAGAAGGCACGCCTCGCGGTGGCCAACTGCCCCGAGCACGCGGTGCGCCTCGGTTCCGCCTGAAAGCTGCACTGCCTGGCCCCGGAACGGGGTGACGGGCGCTGCATCCTTGCAGCAGGGCATCCAACACGAATAAGGAGATAGACATGGAAACCAGACCGCCGGTGGAAGACTGGGCAATCGACTTCGATCACTTTGATTCCCAGTGGACCGAAAATCCCTACCCGATCTGGGATGACCTGCGCCAGCGTTGCCCGGTGGCTACCTCCAAGCGTTTTGAGGATGGTGGCTACTTCCCGTCGCGCTATGAGGATGTCCATGCCATCGCCTATGACGCCGAGCACTTTTCCTCACGGCGGGTGATCATCCGCGAGCAAAAGTTGGCCAATATCGGTGCGGCGCCTCCCATCACGTCCGATCCCCCCGAGCACACTCCTGCCCGCAAGCTGCTCCTGCCGGCGTTTGCACCGCAGGCGATCGCCAAGCTGGAAGGGCGCACGCGCGCTCTGTGCAATTCGCTCCTGGACGCCATTGGCGACGCGCCAACGTGCGATGGTGCGGTCGACTATGCGCAACACATTCCTGTGCGCGTCATCGCCCATATGCTCGGCATGCCGGAAGACGACGGTGACCTGTTTCGCAAATGGATCCACCAGGCGCTGATCGAAGGCGTACGCAATCCCAAGGTCGTGATGGAAGCCATGGCGGAGATGGATGGCTACTTCCGTGGCTTTGTCGAGCAGCGGCGCGCCGCGCCGGGCGATGATCTGGTGAGCTTCCTCCTGGCTGCAAGGTTTGGCGACAAGCCCCTGAGCGAAGCCCATGTTCTCGGTACCATCCGGCTGATTCTCATCGCCGGCATCGATACCACCTGGAGCGGGATTGGTGCGAGCCTCTGGCACCTGGCCAGGAATCCGCCAGATCGGCGGCGCCTGGTGGCCGAACCTGCGCTGATGCCAACGGCCATTGAAGAGCTGCTGCGTGCCTACTCCCCCGTGACCATGGCCCGCGAAGTGGTGAAGGAAGCCACGGTGGGAGGCTGCCCGTTCAAGGTGGGCGGCCAGGTGCTGCTCTCGTTCCCCGCAGCTAATCGCGATCCGGCCAAGTTTGCCGATGCCGACAAGGTGTTGATTGACCGTGCCGAGAACCCGCATGCGGCTTTCGGATTGGGTCGCCATCGCTGCCTCGGTTCCAATCTCGCGCGCATGGAGAAGACAGTGGCGATCGAGGAGTGGCTCAAGCGCTTCACGGAGTTCGAGGTCACGCCGGGTGCCAAGGTGACGTGGTCCGAGGGTACCGTGCGCGGGCCGCGCATTCTGCCGATTACAATCAAACGCTGATCAGCCTCGCCACCAAATGAGAAAGACCTGCATGGACCTGAATTTTTCAAAAGAGGAGCTTGCTTTTCGCGATGAGGTGCGTACCTGGCTTGCCGCCAATGTACCGCCGGACCTGCGCGACAAGGTGCTCAACTACCGCGAGCTTTCCAAGGATGACCTGACGCGCTGGCACCGCATCCTGGCGGCGAAAGGATGGATTGTCCCGGCATGGCCCGTCGAGCATGGCGGCACCGGCTGGGACGCGGTGCAGCGCTACATCTGGGAAGAAGAGTACGCAGCGGCCGGCGCGCCGCCGATTGCCGGTTTTGGCGTCGCGATGTGTGGTCCGGTGCTGATCAAGTTCGGCTCGGAGGAGCAGAAGAAGCGCTATTTGCCGGGCATTCACAGCGGGGACGTGTTCTGGTGCCAGGGCTACTCGGAGCCCGGGTCAGGTTCCGACCTGGCCTCGCTCAAGACGCGGGCCGAGCGCATCCGCGGCGCGGACGGCAAGCAGTACTACATGGTCAACGGCCAGAAAATCTGGACCACCCTGGGGCATTACGGCGACTGGATTTTTTGCCTGGTGCGAACCGACCCCGATGCCAAGAAGCAGGATGGCATCAGCTTCCTGTTGATCGACATGGCCACGCCCGGCATCACGGTACGCCCCTTGATCCTGCTCGATGAAGGGCATGAGGTCAATGAGGTGTTCTTTGACAACGTCAAGGTGCCGGTCGAGAACCTGGTGTTCGAGGAAAACAAGGGCTGGACGGTGGCCAAATACCTGCTGGGCCATGAGCGCCTCAATACCGGACGCATCGGTGTTTCCAAGCGTGAACTCAAGCGCGCGCGCGAGATGGCTGCCCGCACCCTCAAGGATGGCAAGCCGCTGCTCGATGACGTGCGTTTCCGTGATCGCCTGGCCAAGGTGGAAATCGAGTTGATGACGCTCGAAATCACCAACATGACTTTCGTCGACGAGGTGCGTCGGACCGGCAACATCGGCCCCGAGGTATCGATGCTCAAGATTCGCGGCACCGAGATCCAGCAGGCCATTACCGAGCTGATGATGCAGGTGGCCGGTCCGCAGGCGCAGTCATTCAAGGCGATTGACTACGAAGGCTTTGACGCCTTTGCCGGCTCGATCGGGGCGCGTTATTTCAACTATCGCAAGACCAGCATTTACGCCGGCTCGAATGAGATTCAGCGCAACATCGTGGCCAAGATGGCCCTGGGGCTATAGCCATGCACTTCCATTACGACGAAGAACAACAACTCCTTGCCGACTCCATCGGCCGCCTGGTCGAGAAGGATTACGACTTCGAGGCGCGCAAGCGCGCGATTGCATCTGCTGCCGGCTATAGCGACGAGGTGTGGCGAGAGCTAGCCGACATGGGCATCCTGGCGCTGCCTTTTGCCGAGAGCAACGGTGGCTTCGGCAAGGGCGCGATGGACATGATCGCCACCATGGAAGCGATCGGTCGCGGGCTCCTGGTCGAGCCCTATCTGCCCACGGTAGCACTGGCCGGGCGCCTGGTGGAGCGGGTCGGCAATCAGGCGCAGCGTGCGGCTATTCTGCCGGGCGTGATCGATGGTACCCGCACGCTGGCGTTTGCCCATGGCGAGCCGGGGTCGCGATACGCATTGGCGCATGTGGAAGCCAAGGCCGAATCCGTTTCCGGCGGCTGGCGCCTTTCCGGCACCAAATCGATGGTACTCAATGGCGCTGCTGCCAGCCACATCGTGGTGTCGGCGCGCACTGCAGGTGCGGCGACCGATGCAGACGGCATCAGCCTGTTCCTGATGGCGGCCGGCAGTCAGGGCTTGAAGGTGAAGACCCAGCGCACGGTGGACAACCTGCGTGCCGCCGATCTGCTGCACGATGGCGTGGTACTTCCGGCCGATGCGCTGCTCGGTGCGGCGGGCCAGGCGCTGGCGGCGATCGAGGAAGCGGTCGACTTCGCCACTGTGTTGCTGTGCGCCGAGGCGGCGGGGGCGATGAAGTACGCCAACGAGGCCACGCTCGAGTATTTGAAAACGCGCAAGCAGTTCGGTTTGCCGATCGGCGCATTCCAGGCCCTCCAGCACCGCATGGTGGACATGAATCTGAGTGCGATCCAGGCCCGCTCCATCGCGCTGCTTTCCTGCAGCAAGTTCGATGCGGCCGGGCGCGGTGAGATCGATGCCACCGAACGCAAGCGCATGGTGTCGGCGGCGAAGTATCGCGTTGCCGAAGCGGCGCGCCACGTCGGGCAGGAAGCAATCCAGTTGCATGGCGGCATGGGCATGACGCAGGAGATGAAGGTCGCCCACACCTTCAAGCGCCTGACCATGATTGCGCAGGCCTGCGGCGATGCGGATCACCACCTCGAGCGCTACGTCGCCTTGGGGCAGCCCCGCCCGGCTAGCCGCGGATGAGGTTGACGCCGACACCGACCAGCTTGCCCAACGCACTGCGCCGCTCGGTGCGCCCAACCCTTTTTTGATGAGGTGAGCATGAGCCACGAGGAAAACTTCGCCGGAACGATCGGTCGCACGGTCGCCGAATCCACACCCTGGTGGCCGCCCGTGCCGCGACCGCGCGATGGCGCACCCAATGTGGTCATCGTGGTTCTCGACGACGTCGGGTTCTCGCACTTCAACAGTTACGGATCGACCATCGCCACGCCAAGCCTGGATCGCCTCGCGGCGGGTGGCCTGCGCTTCACCAATTTCCATACCACCGCTCTGTGCTCGCCTACGCGCGCCTGCATGCTGACCGGGCGCAATCACCATGCGGTGGGCATGCGTGCCATTTCCAACTTCGATACCGGTTTCCCCAACATGCGCGGGGCCATTCCGCGTTCTGCCGCCACCTTGGCCGAGGTGCTCCGCGAGCAGGGGTACGGCACCTACATGGTGGGCAAATGGCATTTGGCGCCCATGCACGAGAGCGGCCCGGCCGGACCTTTCCACAACTGGCCGCTGGCGCGCGGGTTCGACCACTTTTACGGATTCCTGCAGGGCGAAACCGACCAGTTTCGTCCCGAGCTGGTGCACGACCAGCATTACATCGACCCCCCGGCGACACCGGAGCAGGGTTACCACCTGAGCTGCGATCTGGTCGACCACGCGATTGGCCATGCCAACGACCACGTTTCTGCGGCCCCTGACCGCCCTTTCTTTACCTACCTTGCGTTCGGCGCCTGCCATTCGCCGCACCAGGCGCCGCAGGCCTTCCTCGACAAGTATCGGGGCAAGTTCGATGAGGGATGGGATGTCCTCCGCGAGCGCTGGTTTGCGCGCCAGAAGGCATTGGGAATCGTGCCGCCGGATACGACGCTTCCGCCCCGCAATCCGGGTGTGAAGGCATGGACCGAGTTGACTGACAACGAGCGGCGCTTCGCCGCGCGCCTGATGGAAGCCTTTGCCGCGTTCCTGGAGCATACCGACCTGCACCTGGGGCGGTACATTGATGCACTCGCGCGACTCGGGCAGCTCGACAACACGTTGTTCATCGCCAGGTCCGACAACGGCGCCAGCCTGGAGGGCGGGCCGACCGGCGTGCTCGACGAGATGCGCTATTTCAACGGTCTCAAGGAAGACGTCGACGCCGCCGTAGCGCACATCGACACCATTGGCGGCCCGGACAGCCACACCAACTATCCGTGGGGCTGGGCCATGGTGGGCAACACGCCGCTCAAGCGCTCCAAGCAGAACACCCACGCCGGCGGCGTGCGTGATCCGTTCATCGTCCACTGGCCCGCCCAGGTCAATGACCGCGGGGCGATCCGCCCGCAGTTTCACCATGTCACCGATGTCGCGCCGACCGTGCTGGAGCTGATCGGGATCAAGCCGCCGGAGGTGGTGAACGGCGTGCCGCAAATGCCGGTGCATGGCGTGTCGATGGCCTACGCCCTCAAGTCGGGTGCGGGTTCTGCGCCGACGGCCAAGCGTACGCAATACTTCGAGATGTTCGGCCACCGGGGCATCTGGCACGACGGCTGGAAAGCCGTCTGTTTCCATGAACCCGGTATCCCGTATGACGAAGACCCGTGGGAGCTGTATCACGCCGATGTCGACGCGTCTGAAGCCCACGATCTGGCCCAGGCCGAGCCTGAAAGGCTCAAGCGCATGATCGCCCTGTGGTGGGAGGAAGCGGAACGCTACGGGGTGCTTCCGCTCGACGATCGGCGCGGCGGCGCGCTGTTCAAGTCAGCGCAGTTCCGCGGTAACACGGCGCGCCGGACCCGCTTTGTCTACTACCCGCCGGTATCGCGGCAGTCCGCCGAGGTGGCACCCCCAACCGGAAATCGCTCGTTCGTCATATCGGCTGATTTCATCCTGAGCGGCACGGCCGGAGCAATTGTGGCGCGTGGCAGCACCGGTGGCGGCTACGCGCTGTTCGTGAAGGACCGGCACCTCGTGTTCGATTACAACCATTTTCATGCCCATAGCCAGATTCGCTCGTCGCGACCCTTGCCGACGGGGGCCTGCGTTGCCGGGGTTCGCATGGATCGCGTCGGCAAATCCGGCACGGCCACGCTGTTCATCGACGGTGAGGACTGCGGCAGCGTATTGGTTCCGGAAATGGCCACCATGGTGTCCTTCAGCGGCATGGATGTCGGGCGCTCGCTTGCCCCGGTCTGCCACGACTACGAACCGCTCTACGACTTCGAAGGCGAACTGCGCTCCGTGACCTTTGAAGTTGCCGCCTCCCGCCCGCCCCAGACAAAGCAGGAAGCGCTGGCTGTGGAGCGGGTGACGCAAGCCATGCAATAGCGAACCAACCCTTTTCACGAGGACCCCATGTCATCCCTTTCCCCCAGCGACCAGACCGTCGCCGCATTGCAGGATCATCCTTCCGACGAACCGGTGGTGATGTTGAACCTGCTCCGATTTCGCCGCGGTGGTGGCTCCAAGGCGTACGCCCGTTACGCGGAGGCGTTCGAACATGTGCTCAAGGCACATGGCGGCCGCTTTCTGTACCGTGGACGCGCGGCAGAGCGCCTTGTGGGCGAGGAGGACTGGGACGCGGTAGCGCTGGTCGAATACCCTTCGCGCAAGGTCTTTGCCAAGATCGTCAGCTCTCCCGAGTACGCTGCGATGGCAGCGTTCCGGGAAGACGGGCTCGAACGCACGGTACTTTACGCCACCGATCCGAGACCATAGACCCCAGAACCGGGAACCCCAGGCTCTAGGGCTGCCCGGTAAGCGGCGCACGGAGTGCGTGCTGCAAAAACGGTGCGGGCGCGGGTTTCGTGTTGCGGTTGTTAAACTATCCCGAAGGTGGATTTGGGGCGGCGCGAGCACGGCGCAAGAGAGGGATAGCATGGGTCAATACCGCGACAATCCGGCAGCACTGCGCGCGCTGGTGCGCGAGGCAGAAGTGCATCGGGACCTGTACATCAACGAGGAAGTGTTCGCCCTAGAGATGGAGCACCTGTTCGCCAACACCTGGGTGTATGTCGGCCACGCCAGCCAAATTCCTGCGGCAGGGGATTACTACACCACCACCGTTGGCGACCAGCCGGTGGTGATGGTGCGGCAGGCAGATGGCAGCATCAAGGTGCTGCACAATCGCTGCGCCCACAAGGGCGTCAAGGTAGTGGCGGATGTGCATGGCAATACCGGCAAATTCTTTCGCTGCCCTTATCACGCCTGGGCCTACAACACTGACGGCAGCTTGCGGGCAATCCCCCTGCGCAAGGGTTACGAAAACACCGGCTTCGAGCATTGCGAGGCGAGCTTGGGGATGGCGGCGGTTGGCGCGGTTAAGGTCTACCGCGAGTTCGTGTTTTGCCGTCTCAACCCGAAGGGTGTGGAGTTTGCTGCCTACTTTGGCGAATCCCTTTCCACCATCGACAACATGGTCGACCGGTCGCCC
>SXGT01057485.1_pt1 | contig 10095 bp, 7 predicted proteins | sample 3176221 | NCBI WGS metagenome assembly SXGT01 (sample SAMN11356862, study PRJNA531348) | freshwater metagenome | isolation source: freshwater sample F1-120 | place: China: Fuxian Lake, Yuxi | collected 2017-12-25
ACCCGCCCTCGCCCAAGGTTCTCGCGGCGGTGAAGGCGGCTGTGGACGGTCGGCTCCGGCTTTATCCGAACCCCACCGCGTTCGCATTGCGCGAGAAGCTCGCCAAGCTCCACGGCTGCGCGCCGGAGAACATCATCGTCGGCAACGGCTCGGATGAGCTGCTGGCGCTGGCGACGCGGACATTCGTCGAGCCGAGTCCAAAGTCCAAAGTCCAGAGTCCAAAGTCGGCCCCGGCCGGTTCAACAGTTCAGTTCTTCAGCCCGAGCTACTCGCTCTACCCCGTGCTCGCGGAAATAGCCGGAGCGCATTGCAACGCCGTGCCGCTCAACTCCGATTTCTCCCTGCCCGCGCCCGCTGCGCTGCCGAAACGAGGCTGGGACTTCAAGGCAGCGCTCTCGCTCATCACCACACCGAACGCGCCGAGCGGTCGCGGTTACAGCACGGCAGAGCTGGACGCGTTCTGTGCGAAGTCACGTGGTGTCGTTGTGCTGGACGAGGCTTACGTGGACTTCGCCCGCGAGAACGCGATGGCCCTCGCGCTCAAGCACCCGCACGTGCTGGTCTCGCGGACTTTCTCGAAGGCTTACTCGCTCTGCTTCCAGCGGGTCGGCTACTTCGTCGGTCACGCCGCGCTCATCGCCGCGCTGGACAAGGTGCGGGACAGTTACAACGTCAACGGCCTCGGGCAAATCGCCGCGCTGGCAACGCTGGACGACCTGCCTTACTACCGCCGCAACTTCCGACGCATCATCACCTCGCGCCAGCAAGTCACGGCGGAGTTGACCGGCCTGGGGTGGGCTGTGCTGCCAAGCCAGACGAACTTTCTGCTCGCCAGGCCGGCGCGCTTCCCTGCCGAGGAATGGCTCGCCAAGCTGCGCGCGGGAAAGCTCCTCGTCCGCTGGTTCAAATATCCCGAGGTGCGCGACTATCTGCGCATCACCACCGGTTCGGAAGCGGAGATGAAGGCCTTCGTGCGGACAGTGCGGAGGATTCAGGCCGGAGCTTGAAAGCCGCGCCCCCGTGGGCTGTGTGCGTGGGAGACGAAGTTGTCCGGCCCGGCGCCGGCTGTAGCGCAGGCTTGCAGCCTGCTGTTTCGCGGGTTTTGAACCCGCTGACGTCATGCACTTTTCTGCACGGCTCTGATCGCAGGATGCACTGCCGGCTGCAAGCCGGCCGAAACAGCAAACTGCAAGTCTGCGCTACGGCGCTGGACAGCTCGGCTTCGGAGCCAAGGCTTTAACGCGACCCCAGATTCTTCGCACCGTTCACCGTGGAGTTCACGCGCAGGCGTAGGCCGTTGAGGCGGATGAAGCCGGTGGCGTCGTTCTGGTTGTAGGCCTTGGTCGGGTCCGCCTCCATCGTGGCGATGTGCGGGTTATACATGGAGAACTGGCTCTTGCGGCCAGCGACGTAGAGGCCGCCCTTGTAGAGCTTCACGCGCACGGTGCCGGTGACGTTTTTTTGGCTCTCCTCGACGTAGGCCTGGAGTGCGAGGCGTTCGGGCGCATACCAGAAGCCGTTGTAAACGAGCTCGGCATATTTCGGGATGAAGGCGTCGCGCTGGTGCATGACCTCGCGGTCCATCGTGAGGCTCTCCATCTGGCGGTGTGCATAGTGGAGGATGCTGCCGCCGGGCGTCTCATACACGCCGCGGCTCTCCATGCCGACGAAGCGGTTCTCCACCATGTCCACGCGGCCCACAGCGTGTTTGCCGCCGAGCTTGTTCAGCGTTTTCATCACTGCGAGAGGAGACAGCTTCTTGCCGTTCACTGCCACGCAGTCGCCTTTCACGAAATCAAGCTCGACGAACTCCGCCTTGTCCGGCGCGTCCTCGGGCAGCACGGAAAGCGTGGTGAAGTAATCGCGGTTCCTCTTCGGATCAAAAGAGTCATACCAGGGGTCTTCCAGGATGCCGGCCTCGTAGGAGATGTGCAGGAGATTGCGATCCATCGAGTAGGGCTTCTTCGCGCTGGCCTGCACGGGGATGCCCTTCGACGCGCAGTAATCAATCATTGCCTGGCGGCCGGGGAAGTCCTTGCGATACCGCTCGTCGCGCCACGGGGCGATGATCTGCAGCTCGGGCGCGAGCGCGGCGGCAGTCAGTTCGAAGCGCACCTGATCGTTTCCCTTGCCGGTGGCGCCTTGGGCGATGGCGTCGGCCTGCTCGGCTTTGGCGATCTCGACCATGCGCTTGGCGATGAGCGGGCGGGCGATACTGGTGCCGAGGAAGTATTGGCCCTCGTAAATCGCGCCGGCCCGGAGCATCGGATAAATGAAGTCGCTGGCGAACTCCTCTTGAAGGTCATCAATGTAAATCTTCGACGCGCCGGTCTTGCGCGCCTTCTTTTCGAGGCCCTTGAGTTCGTCCTCTTGGCCGATGTTGGCGCAGAAGCAGATCATCTCGGCGTTGCCGTAGGTGTCTTTGATCCAGGAGAGGAGGACGGAGGTGTCGAGGCCGCCGGAGTATGCGAGGACGATTTTCATGAGTTCAAATCCAGTTCAAATCAGGGCGGGACTAAAGGGCAAGGCGTCCGCAGTGAAAAGCAGAAAGTGGCTCCGGGCGGAGCGCCGCCTCTGCAAAAGTCATTCCCACCCGGGAAGAGACTTCTCACGTCGGTTCTCCCGGACGCTCACGCGCCGCAGCGCTTCAGCAGGTTCTGCGTGATGCGCTGCACGCGGGCGTCGGGGCCGTGCGGACGGCTCCAGTGTGACCACGGGAGAATGTGACCGGGCGGCGAACTGAGGGCCTGCGGCCACCAAATGGTTGCTGCGTTGAAGACGATGTTCTTCTTTGGGCCGGGAAAAATGGTCGCGGTCCAGTGCGCGGGCGTGGTGCCGCCGCGCCAGACCGTGCCTTCGCCCACGACTTCCAATCCGGGGATGTTCGCGGGCGCACCGTGGTGCTCCCAGCCGACGAGCCCACGCACCGCGTCGCCCTTCTTCATACCCGTGCCCTCGTAAATCCAGTGCTCTGGCTTGGTGCAAACCCAGTCACCGCCGCCGTTGAAGGGCACGATGCTGCGCGCGCCGATGATGTCCGCCTCGTTGCGCGTGTCGCGTTTCCAGTCCTTCGTGAACACGCTGATGGAGTCCTCGATTTCCTTGTCCGTAAGGCCGGCGTAGATGCCAGTGCGTTTGAGGACGCGTTTGTTCTGACCGCTCGAGGACGGTTTGAACGGCGTGACACCGAAGACGGAGTTGCCGCAAAGCCAAAGTGCGTTCGTGCCGCCGGCGATGGCTGTCTTCACGGCGTCGTATTGGCGCGGGTCCCAATACTCGTCATGGCCGACGCTGAGAAAAGTTTTGCAGCGAGTGATGTTGCCGACTTCAAGGCAGTCGGCGTTGGCGCAGTAGGTCACGTCGTAGCCGTGCTGCTCCAGCCAGTAGGCCAGCGGGAATTCCCAGAGCAGATATTCGCCGGAGCCAATGGACAGCGGGTGCTCGTAAATCTGCGCATACTTCCCGTAAGGCCGGTCGAAGCTCACCTCGGTGCCGACGGCGTGCGCGCCCCGCGGGTCAGTGTAGAGCGAGTAGTTGTCAGGCCATTTGTTGTAGGCCTGCCAGGTGTTGTCGCTGCACTGGAAGAGCAGGTCCGCCGGGCGGTCGTCGCGGACGATGAAGATGACGTAGCTCTGCCAGTAAGGCTCGGTAGCCTTGTCCGGCACGGTGGTCAGGCGCGCAAGGTAAACGCCGCTGACCCAGTCGGCAGGAATCTTGATCGAGAGCGCTGGTGGCCACTTGCACTCACGCAGACGGTTCTCACCGATGGGCGGGTCGGGCTGCTTCGTGCCTGGAATCGGGCCTTCCGTCATCATCAGCCGCGCGCCGCGCCCGCCGTAGTAACCGGTGCGGAAGACCTCGAAGAGGAATTTCGAGCCGGGGTTCACGCTGATCATGAAGTCGAGCGTCTCGCCGGCTTTCACGCTCTGGCGCGAACAGTAGCCCTCAATGGCGGGCGCACGGGTGCCGCCGGTCTTATCGAGGCGGACGCGCGTGAGCTGCCAGTCGAGGGCGCCGGGCTTGGCGTTTTCCTCGGCGATGAGGGAACTGCGGCGTGTGGCCGGGGCTTTGGCTTTCTGCTGCGCCTGAACGTCGCTGGTGGCGAGTGCTGCTGCGGTGGCGGCCGTGGCTTGGAGAAATTCACGACGACCAAGGCGGGAAGAGCGAGTTTTCATGTATGGAATGAGTGGAGGGATGATTCGCACGCGCGGCATGAAACTCAACTGCGGAGGAAGGAGGCGACCGACAACAGTGCGGTGTGTGAGGCGGAACGTTTCAAGAAACTGGTGCTGACCGTTACTGACTTCCGCCCCGGCGCAGCGGATCCCAATACATGGAATTTTGTAAACGGTTCGCTGCCTGGGGATTGATTTTATCATCGGTTCGGGCTTCGGCGTGCGAATCGGAGAAAACCACCATGCCCCGCCCGCCGTTGAGCCCGTTCCTGGGCCCGCTGCCATGCCGGGTGGCGATGCCTTCGTATGCAGGATTGGACCCATCCATGATCGCATTCGGCCAATACGCACTCATGCTCCAATAGCCTTCCGAATCGCCGACTACGAGGGTGTCACTGGGGTTGATAAGTGAAGTGCGTCGCGCCCGATAGCCGGAGCTGAAGCCGATGCCCCCCACCGTGACCGTGCTAGCTCCCTGGACGCTCGGTGGTGGATAGAACAAAAAGAAAACATTGGCCGCGTAGCCAACCCGGCTGCCCGGGTTGGCCGGCGTGGCCTTGAAGTCCCATTGAAATCCGGGCGTGTATTGATTGCGAACACCGCTGAGGACGGGACAATGAAACAGATTGGAGTTCCCTGCGGAATACTGGCCGAGGTAATTCCCCCACCAATCGTCCTCGAGTGGCAGCGTGGCATCCTGTCTTCGGCAGGCCGGGAAGGTGTCGCTGTAATCATCGGTGTAGAGTTGTAGGAAAAGGCCGACCTGCTTCAAGTTGTTTAAGCAGCGTATCGCATGCGCTTTACTCTTGGCCTTGGATAACGCGGGCAGAAGCATCCCGGCGAGGATCGCGATGATCGCGATCACGACGAGCAGTTCGATGAGGGTGAACGCGGCACCGATGCGTCGGGTGGAGGGCGGGCAAGATGAGTTCATGGCTGGTTTCGGCTGACCACGATGACTAGCAGATCGCACGGCGCTGGCAAGGGGGAGCAGGAATCAGCAATCAGCAATCAGCGGTCAGCGGGGGAAGCGCGGGGGCGTATATCCGGAACACCTCGGTGACCAACGGAGCGGCGGCGGACGTGGGCGGCCGCGCTCCGGGCTATGCGCTGAAGCAGGCGCGGGCGGCGGCGAGGTCGCGGTAGATTTGGGACTGGAGGGCGGCGAGGTCGGGGAACTTCTGCTCATCGCGGAGTTTGGCCGCGAAGGTGAGTTCGAGTTCCTCGCCGTAGATTTCCCCCGCGAAATCGAGGAGGTGGACTTCGCACTGCAAGCGCGGCGTGGGGCTGGCAAGCGTGGGGCGGAGGCCGAGGTTCAACGCGCCGCGATGCTCCCGTCCAGCCACGCGGGCGTGGACGGCATAGACCCCGTTGGGCGGGAGGATGAGCCCGGCCACGTCGAGGTTCGCAGTGGGGAAGCCGAGCTTGCGCCCAAGCTGGTCCCCGCGAATCACGGTGCCCGCGATGGAATACTCGCGGCCGAGCATCTGGCTGGCGGCATCGAGGTCACCGGTGCGGACGGCTTCGCGGATGCGCGTGCTGCTGACGGGTTCGCCATCGAGCGACACGGCGGCGAGGCCGTGGACGGCGAACTTGAGTTCCGCACCGAGCTGTTTGAGCAGCGCAACGTTTCCGCTGCGCTTGTGGCCGAAGATGAACTCGCTCCCGACACAGACGCTGTGCAGGTGGCCGAAATCGCAGGCGAGGCTGCGGATGAACTGCTCGCCGGTCTGCTCACTGAACGCGCGGTCGAAGCGGATGAGCAACGTGTTCGCAATGCCGAGCGACTCGATGGCGCGGAGTTTTTGCGGCAGCGAGTAAAGCATCGGCGGCACGCGGTCGGGCGCGACGACAGCGTTCGGGTGTCGGTCGAAGGTGATGACGACGGGCACACCCTCGTGCTGACGGGCGTCCGCGAGCGTCTGCCGGATGACCTGCTGGTGGCCGAGATGCACGCCGTCGAAGACACCGATGGCCACGCAGACTTTGCGCGGGCTGGCGTGAAGTTCGGCGGCGGTGGTGAGGATGGTCATCACAACGGCCTCTCATTAGCACCCGGCTTCAGCCGGGTGAAGGACAAGGAAGCAGGGCAAACCGTTTCAACGGTTTCGCCAGGTGCGGCGAAGGGTTGGGCGGAAAACCGTTGAAACGGTTTTCCTTCGGGAGCGACGCGGAACACCCGGCTGAAGCCGGGTGCTAATGAGAAAAGACCAGTCGCGTTCATTGCCCGCCGTTGCGCTCACCGGGCCAGTTGCAGGAAGGGAATCACGCGCTTCTCCAACTCGCCAATCGGGAGCGCGAGGATGGCGTCGAGAGTAAGCGCGTCGGCCACGTCCCACTTGCCGGACGTGACACGCCGGAGCGTGGCCAAATGCGCGCCGCAGCCGAGCTTGATGCCGAGGTCGTGAGCGAGCGAGCGGACGTAGGTGCCCTTGGTGCAAGCGACGCGGAACTTCGCCAGCGGCTCGGCGTAGGCGGTGAAGCGGTAGTTGAAAATGTGGACGAGACGTGGCTCGCGGACGACTTCGATACCCTTGCGCGCGAGTTTGTAGAGCGGGATACCGCCCTGCTTCTTCGCGGAAACCATCGGCGGGATTTGCTGGAGGTCGCCGACAAAAGTCGCGGCGGCTTCGTTCAACTGGTCGAGCGTGAGCGGCGGGACGGGCAGGGTGGCGCTGACTTTACCGTCCACGTCGTAGCTGTCTGTGGCCTCGCCGAACTTGATATCGCCCTCATAGACCTTGTCGTCGGACATGAGCTTCTCGGAGAGCTTCGTGCCGCGGCCCAGCACGATGATGAGCAGGCCGGTGGCGTTGGGGTCGAGCGTGCCGCAGTGGCCGACCTTTTTGATGTTGAACCGGCGGCGGATGGCATCCACCACGTCGTGCGAGGTGCAGCCCACGGGCTTGTCCACGAGCAGGGCACCGTCGAGGGAATCAAATTGGAGCATGGGAAATCTCTGACGAAACGGCCGCCGCTTACTTCGCGGCGTCCAAGGCTTTCTTGATGGCGGCGATAACTTTGCGCTGAACGGAGAGGGGCTTGCCGGCGATGCGCGCGCCCGCCGCAGCCGGGTGACCGCCGCCGCCGAACTTGCCGACGATGGTGTTCACGTTCACGCGCTCGCTCTTGGAGCGCAGGCTGATGCGCGTGAGTTCCGGCTCCACTTCCTCAAAGACGCACGCGACGACGACCGGCTCGATGTCACGGATGTGGTCAATGAGACCTTCGCTGTCGTTCGTGTCCGCGCCGGTGCGGGTGTAGTCGCGTTTGCGGAGCCAGAACCACGCGACCTGATCGTCCTTCGTGGTGCGGAAGCTGTTGAAGACGTGTCGCAGGAGCTTGGCGCGCGACATCGGGTAGCTCTGGTAAACCTCGTTGCAGACACGCGCGAGGTTCGCGCCGTTGCGCACGAGGTCGGCGGCGACGTGGTAGGTGCCGGGCGTGGTGTTCGGGTAGCTGAAGCTGCCGGTGTCGGTGGAGACAGCGGTGAAGAGGCAGTCGGCGATGGCGGGAGTGACGGGCCAGCCGGCGTGCTGGAGGAGTTCGTAAACCAGCTCGCCAGTGGCGGGCACGCGGGCAGAAACCCAGTTGAGCTTCGCGTAGCGGGTGTTGCTCTCGTGGTGGTCTATGTTGATGAAGTCACGGTGCTTCGCGGTGGCTTTCCCGACGGTGCCGAGGCGCTCGAAGCTGGCGCAGTCGGTGGCGATGACGAGGTCGAACTTCTGGCCGGACTCGGGCTTCTTCACGAAGCCGGCAGGAACCATGAAGCGGAGTTTCGCCGGGACGGCGTCCTGATTCCAAACGGTGACTTGCTTGCCCTGATTTTGGAGCGCGAGGGCGAGGCCGACTTGGGAGCCGATGCAATCACCATCCGGGCGGACGTGGCCGACGACGCAGATGGTCTTCGCGCGCCGGATGGTGGTGAGGATTTCGTCGAGGATGTGGGTGTGGCCGGTCACTTCGGTGGCTCCGTTTTCTCCAGCTCTTCGAGGATGGAGAGGATGCGGTTGCCGCGCTCGACGCTTTCGTCGAGGTGAAACTGAATCTTCGGGGTGTAGCGCAGGACAATGGAGCGCCCCATCTCGAATTGGATTTGGCCGCGGTTGCCGTTGAGCTGGTTCATCGCGCGCTGCTTGGCGGCGGCCTTGCCGACGACGCCGATATAGACCGCCGCCTCCTTCAGGTCGGGCGTGACGGTCACGTCGGCGACGGTGATGAGGCCATTGTCGCCGCCGGGCGGGAAGTCGCGGCGGATGATTTCGCCGAGGGTGCGCTTGAGCATCTCGCGGACGCGTTCAAGTCGGACTTTCATGGGTGACTCATGTTATGCCACAGACGCAGACAGATAAGCACGGATGGAAGACGGTTCACTTGCCTTTGGCCCACACGGTTTGCATCCGTGCTCATCTGTGTTCGATCTGTGGCCAAAAACTCAGAGCGCCTGCTTCACCTTCTCGGTGATGTAGCATTCGATGGCGTCGCCGATCTGGAACTCGTTGAAGCCGTCAATGCGGATGCCGCACTCGAGGCCGGAGCGGACTTCGTTGACCTCGTCCTGAAAGCGGCGCAGTGAGAGTGTGACGCCCTCGTAGACAAGGTTCTTCTTCCGCATGACGCGGACCTTGCCCTTGACGATGCGGCCCAGCGTGACGGAGCAGCCGGCGACGGCCCCGCCCTTGGACAGCTCGAAGATCTGCCGGACCTCGGCGCTGCCGACGACGACTTCCTTGAGCACGGGGGGGAGCAGGCCGGCCATGGCTTCCTTCACCTCGTCAATCAGCTCGTAGATGATGGCGTAGAGCTTGATCTGGACGCCGTATTGCTTGGCCTTCTCGTTCGTGCCGGAGTCAATGCGCGTATGGAAACCAAGGATGACGCACTTGGACGCGCCGGCGAGGTCCACGTCGGATTCCGTGACGGTGCCGACGGCGTCGTGGACGATCTCGAGCGCGACCTTGTTGGTCTCGATCTTCTTGAGCGCCTCGACGATGGCTTCGACGGAACCCTGCGTGTCCGCCTTGACGACGACCTTGAGCGTGAGCTGCTGGTCCTCGGCGATTTTGGCGAACAGGTTTTCCAAGGTGACGCGCGGCTGGCGGTCCTGTGCCTCGGCGGCCTTGTCGGCCATGGCGCGCTCTTCCGCGATGTCGCGCGCACTTCGCTCGTTGTCCACGACGACGAATTCGAGGCCCGCCACGGGGACGCCGTTGAGGCCGAGCACGCGCACGGCGACGGACGGGGTGGCTTGCTTGAGGCGCTCGCCCTCCTCGTTGATGAGGGCGCGGACGCGGCCGTAGTGCGAGCCGCAGAGAATGACATCGCCGACCTTGAGCGTGCCCTTGCGCACGAGGACCGTGGCGGTGGGGCCGCCGGCCTGTAGGCCGGACTCGATGACGTTGCCTTTGGCCTTACGGTCGGGGTTGGCCTTCAGCTCCAGCAAGTCGGTCTGGAAAACAATCATCTCCAGCAGCTTGTCAATGCCCTGCTTGGTGACGGCGGAGCAGTCCACGAACAGCGTCGAGCCACCCCATTCGTCGGAGGTGAGGCCCTTCTCTTGAAGCTGCTGGCGGACGCGGAGCGGGTTCGCGTTCGGGTGGTCGCACTTGTTGACGGCGACGAGGATGGGGACTTTCGCGGCCTGCGCGTGGGAGAGGGCTTCGAGCGTCTGCGGCATTACGCCGTCGTTCGCGGCGACGACGAGCACGACGAGGTCGGTGACGTTAGCGCCGCGCGCGCGCCTCGCGGAGCAGGCGGCGTGGCCGGGGGTGTCGAGGAAAGTGATCTGCGCCAGCTCGCCCTTCTTTTCCGGGTGCGGGACGGTGATCGTGTAGGCACCGATATGCTGCGTGATGCCGCCGGACTCGCCGGCGGCGACGTTGGCCTTGCGGATGACGTCGAGGAGCGAGGTCTTGCCGTG
>SXGT01414540.1_pt1 | contig 10095 bp, 5 predicted proteins | sample 3176221 | NCBI WGS metagenome assembly SXGT01 (sample SAMN11356862, study PRJNA531348) | freshwater metagenome | isolation source: freshwater sample F1-120 | place: China: Fuxian Lake, Yuxi | collected 2017-12-25
AGGCCGCGCTGCCCCGACCACCACGTCAACAGCGGCGGGGGCGCGGCCACTGCGAGGCCGACTGCCAGCGCGAGGCGAGCCAGGGCGCGACGCGAGGCCAGGTGGGCCCCGTCGTCACGGGGCGACATAGGCCCCACCTGCCAGGGCCACCTCGCGCATGGCGTCGGCCAGCGCCTCGGCCCGGCGCACCAAGGCCGGCGGGGCGTCGCGGCGCAGTGCCACCGCCAGCAGTCGGGTCGGCGGCGCGCCATGCCCAGCCGACCCAGCCGGCGGTCGCTCGACCGCGATGACGTGCGCTGCGAGCCCGCTATGGCGCAAGAGCCCCCGATCGATGACGGCGATGGCGTTTGCGTGCGCCGCCAGCGCCTCAACCAGCTCGTCGTCTGACCAGGCGACCGGCGCGCCATGGGCGATAGCCTCGCTCAGCGCTGCGCCGAGCGCGGGCATGGCGGCGCTAAACGCGCTCACGGCGGTGTCGGTCGCCTCGCGGCCGATGGGCTGCAGCTGCGGCAGCCCGCGCCAGCCTCCCTCGCCACGCAGCAACGCAGCGGCCTCCCTCTGGGTCAGCGGCTTCAGCGGCGCCGCGGTGGTGGCCGCCAAGACGACCTCGGCGCGGGCGACAGGCAGCGCGCGCAGGACCAGCGCTTCGTCGCTGCGCAGGTCGCGGCCAAGCAGGCCAAGCTCGAGGTCGCCGGCCCGCAGCGCGGCGATCGCCCCATCGCTGCCAATGCTGGCGGCGAGCCGCAGCCCGGCCAGTTCCGCCCGCCGGGCCATCGCTGCGCGCGCCAGCGGCAGGGCGGCGCCGCTGCCGGCGACCTGCGCCGCGCCGCGATCAGCGACGCCGACGGGCGGGCATTGTGTGAACGGCGGTGGATCAGACTCGTCGCCGCAGCCCGCCCAGAGCACGAGCAGCGCCAACAACCAACGACCGATGCGGCGCCGGCCCGCCAATGGCGGTGGCAGGCGCACAGGGTCATCTGCAGATCGCCGGCGTACGTGCACGCGCTCCCTTGGCCGAGGTCAGGGCTCCACCGCGCCTCGGGCGACGCTCGGCAGGCGCTCGGCGTCGGCGTGAGCGGCGGCCGATTCGCACGGGTCGCGGCGAGTCGGCTCGCTCAGAACAGCGGCACGCAGAACTGGAAGATCAAGCACTTGATGCAGATTCCGTTGCAGCCCGGGCAGGTATAGCCGGGGCCGGGCGCGTTGGCGACGCACTTTCCGCTCGATGAGCAGCTGCCGGGAACGTCGACGCTCGAGCAGAGGTCAACGTCGATCTCGGCCTGGCAGAGCACGCCGGGCTTGCTGACGCAGCTGCCGCCCTGGCAGATGCCGGTCGGGCACTCGCCGGAGCTGGCCTTGCAGCCGACGTTATAGAGCGGCTTGTGCGTGCAGGCGCCGTTCTTGTTGCAGTCGTCCTCGGTGCACGGGTTGCCGTCGTTGCAGTCCTTGACCTTGGTGCCGGAGCAGGCGCCGCCGACGCAGGTGTCGTTGCTGGTGCAGGCGTTGCCGTCGTTGCAGACCTTGGCGTTGTCTTGCTGCTTGCAGAAGCCGCTCTGGCACACGCCGTCGGTGCACGGGTTGCCGTCGTCGGCGCACGGCGCGCCGCTGGCCTTCTGCGGGTGGGTGCAGGTCTTGTTGGCGCAGACGTCCTCGGTGCAGAGGTTGCCGTCTTCGGTGCAGGGCTGGGCGTTGGCGGTGAATTTGCAGCCCGTGCTGCCGGCGCCGTCGCACGCGTCGGTGGTGCATGGGTTGCCGTCGTCGCACGACTTGCCACCGGTGGCCTTGCATGCGCCGTTCTGGCAGATGTCGCCGGTGCTGCAGACGTTGCCGTCGTCGCACGATTTGCCAGTCTCAGCGGTCGTCACGCAGCCCTGCCCCTTCTTGCAGCTGTCGAAGCTGCAGGGGTTGCCGTCATCGCACTTGAGCGTGTTGGCGCCCTTGCAGAGCCCGAGGTTGCAGTAGTCGGTGGTGGTGCAGGGATCGCCGTCGTCGCAGCTGTTGTTGGTGTAATACGGGTGCTTGCAGGCGCCGACTTGGCAGATGTCCTTGGTGCAGGGGTTGTTGTCTTCCTCGCATGGTTTGCTGTCGGCGGCCGGGTGGCTGCACTTACCGCTCTGGCAGACGTCCTGCGTGCAAGGGTTGCCGTCCTCGATGCAGGGCAGCGCGTTGGCAGCCGGGTGCTTGCAGAGCCCGCCCTGACAGACATCGGTGGTACAGGGCTCGCCATCGTCGAGGCACACCTTGCCGTTGGCCGCCGGGGTGTGACTGCACTTGCCGAGGATGCACTGGTCGTTGGTGCAGGGATCGCCGTCCTCCAGGCACGTCTTCTCGGCGCCGAGCGGCTGGTGGGTGCAGCCGCCCTTGTCGCAGAGGTCGGCGGTGCACTCGTTGCCGTCCGAGGCGCAGGGCACGGTAAATCCAACCGGTGGATGGCTGCAGCCACCTTTGGCGCAGACATCGGCGGTACAGGGGTTGCCGTCGTCGAGGCAGGGGTCGCCGTCCTTGGTCGCCACGTGGGTGCACTTGCCGGTGTCGCAGACGTCTTGCGTACAGGGATCGCCATCGTCGAGGCAGGGGGTGCCCTTGTCGACGCTGACGTGGACGCACTTGCCGGCCTGGCAGACATCGAGCGTGCAGGCGTCGCCGTCGTCAGGGCAGGTGCCCTCAGTGGCCGGCAGGTGGCTACAGCCTGTGGCCGGGGCGCACTCGTCCTTGCTGCACGGGTCGCCGTCGTCGCAATTCATGGGCTTGCCGCCCTGGCACTTGCCCTCAGCGCAGGTGTCCTGTTCGGTGCAGACGTTGCCGTCCTCACACTTGGGTCCGTTGACCGGATCGTATTTGCAACCTCCTGAATTATTGCACAGATCTTTGGTGCAGGCGTTGCCGTCGTCGCAGGCCTCGACGTCGGAGTCGGTGCCGCCGTCGCAGTCGTCGTCGACGCCGTTGCACACCTCGGGCTTGGGGGTCGGCGCGTCGCACTTGGGCTTGCCGTCGACGCAGGCGACGAGCTTGCCGGTGCAGACGCCGTGCTCGTTCTCGACCTTGCACTTGGCTGAGATGTCGAAGTCGTCGGTGGCGCCGTTGCAGTCGTCATCGACGCCGTTGCACTCCTCAGCCGCTGGCACCGGGGCCTGGCACGCCGAGAGGCCAGCCGTCTCACAGACGCGGGTGCCGGCGCAAGCGCCGTAGAGGTTCTTGTTGGTGCACGGCGTCGAGAGAGCCTCAGCGATCGCCTTCGGGCTGCAGGGGCAGACGCCGTCGCTAGGGACGCACTGCTTGCTCGCCTTGCCCGTGGCGGCGTCCACGACGTCTTGGCAGTCGTAGCCGCCCGGGCATGCCAACTTGCCTGGTCCGCAAGCCGAGCCGCAGAAGCTGCCGTCGCTTCCGTAGGCAACGCACACGTTACCGACCTCGCCTTTGCCGTTGCAGGTCGCGGTGGTGGCGCACGGGTTGCAGATCTGGCCGTGACGCGGGACGCACAAGAAGGTGACGTCGCCGCCGGTCGCGCTCTCGATGCCGACGCACTGCAGGTCGTTCGGGCAGCTGTCGACGCAGGTCTGGGTACAGATCTTCCCGTCGGCCGTGGCGATGCAGAGGCCGCTGTCGCAGTCGGCGTTCTCGACGCAGGGCGCGCCAAAGCTGCCCGGCTCGCCGGTGCCGAGATCGGCCTTCCCAGCGTCGTCTCCGCCCGGCGAGGCGTCGTCACCGGGGCCGCCGCCGGTGTCTGTAGCGCCGGTGTCAACGCCGCCGGCCTCGCCCCCGCCCTGGATGTCGAAGAGCGCGCCGCCGGTCTCGGCGCCGCCGGCGCCCGATCCCGAGCCCGAGGCGACGTCTTCGCCAGAGCACGCCGCCAGCAGGCCGCAGAGGGCGCGAGCGACCCACGCGCCAGGCCGCCAGCAGGCGCCAGCGAGGTCTTGGCCGAGCGCGGGCATCCGCCGGCGCAGGCCGTCGTCGCCAAGGCCGCCAGCGGACGCAGGCCAAGCTGCCGCCTGCCGAGCGACCCGCGGAGTGGAGTGAGCGCTGGATCCTGCGGAGGATGACCGTCGCGAGATCGCCATGAATCGCCTCATGCGGACTGCTCGCCGCATTTACCACGTTAGCGGTTTCGGCCCAAGAGCGCGAATGTGCCTAGTGGACGCCGACGCGCCGACGGGGTGCAAACGCCGCAGCCACCACGGGCGAAGGACCACCGCCGCGACGCTACTGGCTGCCGCTCGACTCCACGGTGTCGCTCATCTTCTCGAGCGCTGCGTTGACGATGGTGATCTGGTCGCGGCGGACCTCGATGCGGCGGTGCCAACGGTCGTAGCCCTGCTTCTGGAACCGGATCACCCATTTGCGAGCCATCAGGCGGATCGGGTCGGTTTTGGAGCCGGTGCCCGTAATGCTGCCCTCCGCGTTGGCCTCCACGCCCCGTCGCTTGACCAGGTCGATGTCGTCGAGGAAGACTGTGACCTCGTCGTTGGGCTTCACGTTGAAGATCAGGAAGCCGTAGTACTCGATAGAGGTCGCAACCAGCGGGATCTTGTTCGAGTCGCCGGCGCGCACGTTGACCGCCTGGTCGATGGTCTTGAAGCCCTGACACTCGGCCCGGACGCGGCGCTGGCCGGTCAATGCGGTGATGGTGCCCTTGCCTTTGCCGAGGTAGGCGCCATCCAGATAGATCTCGCAGCTGTCTTGGTCGATGGTAACCTCGACCTCGCCGTGGCCGACCTTGTTGCCAAGCACCTCCATGCGCGTGCGGGCCTTGGTGACGCGCTCTTCGACCTGCAGCTTGTAGTCGCTGTTGCTCGGGCCGAGCGCCAGCAGTTCGCGCATCGCCAACGATATGAACCCAGCGTAGGCCCAGAACTCGGCCTCCGTGTCGTTGTTGGCCTCGGCGAACGCTGCGGTGTTGAACGGGTAGTCCATGTTGGTCGGATCGAGCATCCAAGCCTCGTACATGAGCTGCTGACCCTGGCGGTTCTGCCGACGTGAGGCGGCGGCGAGCGCGGCCTGGGCCTTGGCGAGGGCCTCTTGGCCCCGCGCCGCCTTGGCCTCGGCGCGCAGGCGGGCCTCTTTCTGGTCCGAGGTCTCGCGGGTCGCCTCGGCCTTGAGGCGCTCGATCTCCTTGCGCCGCTCCTCCTGCTCCTTCCTCTTGGCCTCAAGCTCAGACCGATCTGCCGTTGGCGGTGCTTGAGCGAAGGCCGGCGCGCGCAGCCCGCAGACAGCAGACAACGAGAGCGCGACCAGCGCGGCGTGGCCAAGCGCCCACGGGCGGAGGTTTGAGCGGCGTGGTCGCGACAGGTGCATCATGGGGGACTCCTAGGGGCCGGCGAGGCGACGCCGGGTATCTTGGCCGCAACCGTCGTCGACTTCAAGGTTTGCCGCAGGTGGTTCGTCGTGTCTGCTGCGGATGGTGGCGCGACCGGGACGACGCCGCGCTGAGCGGTAGTCGGTGCAGGCGGCGCACGGCAGTGGGCGAGCAGCGTACGCGAGGCGACGCGGTCGACGCCGGCGTGGGCGACGATCGTGACCCGCGCCAGGCCCGAATCGAGCACCACCACGTCGTCGACCGTCCAGTACACGAATCCTCGGGCGTCATGGTAGATGCGCTTCTTACCGTCGACGCTGATCGTGACATAACGATCGATGGGGCCGTCCGCTTCGAAGCGCGCAGCGGCGCGCAAGCGCAGCCGGCAGGGGGCTGTCAGCGGGGCGATTCGGGCGACGTCTGGGCTGCCATCGACGCGGTCGGCGTCCACCGCTTCGGCAGAGAGTGCGCTCTCGGTGGTGGCCTCGGCCAGCGGGGTGTCGATCTCGCCCTCGCTGGGCAGCAAGCGCAGCGCGGGGGGCCGATTCCAGCGCCGCGCCGCGACGTCAACGAGGCGACTCGCCTCAATCGGCAGGTCGACGGCGGCGGGCACCTGGCGCTTGCGGGTGGCATTTTGGGGTGGCGCCGGCTCCCAGGGCAGGTAGATGCGTGACTGTCGCGACCAGCCGGTTGAGCCATCGCCGACCTGCAGGCGCGCCTCGAGCAGCCCTGCCGGCTCGCCGTCACTCTGGCCGCCGGTCAGTTCGAGCAGCGCGACGGCGCGCTGGCCTGGGTCTAGGCGGCCGAGATCTGCCCGGCCCTGTCGCAAGATGAGGTGGGCTCCCGCCAGGCTGCGCAGCGTGACCTCAGTCGCCCGCGATGGCCCTGGCCCCTCATTGCGGACCTCGACATGCAGGAGCGCCGTCCTGCCCGGCCGCAGGACCATCGGCGGCGGAATCTCCCCACCGGCGGGGATGGCGTCGGGCGCCACCAGAGCGTAGCGGAACGCCAGCGTCGGGCGCGCCCGGCCGCGCATGGTCACGAGCGCCTCGGTCTCAGCGCCGAGCGGCGAGCCGTCGGAGAGGGCGACGACCTGCACCGGCGCGGCGAGGTCGAGGTGGCTGTGTGCCGTACGAAGGCGCAACGTCACCGTGCGAGACTGGCCAGCGCCAAGTCGCCCAACCACCGCCTCGGCGCCCTCGAAGGCGGGCGCGTCGCAGCGGCTGCGCAGGTGGACGCGGTAGAGGGCCCGCGGGCCGCGGTTGGTGACGGTGACCGAGAGCGGCAGCGTCTTGCCGGCGTCCATCACCAACGACTCTGCGGGGTTGGCGACCTGGAGTCGCACGCGGGGATCCGGGCTGCGGGGGCCGGCGCGCCAGTTGACGCCGACGCGCGCCAGGGCTCGGTGCAGATCCACGGCGTCGGCCTGCTGGGCCTCGGCGATGGCGACGCGCAGCTTGGGCAGCATCGCGAGCGCGCTCGGGGCGCCCGCGCGGCGCAGCAGCTCCGAGGCGCGTCGAGTGGGCTCCGCCTCATGAAAAAGAGCAGGGCTGGCCAGCTCTTCGGGCCGACGCTCGGAGGCGAGGGGCACCAGGACGCGCAGGCGGTGGCTGGCGCGCTGGCCGTGTGCCTCAGCCTCCGCGCGGCGGCGGCTGGCGTCGGCGTCGAAGAGTGAGACGCGATCGCGCAGCACAGAGACGAAGTCGATTGCGACGTCAGGCATGACGCCGCGCTCCTGAATGACGACGCCATCGCCGACGAGGTATTGCGCCACGGTGAGTTTCAGCGCGCCGTCGCCGATCTCGAAGGGAACCTGCACCGTGCCCTTGCCAAACGAGCGCTCGCCGATCAGCAGCGCCCGACCGCTGACCTGCAAGGCGCCGGCGACGATCTCCGAGGCGCTCGCCGATCGGCGGTCAATGAGCAGCGCCAGTGGCAGGTCGAGGGCGGTGCCGCCGGGCCGCACCGGCCGCGCGTCTTGGGTCTGGCTAGCGCCGACGGTCGAGACGACCACGCCGCTGTCTAAGAAGAGGCTGACCAGCGCGACGGCTTCGTCGAGCAGGCCGCCGGGGTTACCGCGGAGGTCTAGGAGCAGGCCGCGCCGGGGTTTGGGCAGCGTGTCGAGGAAGGCCGCCAGCTCCTTGGCGGTGCCACGCTGGAAGCCTTTGACCTTGGCGTAGGCGATGCCATTGTCGAGCACCCTGCCCTCGACGCTCGAGAGCTGTATCACGGCCCGCGCTAGGACGACCTCACGCGACTCGGGCCACTCGGTTCGCCGCACCCAAAGCCGCGCCTTGGTCCCGACCTCGCCGCGCAGCAGGTCCACCGCGTCGTCGACCGCCATATTGAGGGTGTCTTGGCCGTTGATGCGCAAGATCTGGTCCTGGTCCTTCATGCCGGCCAGCGCCGCCGGTGAGCCTTCGATGACACCGACGACCGTCAATACGCCCTCGACGACGAGGATGCGGATGCCGAGGCCACCGAATTGGCCGCCGGTGTGGGTCCGCATCTCGCGCCAGGCGTCGGGATCGAGCATCCGCGTGTAGGGATCGAGGGTCTGCAGGGCGCCGTTGACGGCCAGGTACTCGAGCTCGGCCGCTGGCACTTCAGGCGGGAGCCGCGGCGAGAGAAACCGGGTGGTCAGCAGCAGCGCGCGGTCGAGTCGAAAGAGATCAGTCATCTCCTGGAGATCGATCTTCAGGTGGTCGCCACCGAGGCGAATCTCCACGGCCTCGCGGCGCGACTCCACCAACATTGGCGGCACGGCGTGGCTCAACGCCGCCAGCGCTGCCTGCAGCATTTTGCGGGCGTCGACGCGGCTCGGGTCAACGTAGCGTTTGCGGGCCAGGGCCAAGGCCTGCGAGGCGATGCGTAGCTCGGTCAGCGCCTGCAGCGCTCGCTGGCGGTCACCGCGCTCTCGGGCGTGGTCATCGACCAAGAGGGCGGTAAGCTTTGCGTTTTCGTCGTTGGGCGCGACGAGCTCCGGCTGCGTGCCCGGCGGCGCGACGAACAGCTCGCGACCCGCGGCGAGGGCGACCACTGCCGCGGCGGTGGCAATGATGACGCGCCAGGGGCTCGGTCGCTGGCCCAGAACCCGGCGGAATTCGGCCGTCGCCGAGAGGGAGGCGCGGCGCCCCTCATCCACCACGAAACGCTCCGTCGAGGAGGTCACGCGGGAAGCCCTGTGGCGCCCGCCGGCCTTGGGTGGCGTAGTGGTATAGGGCGGTGTTGTAGACGGAATTCAGCAGCCCAGACAAGAAGATGGCGAGCCCGATCCAGACCCCGCCGACCACCAAGAGCGCGATCGCTAGCACGCCACTGATTTCGGCCGAGGCGACGCCGGCGAAGCAGAGCAGCGCGCCCGGCAACACCGCCAGAAACGTCAGCAGCCCCATGCCATAATGGCGCACCAAGCTCTCGCCCCAGGTGCGTTTGAGGATCTCCGTCGAGCGGCCTAGCGCGGCGAACGGTCCGACGCCTTCGTAGACCATGGCAGGCACCACGAACAACGTCACGACCGCCCAAGCCGCGCCGAGGAGGCCGTGGACGAGGTGGACCAGGATCCGGCCGCCGCCGCCGGCACGCCGCCCGGACGACTCCAGCAGCCGCAGCAGCAACCCGACGCTCGCCGAGATCAGCGCCCAGCCGGCGATCTGCGGCAGGCGCGACATCGCGAACGATACGCTGTCGCCGAAGGTGGCGTCGCCGCCCTGCAGACGCGTCCGGGTCGTATGGATGACGCAGACGTTGGCGAAGGTCGCAAAGAACGCAAAGCCAAAATAGGTCGCCAGTGACGCCAGCACCTGCAAGGTGCCGAAAGTACGGTCGGCGCCATCGAGCCAGTGCGCGAAGACCGTCGGCACCAGCATGATGAGGGCGTAGCCAATCGACATGATGCCGGAGAGGGCCGGAAAGGCGAGGAGCTCCGGGTCCTTGCGGACCACCTCCAGCGACGCCTTCGCGACCGACCAGCTGCGCTCAAAAACGTTCATAGGCCTCCTCCGCCGACGCCGATGGCCGGGTATAGCGCCCGACTCGGGCTCGCGCCGCGGACCCACCCGGCGACCACCGGCGGGCGACAGTATCGCTGCGGCTCAGCGGCCTTGTCCATGGTTGACCGCGTCAGCGCCGGCACAGACCAGCGACACGCGCCGAACCACGCCTGGACGACGGCGGCGAAACGGGGCGAGACCAGGTGGTGACTGGCGACGCCATGCGTCGAGCATGCCACGCCCTTGGCGCTGGAAATCTGACGTTTTATTGTCCGATTATTGGCAGAGGAGGATCACACGCAGATGTCGAAACTGTCCGATATCGAGCAGGCGCAGACGTGGGGTGAGGCCGCCTCGAGCTTAGGTCAGCCCGACCGCGGTGGCCACGTGTCGTCGCCGGCTTTCGAGATTGGAAGCTTAATATCATTTCGATTCCAGTTGCGCGAGCGCATCGGTGCTGGAGGTATGGGGGTCGTGTACCGCGCGTACGACCAGGAGTTGGAAGAGTCCGTCGCGCTCAAAGTGTTGCACTCAAGCTTCCACAGAGAGTCTTCCAGTCTGTCTGACTTGCGGCGCGAGGTCCGCTCAGCTCGACGCGTCGCCAGCCCACACGTCGCCCGCATGCATGAGTTGCATCGCGAGCCCTCGTTTGCCTACTTGGTGATGGAATTCATCGATGTGCTCTCCCTCGCGTCCTGGATGGAGTCTGGGCGCAAGACCTCGGTGGCGGCGCTGCGGATCGCCCTCGACGTTGGCCGCGGGTTGGCCGCGGCGCACGGCAGCGGCGTCGTCCACCGCGACGTGAAGCCG
>SXGT01586618.1_pt1 | contig 10095 bp, 9 predicted proteins | sample 3176221 | NCBI WGS metagenome assembly SXGT01 (sample SAMN11356862, study PRJNA531348) | freshwater metagenome | isolation source: freshwater sample F1-120 | place: China: Fuxian Lake, Yuxi | collected 2017-12-25
GATGTTCATCATGGGCGTGGGCAATTGCATGGCGCCCGAACCGCCTAAATAACGGTACAAAGGCAAGCCTGATTCGTCCGCCGCCGCCCGAGCACAGGCCATGGACACGGCCAAAATGGAATTGGCGCCTAAACGGTCTTTGTTCTCGGTGCCGTCTAATTCAATCAAGGTTTTATCGATAAAGCTTTGCTCTTCGGCATCCAAACCTATGATGGCTTCGGTGATTTCCGTGTTGACGTTTTCCACCGCCTGCAACACGCCTTTGCCTAAATAGCGGCCGCTGTCGCCATCACGCAATTCCATGGCTTCTTTAGCCCCGGTAGAGGCGCCTGACGGCACTGCCGCACGGCCTATCACACCGCTTTCTAGCAGCACATCGCATTCCACCGTGGGGTTGCCACGTGAGTCTAAAATTTCACGGGCGATAATATCAACAATTGCACTCATCACTTAACTCCTCAAATAATTTTTTAATTCAGCCACGAATACTGTCTGTGGCTAAACTGTTTTACAAACTAGCTTCAATAAAACCGGCTTTTTTTACCAGTGCATCCAACTCTTTAAGCACGGCTAATAATTCGTGCATCTTATGCAAGGGCCAAGCATTCGGGCCATCCGACAAAGCCTTAGCCGGGTCGGCATGGGTTTCCATAAAAATGCCGGCTATGCCACTGGCTACCGCGGCCCGCGCCAACACCGGTACGTGCTCGCGTTGGCCACCGCTTTTATCGCCTTGACCGCCGGGTTGCTGCACCGAATGGGTGGCATCAAACACGATGGGGCAATGCGTGTCGCGCATGATGGCCAAGCCGCGCATGTCCGACACCAAGCTGTTGTAGCCGAACGACACACCGCGCTCGCAGAGCATGATGTTGTCCTGGCCGCCATTCGCCTCACGGGCTTTTTGCACCACGTTACCCATGTCGCCTGGGGCCATAAACTGGCCTTTTTTGATATTAACCGGCTTGCCAGATTTCGCACAAGCCATAATAAAATCGGTTTGCCTACATAAAAACGCCGGCGTTTGCAGCACATCCACCACCGCCGCCACCTCTGCCACCTGTTGCTCGGTATGCACGTCGGTCAACACCGGCACGCCAATTTGTCGGCGCACTTCGGCTAAAATATTTAAGCCCTGCGCCATCCCTAGCCCTCGGAAGGTGCTGTTGGCACTGCGATTGGCTTTGTCAAAAGACGATTTGTAAATGAAAGGCATGGCCAAGGCCGCCGCCATTTCTTTTAACCGACCGGCGGTGTCTATGGCCATTTGTTCGGATTCAATGACGCAGGGACCGGCAATTAAAAATAATGGGTGGTCTAGGCCCACCTCAAAGTCACATAATTTCATTTAACGCCTTTTTATCCAGCACCATAGGTAACCAGCAGACTAATGGCAATGACGGTATCAGTGTTTCTTATTCGCCAAGGCCGCGTTCACATACGCGGTAAATAAGGGGTGGCCAGTGCGCGGATTGGAGGTGAATTCCGGATGAAATTGCACCGCCATGAACCAAGGGTGGGCGGCTTTGGGCAATTCTATGATTTCACACAAATCTTCCGTCGGCGTTCTGGCCGAAATAATCAGCCCCGCCGCTTTTAATTGCTCCACATAATGGTTGTTGACCTCGTAACGGTGTCTATGACGCTCGTTAACTTGGCTACCGTAAATAGCGGCGGCCATGGTGCTGGGCACGATGGGGCAGGCTTGCGCACCCAAACGCATGGTGCCGCCCAGGTCGGAATCTTCCGAGCGTTTTTCCAAGCTGCCATCGGCGGCTTGCCACTCGGTGATTAAGCCCACCACTTGGTGCGGGCTGTCTGGGTTAAATTCGGTACTGTTGGCCTCGGTCAAATTAGCTGCGTTACGCGCAAATTCAATCACTGCCAATTGCATGCCCAAACAAATGCCCAAATAAGGCACTTTATTTTTTCTAGCGTAAGCAATCGCGGCGATTTTGCCTTCCGTGCCACGCTTACCAAAGCCACCCGGCACCAAAATCGCGTCCATGTCGGCCAATGCGTCCGTGCCGTTCGCTTCTAAGTCTTCGGAATCGATGTAATGAATTTTGACTTTTGATTCGGTGTGTATGCCGGCGTGGATTAAGGCTTCGGTCAAGGATTTATAAGAATCAGCCAAGTCTATGTATTTGCCAACAAAGGCGATGTTGACCAAGTGTTTAGGATTTTTTAAGGCATGGGAAATTTTTTCCCAACTGGATAAATCCGCGGCTTTGGCCAAAATGTTCAATTTATGGCAAACAATCTCGTCCAACATTTGGTCGTGCAGCAAGCCCGGGATTTGGTAAATCGAAGCCGCATCAATGGCGCTAATCACCGCCTCGGACGGCACGTTGGTAAACAAGGCTATCTTTTTACGCTCTTCGTCTGGGATGTTGCGATCGGCGCGGCACAATAAAATATCCGGTTGTATACCAATTTCACGCAATTCTTTAACCGAGTGCTGGGTAGGCTTGGTTTTCAATTCGCCGGCAGTGGGAATCCATGGTAACAGCGTTAAATGGATGTAACAGGCGTTGCTTTTACCCTCTTCAAAGCCCATTTGCCGGATGGCTTCTAAGAACGGTAAAGACTCAATGTCCCCTACCGTGCCGCCCACTTCCACTATCGCCACATCCGCACCTTCGGCGCCACGTTTAACGTGTGCCTTAATTTCATCGGTAATGTGGGGGATAACTTGCACGGTTTTACCTAAATATTCGCCGCGACGTTCTTTTTTAATGACGGTTTCGTAAATTTGACCGGTGGTGAAGTTGTTGCGCTTGCCCATGCGCTGGGAAATAAAGCGTTCGTAATGGCCTAGGTCTAAATCCGTCTCAGCGCCATCGTCGGTAACAAACACTTCGCCGTGCTGAAAAGGTGACATGGTGCCTGGATCGACGTTGATATAAGGGTCCAGCTTGAGCATGGTCACCTTGATACCACGTGATTCTAGAATCGCGCCTAGGCTAGCCGCCGCAATGCCCTTACCTAGAGAAGAAACCACACCGCCGGTTACGAATACATATTTAGTCATTAAATTAACTTTTTAGAAGACTGCTTAGAAGGCTGTTTATCACTACCTAGACGGGAACAAATTTTACCGTAAAGGCAGTACAATCACAATCAATCACTAAGAAAATAAATTCGCCATGTCCGATTTAAACCCTGTCAGCCCCATAAGCAGCCCCGCCAGCGATGCGCACTATATGCAACTGGCCTTGCAGCTAGCACAAATCGCCGCACAAGCCGGTGAAGTGCCGGTCGGCGCCATCGTGGTTAAAGACGGCGTGGTGATAGGCCGTGGCAGCAATGCCCCTATCGCCAGCCATGACCCCAGCGCCCATGCCGAAATACTGGCCTTGCGCGACGCCGCCCAGCATTTAAAAAACTACCGCTTAGTCGATTGCACCCTCTACGTCACCTTGGAACCCTGCGCCATGTGTAGCGGCGCCATACAGCATGCCCGCATAGCCAGATTGGTGTTTGGCGCCAGTGACCCTAAAACCGGCTGTTGCGGCAGTGTGCTGGATTTGATGGCAGAAACCAAACTCAATCACCATACCAAGCTTACCGCTGGCGTATTGGCCAAGGAGTGTGGCGCCAAGCTGTCGGCATTTTTTGCCGAACGGCGTAAAAAATAAGGTCCGCACAAAGCAAAAGCCGACTTGAGAAAGTCGGCTTTTTTTGTTATCAACCTAGCCCAATGGCGATTAGTCGTTATTGCCACCTAATAAACCCATCAACAACTGCAACAAGCTGGTGAACAAGTTGTAGATGCTCATGTACAGACTTAAGGTAGCCATGATGTAGTTGGTTTCACCGCCGTTCACAATGCGGCTGACATCGTACAAAATAAAACCCGAAAACAAAATAACGCCGATAGCAGACAGCGCCAAGGTCATGGCCGGAATTTGTAAAAAGATGTTGGCTAATGAGGCAACAATAAGCAGGATGATGCCCACCAATAAAAACTTACTCATGAAGCTAAAGTCTTTTTTCGTGGTGGTGGCAATGCCGGCCAAGCTTAAAAAGATAATGCCGGTGCCGCCTGCGGCTAAACCGACAATTTGACCGCCGTTATTTAAATGCAAGGCGTGCTGCAAAATAGGGCCTAACATCAAGCCCAATAAGAAGGTCAGGCCCAACAACAAGACCACGCCTACGCTGCTATTGCGATTCGCCGTGATGGCGGCAAACAATCCGTACAGCACGGCCATGGCGCCTATGGCGAAAATGAACGGGTGCTCTGCGGCGAAAGAAAAATTCATGCTCATGCCCAGCAAGGCGCCAATCACGGTAGGGATGAGGGTTAAGCCCAATAGTGCGTAGGTATTACGCAAGACCTTATTGGTGACTTGTTGTGCGGACTCTGAACGAGTTAAAACTGGATTCTGGTCTAACATGGTTTTTTCCTTTAATTAAAAAACTACAGTGCATAAGATAGCGACTAAGTGCGGAAGTTTCAAGTGCAAAATGATGACAAATGCGCTATTCCTTAAAATCGGCTCAACTAAACAGCTCACCTTCTTGCAAACCAACCTGCGCCACGTGATGCAGCGCTTGCACAAACTCGGCATCTTCATGCAGGGCGTCCAAGCTAGCTGGGTGTTTTTGCCCGTGCATGCGGGCTAAGCGGGCTATGCTTTGCGCGGAAATAGACCAGTCCAAATTGGCCAACAATTCGTCTTGCATGGCCGGCTGATTGCACAACAACACCATGTCGCAACCGGCATGCAAGGCAGCCAGGGCGCGACTGGTGACGTCCCCACCGGCGGTGGCCGCTTCCATGCTTAAATCGTCGCTAAAAATAACGCCGTTAAAGCCTAAGCGTTCACGCAATATTTTTTGCAGCCATCGCGGGGAAAAACCCGCCGGCTTGTCATCAACTTTAGGGTAAATCACGTGCGCCGGCATGATGGCCTGTATGCCATCGTCTATCATCATTCTAAACGGCTGCATGTCATGCTGGGCAATTTGATCAAACTCCCTGTCGTCCACCGGCATGCTGACATGGGAATCGGCCACCACAAAGCCGTGTCCAGGAAAATGTTTGCCCACCGCCGCCATGCCGCCCTTTTTCAAGCCTTGCATCAAGGCAAAGGCCAATTCATTGATGGCTTGCGCTTTCAGGTGAAACGCCCTGTCGCCTATCACCAAGCTGTCGCCGTAATCCATGTCCAAGACCGGCGTAAAACTAAAATCGACACCGTGCGCACGCAATTCGGCGGCCAATACCCAACCCGCCTCGGTGGCCAAGTGCTTGGCTTTTTTCGGATGCCGATCCCAGATTTTACCGAACTCGCGCATGGCTGGAATTTTCGTAAAGCCCTCCCTAAACCGTTGCACGCGCCCGCCTTCATGGTCCACCGCAATCAACAAGGGCGGCGTTCTTACCGCGTGTATGCTGGCGGTTAACGCCTTTAACTGGGCATTGTTGATAAAGTTACGTTTGAATAAAATCACCCCACCGACCAAGGGATGTTGCAAACGACGGACGTCGTCCGCCGTCAGCTCGGTTCCAACCACGTCCAACATCACAGGACCTAATGACATACGCATTACCTTCTTAATTTAAAAAATGCGGCCAGCGATGGCTTGAAAGAATCGCTCATGCTTAACGCTCGCTGGCCTGCCTAACGTCCAAACCATCCCTTAGGCTATCGCCGCCTAAATTAATCGCCAAAATCAAACTCATTAAACTCAAGCCGACTATTAGAACATAATGCGGGGCAATCAACATATAGCGCACCGCATCACGTAGCATCGCCCCCCAAGATGCATTAGGCGCTTGTATGCCTAAACCCAAAAAGGACAAACTGGCTTCGGCTATCATGACGCTGGCCAAGCTGTAGGTCGCTTCCACCACCAACACCGAGGTCAACAGGGGCAGTATGTGTTTGGCTATCAATCTGGGCACGCTGGCGCCTAAGGAAACGGCGGCTTGCACGTGTTGCCGATTACGCAAACTCAAGGTCTGGCCGCGCGTTAAGCGCGCATAATTAACCCATCCAGTAAGACTCAAGGCCAACATCAGGTTAAACAAACCGGGGCCCAATACCGCGGCAAAAGCGATGGCCAGCAATATGCCAGGGAAAGCTAAAAATACATCGCTTATTTGCATCAAGACTTGATCAACCTTGCCACCGTAAAAACCAGCCAACAAGCCAACCAGCACCCCTATCGTCATGGTCAGCACGGTCACCAGCACGGCCAACAACAAGGACACCTCCACGCCCTGCAACAGCCGAGCTAAAATACTGCGACCCAAGTCGTCGCTGCCCAGCCAATACGCACTGGTCGGCACGCTCAATATGCTGTTTAAATCGATTTGATTGGGGTCGAGCTGAAACAAGCGGCCCAGCAAGACCGCCAGCAGCCAAAAGCCCAAAATCCCATAAGCCAGTTTTCTTATCATGCCGCAGAGCCAAACTTGATGCGTGGATCAGCCAAACGGTACAGTAGATCGGTTAACACATTGACCATGACATAGCTCAGGGCCACCAGCAACACACAGGCTTGCGTCACCGGGTAATCGCGCTTTTCTATGCTTTCCACCAACAACAAGCCTATGCCGTCCCAGCTGAAAATGGTCTCGGTAATCACGGTGCCAGCCAACAAGCCGCCCATCTGCAAACCAACGATGGTGATGATAGGCAGCAAGGCTGCGCGTAAGGCATGGCGCAGGATGACCTGCGGTTCACTTAAGCCTTTAGCCCGCGCCGTGCGTATGTAATCGTCATTAAGCACTTCCAGCAAGCTGGTACGGGTCATGCGCGTGAGTATGGCACTCAAGCCCAAACCCAAGGTGAGTGCCGGCAAAATGATGGAAGACGGGCTGTCCATGCCACTCACCGGCAAGCAGCCTAGCCACACGGCAAAAATCAACATCAACATCGGCCCCAACCAAAAAGCCGGCATGGCGGATAAACGCACCGAAACCAAGGTGACCACTAAATCTTGCCAACGCCCGGCTTTCAGTGCCGCATAAATGCCTAGCGGTATGCCTACCCCTAACCCGATTAACAAGGCCAAGCCAGCCAATTTCAGCGTGGCCGGATAACGCGCTTTAATCAGCGCCATGATGGGGGTCTGGCTATGGATGGATACGCCAAAGTCGGCATGCGCCAGCCTATTCAGATAGCGCCCGAATTGCCGCGCGATCGATTGATCAAGGCCCAACTCCGCACGCAATACCTGTCGGTCTGCCATGCTCGCCGACTCACCTAACATCACTTCAACGGGGTCGCCCGGCACCAAATGGATGAGTAAAAAAGTCAGGCTAAGCACGCCAAAAATGACCGTGCAAAAGCGGATAAAGCGCTTAATCATGGTGTATCAATACGGTCGCGCCGACTTCCACCCAATCAAACAGGGCGATTACGTCTGTATTTTTCATGCGTATGCAACCGTGCGAACCGATTTTGCCCATGTCATTGCTGTCGGGGGTGCCGTGTATATAGATGTAACGCTGCATGGTGTCGACATCGCCCAGCCTATTGACGCCAGGCTCGCTACCCGACAACCATAACAAGCGCGTCAATATCCAATCCCTATCAGGGAACGCTGCCATCAAGGCTGGGCTGCAGATCTCGCCAGTGGCTCTGCGCCCAACAAAGACGCTGTTTATTGGGGCGCCTGCGCCGATTTTGGCGCGCACCACGTGGCGCCCCAATGGCGTGCAGCCGCTGTTCTTTTTGCTGCCAGGGCCATTGCTCGCACTGGATATGGCGTAACTGGCAAGCCGTTGACCCGTCTCGTCAAACAAGCTTAAGCGTTGTTGTTGCAATGAGATGTCAATGTGCATATAAGCTTATTGTAGCTAAATCGTCCCAATTTCCATCGGCTTTGGGCGAATAATTTTGCAGCGCATTACGCATGGCGACAAACTGCCCTTCGTACCATAAAGGGATATAAGGCAGTTGTTGGTGTATGCGCTGGGTGGCCGCCGACCAATTCTCCTGCAGCAGCCATTGGTCCAATTGCGCATCCTGATAACGGCCACGGTTAAAGCCATGGGGCGGCACACTGCTGGAGGCAAAGGTTTGGGCGTAAATTTCCGGGGTCTTGATGCCCACCCAGGTTAAGCCATACAACTGAAAATTGCCTTGCTTGATTTCGGCAAAAAAGGTCGCCCAATCCAAACTGCGTATCTCCAACTGTATGCCCGCTGGCCGCATTTGCGCTTGCATAATGGTCGCCAGCCTGAGTCGCTGCGCATCGGTGGAGGTTTTATAGACCAATTTAAGTGGCAATGTTACCCCAGCTTCCAGCAATAAACGCCTAGCCAGCGCCGGATCGTAGGCATAAGGCGGCAAGCTTTGTGGGTGTGCGTAATGCTCAGGGGGCAAGATGGCACCGCCCAAACGGCTATGCCTAACCATGACTTTTTTAATGATGGTCTCACGGTCTATGGCATGGGCTAAGGCCAGCCTGACTTTTAGCTTCTTCAACTGCGGGTCTTGCATGTTCAACCCTAAGTAAGAGAAGTTCGCCCCGTAAGCAGTGTTAACCTTGAGCGCTTGCTTACCCTGCAAATAACGCACCGCCTCGGGCGGTAAGTCGCCTTGCAGCAAATCCACCTCGCCCTGCAGCAACTTGAGCATGCGCACCGTGGGATCTTTCACCACCATCAAGCGTATCAATTGACCGTCTTTAAGCCGCTGTAAACGCAAGCCGCTTTGATTATCCAAGACGATTAATGGGCCACTGCCGACCGGAGTATGGGCAAAATCATGCTGGGCGTTTATCAAGTTTGCCGGCAGTATGCCTATCAGCAATTTGGCCGGAAAATGCCGATCGGCGCGCTTTAGGTGAAACAGCACGGTGTCCTCATCTGGCACGGCTATATTTTCTATGTGGCTAAATTCGGCACTGTGCGGCGAATCCGCCAGCGTCCTTAAAGAATCGTAAGTGGCCTTAACGTCGTGCGCGGTCAATTTAACGGCCGTCGCTTGCCCAAGCCCAGACTTAGGGTAATGAAAGGGCGCGCGATTTTTATTAAGCGCAAAGCGGTAAACAAGGGGGCTGAGCTGTTGCCAAGTCGCTAAACTGGCCTGCGGCCTAGATTGATCGTCAAAATCAACCAGGCTTTGATACAGCAGTCGATTAAGCCGTTCCGAGGCGGCATCGCTGGCATAGCGTGGGTCTAAATTAAGCGGCGCTTGGCTAACAGCAAAAATAATTTCCGGCGGGGTCATCGGTGCTTGCTTACCGCAGGCATTAAGGACTAGCATAAGCACTAAATAGGCCAAACACTTATTAAACGACGGGCTGAAAAGAATCATAACGGGGATTTTACTCGATTATGCCCAAGCTAGGCACACCTCGTATGCGTTGTATTTAGCCAGGGAAAAGCCAATATTCTGCTCATCAATTGATATAAATCAATTAGACGGCGACCAATCTGCGACAAAATGTCACGTGTGAAAATCACATAGAATTATCAATAAGCACCATGGGGGGAACCAAATGCAAGACCTAAATGTAAGTTCGAACACGTATAGCGATGGGGTTATACGGCAGTTTTCTATCATGGCCGTGGTTTGGGGCGTGGTGGGCATGTTGGTGGGCGTCATCATCGCCTCACAACTTGTCTGGCCAGAACTCAACCTAGGCTTAGCTTGGACCAGTTTTGGTCGTTTAAGACCATTGCATACCAATGCGGTGATCTTTGCATTTGGCGGCTGCACCTTGTTTGCCACCTCCTACTACGTCGTGCAGCGCACCTGTCAAACCAAGTTATTCATGCCAAAATTGGCCAGTTTCACTTTCTGGGCTTGGCAGTTAGTCATCGTCGCCGCGGCCGTGTCCTTGCCTTTAGGGTTTACCCAAGGTAAAGAGTACGCCGAATTGGAATGGCCCATAGACTTGCTGATTGCGGTGACTTGGGTGTGCTACGCCATCGTGTTCTTCGGTACGGTAGGCACGCGTAAGGTCAAACACATTTACGTGGCCAACTGGTTCTTTGGCGCATTCATCATCACCGTGGCCTTGTTGCACATCGTTAACAGCGCCGCCATTCCAGCCGGCTTCATGAAGTCTTATTCTGCTTACGCCGGCGTACAAGACGCCATGGTGCAATGGTGGTACGGTCAC
>SXGT01831848.1_pt1 | contig 10095 bp, 10 predicted proteins | sample 3176221 | NCBI WGS metagenome assembly SXGT01 (sample SAMN11356862, study PRJNA531348) | freshwater metagenome | isolation source: freshwater sample F1-120 | place: China: Fuxian Lake, Yuxi | collected 2017-12-25
AACGCACCCGACCCGCTGCCGATGCCGCTGCAGAACATCCTCGTCAGCGAGGCCCATCAGCGGATGAACGAATCGTCGGATCCGACCGCCGTCGCGATGCCGGTCGGTCAGATCGTGGGCCGGATGAACGAGATCCGACCCGTCGCCGAGATCATCGGTGAACTGGTGAGCGGATTCGAGGAGGCCACCAAGCGTCTCGACGGGATCGCCGAAAGCTAGACGCCGGTGGCCCCGTCCAGGGCCTCTCGGATCAGGTCGGCGTGCCCGCAGTGGCGGGCGTACTCACCGATCATGTGCGTGTAGATCCAGCGCAGCGTGACCACGCCACCCATGAACGGGGTGGTGTCGGCGAGGTGCCGGCCGGCGCAGGCGGTCCGCGACCGCGCGACCTCGTCCTGCCATGTGCGGTGGACGCTTTCGAAGGGCACGTCGGCCGGCACGAACCCGCCGTCGTGACCCTCGATCGATCGGGGCCCGTACAGGGTGGGCACGTCCTCGCCGAGCAGCACCCTGCGGAACCAGTTCCGCTCGACCTCGGTCTCGTGCTGCAACAGGCCCTGCAGCGTGAGCGTCGACGGCGGCACGGACGCGGTGCGCAGTTGCGCGTCGGTCAGGCCGGCACACTTGCCGGCCAGGGTGGCCCGATAGAAATCCAGCCAGCTCGCCAGGGTGGTGTGTTCGTCCCCGTCGAGCGGCGGCATGGGCCGATCGGTGGTCACCGCCCGGGCAGCTTCTGCACCAGCTGGATCATCGGGTTCAGCGCCTTCTGCCACAGCGTCTGCGAGATCCCCAGCGGGGCATCGAGGTTGATCACCCGCGCGGTGGAGACGGTCTGGGATTCGGTGTACTTGAGTATTCCGTCCGCGCCATGCCTGCGGCCGACGCCGGAGGCCTTCATCCCGCCCATCGGGGCGGCGGTGCTGCCGAACGCCAGGGCGTACCCCTCGTCGACGTTGACGGTGCCGGCCTGCAGCCGCGCGGCGATCGCCTCGCCCTCGGCCTTGCTGCCCGCCCAGACACTGGCATTCAGCCCGTATTCGGTGTCGTTGGCCCGCTCGATGGCCTCCTCGACATCGGCCACCGGATAGATCGAGACCAGCGGACCGAAGGTCTCGTTGCGCCCGCATTCCATCTCGTCGGTCACCTCGGTCAATACGGTGGGCTCGTAGAACAGCGGGCCGAGGTCGGGCCGGGCATTACCGCCAGCAATCACTTTGGCGCCCTTTACCTTTGCGTCATCGACATGGTTCGACATGGTCTTGACCTGGTCCTCGGACATCAGGCTGCCCATATCGCCGGTGAAGTCGTAGGCCGTGGACAGACGCATGTTCCGGACTCGGTCGCCGAACTTGGCGGTGAATTCGTCGGCGACCTCGCGTTCGACGTAGATGCGTTCGATGGAGATGCAGAGCTGTCCGGCGTTGGAGAAACAGGCCCGGGTGGCGGCCTTGGCGGCCACGTCGATGTTCGCGTCCTTGGTGACGATCATCGGGTTCTTGCCGCCCAGTTCGGCGGAGAAACCGATGAGGCGACGTCCGCACTGCTCGGCCAGGGTGCGGCCGGTGGCCGTGGAACCGGTGAACATCAGGTAGTCACAGTGCTCCACGATGGCGGTACCCACCACCGAGCCAGGACCCGGTACGACCGCGAAAACCTCGCGGGGAACGCCTGCCGCATAGAGCAATTCGGCATTGGCCAGCGTGCAGTACGGGGTTTGACTGTCGGGTTTGACCACCACCGCGTTGCCGGCAAGCAGGGCCGGTATGGAGTCCGAGATCGACAGCGCCATCGGATAGTTCCACGGCGAGATGACACCGATGACACCCTTGGGCCAGTGGTTGACGACGGTCTTGACCAGGCCGGGCAACAGGCCCTGAACACGCTTGGGGGCCAGCAGCCGGTTCGCTTCACGCGCGTAGTAGCGCGCGTTGAGCATGATGTCGAGGATCTCCTCCTGGGCGGCGGCCCGCGCCTTGCCGGTCTCGGCCTGCGCCACGTCCATCAGGAAGTCGCGGTGCTCGATGACCAGGCTGCGGAACCGTTCCATGATGGCGGCGCGCTCGCGGGCCGGGCGGGCGGCCCAGCCAACCTGTGCCGCACGGGCCTTCGCGAACGCGGCGGAGACATCCTCGGTGGTGCCGACCGGAATGGTGGTGAGTTCCCTGCCGGTGAACACCTCGTAGATATGCCGGGATGGGCGGGCGTCGATGTCCTCGATGGCGCACAACGCCCGGAGGCGGGCGAAGTCGGTGGCGGACGGAGCGGGCATGGCAAACTCTCCCTACTGGTGAGTAACTTGCTGGTGGCGCCCAACATACCTGGTACCGGCGGTTCCAGCCAAGGCCGATGCGGTTGAATCTGGGGCATGACGGGACGGCCACGGGACGCCTCCATCGATGAGCGCGTGCTGGCCGTGACGCGGGAACTGCTGGTCGAGGTCGGTTGGGACGATCTGAGCGTGCGATTGGTGGCCACCCGCGCCGGGGTCGGGCGGGCCAGCCTGAATCGGCGCTGGTCCTCCAAGGCCGAACTGGTGTTGCACGCGATTCTCGGCGAGACCCCCGATATGTCGCCGTTCTCGGGTACCGACCTGGCGGGGTGGATCGAATGGGTGGTGCGCGGCAGCCACCTGTTGTTCGGTCGCCCCGATGTCAGGGCGGCCGTGCCCGGTCTGTTGCTGGCGCTGCGCGAGGACGATGAGATGCGCAGCGCGCTCTGGGACGGGTTCAGCGGGCCGGCGATCGAACTCTTCGCCGCGCAGGGCTACGGCGCCGAGGTGGATGCGCGCGCGGCGCTGGCGATGGCCGCGGGGGCGGCGTTGTTCGTCACCACCGTCGCCGTCGACGATGACGCGCCGGTGCTACAGGACCGGCTGGTGCAGATGCTGTGCACCGCCCTGGGCGCCCTACCGCCGGAATGAGTCGATGATCGCGCGCTGTGGTGAACGCCAGCCCGCCAGGCCGAGATCGGTGAGCGTGCGCTCATCGTCGGTCGGGGTCGCCGCGGTCAGCAGCGTCGCCGCCTCGTGGCTGAGGCCGTCACCGAGCGGCACGACCCGGCTGCATTGATCGGCGATCCAGCCGATGCCTCGAAAAAGTCTGGGGGAAAGCGGTATTCGCCGAATACGGTGGCCCGACCCTTGCTCGAGCGCGTCGACCATCGTGTCGAACGTCAGCATGACCCCACCGCACACATAGCGCCGGGGTCCGCGCCCGGGGAGCATCAGCGCGGCGTGCACGTCGGCGACATCGTGCACGTCGATCATCTGCATCCCCCCGGGCATGCGTGGTGCGGCGCCGGCGCGCACCATCGGGCCCCAGCCACGTTCGGTCACCCCGGCGGCGGTCCAGAAGGCGGGGCCGACGACACTGGACGGGTAGGTGACGACCACCGGTGCGCCGCGCTCCTGCAGGCGTCGCGCGATCCGGTCGGCATACGCCTTGGTCTGTGCGTACGGGCTGCGCCCCGGTGCGGTGGGCGTGTCGGCGGTGATTACGCCATCCGGTGGTGGGAAGAGTGCGCTGTAGCTGCTCACCGAGACAACCGGATCCAGCCCGGCCTCCACGGCACGGGTCAGCAGCGCCTCGGTGGCGTGGGCGTTGATGTCCCACATCAGGGCTTCGCGCCGGCGGTCGGTGCCGACCACCCCGGCGGCGTGGATGACGGCGTCGCACCCCTCCAACAGGGCTGCGACGGTGCCGGCTGCCCGGATGTCGCCGTCCAGGACGTGCACGTCGCCGAGCGCGGCGAGGCGTGGGATCACCGGGTCTCCGCCGCAACCCGGGGCGACGAGCAGCCGGATCTGATGCCCGGCCTCCAGCAGGCGGCGGACGGTGTGGGCGCCCAGATAGCCGGTGCCCCCGGTGATCGCGATGCGCAATGTGATCCTCCTGCTATATTTCGATGCCAATGGTATCGAAAGCATTCGCGCCGGGGGCCCTGGGTCCGCTGTCGCTGAAGAACAGGTTCATCAAAGCTGCGACCTTCGAGGGTGTGATGGCCCGTGGCCAGGTCAGCGACGCGCTGATCGAGTTCCACGCCGATGTGGCGCGCGGAGGTGCGGCGATGACCACCGTTGCCTATCTGGCGATCTCACCGGGCGGCCGGGTGCACCGCGACACCATCGTGCTGGATGCCGCCCAGGTGCCGGCGCTGCGTCGACTGACCGACGTGGTGCACGCCGAAGGTGCTTTGGCATGTGCTCAGATCGGGCACGCCGGGCTGGTCGCCAATACGCTGTCCAACCGCACCCCGTCGCTGGCGCCGAGCGCCCGCTTCAGCGCTCCCGCGATGGGCCGGGTCAAGGCCGCCACCGCCGCCCAGCTCGACGCCGTGGTCGAGGAGTTCGGTGCCGCCGCCCGCCACGCGGTCGAGGCCGGGTTCGATGCCATCGAGATCCACATGGGTCACGGCTATCTCCTCAGTTCGTTCTTGAGCCCGAACCTCAATCGCCGCACCGACGAATTCGGCGGGGACACTTCCCGGCGCGCCGAACTGGCCCGTCGGGTGGCCGAGCGGGTCCGCGCCTGTGCGGGCGAATCCGTGGCCGTGACAGCCAAATTCAACATGGACGACGGTGTGCGCGGGGGCCTCTGGCTCGGCGACAGCGTGCCGACCGCCCGGCTTCTGCAGTCCGACGGACACCTCGACGCGCTGCAACTCACCGGGGGCAGTTCGCTGCTCAACCCGATGTACTACTTCCGTGGACCGGTGCCCATGGCCGAGTTCATCGCCTCCCAACCGGCGCCGGTCGGGCTCGGGCTACGGGTCATCGGCAGGCGACTGTTCCGCGAGTACCCGTTCGAGGAGGCCTTCTTCCTGCCGCTGGCCCGCCAGTTCCGCGAGGCACTCGACATGCCGCTGATCCTGTTGGGCGGTATCAACGAGCTGGACACCGTGCACGGTGCCCTGGCGGAGGGCTTCGGCTTCGTGGCGATGGCCCGTGCGCTGCTGCGGGATCCCGGACTGGTCAACCGGTTCCGGGACGAGACCGCGACCGCCGGACTGTGCGTGCACTGCATGAAATGCATGCCGACGGTCTATAGCGGAACCCGCTGCGTCATCCGATAATCACCGGATGGCCGAACGGATCGTTGTGGTGCGGTGGGCCCCCGCGCTGGCCGCGGGCATCCTGGCGGTGACCGCCACGTTGTGGATGGTCCCGCTGGCCTATCTGCTCGTCGGGTCCTATCGGGGGACGGACCTCGCGCTGCGCTGGGCAGGGGTGGCGGTACTGGCCGTGCCGTTCCTCTGGGTGGCCTGGCGGGTCCCGAAGACGGTGCGCGGCATGGGCCTGACGGTGGATGCCGCCGGTATCCACCCCTTCGACGGCGGCACGACGGACACCATCGGATGGCATGAGATCGCCGCTGTCGGCTTCGGTTCGTACGCGGGAACCTACCGTGGTCTGCAGACCGCAACGATTGCGGGACTGGAGATCTACCTGACCGATGCGACCGACGCCGCACGGCATCCGCGGCTACGCGGTGACTGGCAGGAGATCCCCGCCCCCGCACCCGGTCTGTCGGCGGGCTGCTTCCGCTACACGGTGTCCCCGTACAGCGATGCCGGCGCCCGCGTGGAAGCTGCGGTGCGCCGGCATCGTCCACAGTTGTGGCTCGGGCCGTTCCTGCATCGGCAGGACTAGGGCGTGATGACGGTCTCGGAGTCGATGATATCGGTTGCCGCGCCCACGATATCGGCCTGATCCTCGGTGCCGTCCGCGTTGAGTTGCAGGACGTAGAGCCCGTCGGCGCCCGGGATCACGACCGTCTTCTGCGCCACGATCTTGGTCAGACCATCCTGGATCCAGGTGCCACCGAGCTGGTAGGCCGGATACTCACCGAGGGTGCTGACCGCACCCTCGTTCCAGCCCTCGTAGTCCGGCAGGTTCTGCAACTCGCCACCGGCAAGATCGATGATCCGCTGCGGATCGACATTTCCGGTCAGTTTGGAGACGATCGCGACGATGCTCGGCGTGTACTCGGCGGCCTCGGGGCCGGTGTAGACGATTGCGCCATAGGCCCATTCGGGCGTATCGGAACCGGCATCCTCCCACCCGTCGGGGAAGGGCAGGTCGATGGTCGGCGACCCCGGATCGCCACGCTGGACCGGGGTCTCCTGGATGCCGTTCTCCTGGATGTAGCTGGCGATCGTTTCGTTCGGCCCGGACCCCTCGGTGACCTCTTCGCGCGGTGCGACCTTGGGGGTGGTTGTCTCCGAATCGGATTCGCGTTCCGAAGTCTCCGAGGCCGAGCTGCTCGCCTTGGCAGACCCCTCGGTGGTCTTGGTGTCCGATCCGCAACCGGACAGGATCAATCCGAGCGCGGCGGCCAACGCCGCGACACCGGTAACCGCAGATGTCCTCATCAAGTTCTCCTCGAGGTGAAAGTCTTATTCATGGCAAACACTTGCCGTGCACATCTCTGTCCGGAAGCGTAGTCCACTCGGCGCTGCCACATGGTAGGTAGAAGTACTCAAAAATGACGCCCAGGAATCTCTCGATCGTGACAGCAAATCCCGTCAGGATGTTCTCACCCGGGCCCGAGCACGTACTGACCGGACTCCGGGTGCCGGTACCAGCCACCGGCGGCGTGCGTCCCGCCGTCGACATGAAGCGTCTGGCCGGTCACGTAACCGGACAGATCCGAGGCCAGCAACACCGCGGCACCGGCCATTTCGTCGACGTGACCGCCACGCCCCATCGGGACCATCCGCTCCGCATCCCGCAGACGTTGCGGCCCGGTCATCGCGGCGAGCCCCTCGGTCACGGTGAAATCCGGGGCCAGACGTTGACCCGGATGCCGTGTTCGGCCAGTTCGAGCGCGGCGGTCCTGGTGTAGTTGATGACACCGGCCTTCGCCGCGGCATACGCCGCGTAACCGGGTGCGGCGCGGACCCCTTCGATCGAGGTGATGTTGATGATGCTGCCGCCGTGGGCCGCCTCGACCATGACCCGGGCGACCCGCTGGGTGCACAGGAGAACACTCCCGAGATTGGCCCGGTACAACGCATCCCAACCGTTCTCGGACGTCTCCAGCAGCGGTGAGCTGAAGGTGCCGCCCGCGTTGTTGACCAGGATCTGCGGCGGCCCGAGTTGCTCGACGGTGCGAGCCAGCGCCGCATCCACCTGTGCGGAATCCCGGACGTCGGTCACCAGGGCCAGCCCGCCGGTCTCGGTCGCCACCGCGGCGGCGCTGGTCGCGTCGCGTTCCCAGATCGCCACCGTGGCGCCGAAGGCGGCCAAGCCGGCGGCGATACCCCGGCCGATGCCGGCGCCACCACCGGTGACGATCGCGACCCGTCCTTGGAGTGATACTGCGGAGGGCGTGATCGGCATGCCCGGACCATATCCCGCTCAACGTGAAGACGATGGTGGGTGAACGCCAAATTGTCGCGATCTAGTTCACGTTCGCTCCGATCGGATACACCGGATCGGCGCAGTCGGTTGCCTGCGCGGACAGTTCGCGTTTGAGCACCTTGAAGGTCTCGGTGCGGGGCAGTTCGGTGGCCACCCGGACGAACGACGGCCACTGCTTCGGACCGAGATCGGGCTGCTCGTCCAGGAAGCCGCGGAACGCCTCGGCGTCGAAGGTCGCTCCGCGCGCGAGCACCACCGCGGCCATCACCCGGTCACCGACCGCCGGGTCCGGGATCGGGTACACGGCGACCTCGACGATGTCGATATGGCGCAACAGGATCCGCTCGATGGGGGCGGTGCCCAGGTTCTCGCCGTCCACCCGCATCCAATCGCCGAGCCGTCCGGCGAAGTAGATGTAGCCGGCTTCGTCGCGATAGGCCAGGTCCCCGGTGTGATAGATACCGTCGGCCATCCGGTCGGCCTCGGCGTCGGGGGAGTTGTAGTAGCCACGAAACCAGCCGGCACCGGTCGGGTTCACCAACTCGCCGACCACGCCGGGAGCGCACGGCTGCCCGGTCTCGACGTCGAGGATCGCCACCTCGTCGGTCAGCGGTCCCAGCGAACCGTCCGGGGTGTCGGGGGTGCGCGCGATCGCCACCCCGCCCTCGGTGGAACCGAATCCGTCGATCACCCGGACGCCGAAACGGGCGGCGAAACGGGGCAGATCGCGGGGTGCCCCCTCGTTGCCGTACAGGAACTTCAGCGGATTGTCGGCATCGTCGGGATGTTCGGGGGTGGCCAGGATGTAGGACAGCGGCTTGCCGACATAGTTGGCGTAGGTGGCGCCGTAGCGGCGTACGTCCGGAATGAACTGTGATGCGGAGAATTTGCGGCGCAGCGCAATCGAGGCGCCGGCGGCCACCGCCACCGACCAGCCGGCCATGATCGCGTTGGAGTGGAACAACGGCATGGACAGATAGCAGGTGTCCTCGGGCCCCAGCCCGAACCGTTCGGCCAGCATCCGTCCGGGGAAGGCGACCTTGTCATGGGTCACCCGCACCGCCTTGGGCTCACCGCTGGTCCCGGAGGTGAAGATCAGCATGAACAGGTCATCACCGGCAAGGTCGGCGAAAGCCACCGGTTCGTCGGCGTACCCGGCGAGCTCTGCTGCCCACGAGGGAGATTCGACGTCGATGAAGTCGACCCCGGCCGGCACCACGCTCGGATCGTCGGTGAGGACCAGCTGGCAGTCGGCCCGGGCGATATCGGAGGCCAGCGCCGCGCCGCGACGGGTCGGATTCAGCCCCACCGGGACCAGGCCCCGCAGGCCGGCCGCCACCAACAGCGTCGAGAAGAACGAGGTGTTGCCGAGCAGTGCGCCGATATGCGGGGGCCGGGAAGGGTCAAGCCGGGCGCCCAGCGCCGCTGCCAGCTGGGCGCCGGAGGCGATGTGATCTCGCCAGCTGCTGAACGAATCACCTTCGTAGACACCACGATCAGTGACGTCGATCAGTGGCGCCAGCAGTTCGGTGACGGTGGGACCGAGGGTTCCGGTCACCGGCTAGACGGGGGTGTCGGCCAGCTCACGGCCGATCCGCAGCAGCTGGCCGGTCGCCCCGCCGACCGCGAACTCGGTCTGCTTGGCGGCCAGGAAGTACCGGTGAATGGGGTGATCCATGTCGATCCCGACCCCACCGTGCACGTGCACGGCGGTGTGGGCGACGCGGTGGCCGGCATCGGCCGCCCAGAACGCGGCGCCGGCCACGTCGATATCGGCGGGCAGGTCCTCGGACAGCCGCCAGGCCGCCTGGGTGAGCGTCGAGCGCAATGCCTTGACGTCGATATAGCCGTCGGCCAGCCGTGCCGACACCGCCTGGAAGCTGCCGATCGGACGATCGAACTGCTCACGTTCGCGGGCGTACACCGCGGTGAGTTCCAGGGCGCGTTCCAGCACACCCAGCTGGAACGCGCTGCGGCCCAGCGCTGCCCGGACCGTCAGCCAGGCGAGCACCTCGCCGTCTCCGATGACGCGATCGGCGTCGACGCTCGTGCCGCCGAGCTCAAGGTGGCCGACCGCGCCGTGGCCGGTGGTGTCCAGCGTGCTCAGCGTGACGGCGGGATCATCGGCGGTCACCAGGAAGACCTTGGTACCCGCCTCGGTCTCGGCGGGAACCAGGTAGGCATCGGCCACCGGGCCGTAGGCCACCTGGGTCCGTGACCCGGTCAGCCGGAACCCGGCACCCTCAGGGCCTTCCACGGATGCAGCCTGGACCGGGCCCTGGCCCATCTCGCCGTCCAGCGCCACCGTGACGATCTTGCTGCCGTTGACGGCGGGCACCGCCCACTCCTGCTGTAGCGCTTCGGACGCGAACCGCTCCAGCGCGCCGGCGGCGAGCACCGCCGATTCCAGGTAGGGGACCGCGGACAGTTGCCGCCCCAGTGCGGTCAGCACGGCCGCCTGCTCGAGGACGCCGAATCCGCCGCCGCCCAAGGACTCCGGGGCGGCGGTGGACAGGATGTCGGCCTCGATCAGCTTGGCCCACAGGTCGCGGTCGAAGCGATCGTCGAGCCCGTCGAGCACGCGCTGGTGCTCGGGGGTGACCACCGATTCGGTGATGGTGCGCACCAGGCCGCCGAGATCGACGGAGGCTTCGGTAGGGGTGAAGTCCATGTCTGTTCCTTAACGGTTCACTCGGGGCAGGCCGAGTGCGACCATGCCGATGATGTCGCGCTGG
>SXGT01282680.1_pt1 | contig 10094 bp, 8 predicted proteins | sample 3176221 | NCBI WGS metagenome assembly SXGT01 (sample SAMN11356862, study PRJNA531348) | freshwater metagenome | isolation source: freshwater sample F1-120 | place: China: Fuxian Lake, Yuxi | collected 2017-12-25
CCGCGGCGCCAGTACTGCAGCCCCACGTGCGCCATGCGCAGGTAGTTGGCCCCCCAGGCGAGGTAGTACACCTTGTCGATGTTCTCCGGCTTCTTCCAGTGTTCGCGCTCGTCGATGAGCTTGCGGATGAAGCTCTTGGGCACGAAGTTCTTCGACGCCAGCGAGTAGATCGCGAGGTAGAACCGATCCTCGTCGCTGCGCGGCCAGTCCATCGACACGCGGAACTGCTTCCACGACTTGGTGGCCCGGCCCTCGACCTCGTTGGGATCCAGGAGCCCATCCGCCAACATCTTGCGGGTGAGCGTCGTGTGCGGGAAGTAGTTGAGGCTGTAGAAGTAGATCGAGTACGGCCGCGGGAGCTCGAGCAAGAACTCGGCCGTTTCGAGCTTCATCTCCTCGGTGGCGTACGGGTTGTCGACGATGATGTCGTAGACGATGTCCATCTGCAGCGTCTTGTTGAACTCCCCGAACTTCAGGATCGCGGCGTTGCCGGGCGACCGGTTGTGGATCTCCTTGGACTCCTTCGAAGAGCCCGATTCGATGCCGGTCTGAACGCGGATCAGGCCCGCGGCCTTGAGCTTCACCAGCATGTCCTCCCGCAACATCGGCGGGATGAGCAGGCACTCGAACGGGATGCCGACGCGGGACGGGTACTTCTCCAGGAACTCGTCCATCCACTGTTGGCCGAACGCGAAGCTGGTGTCGTCGTCGACCTTGATGCGGGCGACCTTCGGGAAGGTCTTCTTCATCAGCTCGAGCTCGCCGAGGATGTGTTCGACGGAGCGGGCACGGTAGAAGTCCTTCCCCTTCTCGTCGTACACGTCGCGCAGGATCGAGACGTAGCAATAGCTGCAGTTGTACGGGCACCCGCGGCTGAAGTAGATGCGGTACTCCGCACCCCGCTTCCACGGCTCCTCGATCGTCATCTTCTCGGCTTCGATGTAGTACTTGTTCTCGTCGCGCACGTCGGGGTACGGCAGCCAGTCCATGTCCTTGATGAGCGGCCGCGGCTTGTTGACGTGGATCTTGCCGGCCTTGTTGGCGTACACGTTCGGGATGTTGGTGGTGTCCTTCCCGTCGCGGAGCGCCGCGCACAGGTCGATCGCCGCGAGCTCGCCCTCGCCGACGCAAACGTAATCGACGTGGGGGATGCACTCCTCGGGACACGAGGTCGGGTGGATGCCGCCCCACACCACCGGCGTGGTCGGGAAGGCCTCCTGGATGCGCCGGGTGACCTCCTTCGCCATCGGAAACAGCGACGACATGAAGCCGAGGCCGATCAGATCGGCCTTCTTTTCCCGGATGACGCCCAGCGCGAGCTGGATCTCCTTCTCCGTCGGCATCTCCAGCGCGTTGTGGCGCCAGTCGCGGAGGAAGATCACGGTGGTGTCGAACCCTTCGCGATCCAACGCCGCCGAGACGTAGCGGATCCCGGCGTTCTCGACCGAGTAGATGGTCAAGAGCACCACCGAGAAGCGCTTGGCGCCGGCGTTCTTGGAGCTCACGGAGTCAGGGGAAGCGACCATGTCGGTACCTCGTACGCCCTAGGCGACCAACATGCGGAGGCCGGCGGTGGCCTTGCGCATGAAGTCCTTCGGGCTCTGGATCTGGGTGATGTTGCGCACCACGAACTTGGGACGCCAGTAGAAGCGCCGGTAAGCGAGATCGAGCATCTCGCGCAACTCGGCCCGGCTGAAGTGTTCGTCCCACACCTGCGCCTTGAAGTCCTCGCGGGGGCTCTTCATGAAGTCCATCCACGGGGTCACGTCGAGCACCCCGTCGCGCATGCCCTCGTCGTACAACGTGGTTCCCGGGAACGGGGTGAGCACGTTGAACATGACGAAGTCGGGATCGAGCTTGATGCTGTAGGCGATGGTGTCGAGCACGTCCTCGCGCGAGCGCTCCACCGGGGTGCCGATCATGAAGTAGGCGACGGTGTGGATGCCCACCTCGCGGCACAAGCGGAACGCGCTCTCGATCTCGCGCACCGACACGTCCTTCTTCAGGCGCAAAAGGCCCTCTTCGGTGCCCTGCTCCACGCCGAACTGGATGCGGTGGCAGCCCGCGGCCTTCATCTTGTCGAGCAGCTCGCGGTTGACGCCCTTCACCCGGAAACGCACGGTCCACCGCAGCTTCAGCCCGCGCTCGATGATCGCGTCGCAGAGGTCGATCACGCGCTGGTTGGTGATGTTGAAGGTGTCGTCGACGAAGTAGAACTCCTCGATCCCGAGGTCCAGGCAGGCCTTGATCTCCTCGCACACGCGCGCCGGGCTCATCACGCGGTAGCGGTGGCGCGGGGTGTTGCAGAACGTGCAGCGATACGGGCAGCCGCGGCTCGAGATGAGCGTGGTGAAGATGCCGCCCTTCCCCATCACGTCGTAGTACCGCTTGTAGTCGACCATCGTGCGATCGACGATCGGGTAATCATCCAGGTTGTTGCTGAAGTAGACGTCCTGCTCGGGCACCGGATCGTCGGGGTGGCACATCGTCCCCGCGATGCCCTTGGGCGTTTCGCCGCGCGCCCACGCGTCGCACAGGTCGAGCATCGGCTTCTGGCCTTCGCCCTTGACCACCGCGTCGACCCCGGGGAGGCCCACGCACTCCTTGGGGAAGTCGCTCACGTGCGGCCCGCCGACCACCGCGTACCGAGCGCCCGCCGCCTTGGCGGTCTTGACGGTCTTGAGCACGTCGACGAGCTGCACCGTGAAGGCGGTGATCCCCACGACGTCCGGCTTCCACTCGCGGATCTTGGCCGCGATGACCTCATAGTCGAGGTCGTCGAGTTGGGCGTCGAGGATGGTGACCTCGTGCGCGGAGTGGTCGCGCAGGAACTGCGCGATGCACATGAGCGCCAGCGGCGGATAGCTCAGGTTCTCCGCAGACACCGCCTCGGGCACCTCGCTCTCGACGGTGTGCTTGGCGGGCGGACGGATGAGCATGACGCGCATGGGAGACGCACCTCGACGGGTGAGTGTCGCGCGTCGGGGGGGAGGATCGCAAGCCGCGGCCTACGCGGAGTCGCCGGATGGTGGGGGCGCCTACGGGCGATGCGCCGCGACCGTCCCGAAGCGGGCGGAGCCCGGCGCGCATCGCAGCGCGGCGCGCGGCGGCCCCGGAGTCGTTCGGGACGGTCGCGGCGCGCCGCCCTCACGACCTCCCGGCGCGCTTCCGGTAGTGCGCCCGGAGGCGCTCGGCGGTGGCCTCGGTGAGCTTGACGGGCGCACGCTCGACCGCGATCGCGTCGGCCGGGACGTCCTGGGTGAGCGTGCTGCCCGCGCCCACGATCGCGCCGTCGCCGATGCGGATGGGGGCGACGAGCGCGCTGTTGCTGCCGATGAACGCCCCGGCGCCGATCGTCGTCTTGTGCTTGGAGACCCCGTCGTAGTTGCACGTGATGGTCCCGGCGCCCACGTTGGCCCCGGCGCCGACCTCGGCGTCGCCGATGTAGGCGAGGTGGTTGGCCTTGGCACCCTCGTGCAGGACCGCCTTCTTCACCTCGACGAAGTTGCCCACGTGGGCACCCGCGCGAATGTCCGCGCCCGGGCGGAGCCGTGCGAGCGGCCCGACCACGGCCCCGGCGCCGACCGAAGCGCCGTCGCACACGCTCCCGGCGAGTACGCGTGCGCCGGGCTCGATGACGGTGTCGTGCACCACGCAGTGCGGGCCGACCTCGCCCGCGACCCGGCACGCGCCGGTGAGCACGGCGCCGAGGCCAAGAACGGCGCCGGGCTCGAGCTGCACCCCCACGTCGACGCTGATGGTGTCGAGGTCCGCGAAGTCGACCCCCGACGACGCCCAGGCGCGGTTGACCCGGCGGCGGAGGATGCCGCGGGCCTGCGCGAGCTGCGCACGGTCGTTGACGCCGAGGAACTCTTCCTCCGCGAAGTCGGCCACCACGGCCGCGTCGGGGCCCACGAGGTCGGTGAGCCAGAGCTCACCCTTGGGCGCGTGCGGCTGCAGGTGGGGCAGGCGTTGGCGCAGGTACGCGGCGTCGAAGACGTAGAGACCGCTGTTGACCACGCGGATCGTGCGCTGCTCGACGGTGCAGGCGGCCTCTTCCACCACGCCGACGCCGGGGACCATGCGCCCGTACCCGGTGGGGTCGGCCGCACAGAACGCCGCGACCGTGCACGAGCCGACGTGCGTGGCGAGCAGGCGCTGGATGCTCCGGGCGCACAGGAGCGGCGTGTCGCCTGCGGTGACGACGACCGGCCCGGCGTTCGGGAGCAGCGACAACGCCGACGCCACCGCGTCGCCGGTGCCACGCGGGGCCTCCTGGTGGGCGAAGCGGACGCCGAGCGGAGCCAGCGCCGCCCGCACCTGGTCCTCCTGGTGGTGCACGACCACGACGACGTCGGCACCGACGGCCTGGAGCGCCTCGACGATCCACCCGACCATCGGCCGACCGAGCACCGGGTGGAGGACCTTGGCCAGCGGCGACCGCATGCGCGTACCGAGGCCGGCGGCGAGGACAACGGCGGAGAGGGACATCGCCGCGAGGTATCCCGCGCCAGTGCGGCTACAGCGCGCCGGTGCGCGGGATGGCGTAGATCGTGGAGCCGGCGACCTCGGCGACCGGCTCCAGGCGGGTGCCCACCCAGTCTTCGAACTTGACGCGGAGCGCCGGGCGTTGCTCGACGGTCAACGACCCGGTCACCACCAACGGGATCGGACCTTCGCCTGGACACTCCTTGCGCAGGACCTCGACGCACGACCGGTAGGCCTGCTCGCCCTCCGAGAACGGGCACACGGTGTTGGGGCAGTAGCGCAGGCCCGCGTAGGGCAACACCTCGCGGAGGGCGCTCGCGGCGCCCCCGCCGGGCTCGAAGTGCTCGGCGAGCACCCGGCCCACCAGGAGGGCGTTGCGGTCGGTCATCGAGGGCATCATCGGCGCCCGTTGGTGAGGCTCGCGCCACTCGCCGGCGACCCACGACGCCGTGAGGACGGCGCCGACCGCGAGCTCCCCCCACCCGCGGCGCGCTGCGACGGCGGGCCACCACGACGCCAGGGCCGCCCCCGCCGCCACGACCGCAGCGGCGCCGCGCATCACCACGAGCGCCGCGACCGGGAGGAGGTTCTCGCTGTAGCGGGTCGGAGACTTCGCCGCGGCAAACGCAAGGAGTGGCGCCAATGCCGAGGCGACGGCGACGCCCTCGACGAGCGCGACGAGCCCGCGACCGACCCACCGCCACCGGGTGTCGTCGTCCGGGCGCGGCGAGACGGGCCGCGGGCCGACCAGGCCCGCCCACACCAGGCCGACCGTGGCCGCCCACGGGAGGAAGATCGGTTGGAACGGGCGGACCACGAACCGAATCGCCTCGTCGAGCGCATGTCCGGCGTTGGCGCGCACCAGCTCCACCGCGGCGTCGCGCGAGGCCGCCTGGGTGCCGATGGACGGGTCGGAGGTCGGCGCCACGCCCTCCGCGAGCGCGTTGGTGAAGAAGTCCCGTGGCAACATCGGGAAGACGTCGAAGGTCAGGTGGACCACGCCCCACGCGGCGCCGGCGTAGAGCAGCACCGCGGCGAGGCCGCGCCACGCCCCCCGGGCGCTCGCCGCACACAACAAGAGCCCACACAGCGGGAACGCCAGCGCGGTGAGGTGGGAGATCATGGTGAGCGCCGCGAGCGCCCCGCCGAGCGGCGCGGACCACCACCAGCGCCCAGCCCACGCCGCGGTGAGCAACATGAGCGGCACCATCAACGTCACGGTGGGATCGACGCCGAAGCGCGACGACGACGCCAGGAGCGTGGGCTGCAGAACCACGAGCGCGGCCGCGGCGAACGCGAGCACGTTGAGTCCGAGCGCCCGGCCGAGCGCGTAGAGCACCGGCCCGAGGAGCAGGTGCTCCACGCGGTTCACGAGGTGCCCACTCCGTGCGACGTCCCACCCCGTCAGCTCCATCGCCGCAGCGGTGAACATGGTCCACGTCGGGAGGCGGTGGGGGTCGAGGTCGGCGAGGCGACCCTGGTGGAGCGCCAGCGCGTTCTGTGCCCACGCGCCGGCGTCGGGCCCGAAGATGTAGACGTCGGTGTCGGCCATGAAGGCCGGCAGCTCGGGGGTCGCCACCGCACCCTCCCGCCGCCACGCCCACACCGGCAGGAGGGAGAGGAGCACCACCGCGACCCCGTCGGCAGCCAGCACCCACCGGCCCGCCGCGGGGCGGCTCACTCCGTGCCGACCCTCGCCCAGATGGCCCGGAGCCGGCTGGCCAGGGACACCGGGTCGAACGGCTTGGCGATGACCGCGTGCACGCCCTCCGGCGGCTGCGTTTGCTCGTAGAGCTGCACGCGTGCGGTCATCAAGACGACGGCCACCGCGGCCGTGCGGGCGTCACGACGCATGGCGGCGAGCGTCTCCAGCCCGTCCATCCCCGGCATCATCACGTCGAGCAGCACGAGGTCGACCTGCTCGCGCGCGAGCACGTCGAGCGCGTCGCGCCCGGAGCCCGCCGCGTGGACGGTGAGCCCGCCCAGCGTGCGCAAGGCCAACGAGACGACCGCCAGAATGTCCGGGTCGTCGTCCACACACAGCACGGTAGTCAGCGGGCGGCCCATCACGGCGAACCTAGCGTGAGCGGCCGGGATTGGCGTGCCCCAGAAAGCAAAAAATCAAACACAGGCTGCGTCGTCGTGAATCATTCCGAAAGCGGCGTCCAGAGAATGCCCGATGCCGTCGGGCAGAATCAGCTCCAGCGCCGCGAGGTTCGCGCGGAGATTCTCCGGGCGGCTCGCGCCGGGGATCACCACGATGGCCGGCGAGAGTCGCAACAGCCACGCCAGCGCCACGGTGCCCGCGGTCACGTCGAGCTCACGCGCCGCGCGCAGGAGCGCCGGGTGGCCGAGCAGCTCCGCCCGCTCCTCTCGCCCACCGACCGGAGAGTAGGCGATGAACGCCACCCCGGCGGCTTCACACGCGGCGAGCACCCCGTCGTGCACCGCGCCGAGGTCCAGCGGGTTCATCCGGTTCTGGACCGATGCGATCGGGCCGAGCGCCACCGCCTCGCGCAGTTGGTCGGCCGAGACGTTGGACAACCCCACCTGCGCGATCTTGCCGGCCGACTGCAGGTCGAACAGGGTGCCCACCTGGTCCGCGAAGGGGACGTCGGGGTCGGGCGCGTGGAGCTGGTACAGCCCGATCTGCTCGACGCCGAGTGCGCGGAGGCTCGCTTCGCACGCGGCCCGCAAGGCCTCGGGGCGCCCGTCTTCGACCCAGGCGCCGCCCGGCCGCCTGAGCCCGCCCTTGGTGGCGACGAGCACCGAGCGACCGCGGCCCCACGCCGCGAGCCCCCGAGCGATCAGCCGCTCGTTGTGCCCGAGGTCGTCGTCGTCGCGACAGTACACGTCCGCGGTGTCGATCAGCTCGACGCCCAGGTCCAAGGCCAGCTTCACCATGGCGAGTGCATCGGCTTCCGAGGGACGCGGGGGCACCGAGATGGGCATGGCGCCCCACCCGACGGCGGGGACGGAGACGGTTCCGAGGCGGCGAGACATTCGGCAGCTTATCGCCCTTGCCGACCCCGCAACCTGACCATATGTTCAGCGCGTGCGCCGACCCGTCGCGAACCCCCCATCGCCGTGGCGCGGCTCGACCGAGTGGGATTGTGCGCCACCACCCGCCGACTTGCAGGTGCTGGTCGACGCGTCGCGGTCCATCCTCTCCCGCAACGACAGCCCCGATCTCCCCTTCCGCTACAGCGTCAACCCGTACCGGGGGTGCTTCCACGCCTGCGCGTACTGCTACGCACGGCCTTCGCACGAACACCTGGGCCTCGGCGCCGGCAGCGACTTCGACTGGAAGTTGCTGGTCAAGCCCGATGCACCGCGCCTGCTCGACGCGGCACTTTCGGCCCCCACGTGGGAGCCCCAGGTGCTCATGTTCTCGGGCAACACCGACTGCTACCAGCCGCTCGAGCTCCAGTACCGGCTCACGCGGGCGTGCCTCGAGGTGTGCCTCGCCCACGAAAATCCAGTGTCCATCGTCACCAAGTCGGCGCTTCCTCCGCGCGACCTCGACGTGCTCGCCGCGCTGGCCCGGGGCCCGGGCGTCGAGGTCACCTTCTCCATCCCGTTCTTCGACGCCGAGGTGTGCCGGGCGATCGAGCCCGGGGCGCCGCCTCCGGCGGCCCGCTTCGCCGCGATGCGGGCGTTGGCCGCGGCCGGTGTGCCCGTCGGGCTGAACATCGCCCCCGCCATCCCCGGCCTGAACGACCGGGACGTACCGCGGTTGTTGCAGGCCGCGCACGAGGCGGGCGCGTCGTGGGCGATGCTCATGCCCGTGCGGTTGCCCGGGGTGGTCGAGCAGGTCTTCCGCGAGCGCCTCACCGCCGCGTTCCCCGAGCGGGCGGGCGGCGTGATGGAGCGCATTCGCCGGATGCGCCCCGGCGGCGTGGGCGAGGCCCGGTTCGGCCGCCGTTTCGCGGGCGAGGGCAAGGAGTGGGAGGCCACGCTCGCCCTCTTCCGCCTCTGGCGAGCCCGGCTCGGCTTTCCGGAGCGGGCACCGGCCCGCGCCCCGCCCCCGCGCACCCGCCCCCGCGCGCCCGAGTCGCCTCGCCAGGTGCCGCTCTTCGGCGCCCCTACCGGCCAAGGAGCCGGGTGAGCGCGCGTCGCACCGGGCCCGCCGCGGGCGTCGGCCAGGTCACGGGGACGGGGTGCTCGCCGCGGGCCAACGCGGCCGCGAACGCGGCGAGCGTTTCGGCTTCGGCGTCGGGCAGGTACCCGTCCACCAGCACCGCCTCGACCGCCGGGCGCGGCGGGGGCGCTTCGCCCGGACGGGAGTAGAACGCCAGGGCGGGAACGATGCGGACGTCGGTCTTGAGCACGCGCGCCACCCGGAGCGCTTCGACCCGGTGGCGTCCGCCCGCCGCCATCAGCGCCACCTCGGGCCGCGCCGAGCGGGCGAGCTTCACGACGTCGTCGCCGGGGCCGGGCACCAAGGTCTCGAACACCGGCTGCAAGACCGTGATCAGCCGCAGCCGGAAGGCGGGATCGGCGTCCACGATGAGCAGGCGCGGCTTCATCCGCCTCCGTTCGCCGGGCCGCCTGGATTGACGGGGCCTCCGGCGCGGCGTTACGGACGATCGCTACCCCGGATTCCCCCGACATGTCCACCGACGCCGCCCGCATCGCCGCCATCACGCAAGAGCTCCAGGCCATCCTCGAGGCCCGCCTGGCCGAGCTGGGGACCGCCATGCGCAGCGCCGAGAGCGTCACCCGGCAGATCGTGAGCGCCGAGCTCGAGATCACCCGGTACAAGCAGTTGCAGGAGACGCTCGGCGCCGAGGCCACCGAGCTCAAGCGCGAGATGACCGCGCTCCGTGCCCGGGCCGACGAGGTGCGCAGCGCCCACGGCGGCCTCATCGGCGAACGCGACAAGCTGCGCACCGAGGTCACCCGCCTCGAAGGCGAAGCGCGCGACGGCACCACCGAGACCGAGCGCCTCCGCGCCCGCGCCCGCGCCCTCGAAGCCGAAGCCGACGCCGCCCGCAAGGAGAACGACACCCTCCGCACCAAGATCAAGTCCCACGAGGACGAGGTGGAGAAGGTGCAGAAGATGAAGGCGGAGCTCAAGGCCAAGATGGCCGCCCTCGGCCTCAAGGACTGACGCCGGATGGCCGACCCCACCACCATCCAGGCCGCGGAGACGCTGCTGGCCACCCTCGGTGCCGGGCGCGCGGCCAGCCTGCGCCTCGCCACCGGGCACCTGCCGTTCGCGGGCCTCGTGCGCGTGTCCGCCGCCTTCGGCGACGACCTCGCCCGCCTCGGCGAGCTCCAGGGCAGCCTCGACCGCCGGTTGGACGTGCTGCGGGCGCGCATCGCGCGGCCCCCGATCGAGCCCACCCACGACGACACCACCCCCCGCGACGCGCAGATCGTCCCCGCGGAGGAGCCCCGCGCCGGGGTGCCCTCGCCGCCGCCGCGCTTGCAGCGCAACCTGGCCATGGGGGGCACCCGGCGGGAGTCGGCCGGAACGCCGCCGGGCCCGCGCCTGCAAGAACGTCGCGGCCTCGCCGCCGCCCACACGCTCGCGCCCGAGCTCGAATCGCCCCAACCGCCGCCGGTGCGGGCGGTCACTCCCGCCACGCCGCCCCCCGCGC
>SXGT01530354.1_pt1 | contig 10093 bp, 8 predicted proteins | sample 3176221 | NCBI WGS metagenome assembly SXGT01 (sample SAMN11356862, study PRJNA531348) | freshwater metagenome | isolation source: freshwater sample F1-120 | place: China: Fuxian Lake, Yuxi | collected 2017-12-25
GACGGCACGTTGCCGGTACCCGACTACGTGAAGACGAACCCTGACACGTACGACCGTCCCGCCGCGGCCTAGTCGCGGTTCGGTTGTCCTGGCGAGACTCGGTGGATCGCGCGTTCGGCGACGCGATCCACCGGGGCTGGCCCTGGGTGCAGCGCTACGGCGCGATCGGCCCGCGTCACCGCCGAGCCCGGGCGTTCGCGCACTTCGGCGCGGGCTCGATGATCTCGTTCCCGCCGACCGTCGTGTTCGGCGAGGGCCGCATCTCGATCGGCGCGAGCACGAGCATCGGACCGTACGCGTCGATGTCGGCCGGCATGCCGATCCACGCCGATGCCCGCGGCGAACCGATCATCGTGATCGGCGATCGTTGCACGCTCGGCAAGGGCATCGGCATCGTCGGTCACGAACGCATCGAGATCGGCGACGACATCTGGACGGGGCACTACTGCTACATCTCCGACCAGAACCACGGATACGAGAACCTCGACGAACCGATCGGCACGCAGATGTGGCACAACGACCCCGTGTCGATCGGCTCGGGCTCCTGGCTCGGCCATGGAGCGATCGTGTTGCCGGGCGCGCACGTCGGCCAACACACCGTGATCGCCGCGGGCGCCGTCGTCACCAAGGGCACCTACCCCGACAACTGCATCCTCGCCGGCGTCCCCGCCCGCATCATCAAACAACTCTGATGGTGCGTCGATAGACCCTAAGAATTCGGGTCTATCGACGCACCATGACCACCGTGAGGTGTTGGACGGCGCGGGTGAGGGCGACGTAGAGCAGACGGGCGCCGTGGGGGGCGCGGGCCTTGATCGAATCGGGATCGCACACGACGACCGCGTCGAACTCGAGGCCCTTGGCGAGTTCGGGCGTCAGCAACGACAGTCGTTGTGCGATCGTGCCCGACTCGGCGAGGTCGTCGCCGAGCTCGGTGCGCAACGCATCGTGATGGTGCGCTTCGGAGACAATCGCGGTGGTCGTGAACTCATCGCTCAGCGAGCGAGCGCGTTCGGCCGCCGCCCGCACCACGTCATCGCTCGCGATCAACTCGGGCGGGTCGCCTTCGTCGCGGGCCGAACGCGCGGGCGTGACGTGCGGTGCGGCCTCGGCCAGCAAGCGGTTCGCGTAGTCCAAGATCGCCGTGGGCAACCGGTAGCCGATCGTCAACTCGACGAACCGGGGTTGCTCCACCGCCCCGAGGTGCCGCAACGTGTTGGTCCAATCGGTCGATCCGGCCGCGCCCGTCGTCTGTGCGAGGTCGCCCAGAATCGTCATCGAACCCCGAATCGCGCGCCGTCCGATCATGCGCAGCGCCATCGGCGAGTGATCTTGCGCCTCGTCGACGACGACGTGGCCGTACTGGCGGGTCTCCCCAACGATCTGCGCCTCGGCCTCGTCGAGCAACGCGAGCTCGGCCGCGCTCCACAGTTCGGCGGTGCCGTCCTTGGCGCGACGCCGGACGATGACATCGACCTCGGACGGTTCGAACTCCCCGGCGCGGGTCAGGGCTGCCCTCGACGTCAACAGCGAACGCACGACCGCAGTCGCGTTCACCGACTTCCATGCGACGTCGAGCCGCCGACGCGAATCGGCGTGCGCCAGCACTGCGGCTTCGAATTCGTCGGGCGCGGTTGCTACCAGCTCGCCGTCGGTCCAGCGTTCGTACGCGTCTCGCAGCACTCGAGCCCGGAACCACTCGCGTTGGCTGCGACGACTCGACGGTCGCCCGCGCGCCTCGGCGATCAAGCGACCGACCGTTGCCGAGTCGACGACGAGTCGTCGGGCTCGAAACCGCAGTTCGAGATCGGCCGGGGCGGCGATCGCGGCGTCGCACGCGCGGCCGATCGCCTCGACCCACCGCGCGTCGCCGAGCAACGCGACCCGAGATTCGCCGTCGTCGACACCCAGTCGAAACCGCAGACCCAACAGTTCGCCGAGCGTCGTTTGCGTCACCGATGTCTCGCCCAGACTCGGAAGCACCTGGGCGATGTAATCGAGGAACACTCGGTTCGGACCGATCACCAACACACCGGCACGCGCCAACTGGTCGCGGTGCTCGTACAGGATGAACGCAGCCCGGTGGAGACCAACGGCCGTCTTGCCCGTACCCGGTCCGCCCTGCACGATGAGACATTCACGCAACGGCGCGCGGATGACCTCGTCTTGCTCGGCCTGAATCGTCGCGACGATGTCGCGCATCTCACCGGTACGTTCGCGCCGGAGTTCGGCGAGCAGTGGATCGGGAACGCCGGTCGCACCGGCGAGCGATTCGGGGTCGGTGAAATCTTCCTCATAGATGTCGGCGAGGTCGTCGGCGACGAACGTGAAGCGGCGACGTCGCGTCAACCCGAGCGGATCCGCGCCCGTCGCTCGGTAGAACGGAATGGCGACGGGAGCTCGCCAGTCGACCACCACCGGATCGCCGGCGGCGTCTTCGATGTGTCGACGCCCGATGTACCAGCGATCGCCCGGAACGGTCCGCACCGTTTCGTGCTCGATGTTCCCGAAGCACAAGTTGGCACCGACCGCGGCGAGCGCCTTGGCGCGGAGGTGGAGCTGGTGCCGCACCGCTTCGACGTCGGCTTCGGTCGCGGCAAGCAGCTCGTCGCGCGCGGCCATCGCCTCGGTCCGCACGCGCATTTCGTCGAGACACACCCGGGCGAACTCCAGGCGCGCGCGTTCGACCTCGAGATCTGCGTGGGGCATGGGCCCAGACTACGGGCACACCGAACCGGACCCGTGGGAGTATCGCGCGATGCAGGCTCCCTCCCTCACCCCGCTACGCGTCGGAATGCTCTACGACTACCCGCAGGGTGACGGTGGCGCGCTCGCCGAACGAGCGCTGCAACTCGGTATCACCGACGCCTCGACTCGCCGCCCGCTCGACCGACCCGTCGAGCTCGTCAGCGTGGCGGCGCGCGGCCTGCCGATGGGGAGCGAACACGAGCTGGCGAACGGGTTCGACGAACTCGCCGGGTCCGGGGTGCTCGCGATCGTCGGTCCGTCGATCACCGACAACTGCCTCATCGCACGCGAACGTGCCGACTCGCATCGAATCCCGACCATCAACTACAGCGGCGGCGAACGAACCCGCAGTGAATGGATGTTCCACTTCCAGATCGGCAGTCTGGAACTCGAACCGCTCGTCATCGCCGAGCGATGCGCGCACCGGAACCTCCACACCTGCGCCGTCGTGTTCGATCAGTCCCCCGTCGGTCGTCGGTATGCCGACCGCTTCGCCGCTGCGGCCCTCGACCTCGATCTGTCGATCACCGACACCATCGCGGTGTCAGCGTTGGCCGACGATCTCGTCGGCCCGGTGGAATCGTTACGACGCGCGAAACCCGATGCGCTCGTGTATCTCGGCCTCGGCGTTGCCAGTCGAGCGGTTGCCGTCGCTCTCGCCGAGTTGGCCTGGTCGATACCTGTCGTCGCGAACTCTGCGCTCATGTTCGGGTACGCGCGGCCGGACTGGCGCGACGGTTGGGCGGGCTGGGAGTACATCGATCAGATCGACGACGCGAACCCGGTCCGCGCCGAACTCGCGGTCCGTGACCGGGCAGTCGCAGCCGGACCGATCGGCTGCGGCCTCTACGACATCGGACAGCTCCTCGGCACGGCGTTGACCCGTTGCGAACACCTGACCCGTGCCGGCGTCGCGGCGGCGCTGCGGGAGGTCAAGCGGATCCCGAGCGCGACCGGCCCGGCCGGGACCCGGATGGGCTTCGGAGCCTGGGATCACGCTGCGCTCGGGAGTGAGTTCCTCGTCGTGCGTCAATGGCGCGACGGCCGGTCGGTCCCGGCCGACGCGACCTGAGGTCTGAGTCGCCGCGGTCCCGGCCTCGACAAACCCCATGCAACCGGTCACTTCGGACGTCAAGCCAAAACGTCCTCGTGCCGATGTACGAGCCATGACAGCGGGCGGCTGGACTCCCACGCGCGCGGGCGTACCGACGTCCCGACCGAGCGAACCCACCAGCTCGCGCCGCGACGACGCCCGCGCCGCTGTCGGCGATCGGGGTCTGGCGTCGGCCGCCATCGAGATCGTCGTTCGCCAGTCGATGGGGCGCGTCCCACCCTCGATGGTCGACCGGGCTCGCGTCCTGTTGCGCCGCTTCTTCTCGGCTGCCGCCTGGCGAATCGACGACGACGCCGCGCTCGCCGCCATCGTCGGGCCCGGCTCCGGCGTTGCCCGGGTCGCGCTCGACGACGACCTGACCATCGTCGTGGCGTTCCGAGCGTCGAGCCTGCGGATCGACGTCGAACTCGCCGATCACGACTCGACCCACGACACCGACTCGGACGGCGCCGGTCCGCGCGCCGTGGAACAGACGGTCGAGTCGCCGGCCGAGCAGACCGCCGACGCGATCGTGCTGTCGTTCGATCGCCCGCTCGTTCCCGAGGCCGGTCCGAACGCTCGCATCGTGCGGTTCCTCACCGGCCCCGGGACCGGCGGATCCGGCGGCTGGATCCGTGATGCGGTGACCACGACCGACGATCGCGTCGCTCGAGTGCTGCGAACCTTCGTCGATCTCACCGGTGTGCTGCTCGGCACGGGTGTCGTCGCAGTCGAAATCGTCGCCGAGGATCGCTGGGACGAACTGCTCCTGCCGATCATGACGTGCATCGAGGAAGTTTTCGTCGCGGAGCGCCCGCCGCGCCCGCCCGACCGTCAGCTCGAACGCGCTCGCATCGAGTTCGCGGGCGTCAACCCCGACTCGGCGCGGGGCATCGGCAAAGTTCGCGACGCGCTGACCTCACCCGACGCCGCCGTGAGACAACTCGCCGTCGACCTCATCGACCACGACACGCCGTCGTCCGCCGAGAAGGCCTGGAAGGTCGCGCTCGACGACTCGAGCCGCGCGGTCCGCCGCGCCGCGATCGTCGCCATGGCTCGCGCCGAACGCGAAGAACTGCGCTCCCTGCTCGAACGGGGGCTCGGCGAGAGCGACGCGTGCGCCCGCTATCACGCCGTGGTCGGTCTCGGACGGATCGGGGTCGAACGCAGCCGCTCGGTGTTGGAGCGTTGCCTCGCCGACGGAGACGCCCGCGTCCGCCTCGCGGCGCGCAAGATCTTGTGATTCGACCTCGTCGAGTGTCGTCGCCGCGCCGCGGCGTTGAGGTCGCGCGGTACCCGAGCTACGCGGACTTCTGCACTCGAGCGAGGCTCTGTTCGAGCGCCGCGACGAGGTCGAGCACGGGAGCGGGCTCCGACGACGCGGCCGGTGCAACGATCGCTTCGCCGGCGGCCTTCTTGTCGATCATCTCGAGCACCGCTTGGCGGTACTCGTCGTGGTATTTGTCAGCGTCGAAGGCATCGACCGTGAGCGTCTCGACGAGCTGACGAGCCATCGCCAACTCCTTGGTCGACAGCTCGTCGTCGTCGGCCGGCATGATCCCGCCTGCGTCGACGACCTCGTCGGCATAGCGCATCGTCGAGATCACGAGTACTCCGTCGAGGGGTCGAATCGCGACGAGCCGCTCCTTGGTTCGCATCACGACCTTGCCGACCGCGACCTTCTGCATCTCGCTCATCGCATCGACCAGGAGTCGGTAGGGCTTGGTCGCCTTCGGATCGGGGGCCAGGTAGTACGACGATTCGAAGTAGAGCGGGTCGATCGACGCCAGGTCGACGAACTCCTCGATCTCGATCGTGTGGCTCGACTTGGGCGCGATCGCCTCGAGTTCCGACGGGTCGATCACGACGTAGCGGCCCTTGCTGATCTCGAAGCCCTTCACGATCCGATCGCTCGGCACTTCTTCGCCGTTGCTCTCGGAGACCCGCTTGATGCGAACTCGCGATCCCGTTTCGCGATCGAGTTGGTTGAACGAGACGTCTTTGTTCCGTGTTGCGGTGACGATCCGCACCGGGACTTGCACGAGCCCGAAGCCGATCGTTCCCGTCCAGATCGAAGAGGGAGGCATGCGAAAAAGCGTACCGTGGAGCGGATGGAGGTCCTCGTGGACGGTCACCGGCTCGCCCTGTCGAACCTCGACAAGGTGCTGTATCCCGCAACGGGTACCACCAAGGCCGACGTCATCGACTACTACCGCCGCGTCGCGCCGGCACTGCTCCCCCACCTCGCCGGACGACCGCCGACCCTCGTCCGCGCACCCGACGGTGTCGACGGTGAGCGCTTCTTCGAGAAGCGTTGCCCTCCACACCACCCGGCGTGGATGGCGACCAGTCGCGTGACCGACTACGACGGGTGTGCGATCGATTCGCTCGCGGGTCTGATCTGGCTCGCGAACCTCGCTGCGCTCGAACTCCACACCCACCAATGGCGCAGCGGTTTCGACGCATGCGATGCCGTGGTGATCGATCTCGACCCCGGGCCGGGATGCGACGTGCTCGATTGCCGTTGGGCCGCGCTCGAACTGCGCGACGTGCTCGACCGCCTCCAGTTGCGGTCGTTCGTGAAGACGTCGGGGTCCAAGGGCGTCCACCTGTCGATCCCGATCAACGGCGACGGAGCCCCGCACGAGCACACCAAGACGTTTGCGCTCGCGCTCGGCCAGTACCTCGAAGTGAAGTTTCCGGACCGAGCGACCACCAACATGGCGAAGGAGCAGCGCCCTGGTCGAGTGTTCGTCGACTGGAGCCAGAACGATCGTCACAAGACCACCGTCGCCCCCTACTCACTGCGGATTCGAGAGCGTCCGACGGCGAGCACGCCGATCACCTGGGACGAGCTCGCTGATGCGGCCACTGTCGCCGACCTCGAGTTCGACCATGCGGCCGCGGCCGAACGCGTCGAAACGGTCGGCGATCTCTGGCACGATCGGCTCACCATCGAACAACGACTCCCCGATCTCGGAGGCACGCAATGAATCTCGCCGGCAAGGTTGCGATCGTCACCGGTGCCAGCCGAGGCGTTGGCGCGGCGACGGCCGAACTGTTGGCCCGGCGCGGGTGCGCGGTCGTGTGCGCGGCCCGCGCAACCGCGGACCGACCGCAGCCGACCCCGGGAACGATCGATGCGACCGTCGCAGAGATCCGAAGCGCCGGCGGAACCGCGATCGCGGTCCCGACGAACCTTGCCGACGACACCAGCAACGAGGCCATGGTTGCACGCACGATTGCCGAATTCGGCGGCGTCGACGTGCTCGTCCACAACGCGGCGATCACGTTTCCCGGCGACATCGACCTACCGATGAAGCGATTCGACCTCGTGATGAACGTCGACCTGCGCGCGCCCTTGTTGACGACCCAACTCGTCGTCCCATCGATGCGAGCCCGCGGCGGCGGCGCGATCGTCAACGTGAGTTCGCTGGCGGCGCTGAACGCTTTCCCCGGCCTGATGGCCTACGGCATGGCGAAGGCGGCGATGGAGCGGATGACGATCGACCTCGCCCACCAACTCCGAGCCGACCGCATCGCCGTCAACACATTCCGCATCGACATCCCGGTCGCGTCCGAAGGGTTCCTCGCCAACGCACCCGACTACGACACCGCCGACTGGGAACCGCCCATGGTCGCGGCCGAAGGCATCGTCTGGATGCTCGAGCAACCGCCGACGTACACCGGTGTCAACATCGGAATGGCCCGCTTGCGCCACGACGAAGGCATCATGGCGAGCCGATCGGAACGACCTCACGTACAGGGTGCGGATCTCATTGTCGAGAACCCGATCAAGCCGCCGACGCGTTCTTTCTGAGCCGGAGCAATCTCTCGACAACTTGCGGTCGCGAGAGCGGCCCTGAGATTGCGTCGCGGGTCGGCCAACGCGCCATCCACGGACCCGACGTCTGCAGCAGCGGCGTCAGCCGCGAGGGCGGCATCGGTCGTGCCACGACCGTTCCCTGCAGCAACGTGCAGCCGAGCTCTTGGAGAACTTCGACTTCCTCGATTCGTTCGACACCTTTCGCGACGACGTCGAGCCCGAGCGCGCGAGCGAAGGCAACGATGCCCGACAGCGCCGAGATCGCTTCGGGCGCGTCCGACAACGACCGAACGAACCGCCGGTCGAGCTTGACGGTGTCGACATGGAATCGCTGCAGTTGCGCCGGGATGAACGGGTCCGCCCCGAAGTCGTCGATGGCGATGCGGACCCCCATCCAACTGAGCGCCTGGCACAGCCGTTCGGCCTCGATCGCGTGTCTGGTGAGAACCGACAGCGGCACCTCGATGCCGATCGCGCCGGGCGGGAGCCGATGTTCGTCGGCGAGACCAGTGAGAAAGCGGTCGAGTTCGCCTTGGAGCACCTCCTGCGGACCGATCGTCACCCACGTGGTCGTGACGATGCCGTCGACGGACGTCGACGCCCAGTCGGAGGCTCGTTGCCCGACGTCGGCGAGCAGCATGCGGTTGAGATCGAGCACCATGCCGAGTTCGCGCGCCAAGGCCATGAACTCACCGGCACCGAGCGTGCCGCGTTTGCGATGGATCCACCGCAAGCCCGACTCGACGCTCACCACCGAACCCGATCGCGTCTCGACGACCGGCAGATACTGCACCGCGAACTCGCGGCGTCCGACTGCCTCTCGCAGGTCGTCGAGCAGCGACTGGCGGGCCGCGGCCCGCGCTCGGAGGTCGTCGTCGAAGAGTTGGTGGCGTCGCTTCCCCAGTTGCTTGGCCCGATACATCGCGGCGTCGGCGTCGGCGAGCAACGCTTCTGCATCGACCGACGATGACGACGCAATGGCGATACCGATACTCGCACCGACGTTGCCGTCGCCGCTCGACAGCTGAACCGGACGCTCGACGGCCCACATCACGCGATCGGCGACGCGCTGAGCGACCGTGAGGTCGTCGATGCCGTCGAGCAACATGACGAACTCGTCACCGCCGAAGCGCGCGACCACATCGGTGTCGCGCACACAGGTCTGCATACGTCGACCGACTTCGATCAAGAGTTCGTCGCCCGCTTCGTGACCGAGACCGTCGTTCACCGCCTTGAATCCATCGAGATCGCTGAACATCACGGCGACGGAGCCCCCGCTGCGATCGAGGCGCGCCAGCGAAGCTCGCAGCAGGTCCATGAAATGCGCCCGATTCGGGAGCCCCGTGAGACCGTCGTGGGTCGCCGCCAGTTCGAGCGCGCGCTGCGCCTCCTTCAAGATCGCGATGTCGTGGGCGACGAGCGACAGGTACTCGATCTCGCCGTGCTCGTCGGAGTGCGAGAGCAAGACCGCGTTCACCGGGACCGTATAGCCGTCGCCGAGCGTCAGCGCGAGTTCGCCCGCCCAGAATCCGTCGGCGTAGGTCTGCGGCAGACACTCGTCGATCAGGCGCGCGGTGCTGTCGGCGTCGAACAGGTCGACGAGCTCTGCACTCCCCGCGAGGAAACTCTGCGCGGCATGGTTCGCATACGTGATCGCGCCATCGGGGGCTGTGAACACGACGACGTCGGCCGAGTTGTCGAGCGCCGCCTGGAATCGTTCGTGTTCGCGCGCGGCGAGCAATTGATCTTCGATCGAGTAGAACGCGACGACGAACTCGATCGACTCGCCGACGGGAACACCACGACCGAACGCCCGCACGTGGTGGACCGCACCGTCAGCCAACACCGCCCGCATGTCGAGCGAGTAGCGCCCGCCCTCGAGTCCGGCCGCGCTCTGCAGAAAGACTCGCTCGATGTCGTCCGGGTGAATCACCGACGCGAGCAGCGTGCCGACCACGCCGCCCGGCACGCCGTAGAACGCCTCCGCGGCAGCGTTCGCTGCGATCACCCGGCCGTCGATGTCGACCCGGACGGCACAGATCGCGAGCGCGTCGAAATCGCTGGTGAACTCGCCCTCACCCATACTCGTACTGTGTCGGCAGGCGAGCGGGACTCGGACAGGGCCAATCAAAACGAATGACCCCAATCACGCAGCGGCGTGAGAGACAGCAAGACGCTCTATCACTCCCGCGGCTACAGCCGCTCGATGATCCCCGCGGCGACAGCCGCTCGATGATCCCCGCGGCTACAGCCGCTCGATGATCCCCGCGGCTACAGCCGCTCGATGATCATCGCCATGCCCTGACCACCGCCGACGCACATGGTCTCCAGGCCGTAGCGCTTGTCGGCGTCTTGGAGGCCGTTGATCAGCGTCCCCATGATGCGGGCGCCGGTCATCCCGAACGGGTGGCCGAGGGCGATCGCAC
>SXGT01040966.1_pt1 | contig 10092 bp, 3 predicted proteins | sample 3176221 | NCBI WGS metagenome assembly SXGT01 (sample SAMN11356862, study PRJNA531348) | freshwater metagenome | isolation source: freshwater sample F1-120 | place: China: Fuxian Lake, Yuxi | collected 2017-12-25
CGGGCGAGCCTCGACACGGCCGACAAGGTCTGCAACGCCCGGAAGGACGCACGGATGGAGCTACTGCTCCTTCGGGAGTACCACGGCCGCTTCCTGATCGAGCTCCTCCAGAACGCACGCGACGCCTGGCTCCTCTCGGGCGGTCTCCCCGGGGAGGGCGTCCTCCGCGTCCGCGTCGCCCGGGACCATACCCTCTGGGTCGGCAACACCGGCATGGCCATCGACGACCAGGTGCTGCTGTACTCGCTCTGCAAGACGGGCGAATCGACGAAGCCCCCCGGCGAGGGCATCGGGCACAAGGGCATCGGCTTCAAGAGCGTGCTCGAGGTCTCGGACCGCCCCGAGGTGCACTCGCGCCCGGCCGGGTCCTCGACCTTCCCGTTGACGGTGCGCTTCGATCGCGAGGCCGCGGTGGCCCTGGTCGAGGAACATTCCCCGAACTGGCACGCCATCGCGCGCGCCCTCCCCAGCAACCTGGCCAGCGCGCACGAGGCGCCGGGTCAGCGGATCCCGGTGTTCGACTTCCCCTCCTGGTGTGAGACCCCGCCACCGGCGCTGGCGGGGTTCGCCGACTGGGGAGACCGGGCGCTGAACACCGTGATCGCGCTGCCCCACACCCCCGGGCGGCTCTCCGAGGAGGCCTGGACCGAGCGCGTCCGGGGCGCGTTGGGGGACCTCTCCGATCAGGTCTTCGTCCTTCTCGGGGCCTTCGAGCTGGCGGTCGTCGAGGACGAGCTCGCCGAGGGCGGGCCCCGCACGGTCGCGCTGACCTCGCGCGTGCTCGCCGAGCGCGCGGTGGGAGCCTCGCGGGTGCGGGATGTCGAGGTCCTCCGCGACGGCGCCGTCTCGAGCCGCTGGTGGCTGTACACGGGCCGGGTGCCGGGCACCGAGCGCCTCGACGGGGAGGTGGCGGTGGCCGTCCGACTGGCCACCGTGGACGGCGTGCTCCGACCGGCGCTCCCCACCGACGCCGCCGACGGAGGCGCGCCGTTCCACCTGTTCTTCCCGACCCAGATCCCCACCGGGCTGCCGTTCCTGCTGCACGCCTACTTCGAGGTCGATGCCGGGCGGAAGGCGTTCGCCGAGGATGAAGACGTCCACAACGCCGAGCGCCTGCTCGCCCTCCGCCAGCTCGTGACCGAGGTCGTGGCGGATCTGTGCGCAGCGGAGGACACGGGCGCCCTCGACCTCGCCACGCTCCCCGAGCTGTTCGCCGCGGCCGACGCGCCGATCGAAGACGCGGGCGCGCGTGCGTTCCGAGAGGCGACGCTCGCGGCGCTCGACGAGCTGCCGTGGGTTCGCGCCCGCTCGGAGCAGGAGAGCGTGGTCCGGGTCGCCCCGAAGCGGGTCCTCGCGATCGTGGAGCCTGGACTCGCCGCTCGCTTCGTCGAGGCGTTTCCCCCCGACTATCTCGCGAAGCAGGTAGATGGCGCGTACCCGCTCGGGACGCTCTCCGACCGGGCGCGGGTCTGGCTGGCGGCGCGCCGCGGTCTGACGCCGCTCGGCGCGCTCCCGCGGCTCCTCCGTCCCGACGCGGTGGAGCCGTGGACCGATCCGGACCGTGGCTTCCTGGCCTTGTTGGACGTGCTCAAGGTGCTGGAGGCGAACCACGCGGAGGCGGTGCGGCCCATCCTCGACGGCCTCGCCGCGGACCCGGTCGCGCGGCTGGTGCCCGTGGCATCGAGCGGCGGCACCATGCGGCTCCGCCCGGTCTCCCGCCAGGAGATCGCGGACGATCCCGACGTGGAGGAGACGGCCGATCGCGCGGTGTTCGCGCGGCTCAAGGGTGGCCGTGGGGATCCCCTGGTCCCGCCGGCGTGCCTCTCGTTGGCCTTCGTCCGGGACGGCGTGCTCGACGAGGATCGCCTCCGCGGCATGGCCCGGCGCCTCGGGGTCCGGGAGTACGTGACCCGGGACATCCTCGACCACGTCGGCGGCGTCCGGAAGGCGACCTGGGGAGACGACGAGTGGCTGGCCTGTGCCCGGTTCGTCTGGCGCCTGCTGCTCCGCGAACGGGAGTCGGAGCACTCCGTGTCCGCGGAGCGCCTCGCGAGCTTCCTCCCCGGGGAGTTCGCGTGGTGCCGCCCTGGCCGGGTCGGCTCGGCGCGGATCGACGAGCGCCGGAGCCAGGCCCGTGCCCGACGCCTCGCCCAGACCCGGATCCCGAACCGGGACCGCGACTGGCGCCCCGCCGAGACGCTCGCCTTCGGCGACGACTGGGCGCAGTTCTTCGCCACCAACACCGAGCTTCCGATCTGCGCCGCGGCAGAGCGGGTCGCCGCGTACCGGGATCTCGCGCTGCTGGCGCCCCCCGGTGCGCTCGTGGCCTCGCCGGACACGCTGACCGAGCTGTTCCCGCTCCCGGACGAGGATCTCGCGTGGACCGCCGAGGTGCCCGCGCTCGCGGACCTGCCGCGCCCGCTTCGGCACGGCCTCGCTGTCTTCCTCTGGCTGCAGCGCCTGGGCGTCTGGGAGATCCCTCCGGTGGTGTTCCGCGCGAGCGGGAAGGACGACCCCCTAGTGGACGCGGACGTCGAGCCGGCGGCCTGGTGGCGGGAAGCGGCGAGGGCCCCCGGGTCGTTCACGACGTACCAGCACCAGAACGTGCGCATCGCCGAGAACTTCCGACTGGCGTGGCCGCTCCGCGCGGGCGACCCCACCCAGCTTCGTGCCCTGAGCCAGGGCTTCACCTGGTACGCCACCCTCGGCAAGGCCGCCCTCTTCTGTGCGCGGTGCAGGAGCCACAACACGCGCTACTCCAACCTCGGCGTGGAGGGGCCGAGCACGCTGCTCTGGCAGCTCCGGAACGACCCATGGGTCCCGGTCACGCTCGGTGGCGAGCTCGCGCCCGCGGCCGCACCGTCCGCGGCCTGGTGGGAGCCGGAAGCTCCGACGGGGACCGCCTTCCAGCAGAGCTGGCTCCGCTTCCTGCCGCTCGCGCCGGCCACGGCGCCCGAGGTGATGGCCCGGACGCTCGGCTTCGCGGGCCGGGCCGGGACGAGCCTCGCGCAGGTCCACGCCGCCCTGCGCGCGCTCCGGAAACGCCACGCGGCCGGACCCCTCTGGCGCGACGACAAGGACCGCCCGAACGCCCGGCAGGCCTTCGTCGCGTCGCACGTGCGCCTGTACGAGCTGCTCAAGGGGCATCCCCCGGCCGATGTGGCGAGCGTGATCGCCGACGTGGAGGTCCTGGTCGAGTTCGGGAGCCAGCTCACCTGGCGGCCGGCCGCCGAGGCGCGACACGACGATGGGTCGTGCGCCAGCTATCGACGCCACTTCTCCGGAGACCTGCCCTTCCTCGTCGTGCCGCGACGAGAGACCGCGCTCGCCAAGGCGATCGGCGTGCCGCCGTTCACCATCAAGGTCGAGCGGGTGGCGCGCGACGGCGAGTCGCTCACCGCCCCGGCGTCGCCCGCGTGGCTGCGGGAGTTGCTCCCTGAGCTCCTCGCCATCCTCGTGTGCGTCCCGGTGGGCGGCGAGACGGTGGCACCGGGGAGCGTGCAGTTCCTGGCGCGCGCGCGGCGCCTCGGCGCGCTCCAGATCGGCTGGGTGTCGAACCTCATCCAGCGCGTGGTGGTGGACGGTCGCACGGACCTCAAACGCGAGGTTGGGGAGGACCTCTGGGGAGAGGTGTTCCTCGAAGGTGCCAGCTCCACGCGCCCGGTGCTGTGGCACGACTACGCGCCCGAGGACGCCGACGCCTCGCTGCGCGCCCACCTGGGCGCAGTCGTGGCGGCGCTGTTGGAGAGCCCGGCGCACGCCGACACGCTCACGCTCTACTTCCAGCTCGGAGGCGAGGCGGCGCGGGGGGGCTTCCTCCTCGATCGCGGCATCGGCAGCGACGAGGTGCGAGCGGTGCGCGACGCGCTGCGCGCCGCCGGGCTCATCGCCCGGGACGAGGAGCGGAGATGGTGGCGCGCGCTCCTGGAGATGCTGGGCGAAGCCGGCGAGCTGCCCGAGGAGGAGGGCCTCGCCGCCTTCGTCCACGAGGCGCTCGCGCGAGCGCCCCTCACCACGGCGACGCGACGCACCGTCGAGCGTGCCGGCGGGACCGCCGAGGTGCGGACCGACGCGAGCGTCACCGGGCCGCTGTCCGCTCTCGAAGAGGAGGGGTTCGACCTGCACGCGCTGCACCAGCGGCTGCGCGCCCTCGGTGACGAGGGGCTCGACCTTCGCGTGGCGCGGGACCGACTGCGGCACTGGCGGACCGCCCACGGCATGTCGGTCGCGGCGGTCCTCCACGCGCGCGGCCTGGCCCCCCACCTCGCCACGCGGGCGCCCGACCGGTGGACGGTGCCGCCTGCGCTGGCCTGGCGGACCGACCCGCCGCTCGACGCCCTGCTCGCGCCGGTGCTCGAGGACCTGCGCGAGCGGGGCCTCGACCCCGACGCCGCCCGCCTCGCGGGACCGGACCCCGGTCGGCACCTCGCGGAGCTGGTCGGCCTCTCGGTCGAGGGGCTCGCCGCCGCCGTGCACGAGCTCACCGCGCCGGAGGAGGCCGTCGAACGGGCGAAGCTCCTCGCGCACCGCTGGCGCTCGGCGCTCTCGCCGGTGCTGGTGGCCCTGCGCACGCGTCCCGGCGAGCCGGGGTTCCGCATCCGCGAGGACGGGAAGCGCGTCGAGGAGGGGCTCCCCGCGCCGAAGCGGATCGCCGACCTCGCCGGGCCCGCCCGCCAGCTCCTTTCGAACCACCCGGCGCTCACCGAGGCGGTGGTCGCGGTCCTCGCCGCCGGGGAGCGCGACCAGGCGGAGCCGGTGGACATCGGGGCGGCGCTCGCCGGGGGCCTCGACGCCGCACACCTCGCGGCCGTGCGTCGGGAGCTCGACGTCGCGCGGCGCGGCCGCTCGCACGCCCTGCGGGCCGCCAGGGACAAGCTTCGCGCCGCGAAGATCACGCCGACACCGCCGCCTTCGCTGGGCACGCCGCCCGAACGCAGGCCGCGCGCCCCGGGGACACGGGACGTCCCGATCGGCTCCGCGCGCAAGAACGCGCACCGCCTCGACGCGCTCGGCCGCGCCGGAGAGGCGTGGGCGATCGCCGCCATCCTCGACCCCATCCTCGCGCTGGACGTCGTGGAGCGTGGCCGCGTGGTCGCGACGCTGCTCCAGGCGCTGAAGGACGCCTACAAGGGGCCGGCCGTCGAGCGCCTGGCGGGTCACGCGGCCGCCGCCGCCGCCGTGGTGGACGACGACGAGGAGCTCGTCCTGGCGCTGGTGGACTTCCTCCACCTCTCGGCCACCAGCGACTGGTTCGGCTGCGATCTCCTCGCGTGGCTCCCCCGCGCGCCGGGCGAGCCCGCGCGGCCGCTGTTCCTCGAGGCGAAGAGCGACAAGGACCGGTCGTTCCCCGTGAGCAGCAACGAGTGGAGCGAGGCCGGCCGCCTCGGCGCCGACTACGCGTTCCTGGTCGTGCTCCGCGCGCCGAAGGCGGACGCCGCCCCCCTGGGGATGGAGCTCCTCGTCGATCCCGCCGCGCTGCTCGCCGCGAAGCCGCCGCAGCTCGCGCTGGAGGCCGACGGGCACATCGTCCGCTACCGACTCGCACCGGAGAAGGCATGACCTGGTTTCCTACCGTTGGACAGCGCGTGGATGAGAGCCCGAACGGGTGGAGCGGCGCCGGAGGCCCGCGCGCGCACGCCTCGCCGTTCCTCGAGGAGGAGGGGTTCACGATGGAGGACTGGAATTTCGCCACCTCCGCGGCAATACCCGACCCACTCCACGAGGGACCCGGCCCCGCCCCGGAGGTGGTGTTTGGCTTTGGCCAGGGCGTCGTCGGGCAGGACCGCCTGCGAAAGGCGAAGACGGCCCGAGGCGAGCACCGATTCGACATCGTGTTCTTCACCGCCGCCGGCTCCGACTGGGCGAACACCACCTGTTGGGCGGAAGGCGTGTACCGGAACGCGACCTGGCTCAACGCCGGGGAGCGTGCGAAGGTGCTGCAGTCGCCGGCTTGGCTTGCGATTCGTGCCCAGCGCGAAGCCCAACTGGTCGCGCTCTACCCTCACGACCCGGCCGGCATCCTCCGGCGGTACCGGAAGTACCTCCACGACGAAGTCAAATGGCGCGTCGCCGTCGGAGACATCGTGCGCCCGAAGGCGCCGGTGGCGTTCAAGCCCCCCGGGTATTCGCTCCGCTTCACCAACGCATTCGATTGGTCCGCCCGCGCGTGGTGGCAGTGGCTGAACCTCACCGGACCCGGGTTTCCATGACCCCCACGACCTACCCCGACCTGCTGAAGTCCCTCCGTGGCCTGGAGAAGCACCTCGCCGCCGCCTACGCGCGCACCGCTCGGGCGGACGACCGGGTCCGCGCCCAGGTGACCGCCCGGTGGACCGCCGCCGAGGTGGGCGGGCGGCTGGACGACTACATCGACCCACTCTGCCCAAGCCGATGGAGACGGTGCGAACGACCGCCACCGCGGGACGCGAGAGGGGGCCGACCGGTTGCCCGATCGACCCCTTCGTTCAGCGCGGCTGAGCATCCCTACTCGATCTCGTTCACGAACCGACCACGTTCCCCGAGGAGCTGTCCTTCGAGGTAGATCGCCTGGGCCTCGTAGCGTGCCGGACGGCAGACTGGATGTCGGTCGGGTCAATCGGCATTGGGAACTCCCGGCCTGTTGGGTGTGGTCGCGTCGCGGGGCGTCGCGGACGGCGCCCGCCACTCCCCCAACAGGATCCGCGCCTGCATGGCGAGGAAGCGGCGCAGGTTCGGCCAGGCCCCCGTGGCGAGCAGGGTCTCCAGGTCATTGAGTAGGATCGACGTGAGTCCGTCGTGACCTGGGCCCTTGAACCCGAAGTACAGCACGCCGTCGGCGTTGGCCTTCCGGTCCGCTGCCTTGCACTGGATGTCCAGCACGCCGCGTTTCAGGAGCCTTTCGCGCAGCGTGTCGTCGCCGTCGGCGGTCTTCAGGTGCAGCGCCTGAAGGGTGGCCCAGGCGTGTTCGGCGATCTTCGCGTCGAAGCTACCGTCGGGCCCCGCGGCGCGCGCTCGCACGTCGATGATGTCCTTGCCCTTGCCCACGCCGATGTCCGGGGTGAGCCCGAGATCCTGTACGAACGCCAGAGCGGCGGTCTCGACGAGGATGGGGTTGAGCGTGGCCATCACGACCGTAGAGGCGGAGTCGAGGTCGACGGCGAAGTCACCCAACCGAGGGCTCGGAGACTGCGTGGCCGGACCGTACCGGTGCAACAGCTCGTTGAGGTAGAGCCGGACGAACGCTGCGAAGGGCTCTTCCTCGTCGATGCGCTCGCACCGAGGGATGCGCGCCTGTTGCTGCTTCAGCATCTCCGGATGGTGGGCGGCCGCGGTCGGCCCGCTCGCGCGCCAGAGGGGGCGGCACGTGCCGCGGATGAGGTATTGGTAGGACGCCAGAGAGTCGACGCTGGTGTAGATCGCATCGCGCGGGACCTCGGCCACCAGCCTGACCGGCAGGACCCTGAACGGCTTTGGCGGCTGGGCCACGCCGCCGACCACCTCGGGCTTGAAGTAGAAGTCGTAGACCAACCCCTTCCCATTGATCGTGCGTGCGGCCTCCCAAACGTGGAGGGGCGCCTCGACCACCGGACCCGTCACCCGCCAGTATCGGAGCGTGGTCTCCTCGAAGGTGAGGAGCATGAAGTCCTGGAAGTTGGTCTCGTGCGCCACGAAGCGGATGTGGTTGAGGTCGGCTTGCTGCCAGGGATGTGGCTGCCCCCCCCCGTTCCGTTCGGTCGGCGGGAGCACGCCCCCGGCCTCGGCAAACTGGGGGTCGAACCCGACGTAGAGGTAGCCGCTGTCCACGTTCAGCGTGCCGAGCGCGGTCCAGCAGTTGCCGAGGCCGTTCTTGTAGACGAAGTAGTTGAGCATTCAGTTCCTTGACCCGAACGGGGAGAACTGCGGTTTCGAGGCTGGGGTTGTCGAGGTGGGCGTAATCGGCGCGGCGGCGGCTGGGGCCGAGGGAGCCGGCGCCGTCGTCCCCTCCAGGATCGCCTTCGCGTGGCGTTCGCATTCAGCCCACGACTCCTCGGGGGTCTGGGCGAGCTGCCAGTCGAGGAAACGCTCGCCCATGCGGGCGCGGACGTGCTGCGGCGTGCGCGCGCGCTCGTTGTAGGCGCCGACGTCGACGGAGCGGGTGAGGCCGAGGTCGGCGAGGCTGAGCGTCTCGGGGAGCATCCAGCCGTCGCCGTCGTTCTGGTCGCAGAAGGCCTGGATGCCGGCGTCGCGGGAGCCGGCGGTGGCGATGCTGTGCGCGAGGTCGTCGTAGGCGGCCAGGGAGAGCACGGTGTGGCGCAGCTCGGGGTCCTGCGCCTTGTCCACGCGCCAGAAGCCCTTGGGGTCGAGGCTGCGGCAGAAGCCCTTTTCAGAGAGTCGGGTTCCGGGGTGGTCGCAGTCGCGGAGGATCCAGGCGAAGTCGTCGCGGTCGAGCCCGTAGAGCACGGCGACGATGGCGTCGAGCATGCAGCGGAGGCGGAGGCGTTCGTGGGGGGTGATGGCCCATAGGCGGCGCCAGGGATGGCGCCGCTCCGTCCGAAACGACGGCCCCGCCCAGCTCGCTGAGAACGCGGGATTCGCCATCGAGAGCCGAGCTCCCAACAGGGCGAACTGCGCGGGAATGCCATTTCGGGCGGGCAGAGGGTTCGGGGTTAGGTGATGTTGGTCAATGTGAATTCCGCCGACACGAGTACGCATGACTAGATCGAAAGCGAAGGAGTTGAGCACACCAACCAGCGCCAGCGTGGTCGGGAGGTCGTCTACGCTCAGTGTGGCCACGATGTCGCCGCAGCCCGCTTGGTCAATGATCGAGGCGATTAGGGTCCGGCTGTTCGTTGCCGCACCGACCCGCATCTGGCCGACCCTCGGACGCCAACCGCCACTCCCGCCGCGAACGAGGAACTGCGGCTCGAAGCGCTTTTCGTCCCACCCAATGTCACGCCAGACGGCCCCGCGTCCTTTTCCGCTCACCCAGCCTTTCTGGCTGAAGTCGAACTGCCCGACCATCCGGCCCTCGTATAGCGGGAGGAGGAGGTCTCCCTGATCGTTCACCCAACGACCGTAGCTGTCTGCCTTGAACCCCTCGACTTCTGCCTGCTCTCGCTGCTTGAACGAGCCGGCATCAGCGCTCATGTTGAAGTCGCCCTGCGCGTACTTGATGCGCCAGCCGCCCGCATCTCCGTCTCCGAGCAAAGTGCCGGTCAAGTACAGCTTCGTCAGCACGTCCAGATCGCGCCGCGAGCGGATCTCCAGCACGCTCAAACTCTGCCGAGAGAACGCTGCCACTCGGTGTACCGCGTAATCGAGCACCCCAGCACCCTCAGCCCAGTCGTCCAGTTCATGCCGCATGAACGCCGATTTGATGGGAACGGGTGCCCCTCCCTTTTCGGCGACGCAAATGCAAAACTTGAAACTGCGATGGATATTGAAGATCTGATCTTTGTTCTCATACCCATACAGCCACCGCCAGCCGCACTTATCCAGCAAGAAGCGTCGTAGAAACGTCGTGCCCTTGTCCGCATATAGGCCTCCGGGAACGATTACGCCGAGCTGACCGCCAGTCCGAAGGAGAGAGACACCCAGCTCGACGAACATCTTGTAGGTGTAGGCTTTTCCTTCCCCTTGGAGCACAAAGGGGTGTGTCGGGTCGCTCGTGCCAGTGAACTTCCCACGTCGGCCGCGCCATTTTCGATGGAGGTCCGCGCCGGTTGCCCCGTTCGCCAAGCTGATGTCGCCGCCACCGTGACCAGCAACCTTGCCATCGCCGAACGGCTCTGCGGAAAAGCGTAGGAAATTAGACGTGTTTTTGAATGCGCCCGCGTAGTCCAGCCACTCCTGTTCGATCTCTGAACGGATAGGAAAAATGAACCCCTTTCCCCCTCATCCTCGCACCTGACCCTCCCCGTCGTCAACCCCTCCGCCCGCCCCGTCAGGGCACGCCTAGCCGGTGGCCGGAGCCCGAAAAGGGGCTTTCTCCATGACGCCGAGGCCGGCAAGTTCGACGTCGTGGTCGTCTACAAGGTCGACCGGCTCTCGCGCTCGCTGCTCGACTTCGTGAAGGTGATGGAGCGGCTCAACGCGGCCAGCGTCGCCTTCGTGTCCGTCACGCAGAACTTCACG
>SXGT01478936.1_pt1 | contig 10092 bp, 10 predicted proteins | sample 3176221 | NCBI WGS metagenome assembly SXGT01 (sample SAMN11356862, study PRJNA531348) | freshwater metagenome | isolation source: freshwater sample F1-120 | place: China: Fuxian Lake, Yuxi | collected 2017-12-25
CCAGTTCAAGGGATGTCGAGCGCTGATTATCAACATGGTCCAATAGCAACCCTTAATAAAAACAGCCAAGTAATTGTCTTAGCTCCTTCGGGAATGCCTAAGAAAGCACTGGAAGATTCAATAGCTCGTATTCGCCAGAGCGGGCCAGAGTTAATCTGGCTTGGAAGCAATCAACTTGCGCTTAAGGAAGAGAAAGTCATAAAAGGTTCTACGCAGGCAAGCGAAGAAGAGTCAACGATAATTGACGCTGCGCTAATTCAATACCTGACTCTAGGATTTGCAGTCAAGAATGGATTCAATCCAGATTCACCTGCGGGGCTCAGTAAGATTACCCTCACAAATTGAAATCACCAATCCAATAGGCTGATGATTTCATCATCATTTATTCTGTTCGGCTCTACTAATCTGGCCTGTGAATACCAATGATTTTGTTCAACGGTATACGTCTGAAGTCTTCTCAAACTTTCAAGTACTTCATCGCGCTTTACTCCCAAATCTTCTAATCGATGTCTAGTCTTAGCTAAAGTTATTGTTTCTTTAGCTCGTTGGAAGTTGTTTCCTTGGAGGTAAGACATTATCAATACACCCATGCTTACTAATTCCCCATGAAGAATTGTCCTGCCTGTTACTTCCTCAAAAGTGTAGGCAAAGAAGTGCTCTGATCCTTCTTCAAATCTTGCATGTCCCATGTCATGACAACGCCAACCGATGTCGCGATGTAATTCCATTAATCTCCTTAAGCCATCATCGGTAAGCTCGGCAATTCCCGGAGCACATTGATAAAGCTCGTCTAGGTATGTCTGAGAAATTTTTGGCATCTCGGTAGTCCAACCAAATTCATCTTTGCCAGCCTCATGAGCTAATTTCCAGTCAAACCAGGCGGTTTGGCAAGAGAGAACGTCACCGATTCCGCTGGTAACCATCGACTTTGGTGCAGCGCGAAAGAGCTCAAAATCAACATAGACCATCTCAGGGACCGCGTCGCCCTCGTAGCGCACACCGCCTCTATCTCGAAGAGCAGACATTCGTGTGAAACATGCGTCAACACTTGGAAGAGAGGGAAACTGCAACAGAGGTAATTGTCGTCTCCAATGAATCCACTTGGCAGTATCCATCGCCCCGCCTCCACCAAGGCCAATAATCGTCACGGCCGGAGATTTTTTAGCAAGAGTATCTAGGTGCTGTGGAGAGAGATCGCCAGATTGGATTATTTGCAGAGGTCTGTTTTCAATTTTCTTATCGAGTAAGGCCCAAGGTTCAGGTTGAGTTATAAGAATGTAATCTCCAGCGTTATTTATTGCATCTACAGAAATATTATTTCCGTATGTTGCATTAAAGCCTTGAGCCTTAAACGTCATTTCAGTTCTCCATATTCATCAATTAATTGATTTATTTTGTCTGGTCCTATAATTCTATACTTCTCTAACCCTCGATTACGCAGTAGTAATTGAGCGAATATTTTTGGATTCTTCTGACATTCATTTTGTAATTTACTGAATGAATAGCCTAAAAACTCTGCCTGCAAACTAGCTTGCGCAACCATATTGCTAAGCATAGTTCTATGTAGTGAGATCAGTTCGATTAATCGATCTTCGTAATCTAAAATATCAAGAAAGTGAGTTTCCTCCACAACGCTTCTTCCAAAATACCACCTCTCTATTGGTAGATGAGGTGCTAACTGGTCTACTTCTCCACTTGGGTGTTTATCAAACCCTGCGGTCCAACAAGCCTCAGCCACTGCTTTACCGACCAAAATGTGATCTTGGTTATCCTCGAATTTAATTGAATCTGGGTCAAAACTCATTACCAAATATGGCCTTATCTCTCTAATTACCGTAACGATTTGATTCCGAAGTGAAACCTCGCTTTTATCTCCCAGAGTATCTGTCGGATATCCAAATTCTGATAGAGAATAAATACCAAGGGCAGATAAGACCTCGTCAAACTCAGATTTATTTCTTCTGATAGTCTCCGCTTCATCAAGACCCCAGCTATCCCAACGGTCATCAGTAACTCTAATAACGTGGATCTTCCAACCTTCATCCAAGAGCGCCAAGGTGGCCGCCCCGCAAAATAAGAGCAAGTCATCGGCATGAGAGATAACTATCAGACCAGTTTTTTGTTTAGTGAGTGGAATCTGAAGCCTTTTAGACAATTTCCCTCCAAAAATAGACCAGACCAGAATCAGCCCTGTTATGAGATTGTTGTAGTAAACCCTTAATAAATCAAGAGTTGGTGGGTATTTTTAGACCACTTAGGGGTGCGCCCCGCAATGAAAGGAAAACACTTGTTAAAGAGAAGAAATTTCAAGGTAGTCGCTCTAGTTGCGGCTGCAGTTTTAACTCTGAGCGCATGTAGCAGTGACTCAGAATCTGGTGGTGAAGTAGGTGGAGAGATTAATGTCTTTTTGATTCCTAGCCCATCATCTACCTCAATTCAGAGCTTTATTCCAGAGTTTGAAGCGGAAACTGGAATCAAAGTAAATGTATCTGAGACACCATACGGTGAAGCACATCAGAAACAACTCCTTAGCTACAATCAAAAAGCGGGAGCATATGACATTGCACAATTTGACAACACATACTTAGCCCCGTTCTGCCAAGCCAAAGCAATGTTGCCTCTTGATTCATACATTTCTGGATCTGATGAATATGACATCAATGATTTTGGAAAAGGACAGCAAGATTATGGTAAGTGCAAGGGTGAGACCCTAGGTCTAACTCTAAGTACCGAGCCAATGATTCAATGGTACAGAACTGATCTCTACGAGAAGCTTGGATTAACTCCAGCTAAGACATGGGATGAGTACTACAACAATGCCAAGAAGGTTCAGGCTGCCGGATTTGGCGGACAGATCATGGGCTTTGGTCCAAACGTATCTTGGTGGTGGATGACGCTAGTTTGGTCATTTGGAGGAGCTCTCTACGACGAGAATCTCAATCCTGTGGTTAATTCGAAGGAAGCAGTTGCTGCCACTGATTATCTAAAGAAGTTACTTGAAGTCTCACCAAAGGGAGCAATTACGGCAACCGGTGATGACACCACAAGTAAATTCCTTGGTGAAGATATTGGAGCAATGCTCAACTACTCCGGATACTATGGAATGGCTCTTGATCCAAGCATCAATAAGAATGCTGGAAAGATTGGTACAGCTCCAGCGCCTATGGGCACCGTAGACACCACCCATCTTGCTGGATGGAATATCGGAGTCCCTGCTGATGCAAAGAATCCTGATGCTGCTTGGAAGTTCCTCGAATTCGTTCTAGGAAAGACCAATTCAGTGAAGTATCTTGAGTCAGGCGCGGCAGCGATTGGTCGCCAGTCAATTATCAACAATGCGGATTTAGTGGCAAAGAATCCATACCTACCGCAGTTGGAGATTCCATCAAGCTCACGCATTGAGAGATATCCACAAATTGCGGTTTGGCCAGAGTTTGAGGTTGCCGCAATTGATGCTGTAACTCAGGTTCTCACTGGGAAGCAGAAGTCTCAGGCAGCATTGGATGCGCTCAACGAGAAGCTCAAACCGATACTTGCAAAAGAGCCTAAGAGCTAATCAACTCAAAGACTAAGGCTTGGGCCTGGCACAATAGTGAAAGAGAATGATCACTAAAGTGTCCAGGCCCAATTTGCTGCGCAGGAAGAATCTTCGCCCTGTCGCACACTTAACTATTCCGACTTGGATTTTTCTCGCATTGGTTGTGCTGATTCCGTTCTTCTATGGGATTTACATATCCTTTCTAAATATTAATCTGGCCTCATTTCTCCCACCAAGCTTTGTGGGATTTGATAACTATCAGACCGTGTTAGCTGCTTCTGAGACTTGGTCAACACTTCGAATCACCTTGATTATTACTCTTATTGGTTTACTTATGCAGATACCAATCGGAATACTTCTAGCCTTAGTGCTGCATGAAAACTTGCGTGGCACAAAAATATTTCGTTCCATCTTAATCACTCCAATGCTCCTAACCCCGGTTGCAGTCGGTCTGACTTATAGATTTATGTTTGATACTGACCTTGGTGTTATCAACTGGGCTTTAGGAAGTATTGGAATAGAGAAAGTAAATTGGTTAGGATCACAAACTAGTGCTCTGTTCGCCATAATAATTGTGGACTCTTGGCAATCAATTCCTTTTGTTATGCTCTTAGTCTTAGCGGCACTAACCGCCATTTCATCCTCTCTATATGAGGCAGCTAGAGTTGACGGAGCTACAGCGAGCCAGATATTTCGCCGGATTACGTTGCCATTAATAACACCAACGCTCTTGGTGATAACCATGATCAAAATTATGGATTTTTTAAAACTTTTTGACACGCTTTTTATTCTCACCCGAGGAGGTCCAGGAAATGCGACTACAACCCTCGGACTTTGGACATATAAGACCGGATTTGTATTCCTTGAGTTCTCGAGAGCTGCAGCCCTTGGGGTAATAATTACCATAATCACGCTTCCGGTCTATTTTCTTTGGCGTCGAGCCTCAAAGGGAGTGCGATGATTCTTAAGCGAAGCGCCTCTTACTCTCTTTTGTTTCTTGCCTCATTTCTTTCACTATTTCCACTCTTTTGGACCATAAGCACTTCAATAAAGGATCGAGTAGATAGTTATAGCTTGCCGCCAAAATTTTTTACCTTCACTCCTACTCTAAAAAACTACACATCACTCTTTTCTCTCGAAAAGTTTTGGCAAATCTACTCCAATAGCATCATTATTACTTTGGGAAGCACACTTATTTGCTTAGCGGTAGGAAGTCTTGCAGCTTATGCATTGGCAAGGAAACCAAAATTCAGAGGTAGAACTCCCTTAGAGGGATTAATGATTGCGATAAGAGCGCTTCCGGCAATCGTGTTGCTTTTACCAATATATAAACTAAGTTCATATTTAGATCTCTATGATTCAAAGTTAGGGTTGATTCTCATTTTTGCAGGATTTAATATCCCATTTGCAATTTGGTTAATGATGAGTTTTTTTGAACAGATACCTGTTGAAATTGAAGAATCAGCTAGAGTCGATGGGGCTTCAACCTTCAAAATGTTTACTCGAATCATCTTGCCTTTAGCGGCGCCTGGCTTGGTAGCAACGGGGATATTTGTCTCTCTTCTTTCTTGGAATGAATTTCTAATTCCTGTGATTATGGCTGGAGAGAACTCAAAAACCCTTCCAGTGCTGGTTGCCAGCTTCATAAGTAATCGCACCCTTGATTGGGGCCCTATGGCAGCTGCTGCTACGGTGGCTTTGATACCTATAGTTCTATTGACAGTAGTAATTCAGCGTTGGTTAGTAGCTGGACTTTCAAGCGGGGCTGTTAAGGAGTAGTTGTCTATAGTAGAAAGCGCTCTTTTTTGGCGTTCTTTTTTGAGTCTTGTAATCAACATAGATGAGTCCAAATCTCTTCTCATATCCATGAGCCCACTCAAAATTATCCAGAAAGCTCCAAGCAAAGTATCCCAGGATTGGTGCACCCTGGCTTTTTGCTGATTTCATCGCATCTAGGTGTCGCACTAAATAATCAATACGTTCGTCATCGATAACCTGACCATTAATAATTTCATCATTCCAAGCAGAGCCATTCTCAGTTATATAGATTGCCTTTGGTGAATATTCTTTTGAGATACGAAGCAGAATCTCTTCAAAGGCTTGGGGGTGCACCTCCCAATTCATTGCAGTTCTTTTAACATTTTCACGATTGACACTTCTTATAGGTAGAGGCTTTGAGTTTTGATCTGCCGCCACGGTCTGTCTGAAATAGAAGTTAACGCCAAGAAAATCTAAATCTTGGGAAATTAATGTCATATCTCCACTATGAATTTCTGGAGATGCACCTAAAGCATCGATTACATCTGCAGGATAAGTTCTGCCAAAGACTGGATTAAGAAACCATCGATTATCAAAGCCATCTGCTAATTGAGCAGCGTTCCTATCCTCTTGACTATCAGTTGCTGGAACTGCTGGAGTAACATTAATAACAATTCCAACATTTACTTCAGAAACATTGCTTCTGATTACTTGGCAAGCCAATCCATGGGACATGAGCAGATTGTGAGAGACATTTAAGGCTGTTTGCAGATTTTTTATACCAGGAGCCATATCGCCGTATAAGTGACCAAGCCAAGCGCTACATAATGGTTCATTCAATGTCATCCAATTTTTGACCCGATCACCAAATCGAGAGGTGAGCACTTCGCCATATTCACCAAACCACTCCACAACTTCGCGGTTATTCCAGCCACCACGTAGCTGCAACGCCTCTGGCAGATCCCAGTGGTACATGGTTAACCAAGGGGCAATTTCACGCTCTAAGAGTGAGTCAATCAAACGGTCATAAAAATCTAACCCCAATTCATTTATCTTTCCAACGCCGTTTGGCATAACTCTTGGCCAAGCCACAGAGAATCGATAAGCCTTAACGCCCATCCATTTCATTAAATCTAAATCTTCCTTGTAGCGATGGTAGTGATCGCAGGCAATATCCCCGTTATCAAAATTAGCCACCTTTCCGGGAAATTTACAGAAGGTATCCCAGATTGATTGACCTCTACCATCCTTATTAGCAGCACCTTCAATTTGATATGAAGATGTGGCAACACCCCAAAGAAAATCGTTCATACAGAAAAACGCTTTCCAACCACTATTTCATCTCCACGCTTTAATAGTTCGGTATATCCAAGTGCTGCATAAAACTTCAAACCTCGATCGTTATAAGCCGACACCCGAAGATGAAAACCGGGAGAGCCAAGGTCTTTTAGCTGGTTCTCCATATGTGTCATTAGTTTTTTACCCCAACCTTTTCCTTGAACTTGAGGCAGCAAATCTATGTGTCCGTGGGAGGGAAAGTTTTCAAGTACTTCAGATGGTGAAGGAGTAGGAGAAAATATCTCACGGATTAACCATTCATCTTCACTAAAATGTTTTAACTCTGCATATTTGATTTGTAATTGCGGCCACCAATGCTCGATGCAGAGATTTTGAAAAATTTCGGTATCAGGGACACAAAGCCCATATCCAACGGTTTTTCCTGACTCAGAAAGAAGATTGCTAGTCTCACTAGCATGAGTCACATAAGGCCCAACAAAAATTTCACCCAGCATCTGATCATTTCTAAATAGGGCTGTCGCATCACTTCCAGAGTTGCCAGTTTTTAAAGCCACAAAGTACAAATCAACTAAATCTCCGAGCGTTGCCGGTCTAATCTCAATTTCTGGCATAGGATAATAATCTCCTACTCGTAGTTGCTTTGGCGAGCGCGCTCTGGTCTGTCGCCATTTGAGCCAATAACCCCTATTCAAGGGTAAAAAACTCGACCTACTTCAGACTGGTCTGATATTTGTTCCCGCTCAACTCTAGATTTATTAAGCCCCGCACAATACCCTCAGAAACATGAATACCGACAAGGCTGTAATAAGGGCGAAAGAGCAATTGTTTAGTTTGCTTTCTCAGCTTCCTCAAGGTGCGCGTTTACCTGGTGAGAGAACGCTCTCTGAAGAATTTGGAGTTTGTCGAGTTACCTTAAGGCGAGCACTTGAAGACTTTATTTTAGATGGAAGACTAGAGAGACGAGCCCGTTCAGGGACTTACATCAAAAGACCTATAATCTCATCAGAGATGCGTCTCAAGTCATTCACTGAGGAAATTAAAGCAAGAGGGCAAAAACCATCTTCTAGCCTAATTTCATTTAAGAAAACTAAGGCCAGCACTAGTGTTGCAAAGTCATTAAGAATTAATCAAGGAGAGGAAATATATCTCGTTACAAGACTACGTCTGGCAGATCAAATTCCTGTTGCTTTAGAAACACTTCGTATTGCTTGCAACTTAATACCAAATCTAACTCCTGAAGACTTTAAAGGTTCTATATATGATATTTTATTTGAGAAGTCCGAAATTAGAATCATGAGTGCTAGAGCGGGAATCACTGCTCACAACCCAAGTGAAAGAGATAGAAATCTTCTGAAGACTTCATTAGAAACTCCCTGTCTCCTCATTAAGATGTTGGATTTCGATCAATTTGGTAAACCCGTAATGACAGCTGAGTGTCTATATAGAAGTGACTTATTTGAATTACAAATAGAGGTAAGTGCAACTATTAAAGAAACAAGGAGTCAAAGAGTTTCATGAAGTCGCATCACGAGTACCTATCAAATTTAATTGAACTACTGACAATTTTGCGGGAAGACTGCCAACAGGTCGAGGAGGCCGCTGGCCTGATCGCCCAATCACTCCAGAATGACGGATTGATTCATGTTTTTGGCACAGGTCATTCTCATATGTTGGCTGAGGAGATGTTTTACAGAGCAGGCGGCCTTGGTTCTGTAAATCCAATCCTCGAGGAAGACCTGATGCTCCATAAAAACGCAACCAGGAGCACTGAGCTGGAACGAAATCCTGGGTTAGCAATGAATATTTTGGCTAAACATGAGCTTCGCAAAGGTGATGTCTTCATCATTGCCTCAAATTCTGGTGGCAATGCCCTGGTTGAAGCGATTGGAAATCAAGTCAAACAGCTGGGCTTAAAGTTGATTGCTATTACAAGTCTGAAACACGCCACATCTCCAGCAGCGAGAGTGCAGGGAAGAAAAATTCATGAGCTAGCGGATATAACTATAGACAACCTGGGGCAGGTTGGGGATGCAACAATTACTTATCCAGGACTTCAAGAAAAGACTGGCCCAACATCAACAGTTTTAGGCACAGCGATAGTCAATGCACTTGTGGTTCGATCAGTAGAAATAATGATTGAAAGTGGTCATAAACCAGAAATATTCAGCAGCAGTAATACTTTGGATGGTGATTTAAGAAACTCAGAGTTGCTATCTATACTTAAGGAGCGAGTTTCAATTTTGTGAATTATCCTCAAGAACTTATTCACGTAGGTTGTCAATCAGGCAGTAGCGGGAATAAAGGGAAGTTCACTAAAGTAGTGATGTGTTTAGACTAGATTCCTTGAAAGCCCTCGTCACTGGAGCGGGAGATGCTTCAGGAATAGGTTTTGCGGCGGCTAAGGCACTTAAGGAACTGGGCGCAGAAGTTTTTATTACTTCAACTTCTGATCGCATCTACAAAAGAGCCGAGGAGCTTGGAGTAAAGGGATTCATTGCCGACCTAACGAATGAAAGCGATGTGCAGGCTTTGGAATCTCAGATTTCAAGCCTAGATATCTTGGTTAATAATGCTGGTATGACAAGTGTTACTTCCCCTGCAGGCCCAAATGAAGCAACGGATATCTCACAAGTTTCCCTAGAGGCGCTTCAAAAAGGTATGTCACGAAATCTAGAGACAGCCTTTCTTGTAACCAAGTATTTCTTGCCAAAGATTCGAAAGTCCCAAAGTGGCAGAATCATCATGATTAGTAGCTTGACCGGTCCTGTGATGGCAATGAGAAATCAACCCGTTTATGCAACAGCAAAAGCGGCACTTGTTGGATTAACTAAATCAATAGCACTTGATGAAGCAAAATATGGAATCACTTGTAATGCGATACTTCCAGGATGGATTGCTACAGATTCAATAAGTGAGAGTGAAAAGTCTCAAGGCTCATCTGTCCCTATGGGGCGTGGGGGAAGGGCTGATGAAATCGCATCAGCTATAGCTTGGCTTTCAACTCTGGGGGCTTCCTACATAACAGGCCAGATGATTATTGTTGATGGTGGAAATTCCATTACAGAGGAGCGAGCTTGATAATTCGTCCGGCAGAAAGTAAAGAAGTTGGAGAAGTTCTTCAACTTATACACGATCTTGCCACTTATGAAAAAGCCCCAGAGCAGGTTGAGGCAAGTAAAGAAGACTTGCTTAATACAATCTTTGCCAGAGAGCCGAGAGTCTTTTGTGACTTAGTTGAAGTTGATGGGCAGATAGCGGGGATGGCTATTTGGTTTCTCAATTACTCTACTTGGCAGGCAAAACATGGAATCTACTTGGAAGATCTCTTTGTCAAACCTGAACATCGAGGACGTGGTTATGGCAAAGCACTCTTAAAACACTTGGCAAAGATTTGTGATGAAAAAGGTTATGGTCGCTTGCAATGGTGGGTCCTTGATTGGAATTCACCAGCAATAGAGTTCTATAGAAGCCTTGGAGCTGAAGCTATGGATGAATGG
>SXGT01497758.1_pt1 | contig 10092 bp, 17 predicted proteins | sample 3176221 | NCBI WGS metagenome assembly SXGT01 (sample SAMN11356862, study PRJNA531348) | freshwater metagenome | isolation source: freshwater sample F1-120 | place: China: Fuxian Lake, Yuxi | collected 2017-12-25
AATCAGTAGGTCGGAGGTTCGACTCCTCTCAACGGCACCATGATTTGAGGGGTTTTCCGCACCGCGCCGGGAATCCGTTGGCTCAGCAGGGCGCGCGGTGCCCGTTGTGTGCCCTTTCCAGGATCGCTACCCCAGGCAGGGCCGGGTGCATCGCTCGCGCAGGGAGACCGCATGGCGTCCGCTCAAGATCACCTCGATTCGGCCCGCCGGGATATCGTCTGCGAAATGGCGGTGAAGTCGGCCCAGGCCGCCGAGCGCGCGGCCAGGTCGACTTTCTGGATTGCCGTCGCGACTTGCATAGCGGCCCTCGCGGCGCTCGCCACCGTGCTGGTGTCTGCCTGCTCTCGCTAGCCCGCCCGCTGCCACAAGAGGATCTTTCGATGGACACCCGCCGCCACCAAGAAACCGGCCTGCGCATCCTCGCTGGCATCCTCATTCTGTTGGGCGTCGCGCTGTTGCTGTTGGCGCTGCAGCGCATATCGCAGCAGCAGGGCGCGTCGGTCCAGGGCCTTGCCGTGGCCATCGCGTGGAGCCTCAGCCCGGCCCTCAGCGGCTGGCTGGTGTGGAAGCTGGCCACCGCGCTGGAATGGCTGGCTGATATCAAGCGCCAGCTCAGCGCCTGAGGTTGTTCGCCCCACTGGCGCCAACGGCGTGACCGGGCGTTACGTTTCGTTACACGGCGCGGCCGGGAATGCGCCCCGCGACCCCAACATTCCCCAACAGGTCGGGCACGAAAAAGCCCGGCCGGAGCCGGGCTATCTCGGGTGCCGCTGGTCGACCGTCAGGCCTGCGCCCGCTTCCGCTCCAGCTCCCGATGCTGGATCGCTTCGGACAGGGCCTGCACCATGCACAGCAGGCGCATGGCCGCACGCAGCGGCGGCAGCACCACCTGGGGGTTGGCCTCGATCTGCCCGCCCTGTTCCTGCAGCCCGTCGACCACCAGGTCGATGATGCCGTGCGCCTCGTCTACCAGCAGGCCAATGTCCTGCGCGGCGGCCTCCGGCTCCGCCTGGGCGTAGTAGCTGGCACTGCTGGTCATGCCGCGGATCGGCTCCATGGCGGCGCTCATGGCGTGCCCCCGATCGTGCTGGCCGGCGTGATGACGTGCAGCGCGCTAATCATGTTGGGGAGCACACTGGAAAGGCCATCCGGCCGAACCGGCTTCATCGTATCGGGCAGGCTGCGGTTGCATTCTTTCGCAGCGTCGAATTCCTCCCGCAGGCGTTCCAGCTCTGCGACCGCGGCCATGCCGTGCAGCAGTGCCAGGCGGACCCAGCCCGACTCCTCGGGCTGCAGGTTGATTCCAGTGTCGGTGCTCATGGTGCAAGTCTCCTTGGGTGGTGGCTACGCGACGGGTTGGCGGACCGGTCCCAAAGGACACCGGCAGACCTTGCGGTCTCCCGCGCGCAGCCACCATGGGCAGACTGCACGCATACAAAAGGCGCCTTGCGGCGCCTCTGCGCCCTTGGGTTCCAGGCCGCCAAGCCCGGGTCACGCGATTGAGCGCGACGGCCCTAGCATCGCGCCGGGCGCCGTCGCGGTCAAGGGGTCAGGCGACCGAACGGACCGCGGGCCGCGCCGGCTTCACGACCTGCTCAAAGGCCCAGCGACCTTGCCGCCCAACCTGGCGCAGCCAGGTGGCCAGCTGGGCACCGGCGGCGATGCTTGCGCCGTTCGGTGTGGCCGCCAGCAGCTGTGCGCGGTGCGCTTTGGCGAACTCGACCAGCTGCGGATGCAGCGGCAGCGGCGAGCGCAGCACCCCGTTGGCCACGGCTTCGTGGTCGCGCACCAGCACGATGGCGGACGGCAGGTCCAGGCTGCGAAGGTGGGAACGGACTTCCTGATCCGCGATCGCGCCCGACGCGTCCTCGGGCCGGATGGCCGGGGGCGCCAGGGCGGCGGCGTAGGTCTGTTCCGCGGCGTCGGCCCACTTCTCGGCCTCCTGCAGCGCGGCATCGAGGGCCGCGGTTGCCTTTGCGTCGACGGCTGCACCGTCCTGTTGCTTCGCCAGGTCGGACCGGCGTTCGTCCGCCATGATCTTGCCGCGCTCGGCAGTGTGCTCGGCCAGGCGCCGGATAACCTGCGCAGCGCGAGCGCCGGCAGGATCATCGGGCGCCAGCTCGAACGGCGGGCGCCAGGCCATCGCGCGGCCGGCGCCGAACTCGACCATATCGTGGGTCAAGCGAACGCCATAGTTGGTCATGTCCGCGGCCAGTGCTTCCGTGAGGTTCGGCATGGTCTTAGGCCTCCAGGGCCGAGTTGAAGTTGGTGATGATCTCGTCGGCGGCGTCGACCTCCGCCTGTGCTCGAGCGATGGCGGCGTCGATCTCGACCAGGCGCGCGGCGGTCTGCGCGATGGCGTGCCGGCGCTGGACCGTTTCAGTTGGCAGCTGGCAGGGCTGCCAGCCGATGGCGCCATTGACGCAGGCGGCGAGTGCTGTGGCGCGCTCGGCCTGCAGCGGCTCGACACGTGCGGCCAGCTCGCGCCGGGCTTGGATTAGGACGCCGCGATTGGTGGCGGAGCCACTGTGGACTTGGGTGTTCATGGGTCGTTCCTCTGTGGTGGGGTGGGAATGCTTCGCGCGTTAGGGCCGCAGAAAATGGCTAGGGGTCCGACCTCCTTTTTTTATTCGGGGGGATCGGCCAGGCGCGGATCAGACCCCAATGGCCCACAGGTCCAACTTCGAAGCCATCCGCCAGGGCCCGGAGTCGGCGCTCGGCCGCTTCGTCTGGCGTGCCGGCCGCGCGCTTGCGGGCCACCTCGGCGAACAGCTCGCCGATCTCTCCGGTCGGGTTGCGCTGCCGGCGCCGGCTCATGGCGCGTCCCTCTGTGGCCGCGCAGAACGCGCCGTGGCGGCTTTCAGCGTTCGGCAACGCGGGCACAGCGGAGCTTTCGCGCGACTGCTCTTGCGTGACCGTAGGCGGCCACAGACGCCGCAGGGCCGGGTGGTCGGGTCGGTGTGGAAGTGGGTCACGTCGGGAACTCCGGGTTGATCGCCGCGTCGGCGGCTGCAAAGACCGCCTGCATGAAGGCGACGAACAAATCGTGCCCAACATCGGCGTCGGTCAAGGTGCCGGCGAGCAGGCGCTCGGCCAGGTCAGGGCGTAGCCGGCGAACGGCATCGGCCCGTAACACTTTCGCCAGCCCGACCCCCAAGGCCTCGCATATCCGCAGGGTGGGCGCGACAAGATCGGGATGGCGATGCAGCCGAACTCGACATGCGGTCGAGCACGTCGTGGTGTGCGCCCTCGACGTTTCCTCCAGGCAGCCGCAGGCGGCGCAGACATACACGTGCGGGATCCGGGTGTAACGCTTTGCTGGAACTGTTACAGCGGGCATGGGTGCTGATCTCCGGGTGTCGTGGTGGCGGCTAGCGCCCACTCGGGGCAATACCTGTTGGTCATGGGCCAGCGGCTGCGCTCGCCGAGGCGGAACGGGAGGGCCAGGGCACAGCGGCCGATGCCGGCGGGTGGATTGATCGCGTCGCGCTCGAAGTGCCGGCAGTCGCCGCAGGTGACCGGCGAAGGCGGCGAGGGGCGGTCCGGGGTACTGCCATAACTGACAAAAGGGGCTTCTGGCGGTTTTGGCAGTACCCCGGATGGCCGTTCTTGCAGTTTTCGCGCTCGCTCGCGCCAGCTCATGCGGCGCGCCTCCAGACGTAGGTGGTGGTCGGTCGGCCGCCGGTCTCGGCGATCTCTTCCCGAACATGGCCGTACTCGACCAGCACCTCGACGGCGGCCTCTACGGTGTCCCGGTCCAGCCCGGCCCAGCCCTTGCGGTAGACGTCGCGGGTGGTGAACTCGCCGTGGTGGACGCGGATCAAGTCGGCTCGGCGGCGCAGCAGCAGGTGGGCCGCCGCGACTCCGCCACCATCGGCCGGCGCATAGACGCGGCGCGCGTGGGGCTCCAGGTACTCCAGCCAGTCCAGCGCCGTGCCCATGGCCTCGGCGCCGACGGGGCCGCCGTGGTGGTCGCACAGGTGCAGCACCAGCGCCAGGCGGCCAGCCAGGGCGGGGTACTTGCCCAGGTGGGACTCCATATGCGGCGGCTCGCCGCCGGCGCGCAGGCGCACCATCAACGTGGTCTGGTACTCGACCAACAGCTCCTGCGCGCCCTCGGACAGCCGCAGGAACGGCACGTCGATCCCGTCGGCCCGGTCCATCCCGGGCAGGTCGCCCAACTGGTCCAGGCGGGTGTAGCAGCCCCAGGCGGCGGCATCGGCCGTAGGGTTCGGCGCCCGGTCGACGTACTGCCAGGACGCGGGCAGGTCCGGCCATACAGCCAGCTGGAACCGCTGCAGTAGGCCATCGTCCGCCATGCCGCCGCGGACTGCGCCGCGGACGTACTCCGACAACTTCCCGGGTTGGATGCCGCCCAAGATGGACACGGCCGGCGCCTCGATCCGAACGGTGCCGCGGCCGATCCGATCGCAGGTATACGGACCCTGGCCGTTCCAGCACTCAAGCCAGAATCCGCGGTCGCCTTCGCGGCCCTCGCGGTCCAAGGTCGCCAGCCAGCCGGCCAGCTCATCGCGGAACTGGACCAGGCCGCGCGGGTTGGCGTTCAACAGCTCGCCCAACTTCTCGACCGTGGCGTCGTTCACCACGATGCGCGGCTCCGGTGGTGGATCCCCTGCGTCCTCCAGGTCAAGCGCCTGGCGGGCAGCATCCCGGTTGCCGTCCTGCAGGGCCTTGGCGGCCTTCCGTTGCGCCAGCACGCGTTCTTGCTTCTGCAGCTCCGTCGCCAGCTCGATCTCGCGAACCGATGCGTTCCAGGTGGCCCGGTGGCGGCCCTCGATGCGAGCGAGCATCTTCTGGGCCGGCCGCAGCGCCGGAGACTTGGATGTGCTGGGGCGGCCGATCAGCGCGCCCCATAGGATGCACCGCTCGACCCATCGCTCCTGCCGCTTCATCGCGACGCCAACCTGGCGGCCGATCAGTCCTGCCGCGGCCACAACGGCCGGCACCGCGCAGAACTCGGGCGGCACCTGCAGGCCGTCGGCCGCATCCTCGACCCAGCCCCGCAGGGCGGCCGGCACCAGGTCCAACTCGAACGCGGGAACCGGCGGCAACGGGTTCGGCAAAGGCCGTGGACGGTCATCCGGGTCACTGCCAAAACTGACAAAAGCCAGGTCATCAAGGCGGCTCATCGGGCCACCTCCCGCCGGGCCGCCGCGATGCGCTGGTGCGCCTCGACCACGCGGCAGTAGTCATCCCAGCCGAGGCCGTCGTCGGGATCGGCGACCATCCGGCCGGCGGCGACCTCGACCACGGCCACCTCATGGACGATGCTGTTCAGCGCCGCGACGCGACGCGCCAGCCGTGCCGCCATGCTTGTCTCGCGCTGTTGTTCGCGGGTCATCGGCCCCAGGCGCCGCACGAACAAGTCGGACAGCTCCAGGCCGATGGCGTGCACGATGGCCAGCGCCGGGCAACCGGCATGGCATCGCAGCAACACGCGGCCGTCGGTCCCGGTGGCGATGCTCAAGCTCGCGGTGCGATCGGGGTGGGCAGGGCACTTGGCAATGGCGCCGGCGCCGGCTTGGCGGACGCCCTCCAGGCGCTGCAGCACCAACGTCGTGGGGTCGGTGGTAGCATTCGCGTGTCCCGCCGGACGAATGTTGTTGCGACTCTCGAAACCTGCCCTTGCCGGCGGGTTTCGTCGCGTCTGGGGCTCAGGCAGCATCGGGCGGCCCTCCGCACTGGCAGGCCATCTCGGCCAGCAGACGCTCGATTCCGCCGACCTGGCGCCGGGCCTCTGCGATCACGTGCGGCGGCATCGGCTGCCAGGTGTTCACCAGCATGGTCAGGCGGTCGACCGCGATCAGCAGGTCGCGGTGCAGGTGGTGCAGCGGCTGCGGGTCGGGGATGAAGGTCACGCGGCCTCCTTCGGAGACCGCTGCTCGAACTCGAGCAACTCCGCCAGGTGGAACCGGACCGTGTTCGGCCCCAGGTGGCGAGGCTCAGGCAGCCGGCCGTCACGGCGCCAGCGCCACAACGTCGGCAGCGAGACGCTGTAGCGGCGGGCAACTTGCGCCGGGGTCAGGTAGGGCGATTCGCTGTTTTGCATGGGCGTGTCTCCGGTTGCGTGGAGACACGATGGGCGGCGCGACGCCGCAGCGGAATGGACGCTGCTAGCAGCGTCTAGGCGGCGGGGTCCAGCCCCTGCAGCCACCTACGGACGGTGGCTGCCGCCATTGGGACCACGTGCTCAGCGATGTGTGCCGCCGCCGCATCCTTGCTCGGAAACTCAGAATGGTGCTCGCGCCAATAGGCCAGGGCCTGTGCCTTGCAACTGCGGTTCTCGCGATGCGTTGCGTCGGCGCGGGCGCGCGCTGCCTCGCCCAACACAGCCGCGCGGATTGCTGCCCGGGCGGTCGGGCTGCCTGTGGCCTGGCCGGCGCCAAAGGCCCGCCAGGCGGTGCACAGCGAGCGCAGCGCTAAAGTGTCGTCGGCCCGGAGCCAGTACCAGCGGGCCGCGTCGATCCACGTTACGGCCGCCGCCGCCATCGCCGAGTCAATCTCGCCCGCGGGTAGATACGCCATGCCGGCCCGCAGCCCCTCCGCCTCGTTTCCGACGTCCGAGAAATCCCAGCTTTCCGGTTCGCGGGTGACCGGGCGCGGCTGGATTGTGGGGCGTTTCGCCTTCACTTTGCGGCCCGCCGGCGCAGCGGCGTGACGGTGCCGGGTCGCCCCGATACCAGCGCCAACAGGTGCTCCAGGGCGGCGCGCTTCTCGGGCAGAAAGGCGTGCCGGTTGTAGTGCCGCGTCTGCACGCCGGACAGGCCGTGCGACTGCAGCTGCGCCCGAACTTCCTCAGGCACACCAAGCGCGGCCAGGCGGGTTTCGACCGTCCGGCGCAAGTCGCCGGGGGTAAACGTGCTGGCCGCCTCGCCGGCCTCGACCATCGCGTCGGCGATCATGCGGATCCGCGCGGCCAGCTGGTCATAGGTGGCCGGGCTCAGCCCGCCGGACAGGCTGAACACGTAGTCGCCGCCGCCGGCCGCGGTCATGGTCGTGACGGCGTGCACGGCATCGGGCAGCAGCGGGACGGCGTGGCGGCGCGGCTCCCGGCGCCGGCCCTTCGGATCCATCAGCAACAACGTGTCGTCGTCGCGGTCCCACGCCAGCAGGGTGGCCCGGGCCAGCTGTTGGACCCGCTGTGCGCCGGTCAGCAGGTGCAGGGTTAGCAGCGCGCAGTCCACGGGCGGCAGCTTCCGAACGCGGCGCCAGTACGAGCGAAGCTCGGCCACAGACAGGGCGCGGGACCGGGTGTTGCGGCTGCCCTCGATCGAGCCGATCCCCGCGGCGGGGTTGGCGTGAATCCGCAAGGCGCGCACGCCGGCCGGTGCACCAGCGACCCGCCGGGACCGGATGGCGAACTGGTAGGCGGCGCCGATGCAGGTCCGGAGCTTGTCGGCGGTCCGGAGCTTGCCGGCCTTGACCAGCGGGGCCTGCAGGTCGACCACGTGGTCGTCGGACAGGTCGGGTGCCGGCAGCAGCCACAGGTCGGGCCGGGCCGTCAGCACGTGGCAGGTGAACAGGCTGCCCACGTCTTTGTGGCTGGCCTTGCCCTTGGCGCGCAAATGGTCGACGTAGGCGTCCAGCAGCAGCCCCACGGTACCGGCGCGGCGTGCCGCCTCCGCCTCGGCCTGCAAGCGCTGGTGCTCGGCCTCGGCGGCCCTGGCGGCGCCGTCGGCGGCCAGGGCGGCCCGTAGGTCGCGGTCGCCGCCGGTGTACCGCTTGGACAGCTCGCCGAACCTGGCGCGCGCCTCGGCCAGCGACAGGCCGCCGACCTTGCCCTCGCGGTGGTAGGCGCCGAGCGGTATGCGCTGGCGGCTTCCGTCCGGCGCGGTGAACCTGGCATAGAACACGATGCCGGAGCCCGTGCACCTGGCCCAGAGCCGGCCGGCGCCGCGGGTGTGGTCCGGGGATGAATCCGACTTCCATTCGCCCGGCTTGAGCTTGTCCAGCCCCTGCGGGGTCATCAACTGATTAGCCATTCCGGTGCCCGTTGTGTGCCCTTTAACCGTGAGCTTGGCTGAAACGCCTTGCGGTTTCAAGTGCGGTCAACGGATTGCATATCAGGCACTTAGCGGAACGGCCGCAATCGGCTGGAACTGCAAAATGCCCGATCCGGCTGATTCGTAATCAGTAGGTCGGAGGTTCGACTCCTCTCAACGGCACCAGGATTCCGGTACGCCCTTGCGCGTGCCTCCATTCAGAGCCCGCGAAGGCCGCCCAGCCCCCACGCGTGGCGGGCCGATCCCGATCTAGCCTCGGGCCTCGCCGTCGGAAAGCATCGCCAGGACCGGGTCGACGCCGTGCCGGCGGCATTCGGCCAGCAACTCGGCGCCAAGCCGCTGTGCTTCGGCGGTCAGGGTGGCGCTGTCCGGATACAGCGCCAGGGCGACGCTGACCTCGCGCCACAGGGCCACCAGCGCAACCAGGGACTCCTCCACGTTCAGTGCTCCTTGCCGCAGCGGCCTAGGCGCGCCGGCGTTCGTGCGATGGGGCGATGCGCAGCTGCTCGCGGTACTTGGCGACGGTGCGCCGGGCGACCTTGAGGCCGCGCTCCTTCAACAGCTGCGCGATCGCCTGGTCCGACAGCGGCTTGCCGGCGTCCTCCTGGCCGATGATCTCGCCGATCAGCGCGCGCACGGCGGTCGCCGCGGCATCACCCTCGTCGCCGCCGGCGTAGCCGGTGGAGAAGAAGTGGCGCAGCTCGTACAGGCCGCGCGGCGTATGCAGGTACTTGCGCGCCACGGTGCGCGAGATGGTCGATTCGTGCAGCCCCAGCTTGGCCGCGACGTCCTTGAGCATCAGCGGCCGCATCGCCTGCGGCCCGGCGTCCAGGAAATCGCTCTGCGCCTCGACGATCGCGCTGGCGACCCGGAACAGGGTCTGCTGGCGCTGCTCCAGCGCCCGCAGGAGCCAGCGCGCCTCCTGCAGGCAGCCGCGCAGGTAGCTGCGCGCCTCCCGGCCGGCCTCGCGGGCCAGGCGCAGGTAGTCGCGGTTGATGCGCAGCTGGCCGCCGCGCTCGCCCGGCAGCAGCACGCGCCAGCCGTCGCCATCGCGCACCGCGTAGGCGTCGGGCTGGATGTACTCCGGGGCGCTGGAATCGAAACGGCCCCCGGGCTTGGGATCGAGCGAGCGGATCAGGGCCAGGGCCGCATCGATGTCGCGCTCATGGCAGTCGAGCTGCCGGGCCAATACGGCGCGGTCGGTCTTCGGCAGGCGCTCGAGATGGTCGGCGACCAGCGCCCGCGCCACGACCAGCGCCGGCGTGTCGGCATCGAGCAGGTCCAGCTGCACCAGCAGGCAGTCGCGCAGGTCGCGGCTGGCCACGCCGGGCGGATCCAGCCGCTGCAGGCGGTGGCGCACCGCCTCGATCTCGTCCAGGCCGACCCGCACCTCGGGCGCGAGGGTGGCGATGATCTCGGCATCGTCGGCGCGCAAGTAGCCGTCGGCGTCGAGCATCTCGACGATCGCCACCGCGATCGCCCGGTCGCGGGCGCTGATCGGGCTGAGCTGGATCTGCCAGAGCAGGTGCGCGCACAGGTCGTCCGGCGGGGCCGCCGCCCAGTCGACCGGGTCGCCTTCGCCCTCGCCGCCGCTGCGCGACCATTCCGCGTCGGGGCTCTCCGGCGCGTAGTCGAGCTCGTCCTGGTACTCGGGCTCGGCCTCGCCCTCGGCGACCCGCGCCTCGCCGTCATCGCCGGTCGTCGATGGTCCGGCATCCGGGCCATCGACCGCCGGCGTTTCGCCGGAGCCGCCGTCGCCGTCGCCCAGGATCGCCTGGTCGGGCTCGTCCATCTCCAGCACCGGGTTGCTTTCCAGCTGCTCGCGCAGCTCGATCTCCAGCTCGGCCTGCGACAGCTGCAGCAGCTTGAGCGCCTGGCGCAGCTGTGGGCTCAACCGCAGTTGCTGGCCGAGCCTGAGTTCGAGTCCGGCGCGCATCGACATCGGCGGTCAGAGCCTGAACTCGTGGCCGAGGTAGATCTCGCGCACCTCGCGATTGGCCAGGATCTCCGCCGGGCTGCCCTCGGCGAGCAGGGCGCCGTTGTTGAGAATGTAGGCGCGGGCGGTGAG
>SXGT01004200.1_pt1 | contig 10091 bp, 7 predicted proteins | sample 3176221 | NCBI WGS metagenome assembly SXGT01 (sample SAMN11356862, study PRJNA531348) | freshwater metagenome | isolation source: freshwater sample F1-120 | place: China: Fuxian Lake, Yuxi | collected 2017-12-25
AACGTCTTCGACGACTTCATCGCCTCGACCGAGCACCTCATCACCGCGGGAATCGCCCAAAGGGGACACATCGGCATCATCGGCGGCAGCAACGGCGGGCTCTTGATGGGCGCGGTGATGACGCAGCGGCCGGATCTCTTCGCCGCCGTCACCTCGGTCGTCGGCATCTACGACATGCTGCGCGTCGAGACCGAGCCGAACGGCGCCTTCAACACGACCGAATTCGGGAGCGTCCAAGACGAGGCGATGTTCAAGGCGCTCCACGCCTACTCGCCGTACCATCGCGTGGTCGACGGCACGAACTACCCGCCGACGCTCTTCCTCATGGGCGCGAACGATGTCCGCGTCGCGCCGTGGCACTCGCGCAAGTTCGTCGCGCGCCTCCAGGCCGCCAGCGGCAACGACGCGCCGCACCTCTTGGTCACGAGCTTCGACGCCGGTCACGGGATCGGCAGCTCGATCGAGCAGGTCGTGCAGCAGAACGCCGACGGGTTCGCGTTCTTGCTCGACTACGTTCTGCCCGCGGCGCCTGCGGCGCCTGGGACGATCCGCTGAAGACGCTCTGCCTCATCTCGCCGCCCGTCCTGCACGGGGCCGGCTGGTGGGCCAACCGGCTCGCGAACAAGCCGCATCTGGCGAGTCTCGCGGGGGCCGTGCGCGATGTGGCCGCCGTGCGCGTCATCGAGCTGGACCGCGTCGCGGGCGAGGATCTCGAGGCTCTGCTCGAGGTCGTCGAGCGGGTTCTATTCGACTGCGAGATGGACGGACCGCCGCTCGGGCTGGTCGGGATCTCGTGCTGGACCAGCATGCACTATCTCGGTGCGCTCGCCGTCGCGCGCCGCGTGCGCGAGCTGGCCCCGCACGTCCCGATCGTCGTCGGCGGCCACCACGCGACCGCGCTTCCCAGCGACTTCGATCACGCCGTCTGCGACTGGGTCGTGCGTCACGACGGCGAGGAGCCGCTGCGCCGCCTGTGCCGCGAATGGCCCGCGCGCCCGCCTGCGATGGGCATCCTCGAGGGTGGCGCCTTCGACCAAGCGCGGACGGATCACATCGACTGGGATCATTACGGCGGCCCGAGCGCACGCGGCGGCGCGCTGTGGATCGGCACAAGCCGCGGCTGCGCCTTCAAGTGCGATTTCTGCGTCGAGCCGGGCCGCGGCGCGCGCTACTCACGCTACAGCGTCGAGGCGCAACTGGGGATCCTGCAGCGCCTCGTCGCGCGCGTCGGGCCGCGCGCCATCGCCTTCTCGGATCCACTCTTTGGCGCGAACCGATCGTGGCTCATCGCCTTTCTGGACGGGCTCGAGCGCCTGCGCCTACCGGTCTCGTTCTGGTGCGAGACGCGCGCCGATCTGATGTCGCCCGAGACGCTGGAGGGCTTCAAGCGCTGCGGCTTCATGGTCGACTTCGGGCTCGACACCGCGAGCCCGACCATGATTGCACGCATGCACAAGGCTGCAAGCGCCGAGACGTACCTCGCGCGTGCCCGTGACACCTTCGACGAAGCGAATCGCATCGGCCTCCATCACGGCATCTACCTCGTCTTCAACTTCCCGGGCGAGACGCCGGAGACGACGCGCGAGACGATGGCTTGGGTCGAGGGGATCGGCGCCGGCGACCCCGCGCGCCCGCTTGCGGGGTGGCTGTCGTGCCAGACGTTCTTCATCCTGCCGGGCACGGCAGCCTGGCATCGCATGGCCGACGACCACGCGCGCGACGGGACCGAGATCGCGCACCCGGCCTGGTGGAAGGAGTCGGGCGAGCACCACGCGCTCGCCACCCGGGTCCTGCCGCATCGCGCGTGGCGTGGTCGCGAGCACGAGCTGCGCGCGTTCCAGCTCTGGAACCAACAGGTCAACGTGGCCTGGTCGGCGCGCTACGCCCCCGAGGTCGCGGCCTTCCGGCAGCGGTTCCTGACGGGCGGCACGGATCCCTGATCCCCGCAATTCTCAAGGCCGTCGTCCGCGATGTAGACACTGTCTATATCACTTGCCGATGCAGAACGTGGCGAACAGGCGATCGAGCACGTCTTCGATCGTCGTGAGTCCGACCAGCTCCGCGAGGGCATCGAGCGCGTCCTGCAGATCGACGGCCGCGAGCTCAGGGGGCTCGCCGCGCGTGATCGCGTCCGCGGCTCGCGTGACGGCCTCGACGGCGCTCGCGAGCGCGATCCGTTGACGGTCGCGAGCGATCGTCAGGCCCTCGTCCGAGACGCGTGCACCGAGGGCGTCGGCGATCGCGGCGAGCAGCTCCGCGAGTCCCTCGCCGGTCGCGACGCTGAGGGCAAGTCCGGGGGGCGCCGACGGCCAGAGGTCACGTTTGGAGTAGACCACCAGCTCCGGCGCGCCGCGGCCTCCGGCTGGCGAGGGCGCCGCACCGCCAGGAGGCACGAGGCGCAGCACCAGGTCCGCACCCGCCACCGCGCGCTCGGTCCGCGCGATCCCCAGCGTCTCGATCGGGTCCTCGGTCGCATGGAGTCCGGCCGTGTCGACGAGGACGACCGGGATCCCGCACACGTCGAGTGTCTCCTCGAGCGTGTCGCGCGTGGTCCCCGGAATGGGCGTGACGATCGCCCGATCGGCCTGACAGAGCGCGTTGAAGAGGCTCGACTTCCCGGCGTTCGGCGGCCCCGCCAGGACCACCCGCGCTCCGTCGCGCACCCAGTGCCCGGTGCGATACGTCCCGGCAAGCGCCCCGAGCGCTGCGGCCTCGGCGTGCATGCGCGCGACGAGCTTCGCCGGATTCAGCGCCGGCAGATCCTCGTCCGGAAAGTCGATGCGCGCCTCGAGCTCCGCGCGAAACGTGATGAGCGCCGCGCGTGCCGCCATCGCGCGTTCGTAGAGCCCGCCCGCGAGGTGCGCGCGCGCCTGCCCCAGCGCGCGATCGGTCTGGGCCGTGATCAGATCGGCGATCGCCTCGGCGCGCGTCAGATCGATGCGCCCGTTGAGGAACGCGCGCCTGAGGAACTCCCCGGGCTCGGCCGGCCGCGCGCCCGCCGCGTAGAGCACCTCCAGGCAGCGCCGGAGATGCAGCGCGCCGCCGTGCAGATGCAGCTCGGCCACGTCCTCGCCGGTCATGCTGCGCGGCGCGGGAAAGACGACCGCCATGCCGTGGTCGAGGTCGCGTCCGCGCCCGTCGTGAAAGACGCCGACCAACAACGTGCGGGGCGCCGTTTGGGCGAGGTCCGCCGGCAGCCCACGCACGTGCGCGAGCGCGATCGGGATCGCGCGCGGCCCCGAGAGGCGCAGGATCCCGACCCCGCCGCCGGCCGCCGTCGCGAGCGCGGCGATGGTGGTGACCGCGTCCGCGCTCACGCCGGGAGCACCGTCTCGAACGCCCGCTCCCTGCCCGCGAGCGCTTCGGTGGCGGCCGCGTGTTCCATGTTGACACTGTCTACATCCGACACGCGCCGCGGCCCCGGTGCCACCAGGTTCGTCAGCTCGTCCGGGTCGCTCGCGAGATCGTACAGCTCGTCCTCGACGATCGACTCCGGCGCGAACGGCCTCCCGAGGCGCGAAAAGTACCGCGCGAACTTGAAGCGTCCATCGAAGCGTCCGACGACGAAGCCGCGCGCCCGCGACCACGGTACGCCCAGCGTGCAGCGCGCGCGGTAGTGAAAGAGCACGTCGTCGCGGGCGCGCGGCGCCTTGCCCAGCACCACGCTCGATTGGTCCGCCCCCGGCAGGCCCTCGCGCGATCCTGCGTCCGCGCCGATGAGGCCGAGCACGGTCGGGGTCAGATCGATACTCGAATAGAGCGCCTCGGTCGTTCCCGGCGTGATGAGCCCCGGGCAGCGCGCGATGAAGGGCACGCGCGAGTTCTCCTCGTAGACGACCGGCCCCTTGCCGCGCAGGCCGTGCGCGCCGGCGAGCTCACCGTGATCGGATGTGGTGAGGACGATGGTCCGGCGCGCGAGCCCGAGCGTGTCGAGCCCGTCGAGCACCCGGGCGATACACCGATCGACCGCCACCTGGTAGTCGACGTAGGCGTCGAGGACCTCCTGCCAGCGGCGCCCGCGGCGATGGCGCACGAAGCCCGCGACAATGTGGCCGAGACGCCGGAAACGCCGATGAATGGCGGGCTTGCCGGCCAGGTCGTCCGCGAAGCTCGCCGGGTAGGGGGCGGCGTGCGGCTCGCGCGTCGGGCGCGGTACGCGCGGCGAGAACATGATGTCGTGGGGGTTCACGAACGACACCGTCAGACACCACGGCGTCGCCTCCCGACCGTATTGCCCGAGCCACTTCACGGCGAGCTCGGCGACCTCGGGATCGCTCTTGGTGCCCTCGTGGGGGCGGCCGTGGCGGTCGGGGCCGTTCCAGTCCTGGAAGCCGTAGCGCGTGAGGCCGGGCGCGCCGCGGGCGAGATCCTTGTCGCGCGCGAGGTGCCACTTGCCGAGGTAGCTCGCGCGGTAGCCGCTCGCGGCCAGGCGCGTCCCGAGCGTGCGAACGCCGGGGTCGAGTGATGCCTGCCAGCGGAAATTGACGTTATCGTCCATGCGCACGCTGCTCGCGTGATAGCCCGTGAAGAGCCCGGCGCGTGCCGGCGTGCAGAGCGCGCTCGGGGTGTAGGCGCGCGTGAACGAGAGGCCATCGCGCGTGAGTGCATCGAGGGCCGGGAGCTGCACCTGCGGCGGCCACCACGCGCGCTGCCGTTGCTGATCGGTGACGATGACGAGCACACATGGACGGTCCATGATGATGACCTCCCGCAAAGGGCCTGGTCGCGATACTCACCTGGATGCCATAGCGCGCCGGCAGGCGTCTGTCGTCTTCGTGTAAGGTGCGAAACTGGCCGCGGCGAGGGACGCGGCGTAAGGTCCGGCCGATGGCGACTCCGGCCGAGCTGATGAGCCAAGCCCAGACCGCGCTCGAGCGGCAGAACTACCCGCTGGCGGTCGATCGCCTCGAGCGTTTTCTCGCGGCGCGCCCGGGTGATCTCGAGGCGGGGCGCCTGCTCGCACAGGCCTGGCGTGAGCGCGGCGACATGCTCGCCGCCGAGCAAGCGCTGGTCGGTGTGCTGCGTCTCCGCGGCGAGGTCGAAGGGGCGATCGAGCTCTGGCTCGAGCTGGCCGATCTGCGCCTCCTCATGGGCCGCCCGGAGGACGCCGCGCGCGCGTGTCGTCACGCGCTGATCCACGATCCGAGTCAGTGGGAGGCCTACTACCTCTTGGGCAATTGCTTCCTCGACGCGCGCGCCGCTCCCGAGGCGGTGAAGGCCTACCGCGAGGCGCTGACGCTCAATCCGTTCGAGCGCGAGATCTGGCACAACCTGCTCGTCGCCTACGAAACACTCGCCGACGACCGCGGCATCGCCGAGGCGAAGGACGCGCTTGCGCGCTTTCGCGAGCCGGACTGATCGCCGTGAGGAGCCCCGAGCGCACCTGATGTAGACACTGTCTACATTGGGTGAACCTCAGGGCGTCACGGGTCCCGGCGCGGTCCACAGGCCGTCGCCGTTCGCGTCGATCTGGATGGCGTTCGTGAGCGCATAGGGCGTGTGCCCATAGGCGATCGGCGCGAGCGTCCCCGAGCCGACAACCTCGACCGCGTACCAGCTGTCCTTGGTCGGTTGCGCCGCAAGCACGCCATCGAAGCGCAGCGCTTTGCGGGCTGGGTCGGGCGCCGCACCTCGCAGGTCCTCCGTCGCGACGACCACGCCGTTCTCGATCAGCGCGACCGAGTCGATCCCCATCCAGCTCGGCGCCTGCACCTCGACGGCGAAGCGCGCGGCGCCGCTCGCGTCGACGCCTCCGATCTCGCCCATGCCCTTGCCGTCCTCGCTCCGAAAGCGCACGAACGGACCGCACGAGACGAAGGATCGGCGCGCGCGGATCGGCGCGACGATCGCCGAGGGGTCCAGCGCGACAGCAGCGAGGTCGACCGCAATCCAGTTGCGCGGCTCGCCGATCGGCGCGCGCTCATCGTGGCTGTCCGAGCCGGACGACAGCGTCTTCAAGTGGCCGTTGTTGTTCAGCGCGAACCAGTCTGCGAGCGCGGCCGCGTTGTTGTTGGCGCCCATGCCGCAGCTTCCGTTGAAAACCTCGAGCGCGTCCCAATCGCGGGTGAAGTGCTCGGGTTTGCCGGCGATGTCGTGCACGGCGTCGTACTCGGTCGCCGTGAAGTAGCCCATGAAGCCGCCCGAGCGCGGGTGGTTGACCTGGATGATCATCTCGCCTGGGTGTTGTGCGCGCATGGCCTCGAAGAGACCGAGGCCCGCGTGGCCGTGCTCGATGATGGCGCCGCGGCTCGGGGCCTCGAGGTCGACGACCAACGGGAACGCGTTGAAGTGGCCGTAGGCGAAGGTGGTGACCTCCTGCGCGGGCATGGGCGCGACGAGGTCGCCGTAGTCGAGGGCGGCGACGGCCTCGCCGAGATCGCCGACGTAGCCGTGGTCGCTCGTCACCGGCAGAGCGAGGTCGTTGGCGGCCGCTTGCAGTGCGCGCGTGGCGTAGGGGACGCTGGAGTCCGAGCTCCACGCGGCGTGCGTGTGCATGTCGCCCGCGATCCACCCGGTCGTGTCGACGCTCTTCTCGAGCGTGAACGTGAGGCTCCGAGCATCGCCGCTCGAGACGGTCAGCGTTTCGGTGGCCAGCTCGTAGGTCGGTCCGCGCGACGCCGTGACCGTGTACGTGCCCGCGGCGAGCGGGAGGCTGCCGCCGGCGGGCGGAAGGAAGAGCACGGCCGAGCGTGCCTCGCGCCAATCGAGGTCGAAGCGCTGGTTGTCGGGCGGAAATGGCGACGGGGTGGCGCCCTCGCGCGTGAAGGCGACCTGGGCGGGGAGAGGCTGGCCGTCGCGATCGGTCACGGCGACCGCGATGTGCGCGGGCGTGGCGAACGCGAGGTCGACCACGTGCTGGGCGCCCGCCGCGATGTTGACAGTGGTCACATTGCCAAGGGTGTCGCTCGATCCAAGCCCGGCCACCCAGCCGGTGACCTCCCAGCGGCCGGCCGGGACGGCAGCGCGGTAGCTGCCATCGGGAAGGACGGGCACGAGGCCGACGACGGTGTCGGGGTCGGCGGGGCCGTGGACGACGACGTAGGCGGGTGGTTCGTCGGCGGGTGCGGAGCGGAAGAAATCGTCGCGGGCAAGCGCTCCGCGCTCTTCGCGAGCGAAATGGCCCGTGATGATGCCGGGGAGGGGGCCGCCTTGGCGCTCGGCGCGCCGCTCGGCGAGGGCGGTCGTCCCGTTGCTGCTGGCGGTGTAGGCGAGGTGGAAGACGCGCGCCTCGCCGGGCGCGAGCGTGAACGCATCGAGCTGGAGGAGATCGAAGTTCTGATAGCTGAAGATCCCGGACAGGCGCGCGAAGTCGTGCTCGACCGCGTAGCTGACGGTGAGGCCCACCGCGGACAGGGTGGGGATGACGCCCGCGTTGCCGAGCGCGACCAGGCCCGGCCCCTCGAGGTACGGGCGGGTTCCGTCGCCCTGGTTGCTCACCACGAACGGCAGGTCGATCGCCTGGGCGAGAGGGGTGTCGTTCGTGAGCGTGAGCGCAAGCTCGACGTAGGCGCCACCGGGCGCGAGTGTGTAGTCGTAGGTGACGGCGAGGTCGGCGCCGTCGGGGGCCACGTCGCCGAGGAAGCTCTCGGGCCAGGGGTGCCGCACGGTGCGGCCGGTGAGGCGTATGGCAGCGGTCCCACCAGCGCGGCCGTCGCTGACGACGACGGCCTCGTCCGGGCGGAACACGCAGAGGTTCCAGCCGAGCCAGAGCTCGCCGAAGAGGTCCGCGCCGGGCCCGATGTGGACAGTGTCAACATCGATCACGCTGCCGCCCCAGAGGCGGTAGCCGCCCGCGCGCCGCACGCCCTCGACGACGACCGCGACCCTATCATTATAGAGCTTGAAGTCGCCGACCAGCCCCTCGGCCTTGGGGCCGCCGATGAGCTCGGCGGCGCGCGTGATGCGGCCCGCGCGGGCTTCGCTGGGGCCGACCGGCAATGTGAGGTCGAGCGGGTCGGTCGTCTCGGTCTCGGTCTCGGTCTCGATCGCGACCGCGGTCTCGGTCTCGGTCTCGACCTCGGCCTCGGCCTCGGCCTCGGTCTCGGTCTCGAACTTGACGCCGTCGATCGGTGGCAAGGCCGCTGGCTCGATCCCGCCGTCGCAGGCCCCGACGCCGTTCACTCCAAGCAGCACGATGCACCCCAGGACGCCCCCGCGCATGCTCAGCATTTGCGCCTCCGCGCGCATGGTCCGCGAAAGCGACACCCCGTGCAACACCATGGTATGGACGACGTCAGGCCGAGCGTCGGCGCGAGGAGGTCCGAGCATGACAGGGTTGGCACGCGTATTGGGCACGGGAGCTTTGGCGGTCGTCATGGTCGGCGTGGGTTGCGGCGACGCTGCGACCGACCCGGTGCCGAACGAGGTCTGGTCGAGCACGGTCAAGAACGTGGTCTTCGAGGTGGACTACGTCGAGGGTGCCGAGCCGTACTCGGCATCCAAGACCGGACCGCTGGGGCACGTCGAGGGGATCGGGTTTGCCCTCTTCCGCACCAACATCGAGCGCTTGCTCCAGGGTCGCGGCAAGACCATTACGATCGTCGACTCGCTCGCCGCGCTCGAGAAACTGAGCGACGTCAGCGGCGCGGACTTCACCAAGCAGCAGATCCTCGACATCGCCGCGCGCCACCGCGATAGCCAGCCGACCGCCGATACGGTGGTCGTCTACGTCGTCTGGCTTCCCGGCTACCTGAACGACGGAACGACCGTGCGAACCGACGTGCTCGGCGCGTCGTTCGGCGATGCGGGCGTGATCGGGATGTTTTATCCGGTGATCGCGTCGCAGGTCGGCGACGCGCAACTGCCGGTCGCGAAGGCGCGCCTCATGGAGCAAGCGACGCTCGTGCACGAGACCGCGCACGCGCTGGGCCTCGTCGATCGCGGCGTCGCGCTGACCTCGCCGCACCGCGACGCGGAGGCCTCCCACGGGCGCCACTGCGACAACGCGCAGTGCATCATGCACTACACGCTCGAGTCGATTACGACCGTGAAGGCCTTCGTCGAAGGGGTCGCCGCCGATGGGTCGACCGTCGTGTTCGACGACGCCTGTCTGGCCGACGCCGACGCCGCGAAGTGAGGGCGGCGCGAGCGTAGGATCCGGTCGGCTACCCGAGCGTGACACGCGCTGACAACCGCTGACACGCGAAAGGAGGGGAAGGCTTGACGGGGTGTGCACATCCGCACAGGATGCGCGCGTCCGTCACCCTCGACCCCAGGATCTACCATGCGCTCTTGGAGCCGCGCCCCTTCTCGCCTCATCCTTGCGACGCTTGCACTCCCGGCCTTGACGGGTGCGTGCGCCGACGATGGAGGAGACACCGATCCCGATCTCGCGACGATCTGCACTGCGGAAGTGCCGTGTGACCTCAGCGCCAAGCCGCTGACGCTCGCGATGGTCAGCGCACCGCGCAATCGTAAGTCGTTTCAGGATCTTACCACCAACGAGAAGACCCGCTTCACCAACGCGATCCTGGAGCTCAAGAAGTACAAGAACCCGTGGAACATCAGCGATTGGAAGACCGGCGCGCTCCTCAATTACTACGACGTCTTCGTCGAGTGGCACGCCGATCTCTACCGCTGCGACGGCATGAAGATGTCGGGCGAGACCATGACCATGTTCGACGACGGCTGGGACAACGACATGGGCATGGGGGCGCACATGAACCCGCTCGTGATGCCGTGGCATCGTGAGTACCTGCTGCTCTTCGAGAACGCGCTGCGTCAGGTCGACACCTGGCCTGCCACGACCCCGGCCACCTACGTCTCGGTGCCCTATTGGGACTGGGACGCGACGCGGGCCTCGGCGACGGTGTCGCCGTTCAAGACCGATCTGATGGGACCCAACGGGGTGGTGACGAGCGCGAATCATCTCGTGACCAGCGGGCCCTTCGCCAACCCGACCACGTTCCCGATCAAGGTTCTGCCGCTGACCGCCAACAGCACCTCCGATAGTGAGTCAAGCGCGATCGAAAGAGTGAAAGTCGGGGGTTCGAGGGCGCACGAATCCGTCACTGGCGAATATGCCAATTGAAGCGACGGAGTGTGCGGCGAAGGGACACACCGGCGAACGAACCGGGACGTCCATGGAGCGG
>SXGT01063492.1_pt1 | contig 10091 bp, 8 predicted proteins | sample 3176221 | NCBI WGS metagenome assembly SXGT01 (sample SAMN11356862, study PRJNA531348) | freshwater metagenome | isolation source: freshwater sample F1-120 | place: China: Fuxian Lake, Yuxi | collected 2017-12-25
CAACGCATCCATGGCGATGTCGAGAGTGCGGTCGATCTCCCAGCCTCCGGCTGCGTCGATCTTGTCCTGCAGGTCGGCCTGTTCGGCGAGGAGCTTGTCGAAATCGGCGTCGGGGTCGCCCATCGCGTTGCAGACTTCCTCGAAGCGGTCGAGCAGTCCCTTGATCTCGCCAACGCCATCCATGACGTTGTCGCGCACGTTCTTCGCGGGGTCGAGCACGGGCTCCTGCGCGAGGTAACCGACACGGAAACCGGGCGTGATGCGGCATTCACCCTGATAGCCGTCGTCCTCGCCCGCCATGATCCGCAACAACGAGCTCTTGCCCGCGCCGTTGCTACCGAGCACACCGATCTTGGCGTCGGGGTACATCGAGATGTTGATGTTGCGCAACACCTCTTTGTCCGGCGGGTGAACGCGTCGGAGTTTGCTCATGGTGATGATGAACTGGTGGGCCATAGGGACGCCACGCTACCGACGACCCACCCGTACACTCGGCCCGTGACTTCTGCTGTGTACGCAATCGCCGACCGTTACATCGACGAACTCGCCGCGCTCGACCCGATCGCCGCGACGGGCATGGGGATCGCGGGCCACGACGATCGACTCCCCGACTTGTCGCCCGACGGCCTCGCCGCTCGCGACGAATTGCATCGCCGCACCCTTGCCACGATCGCGGCCGCACCCGTCGAATCCGATCGCGATCGCGTCGCACGCTCGTTGATGGAAGATCGACTCGGCTTGTCGTGCGAGCGATTCGACAACGGCGATCCGCTGCGCGACGTCCGTGTTCTCGGGAGCCGCATGGGTTCGGTGCGATCGACATTCGACCTGATGCGTCTCGAAGACGATCACGATTGGCAGACGGCGGCGCAGCGCATGCGTGCAGTTCCCGTTGCGTTGCAGGGCTGGATCGCGTCCCAACGCCGCGGCATCGAGCGAGGCTTGGTCGCCGCGAAACGTCAGGCCGCGGGCGCGGCACAACAGGCCGCGACGTGGGGAGGGTCGAGCGACGCGCGCCCGTTCTTCCACACCCTCGTCGATCGCTACGAACAATCGAGCCCGCACGACTCGACCTTGCTCGGCGAGCTTCGAGTCGCAGCCGACCTCGCCACCGCGGCCTATGCCGACGTCGCTCAATTCCTGCGCGGCGAGTACCACTCCGCCGCAACCGAACGCGATCCGGTCGGCCCCGAGCGTTACGCCCGCGAGGCTCGCAGCTATCTCGGCATGCACATCGATCCGGTCGAGACCTACGCCTGGGGTTGGGAGGAGTTGGCTCGCATCGAGAACCGAGCTCGCGCCGTGTGCAACGCGATCCGCCCCGGATCATCGTGGGCGGAGGCGGTCGAGAAACTCGAGAACGACGACCGTTACGTGATCGAAGGCGTCGACGACTTTCGAGCCTGGAACCAAGAGCTCATCGACCGCACCATCGCCGACCTCGACGGCACGCACTTCGACATCGCCGAACCACTCCGCACGTGCCAAGCGATGATCGCGCCGCCGGGCGGCGCCGCGGCGATGTACTACACGGGCCCGTCGGAGGACTTCTCTCGTCCGGGCCGCACCTGGTATCCGACGCTCGGCAAGACTCGGTTTCCGTTGTGGCGCGAAGTCTCGATCTGTTACCACGAGGGCGTCCCCGGTCATCATCTCCAGGTCGCGCAGACCGTGTACCTCGCCGATTCGCTGTCGCGGTATCAGCGCCTCGCCGGCTTCATCTCCGGGCACGGTGAAGGGTGGGCGCTGTACGCCGAGCGACTCATGGGCGAGCTGGGATACCTCGACGATCCTGCCTGGGAACTCGGCATGCTGGCCGCGCAGGCGATGCGTGCAGTGCGGGTGATCGTCGACATCGGGATGCACCTCGAGCTGACGATCCCGTCGCATTCCGACTACCACCCGGGCGCGGTCTGGAGTGGCGAACTCGCGCTGCCATTCGTGATCGAACGCAGCCGGTTCCCGGCCGACTTCATGGCGAGCGAAGTCGACCGCTACCTCGGGATGCCCGCACAGGCCATCTCGTACAAGGTCGGCGAACGGGTGTGGCTGGAATGCCGCGCCGAGGCCGAACAACGCCTCGGTCCCGCGTTCGACCTCAAGGCCTGGCACGCGTATGCGCTCGACCTCGGCGGTCTCGGTCTCGACACCCTCCGCACCGAACTCGCCCGCTTCTGAGCGAACTTGCGCCACTTTCCGGGCCTCCACAACGGCGACGAGCGCATGTTCGGGTTGGCGTCACCGAACTTGCGCCACTTTCCGGGCTCCCGCAACAGGATGTGGCGCATGTTCGGGTTGCGCGGTCCCGGTAGCGTGCGGCGCCATGAGCGGACCTGAACTTTCGGGCTGGGATCAGTACGACTACACGGCCGACGGACTCACGCGCACGGTGTACCGCAAGGGCGAAGGCACCGCCGTGATCGTGATCCACGAGATACCCGGGATCACCCCGAAGGTGCGCGAGTTCGCGGAGATGGTCGTCGAGCGCGGGCACACGGTCTACATGCCGTCGCTCGTCGGCACACCCGGCAAAGAACCGAAGGCTCCCTACATCATGCAGTCGATGCTGAAGGTGTGCATCGCCAAGGAGTTCACGAACTGGGCGTTGAACTCGACCTCGCCCGTGATCGGCTTCCTCCGGTCCCTCGCCAAGGCGGTCCACGCCGAATGCGGCGGTCCTGGCGTCGGCGCCGTCGGCATGTGCTTCTCCGGAGGCTTTGCGCTCGGCATGATGGTCGACGACACCACCGTCGCACCGGTGCTCTCGCAACCATCGATGCCGTTCGCGTTCGCGAAGTCGCGCGCGGCCGACATCAACCTCAGCCCTGCGGACCTCGAGCGCGTGAAGGAGCGCGCCGCGAACGGGTGCGAGGTGCTCGCATTGCGGTTCAGCCACGACAAGCTCGTCTCCGACGCGCGCTGGGCGACGCTCGAACGTGCGCTCGGCGACAAGTTCATCGCCGTGACGATCGACAGCGCACCCGGCAACTCGCACAGCCACCGCAAGGCCGCGCACTCGGTACTCACCGAAGACCTCGACAACCGCGATGGAACGCCGACCAACGCAGCCCTGCACCAAGTCCTCGACTTCTTCGACGCGAAATTGGCGACTACGAACGCGTGACGACGAAGGCGGCGCTGGTGGTGGCGCTGCCGCCCAGGTTCAGGGTGGCCACGGTGCCGGCGCCTTCGACCTGGTAGTCGCCGGCCCGGTCGGTGACCTGCTTCGTCGCGTCGAGCAGCATCCGCACGCCGGTCGCGCCGACAGGATGGCCGCCACCGATGAGTCCGCCGCTCGGGTTGATCGGCAACGCGCCGCCGAACGCGATCGTGCCATCTTCGATCGCCCGCCAGCTCTCGCCCGGCTCGGTCAGTCCGAAGTGATCGATCGCCAGGTACTCGGTCGTCGTGAAACAGTCGTGACACTCGATCGCGTCGAGTTGTCGCACATCACCCACGCCGGCACGCTGCATCGCGTCGACCACCGTCGCTCGCACATGCGGTGCGACGAATGGATCGTCCTTGGAGTCGGCGAGTTTGTCGGCGAGTGCCATCCGACTCGTGTGGTGACCCCACCCCGCAATGCGACCGAGGTCGTCGAGCGAGGTGGACCGACGCGCCGCCCACGCCCGGGCAAAGGGCTCCGAAGCCAGCACCAAACCGACCGCGCCGTCGGTCACCTGCGAACAATCCTGTCGCTGGATCCGGCCCGCGATCACCGGATTCTTCGCGGAGTCACGGCGAAAGTCGTCGTCGGCGAACGACCACGACCGAGTTTGTGCGTTCGGGTTGCGTTTGGCGTTCGCGAAGTTCACGCGACTGATCTCGCTCAGATGCTCGGGATCGATGCCGTAGCGGCGGTCGTACTCGTCGCCGAGCTCGCCGAACAGCGCGGGCCAGGGGAACTCGACACCTTCGGTTTCCCGCGGCACCCACGCGGCCGAACCCAGGTGCTGCTGGATCGTCGTCGCATCGGTCGTCCGCATCACCTCGACGCCCACGACCAACGCGCACTCGTATCGACCTGCTTCGAGGTCGGCCATGGCCGACAACACCGCCATCGATCCCGACGCACACGCGGCTTCGTGACGCATCGTCGGGAGCCCGGCCAAGGCCGCGTCGGCTTCGACGAGCAGCCCGCCGAGGTGGCCCTGACCGCAGAACAACTCGGCGGCGAAGTTTCCAACGTGGCCGACCTCGACCTCGGCCGCATCCACGTGTGCGTCGGCCAATGTCGCGCACACCACTTCGGCCATCAACGCGCCGATCGACGTGCCCTCGCGCGCCAGATTTCGAGCGAAATCGCTCTGGGCTCCCCCGAGCACGAAGACGTCGGTCACGGCCGGCTCACAGCCCGCGTTGGTTCGCGACGTCGGCCGCCGCCACCCACCAGGTGTGGTATCCGGTCGGCACGCGCTGGGGTACCCGCAACCGGCACACAGGCTCGTCGCTGATGCGCTGCGCGTCGAGGACGTGGACTTCGCTCTCGCCGGTGACCTCGTCGACGACGAACGTCACGAGGTAGCCGTCGTCCTCGGCACTCGATCCGTCACGGGGCGCGAACACCGTCTCGCCGCCGAACCAACCCTCCGGGTATGTGTGCGCGGACGACGCGCAACCGTTCGCGTAGTCGTACTTGATCACGCCGTCGAACAACAACGTCTCCGACTCGGCGCAGCGTTGGTGATACGAGTAGCGGGAGAATTGGCCGAGCGCGCGGTTGTCCATCCGCGGAAACTCGGCGTAGGCGTCGTCGAGTTGCCGCTCACGACAGGAACCGGTTCGCAGATCGAACCGCCACTCGTGAAACACCGGTGCGAGCCGCAACGTCGCGATCGACGGGACGACACGACCTTCATCGGGCGCGGACTCGGTGAACGGTTGGTCGATGCGACAACCCACCAAGACGACTTCGTCGCCGTCTTCCCACGCGTTCACGGTGTGGTACATGAACATCGGCTCCGCGTCGAACCAGCGAACGTCGGCGTTCGTTCCGTAGCGTGCGATCAGACCGAAACGAGTCGGCTTGTCGGCGAAGAACCCGAGCCGTACGCGCCCGCGACTCAGTGCCTCGGGGTCCCACATCATCGACATGTCCATCAGGATCGACCAGTTCGGCGTGATCGCCAGATCGTGCTGCAGTCGCGCCCCCGGCAGTTCGACCTCGACCTGGTGCACCAACTCCCCCGAAGCGGAGATGACTCCGTAGGTCAGGTAGGGCGGCATCGGTTGGTAGTCGAACCACATGAGTTCGCCGGTGTGCATGTCGAGCTTGGGATGCGCCGAGAGACCACACGTTCGCTTCCCCGCATAGGTCTGTACACCGAGCGTCTCGAGGTCGGGCAGCCGTACGACATGCGGGTCGCCGCCGAGCCACCACACCGCAAGGAGCTGTCCGGCATGAAAGACCAAATCGGTGTTCGCGGTGTCCTTGAACGGGCCGCCGGGTCGCGTGAAGTCGGGGCGTTCGAGGATGCCGGTCCACTGGGACTCCCCGGCGGCCTCGTCGATCGCGAGCGCCGCCGTGCGGACGTACCGGTTGCGGTAGGTGGCGGCGCCGTTGCCGAACTCGACTGCGTGGATCATGCCGTCGCCGTCGAACCAGTGGTATCGACCCTTGGGTTCGAACCTGGGATTCGCGCCGTTTCGGGCGAAGACGCCGTTCAGGTCGGTCGGCAGCGATCCGGCGACCAGTTCGAGGTCGGCGACGATCTCGGACTGGGTCGGCGCGTAGTGGCCGGCGAGGTACGGACTCCGAACGGTGGGGTCGGTGAGCGTCATGGGCGACAGTCTCGCGCCACTGCCGGCCGTTCGGGTCGGGTTCGGGGTGCACGACCGGCGAGACTGTGCCGATGGAACCCGGCGAGCTCATCGAAGTGACCGTCGACAAGCTCGTCGCGGGTGGCGACGGCCTCGCCCGCGCCGACGACGGTCGCGTCGTGTTCGTCACGGGGGCGCTCCCCGGCGAGCGGGTGCGCGCCACCGTTCGCAAGGTCCGCAAGGACGTCGCCTTCGCTGATATCTCCGAGGCGCTCGAACCCTCGGCCGACCGTGCCGAACCGCCCTGTGCCCACGTCGCGGAGGGTTGCGGCGGTTGCGACTGGCAACATCTCGCCCCCGGTGCGCAGGCCCGGGCGAAACGCGAGATCGTGATCGATGCGCTCAGCCGCGTCGGCGGGATCAGCGGCGTCGACGTCGCACCGACGATCGAGCTGCCCGCGATCGGCTACCGACAGCGAGTCCGGTTCGTGGTCGACCACGGCCGACCGGCCTACCGCGCGGCTCGCACGAACAAGCCGATTCCCGTGGATTCGTGCACGATCCTGCACCCGCATCTCGAAGCGGCGATGTTCAAAGCCGACTGGAGCGCGAGCCGCGAGGTCGAACTCGCCTACGGAACCGAAACCGGCGAGACGTTGCGCGTCGCGCCGACCCGACACCAACCCGATCGCGTCGGCACGTACCACGAAGTTGTCGCCGGACGGCGATTCCGGATCAGCGCGCGCAGCTTCTTCCAGATCCGCACCGACGGGGCAGAAGCACTCGTCGCGCTGGTCCGCGCCGCGCTCGGCGAGGACATCGAGCACCTCGCTGACCTCTACGCGGGTGTGGGGTTGTTCGCGGCGACGATTCCGGCCGCGAATGTGGTTGCGATCGAAGGCAATCCGTCGGCCGTTGCGGACTGTCGCCACAACCTCGCCGACCACCCGAACGCGAAGGTGCACCGGCTGAGCGTCGAGCGTTGGCGGGCGAAGCAGGACTACGACGCCGTCGTCGCGGATCCGAGTCGTCAGGGTCTCGGCCTCGAAGGGGTCGACGCCGTGGTGCGAACTCGGGCTCCGCGGGTCGCGCTCGTGAGCTGCGACGTCGCGGCGATGGCGAGAGATGTCCGAGATCTGCTGGACGCCGGCTACCAAATCGCGCAGGTCACCCCCGTCGATCTGTTCCCGATGACGAGCCACATCGAAATCGTGACGGCCCTCACCCGCTGAGCCGGGGGGCCGCAGAACGCTCGCCGTCAGGCCAGCGCGCCCTCGAGTTTCTTCATGGCGTCGTCCTCGGAAACGTCGAGCGCGAAGCTCAGCTCCGAGACCAAGACCTGACGGGCCTTCACCAGCATCGACTTCTCGCCCGCCGACAGCCCCTTGCTCACCTCGCGCAACGCGAGGTTCCGCACGACTTCGGCCACCTGGTACACGTCGCCGCTCTTCAGCTTCTCCTGGTGGTTCTTGAAGCGTCGGCTCCAGTTCGTCGGCTCGCGCACGTCCTTCTTGGCGAGCAGTTGGAACAGGTCGTCGACGTCTTCGGCCGAGATCGGCGGACGCATGCCCACGTCTTCGGCCTTCGCCACGGGGACGGAGATCTTCAGATCGTTGTTGGCCATGCGCAGCACGAAGAAGTCGACCTTGCCGCCGTCGACCTCACGCTTTTCCTTCTTTTCGATGATCGCGGCCCCGTGGTGGGGGTACACGACGCGATCTCCGACCTTGAATCCCATGTGTGCGCGGCTCCTACCATGGCGTGGGCGATGCGACGGCCCGCCGGCGAAAAGTGAAGGGTGCGATTCTACCGTGCGCAGGTCTCGGCTCACGATCGCGGTGATCGTGCACGGAATCGTGGCCATCGTCACCACCTGGCCCCTCGCACTCGACTGGCGCACTCGACTTCCGCTCGGGTCGGAGGGCGTGGCGACGGTTCCTCAATTCAATCTCTGGACGTTGCAATGGAACGCGGAGCGTGTGCTGCACGGCTGGTCGGGCTACTGGGACGCGCCGATCTTCGCGCCGCTCACCGGCGCGTTCGCTCGATCGGAGGCGCAACCCCTCACCGGGCTCGTGTTCGCTGCACTGCGCCCCTTTGGCGGCAACGTCGGTGCGTACAACCTGACGTTGTGGGCCCTCCTCGTCGCGAACGCGCTTGCGGCCCATCGCCTCGCCCGGCGACTGGGGGCCACCTTCGGCGGAGCCCTCGTGGTCGGAGTCCTCGCGCAGACGCTGCCGTTCACCTTCAACGAACTGGGCGTCCTCCAGCTCGTTCCGCTGTTTCCCGTCTGGCTGATCGTCGGTGACCTCGTCACCTACCGCGACGACCGACGAGCACGACATCTCGTCGCCGCCGGGGCTTGGCTCGGTTGCCTGTGCCTTGTTTCCGGTTACTACGCGCTGTTCACGTCGGTGCTGCTGGCGGTCGTCGGACCTTGGTATGTGATCGGCTGCGGTCGGGGTATCCGGGTGACGATGCGACACGTCGCGCTCGGTGTCGGGGCCACGGCGCTCGTCGCGGGGCTGTTTCTCGTCGCGCAACAGTCACAGACCGCGGACGAGTCGTGGTCGAGGGAGACGGTGCTCGCACTGAGCGCGCCGCTCGACGCTTGGACCCATCGGTCGACCGAGGCGATCGACGTGCCGTGGGCGGCAGTGGCCGACGGAGGGCAACCGCTCTTTCCCGGAGCGATGCTGCTCGGTCTCGCTGTCGCAGGCATCGTCGGCTCGGCCCGGTCACGACCGCGAATCGTGTTCAGTGCGCTCGGCGGCGCGATCGCGATGCTTCTGGTGTCGCTCGGTCTGCGGTGGTCGATCGTCGGGTGGTCGCCTTACTCAGTCCTGCGCGACCACGTGCCCGGATTCGACCGACTCCGGAGCCCGTTTCGCGCGGCCGCGATCGCACAAGCGATGTTGGTCGTACTCGCCGCACTGGGCGTGCTGCGCGCGTGGCGGACGCGAACAGGCCGGGTGATCGTGGGGCTGCTCGTGGTCTTCGCTGCGGTCGAGGGAGTGCACTGGGGACAGCCGACCGCCAAGGTCGACGATGTCGCGGCGCGCGACTGGGTCACGTGGTTGCGCACGGCCCCCGACGGCGCGGTCGCCATGGTGCCGTTTCCGCCGAGCGGCAGCGTCGTCGACTACGAAGACACGACAACCGCGATGCTGGCGCAGTTCGAGCACGACCACCCACTCGTCAACGGGTACACGGGCTTGTTTCCCGACGACTATCGCGAGTTGCGATTCAGAATGGAGGTCTTCCCCGAAGACCCTGAAGAATCGCTGACCGCACTGAACCGATCGGTGGCGCGCTACGTCGTGCTCCGAGACGACATCGCAGACCCCGCGGCCGCGCAAGATGCACTGCGCGAGTACGGATGGACACTTGCGTTCGACGGTGCGGACCGCGACGTCTGGTCGCGAACCGACGAAACTACGCCCGCTTAGCTGCGAGGGCTCTGCGCCTTCTTGGCGGCCAGCCAGTCCTTCACCATGGGCGCGAAGTTCGCAGGGTTGTACGCATCCTCTTCGTAGGAGAACTGCATGTTGCCCGCGTAGTGCAGCACCGTCAGGTTGTAGGCCTCGTACACCTTGCCGTCACCCGGATCGTTGAAACGGTTCTCGATCTGGCAGATCCACCAGCCGCGTTCTTCGTCGCACACGCACCAGTCGTGCGGGAACTCGGTCATCTCGTTGTAGGGCCAGTCCTTCATCGTGTTCGTGATCCACTCGAGGATCTCGGCCCGGCTGTTGAACTTTCCGTACATGTGCTCGTAATAGGTCGCATCCTCGGTGAACATGTTCGCCCAGGCCGACCAGTCGCCGGTGCGTCCCGACTCGGCCGCGGCCGCGACGAACTTGTCGTGCGCAGTCTGGAGTTCTTCACGTGTGTATTGGCCCATGGAACCGGACCGTAACAAAGGCGGTCGGTCGAGGGCACGCCGGCACACTCAATGGCACGCCGGCACACTCAATGGCACGCCGGCACACTCAATGGCACGCCGGGCCGTTGACGTCCGAACTCGGCGGCACGTCGAGCGCTGGGTTGCGATCGAAGAAGCCGACGGGCGACAGCAAGAACCCCGTGTACTCGACCGGCATGACCGGCCAGTCCTCGGGGCGCGGGAAGTGCGTGATGCCGAAGCTGTACCACAAGACCACGTCGGTATCGACGAGGTCACGATCGGCGCTCGTCCACTCGGGCAGTCCGCTACCCCCGCTCGACTGGTTCGGATAGTCGCCCGCGGCGCGTCGCTCCGAAGCCACGTACGGCGTCACCCAGAGGTTGTGCCGCGCGAACCCGGCGCGCTGGCCGACCGACGACGACTC
>SXGT01070447.1_pt1 | contig 10089 bp, 10 predicted proteins | sample 3176221 | NCBI WGS metagenome assembly SXGT01 (sample SAMN11356862, study PRJNA531348) | freshwater metagenome | isolation source: freshwater sample F1-120 | place: China: Fuxian Lake, Yuxi | collected 2017-12-25
ACCAGACCGATCAAAAAATCATTACAATCGAAGACCCGATCGAATATCAGCTAAAGGGCATCTCGCAGATGCAGGTGCAGCCGAAGATCGGTTTCGATTTCGCCACGGGCCTGCGCTCGATGTTGCGGCATGATCCGGACATCATGATGGTCGGTGAGATCCGCGACTACGAAACCGCGGAGATGGCGATCCGCTCCAGCCTGACCGGCCACTTGGTGTTCAGCACGCTCCACACGAACGATGCCGCCGGAACAGTAACGCGCCTGATCGACATGGGCGTCGAGCCTTTCCTGATCGCCAGCACGATGATCGCGTCGATGGCGCAGCGCCTCGTCCGAAAAATCTGCGATCAGTGCGGCGAACCGATGGAGCCCTCGGCCGAAATGATCGCCGAACTTCGTTTGCCGAAGGAGGAAATCGCGAAGGCGAAATTCCGCCGCGGACGCGGCTGCGATGCTTGCCGCCACACGGGTTACAAGGGCCGTGTCGCGATCGCCGAGATTCTGCCGTTCTCGCAGCCGATTCGCGAGCTGACGGTGAAGGGCGCGACCTCCGGCGAGATCAAGCAGAAGGGTCGCTCGCTCGGGATGAACACCCTGCGCGATGCCGGCTGGATCCGCGTGAAGGCCGGGCACACGACGATCGAAGAGGTCCTGCGCGTGACCGCCGACACCGACGTCGTCTACGAATAGGCCGCGGCCCATGCCCACGTTCGAGTACAAAGTGAAGCGGGGCGCCTACGACGTGAAAACCGGTACCCTCGATGCCGAAAGCCGCAGCGCGGCGGTCTCGCAGCTCCGCGGGATGGGTTTCTTTCCAATCTCGGTCGAAGAATTCACCGGCAAGGTGAAGAAAGAGAAGAAGCCTGCACAGGAAAAACAGGAACGCACGAACGGCACGGCGAAAGCGGCTAGCGGCACGCAGTCGGCCTCGTTCTTCGGCGCGCGCCGGCGGATTCGGCTCAAGGATCGGAACTGGTTTTTCCGGCAACTCGCAAACCTGCTCATGGCCGGCATGCCGATCCTGCGCGCGCTGGCGACGCTGCGCGATCAGACCGCGCCCGGCCGCCTGCGCACCGTCATCGAAGAACTCCACGGCGCGGTCCAACAGGGCAGCAGCTTCGCCGATGCGCTCGAAAAGCGCCCGGACGTCTTCCCGACGATGTACGTCAGTCTCGTGCGCGCGGGCGAGGCCGGCGGCATGCTGGAGGATGTCCTCGCACGAATCGTCGCGTTCGGCGAACAGGACGAGGAAATGCGCGGCAAGGCCATCTCCGCGCTGATTTATCCCGCTTTCCTCAGCATCGTGAGCGCGCTCGCGGTTTTCATTCTCGTGTCCTTTGTGTTCCCGAATTTCATCGAAGTATTCGAGGATTTCGACGCCAAGCTTCCGGCGATTACCTTGTTCGTCATGGCCTTCAGCGGATTCATGGGCCGCTTCTGGTGGGCTGTGCTTATCGGGGTCGCGCTACTCATCACCGCCGCGCGCACGTACCGGCGCTCGCCCGCGGGCCGGCGGCAGCTCGACGCGACATGGCTCCGGCTGCCGCTGATCTCGGGGCTCGTGCAGCGCTTCGAGATGGCGAAATTCGCGCGGACGCTCGGCACCCTCTTCGATAACGGTGTCCCTGTGCTCACGTCGCTCAAGATCACCGCGGAGACGCTTTCGAACTCCGTGATTCGCAGCGAGGTCGAGCAATTGCAGGTGGGCGTGTCCGAGGGCGGCAGCATCAGCGACGGCATGCGCAAGGCCGCGCACTTCCCGCCGCTCGTCGTGAATATTTTCGCCGTCGGCGAAGAAAGCGGCCGGCTTGGCGAAGTGACGAAGCGCCTGGCTGATGCCTACGACGTGGAAGTGGATCGCGCGGTGAGGGCCTTCACCGCGCTGCTTGAACCGGCGATCATCGTGGTGATGGGCGTGATCGTCGGGTTCCTCGTGATTGCCATGTTGTTGCCCATGCTGACCCTTAGTTCACAGATTCGCTGAAGGAGATTGCCATGAACATTTCGAAATCACTCAAGCGCGCGGCGCGGAACGAGGGCGGGTTCACGCTCATCGAGCTCATCCTGGTCACGGTGATCATCGCCGTGCTCGCGGGGATGGTGACGCTCTCGCTGCGCGGCGTCGCCCAGGATTCAAAGATTAAAGCGGTGCTGGGAGACATCAAGAGTTACCAGACCGCGATCGATCTTTTCGCGCTCGATCACAACGATCAGTATCCGAAGACCTTGCAAGACCTCGTCTCGGGCAAAAAGAAATACCTCCGCGAAATGAATCGCGATCCCTGGGGACATCCCTACGTGTACATCGTGCCCGGGCAGCATTACCCGGAGTCTTTCGACTTGTTCTCCGTCGGGCCCGACGGTCAGCAGGGCACAGGCGACGACGTCGCGCCGTGGCTGGTAAAAGCGCCGGGCCAGGAAAACACGAAGTAGGCGAAACAGCATGCATCGACACCGCGCGGGATTCACACTCGTCGAGCTGATGATCGTCATGACGCTGCTGGCGATCATGGCGCTCGGCGTCGTGCCGGTGTTTCGCGGAAGTCTCGCCAACGCCCGCGCCGATCACGCCGCGCGCGATCTCTTCGCCGAGATCAAGGCCGCGCAGGAAAGCGCCGTGTCCGAGGGCGTCGAGTATCGCGTCTATTTCGATCTTAAGCAGAACTCCTACTGGCCCGCGCGTCCCGGCATCACCAAGGAAGGTGAGCGCGGCTTCTTGCCGGTCGATGTGCCCGGCGGCGAAGCGATTCGCGCGCCAGATCGCCTGGTGATCGACGATGTAAAGGGCCGACGGGGCGAATCGCGTAATTCCGTCTATCTCGCGTTTTATCCCACGGGCGTGGGCGATGTGGGCCGAATCAAGTTGTATGACGGAGCCGATCGCCGGCGCCGGTTCGTCATCGAGACGAACGGCACGCGCGCTTCGATCTCCTTTCCGGACGAAGACCGATGACCCGCCCGCGCCGCAGCGGATACATCCTCGTCGAGACTGCCGTAGCGCTCGTCCTGCTCAGCGTCGGCTCCTTCGCCGTCCACCGCACCATCCAGGAGGCGATCCGTACTCGCGGCCAGGCGCAGGACTTCACCCGCGCCCGGTTCCTGATGAAGGAGACCCTCTCCGGCATTCTCGCCCAGCCAAAACTCTTGGAGCGCAGCACCTCTGGCACGTATCCCGGCAGCGACAGCCGTTTCTCCTGGACCGCGCAAATCAAGCGCGTGGATGTCCCCGTTCCGAAGGCGCCGCTCCGCCCGCGACGGGACGGCAAGACACCGCCCGCCATGGAATTTCCAGACGGCATCGACTATCTCGCGCGCGTCAGCGTCACGGTGAGCTGGGAGCGTAGCGGCGTCGCCTTCGCAGAAACCTGCGAGACGCTGCTCGCGCCGAACCGCCTGTGGCAGCCGCCGCGCGTGCGCCGGAGACCCTGACGTGAGGCGCACGCGGGGGAATTCAACGGCGGGATTTACGCTGGTCGAGCTGGTCGTCGCCAGCACACTGATGGCGCTCGTGCTCAGCGGCGTCTACCTTACCTTCACGACGGCGGTGCGATCCTGGCGCAGCGCGGAATCGAACTACTCGACCTACGAGGACGCACGCCGCGCGCTGAGTCTGATTGAACGCGAGCTGCACGGTATCCCGTCCGACGCGATTCATCTGATTCACGGCACCTCGAATTCGCTCGAGTTTGTCACCGTGGCGCAGCCGCTCAACGTCGAAACCTCTCCATCGGACAGCCTGCTCTTCGTTACCTACCAGTTTAAGGGTGGCCGCAGAGGCGGCGAACTTATTCGCGAGGAAGCACCTGTCATGGACGCACTCCCGATTCCGCCGGTTCCGCCGAGCCGAGAGTTGCCCGTCGGCATAAAAAAAGGGCGCTCGACACAGTTCGTGATCGCCGAAGGCGTGCGTGGATTTCGCCTGGACTATGCATGGGCGGCTCCAGTACCGCCGGGTCTGCCCGGAGCGCCGCCGGTGCCCGTGCGCATCGTGAAGGATTCATCAACGCTCTACGCACTCCCCGAGAGCATCGGCGTTGCGCTCGAGCTAAACGATCCGGGAAATCCAACCGACGGTGGCCGATCGGTATTCCGCACGCGCATCGACTTTCGCGGACCGACCAGCGAAATACCCGAAGACCTCCGTCTGCGCGAGGGGCTGTGAAAATGCAGACACTCGCGCACAGGCGGAATCACAGAAGCGGCGGATTCGTGCTCATCTCCGTTTTGTGGATCCTGGCCATCCTCACGGTCATCTCGCTCGGGTTCGCGCGGCGCGCCATGCTCGAGCGGCGCATGGCGTGGTACGCGCTCGACAACGAGCAGGCCCAGCAAATGGCTCGCGCGGCCGCCCAGCGCGGCATGTTCGAGTTGCAGAACAAGATGATCCTCGATCTGTACAACGAGCAGACGGGGTATACCGGCCTCGACCAGCGCTGGGCGCGCCCGATCGACCTCCTGGCGGAAGGGTCGTATTTTGTTGCCGGGAAGGAGGACGCGGAGGGGGACGTTTGTGAGGTCTGGATCGAGGACGCTGAAAGCCTAATTTCCCTTAATTATGCCCCCGAAACCTACTTTGAATCCCTGAAATCCATCAATAAAAGGACCGTTTCCAGGCTGTTGAAGCTGCGAGAGCCGTCAACCCCTTACCGCCAGCGGACGTTACTTCATTCGGTGGAGGAACTGCGTGGTATGCAGGACATTGCGGACAAGGACTGGTATGGGGTTCCCGGGCGGCCCGGCCTAGAGGATGTGCTCACGGTATGGGGCGACCCTGCCTACGGCCGCCTCAACGTGAACACCGCCTCCGCGCAGGCCCTCAGTTGCCTGCCGGGTATGGACCCTGAAGTCGCGCAGCGCATCGTCGCCGCGCGCAATGGTCCCGATAGACGTCCGCGCACCGCGGATGATCTGTCGTTCATCAACCTTGGGATGGTCGGCCAGAAGCTCGAAGTCTCCGCCGAAAAGCTTGCCCCGATTCACAAGTTTTGCAAGACCGATTCGCGCTTTTTTACAATCCACGCGCACGCATCTCGCCGCCGGGGGAAGATTAACGCGTACTGCACCGTCACGGTAGAAATGCGGGGGACCATTCCAGCGGTTCTCGCATGGAGGGAGGGGGCCGGTGGCGCGTAGTCCGAGACACATCACCATTCTGCATGCCGGGCCGGGCCACATCTCGTTTGTTCGCGCGGACGAATCCGGCGCCGTCATCGTTCAGGCGACCGAGCGCGGGCCGTGGAGCATCGAGGACGGTTCGCTCGCGGCGGCGCTCGGCGATTTCGCGGGGCGGCATGGGCTTTCCGGTGATCGGGTATTTTTTGTGCTCCCGCGGCACGAGGCCGCCGTCCGCATTCTCGAACTGCCGTCGCAGGACCCACTCGAATTGGGCGGCATGGTCCATCTGGGCGCGGAAGAAATCGTGCCCTTCCCGCTGGATGAACTACAAACATCCTATTGTCTGCTGGAATCGCTCGACGGCGGTTCGTCCCGTGTTCTGGCCGTCGTCGTCCGCAAGACCGTCGTAGAGACGTATCTCGGCGCGCTACGCAGCGCGCGTCTCGACTTTGAACAGGTGCTCTTGAGCACCTCGTGCATGCTCACCGCGCTCAAACGCGCGGGCGCGGCAGCGTGCGCCGCAGCGCACGTCGGCTCCGACGGACTCGAAGTGGCACTGCTGCGTGACGGCCGGATGACCTTTGGCCGCGGCGTGGCGATCGCCATGGCGATTGAAAACGGACGCGTCGCTGGGTCGTCCCTCGAAGAAATTGTCGCGGAGGTGCGCGGTTCGCTCTCGGCCAGCCGGCGCGAATCTGCCGATGGAGCGGCCCCGGCAGAATTATTGGTGAGCGCCAGCGGGTTGAACGGAGAAGCCGTCGCAGAAGCCCTGCGGGAGGCCTTGGGTGCTCCCGCGCGCGACTATCGGCAGGACGGTTTCACGTCGCTGGTCGATGCCGGCGCGCTGGCAACCGCGTGCGGCGATCGTTCGTATCTCATCGGCCTTATGCCCGAGTCGGAAACGAACCGGCGTGCGGCGACGGTGTCGCGTGCGCGCGGGATGCGCGTGGTGGCGGCGGTGGCGGTCGCGGCGATCGCGACAGGTGCGATTTATTTCCAGGCCGTGACGCAGCGGCGCGCATACCTGCACGAGCTGGACGAGCGTGCCGATGGCCTGCGGCCACTCGCGCAGACTCTGCGCACGAAGCGCCAGCAGCTTCGCCTCATCGAGGAACAGGTCCACCGCACGGCCTCGCCGATCATGGTCCTCTCAACCATCGCGTCGCTCGCGCCGGACGAGGGTCTCAATCTGACGCGCTTTTCCTATGATCAACGGCAGGGCGTCACGGTGAACGGCAGCGCGATGGAGCCGAAGCTGTTCGATGGCCTCATCGACGGTATGCGTGGACCGGGTGCCGCCGCGATCCCACAGCTCGCGCGCGCCCAGGAGTTGTACCGCACCGCGCGCCCCGAGCGGGGGCAGAACGTGTGGGATTTCGCGGTGACCATTCCGTTTATCGAGGCGCCGGAAAGTGAGTAACCCGCTGGCAAATCTCAACCCGCGCGAGCGCCGGCTGCTCACGGCTACGGCTGCTGTGCTCATTGTAGCGGCCACTCTCCTCGCGGGTCGCACGGGATTCGCGACCATGCGCGAGCTGGATCGGCAAATCGCCGACCGTGAATTGGAAATCGAAGGACTGACGCAGCAGAACGTGCAGGCGGAAGCTGTAAACGCCGCCTATGATCGCGTCGTCACCGAGCATTCGTCTGCGCTCACCGTTGCCGAGATTCACGATGCATTGCGCCGCGAGATTTTCCGGTTGACCCAGGTCGATCTGCCCGCAAAGGACGACAAACCGGCGCGCACCATGCAGTTGGTGAGAATTCCGACCTTGCAGGAAGGCCAGCTCACCCAAGGCGTGGGGCATCGCGAATACCAGATCCGTTTTCAGATTCCCGGGGCCAATTTGGAGCTTTTGCTGGCTTTCCTCGAGCGCATCGAGGAGAGTGAACAGTTGCTGCGCATCGATAATCTGGACATCGGACGGCCGCCTGACTCCACCGGCGTCCAGGCGCTCGTTCAGATCACGCGCACCGTGCTCGACAATCCCGAAGCCGTGATCGCCGAGCAAGACAGCTCTGCGACGGAAGATGTCGAATGAATACCCTGATGGGAGACGGCCTCGCGCGCGCTGCGATTGCTGTTGCCGTATTGTGGTCGCTGGCATGCATTGCGTTTGCGGGCTGGAACGTCGTGCGCAATCCGATGGACGCCCGAAAAAGCGATCTCGATACCCGGCTCAGTAGGATCGTTTTTGTCCCCGAGGAACTGGCGAAGCCTGAGAATGCCCCGCTAAGTGTGCAGCGGGCCGCCATCGTGAAAAAGGAAGCCATTTGGCGCCCCTTGGTCGCCGCGCCGACGGCAGCGCCTCCGCCGGAGGCGAAACCGGACCTCTTGGAGAAACTGAAAGGTGTCACCGCGAGCCGCCGCGATCAGATTCGCGTGGGCGATTCGCTCAAGATAAAAATACACATGAATCCGGAAGACAAGCGCGGACGTTGGATAACGGTGGGGGACAAGGTCAATGGACTTGTCGTCATGGATATCAAAGAGGACACCGTTGTGTTCTCGCTCGATCAGGGCGGCAAGCAATTTACCGCGGAGTTGCCGCGCAGATAGCGCGGTGCGTGCAGGGTCAGGACGACGGAGATCGACATGATTGGAACGATGAAACTCGTGGGTGTGGCGCCGATGTTCGCGGCCCTTATCGCCACGGCACTTGCCGTGGAAGCGGTCGCGCAACAGACGCCGACCCGCCCGGGCCGACGTTCGCCGCAACTCGACGAGAACTCTGAACGCATGCGCAATGGGTTGGAACCAGAGGAACCTGTTGAAGGCGAAGGACGCCGCGCGGTCGATCGTGGAAGTAGCGGTGCCGGAGTCTCGGTGACCGAAGGCGCACCTGCGGCGTCACCGAGCCGCGTGACATCACCGACCGAAGGGAAATTCGACCCGGTGCTGTGGCGCACCCTTGAGTACGGCGATCCGCCGCCGTCGACGGCCGATGCGCGAATCAGCTTGACCGGGCCGATGTCGGGCAGCGAATTCCTGGATGCACTTTCGCTCGCGACCGGATGGAACATTATTTCCACTCCGAATGTGAAGACCCTAGTCTTGGAATTCTGGGCGAACGAGATCACACCGCCGCAGGCCCTGGCGATTCTGCGGTTCAACGATGTCTTTTACGAGTATGACGCGGCCGTTTCGTTCTTGTATGTCTCGACGAAGGCCGAGTATCTCGAAAAGGAATACGGCATGCTCTCGCAGGCGGAGTTTCCGGTGAAGTACGCCGATGTCGAGAGTGTCGAGACAGTCCTGAAATCGCTTCTCTCGGCCAAAGGATGGCTCATTGCCGACCCCGCGACCTCGAAAGTCATCGTGTACGACACCAAGGACAACATCGACGCGATGCGGCGGGTGTCCGGCGAAATCGACGCGCCGCAGGAGACTCGCGCGATTCAGCTCGTGCACGTCGATGCAGAGGCACTTTCCGAAAGTATCGAGGCCCTGCTCACCGAAAGCGGAAAACTCAGCGTCGATGCGCGCTCGAACACGCTCGTGGTCTACGATCGCCCACAGCGAATCGAGCGCATCATTGAAGTTGTCGCCATGCTCGATCAGGAATTGCAGACGCGCTCCTGGGTGCTCGACTACGCCGACCCGATCACCGTGGCGGAGGACATTGGCGCGCTTGTGCCCGAGGCGATGGGCTCCATTGTCGTGCATGAAGACATCCACCAGATCACCGTGACGGCCACACCGTACCGGCTTAACGAAATCAACGACCGCATCGGCGTCTGGGACTCGAAGCGCCGGCAGGTTTCTATCGAGGCCTATTTGGCCACGGCCAGCACCAATGTCTTGCGCGACCTCAACATCAATTGGTCGTATTCAACCACCCTCAGCGGAGATCCGCTGGATGTCACGGTTGGCTCAATTCCCAGTGGCGACAGTGAAGCGGAAGCGGGCACCGGGACAACCGTGAACTTCCAAGGCACGCCCTTGGGTGTCTTGATCAACATGCTGGACACCTCCGACGAAGCCACCATCCTCGCGCACCCGCGCATCACCGTGCAGGACGGCCAGGAAGCCAGCTTCGACAACACCACGCAGGTGCCCTTTGCTTCGTCGACGACGACGTTCAACAGCGGCAACGTCGGCGGCGTCAGCTCGAATGCGCAGATCGACTTCATCGACGTGGGCACCCGCCTCCTGGTGACACCGCGAATCACAAGTGGTTCGAGCGTGCTCCTCGACATCGAAGCCGAAGACAGTACCTTCGTATCGGTGAACATCATCTCGGACGGACGCTTGAATACGCTTCCGCAGAAGACGCAGAACCGCGCGCTGACGCAGGTCCTGGTGCGCGATCAGGAAACGATCGTCCTCGGAGGCCTGCGCACGAGCAACTTCGCCAACAAGGAGGATCGCGTGCCGTTCCTGGGCGACATCCCACTGATCGGACGTGCCTTCCGCAGCACTTCGAAAGACCATCAGGACCGCGAGTTGCTGATTTTCCTGACGCCAACCATCGTCGGCGAAGAGACGCAGCCGGAAGCGGTCAAGCTGGCCGAAATGGATGATGACCTCGCCGAAACGATGCGCCTGGACGACAAAACGACGATGGGGCGCCTGGCGTACAAACTCGACAAGGGTGAACACGAGTTCACCGTCTCCATTGGCCAGACCGGCGGCCTGCTCGCCGAGGGTGAAGCGATCACCGTCGACGAACTACAGCAACTGGTGGACGGAATTACTTATCCGGAAACCAAGACGCTGGTTGTTCGCGAGCACCCGCGCGCACCGAAGGAAGTCGCCGCGAAAGTGACTGATGCCGCGCTGGAGCGGGGGATGAAGGTTGAGTTTGATACCCGGCGTTTCCCCTTCGTGCCGCGCAACGCTACGTCGGCGGCCCCGGTGGAGACGCTGCCGAATCCGTAGGTGATTATTTATCGGCCCGCGGGTTTCGCGGCAGCGACGGCGGCCAAAACCCATCCGGCGATTAGCGCCACGCCGCCGATCGGCGTGATG
>SXGT01178669.1_pt1 | contig 10089 bp, 8 predicted proteins | sample 3176221 | NCBI WGS metagenome assembly SXGT01 (sample SAMN11356862, study PRJNA531348) | freshwater metagenome | isolation source: freshwater sample F1-120 | place: China: Fuxian Lake, Yuxi | collected 2017-12-25
GACGACGCTCACCGAGAAGCTCCTTCTCTATGGTGGCGCCATCCACCTGGCCGGCTCGGTGAAGGCCCGCCGCGCCGCACGGCATGCGACGTCGGACTGGATGGAGATCGAGAAACAGCGCGGGATCTCGGTCACGACCGCGGTCATGCAATTCGTCTATGGCGACTGGGTCGTGAACATCCTCGACACCCCCGGCCACCAGGATTTTTCGGAAGATACCTACCGCACGCTCGCCGCGGCCGACGCCGCCGTGATGCTCATCGACGCGGCCAAGGGCGTCGAGCCACAGACCGAAAAGCTCTTTCGTGTCTGCCAGTTGCGCAAGATCCCTGTCTTCACCTTCGTCAACAAGATGGACCGCCACGGGCGCGATCCGCTCGATCTCATGGCCGAGATCGAGAGCCACCTCGGCATGCGCACGTGCCCGATCAACTGGCCGATCTTCGACGGCGCGCACTTCGTCGGCGTCTTCGAGCGCGACAGCCAGATGGTCCACCTGTTCGAGTCCGACGCGAGCCACGGCGCGACCGCGATCGAATCGAAGAAGGCCAAGCTCGGCAGCCCCGAGGCCGATGCGGCGCTGACCGAGCGCGCCAAGGAGCGCCTCCTCCAAGACCTCGAGCTGCTGGATGTCGCCGGCGACCACTTCGACATCGACCGCGTTTTGGAGGGCGGGATCTCGCCGATGTTCTTAGGTTCGGCGCTCTCGAATTTCGGCGTCCAGCCGTTCCTCGAGGCCTTCTTGAAGATGGCGCCAGCGCCTGGCATGACCCTTGGCGCGGACCAGCCGATTGACGCCACGGCGAACGAACTCTCGGGCTTCGTCTTCAAGATCCAAGCGAACATGGACGCGGCCCACCGCGACCGGATCGCGTTCTTCCGCATCACGTCGGGGCGCTTCGTCAAGGGCATGGATGCTTGGCATCCACGCCTGAAGAAGAACATCCGCATGAAGAACCCGACCGCCTTCATGGCGAAAGAGCGCAGCCAGATCGACGAGGCCTACGCAGGCGACATCGTCGGCCTTTTCGACACCGGGATTTTTCGGATCGGCGACAGCCTCACGTCCGGGAAGAACTTGATCTTCAAGGGGATTCCGCACTTCTCGCCCGAGATGTTCCGGCGGATCCGCGTCGCCGATCCGCTCCGGCGCAAGAAGCTCCTCGACGGCCTCTCGCAGCTCGCCGAGGAGGGCGCGATCCAGATCTTCACCGAGTGGTTCCAGGAGCATCCCGACATCGTCGGCGCCGTCGGCACGCTGCAATTCGACGTGCTCGCGCACCGCCTCGAGCATGAGTACGGCTCGGCCCCGATCCTGACCACGCTGCCCTACACGCTCTGCCGCTGGGTCTCGGGGATCGCGCCCGGGACGTTCGATCCGCGCACTTTCAAGGTCGGCCAGGGCAGCATGATCGCGCGCGACCGCGACGGGCACCCGGTCGTCCTCTTCTCGAGTAACTGGGGCGTCAACTGGGCCAAGGATCAGAACAAGGGCGTGGAGCTCCTGCCCGTGTCGCCGATGGCCGAGCACGCCGGGTCCTTGAAGTAGCGCGTTGAAGTCGCGCCGCCAGTGGCCCATAGTGGCCGGCGGCCCATGGTGGCTGCCGGTCCATCGTGGCCGGGCGCGAAGCGGGGGGACGAGCATGGGCAAGAGTGACGAATCGACTGCGAGTCTCGGAACTTACACGCAGTGGGCCGAGGGCTTCACCCCCGCGAGCCTCGACCGCGCGCTTCGCGATCAGGTGGTCCTGAAGCACGGCGAGATGAACAACGGCAACGACGATTGCCGCTACACGCGCGCCCAGCAGACCAAGCAGGCGTGCGACACGCTGCGCTCCGAGCGCGACAACCTCGACTACCGCGAGTGGAACGCCGACAGCGGTTTCTCGGGCGTCACGCGCTGGCCGGCGGGCCCCGGCATGAGCGCCAACGGCGCCCAGACCGAGGGCCAAAAGCGCCGCCGCGCGCGCCGGGTCGAGCTCGACGACGGGTTCTGAGAGCCGCGGAGTCGGGCGTGGGAAATCGGTCGCAGAGCATCGTCGCGCGCTGCCCGGACTGCCGGATGCAGCCGGCGATGTGCGTGTGTCACCTCGTGCCGCGGCTGGTGCTCCGGACGCGCGTCGCGATCGTCATGCATCGACGCGAGCGCCTGAAGACGACGAACACCGGGCAGCTGGCGCTGCACGCCCTGACGAACAGCGCGCTCTTCATGTGGGGTGACGAGGGGACGACCATCGCGCCCGAGGCGCTCGTTCCCGACGGTCAGCACGCCTTTGTGTTGACCCCGGCGGGGTCGACGACCCTGACGCCCGAGGTCGTGCGCGAGCTCCAAGCGCGCGGGCGGGACCTGACGATGGTCGTGCCGGACGCGACCTGGCGCCAGGCGAACAAGATGGTGCGGCGCATCCCGGCGGTGGCCGCGCTGCCGCGCTACGGGCTGCCGCAAGGCGCGCCGAGCCGCTACCTCCTGCGCAGCGAGCCACGCGAGGACGGGCTCGCGACGATCGAGGCGATCGCTCGCGCGCTCGCGTTGCTCGAAGGCCCCGAGGTCGCCGAGGCGCTCGAGCGGCCGTTCCACGCGATGGTCAAAGGGACGCTGCGGACGCGCGGGTGCGTCCTACCCGAGGCCTGAGCGGCACGGTTCGGGCCGCGCACGCGAACGAAAGCGCGAACCACTGGCGCCCCGCGCCGACCCGGGCTAGCGTCCGCCGATTGCAGGGCTGAGGGCGATTGCCGATGACCAAGAGCCCCGAGACGTATCGGGTCGACGACCAAGAGCTCCTCTTGGGCTTCTACAAGAAGCTGCTGTGGGACCGCATCACGCCGCGCATTCCGGCCTCGGTCACGCCGAACGCTCTCACCGTGATCGGGCAGTCGCTCGCCGTGCTGTCGGCCGTTGCGTGTGCGGGCGCCGTGCCCTGGGGCAGCTCGCCGGGCTACCCGATCTTCTTCGTGGTGTCGGCCTTCTGCATGCTCGGGTACCTGACGCTCGACAACATCGATGGCGCGCACGCACGCCGGACGGGCCAGTGCAGCCCGCTCGGCGAATTCCTGGACCATGGTCTCGACGGGCTGGGCTCGAGCGCGATCCTCATCGTGACGGGGCTGGTCCTCAGCCTCGACGGCACCATGATGGCGCTCATCTGCACGCTCGGCGCGCTCGGCTTCGCGTCGATGTTCTGGGAGCAGTTCAGGACCGGAATCCTGGTCATTCCGAAGGTGAGCAGCACCGAGGGCATCACAGTCCTCGTGATCTACCAACTGCTGGTCGCCATCTTTGGCCAACCGGAGTGGCTGCGCTTCTCGCTCGAGCACATCACCGCCGGCACGGTCATCATCGGCCTGGTCGTCGTCGCCTACGCCTTCGCCACGGTGCCGCCCTTCGTGCGCGCGGCCAAGGCGGGCTTCAGCCCGCTCGAAATGACGCCGTTCTTGATCCTCGCCGCGATCCAAGTGGCCTTCGCGCCGCTGGGCGCCAACGGCCTCATCCCCGCCATGACGACCGGCCTCATGGCCGCGAGCCTCACCTGCCGCATGATCATCTTCCGGCACCGAACCGAGCCGGGGACGCTCGTGCCCATCGCGATGTACCTCGCCGCGGTGCCGTTCGCGCTCGCGCTCGCGCTCCCGAACCTCTGGACGTACAGCGGCTGGGCCGCCATTTCCGCCGCCATCGTCGCGGTCGACTACGCCCGCATCCTCTGGAGCGGGAGCCAGCTCCTCATGGCGCACGCGCGCGAGGCCGTCTCCTGAGACGGTAAGCAGCGCCTCAGCCCCGCGCCATCAGCTTGCGGAACATCGCGTCGTCGACCTCGACGAAGAGGCCGCGCGCGCTCGCGTAGAGGATGTTCTCGGGCCCGCGGATCGCGCCGTGGACGCGGATGCGACGCCCGTCGACCTCGGTCAGTTCGGCCCGCACGGCGGTGTCGGTTCCCAGCGGCACGGGCGCATGGAAGCGGATATCGAGGGACGCCGAGACGACCCGGTAGCCCGATTCCCAGACCGCGACGCCCATGACCTCGTCGAGCACCGCCGCGATCGCGCCGCCGTGGGCATGGCCCGGCGGGCCCTCCGCATCGGGCCCGAACCACGTGCGCGCCACGATCACGACGCCGCTCGCGCCCGCGTCCGCCGGGCGTTTCCAGAAGGCGAGCCGCAAGCGCCGCCCCGCGGGATCGGCGGACACGAAGCTGGCGATGCGATGGACCGGCTCGGGGTTCGGCACAGCCACGAAGCCCGGCTCGTCCGGGGGCTGGGGCTCCGGGGCGCGCGGGGCGATGGCGGCGTTCGAGGCAGGGTTCGCGTCCATGGTGCGCCGACGCTAGCACGTTCCGGCGCCCGCGCCTCGGCCTTCGCCCGCGCCTGCGCCGTCGAACGATTGACATCGCCCGCGTCCCGTCCCCATGGTCGCCGCGATGACGCTCGACTCCCGGCGGCGACGGCCGTTCGACCTGACCCACGCGCGCGTGCGCAAGCCCGGTTTCTGGGCGGGGGCGGGCGGGACCACCGTGACCGCGGCGGCCTCGGGCCTGGTCGTCGCGCTGCTCGTCGGCTGGGTCGTCATCTTCGCGAACGACGAGACGGGGCCCAGCGCCGTGTGGCTCACGCTGGGTCCGGTCGGGTTCTCGACGATCCTCCTGCTTCTCGGAACGTTGCACATGCGGCTGCGCGCCGCGCATCACCTCCACGTGACCGAGACGGCGTTCCTGACGGGCGCCTCCCACAACCTGCGGACGCCGCTGGCGGCCATTCGCGCGGCCGCACAAACCCTGGTCGCTGGGCGTGCGCGCCCCGAGGACCAACGCTTGCTTCTCGATGCAATCGTTCAGGAGACCGGGCGCCTCGAGCTGCGCATCGACACGCTCATCGAGACGGCGCGCCTCGATCTCGAGCGCCTGCCGTTCGACACGCAGCTCATCGATTTGGTCGGGCTCGTGCGTGAGGTCCTCGACGAGGCGCATTGGGCCTTCACCGCCCGCGGCGGCAGCTCGCGCGTCGAGGACACGCGCGCGCCCGGCAGCGACGGCACCTCGCGGGGCGACCCGATGTTCGTGAGCGGCGACCGCCGCGCGCTCAAGCTCCTGCTCGAAAACCTGGTCGACAACGCGCTCAAGCACAGCATCGGGGCGGTCGACGTTACCGTGGAGCTCGGCCGCTCGGACCACCACGCCATGGTGCGCCTCAGCGACACCGGCGTCGGCTTCGCGCTCGCCGACGCCGAGTCCCTCTGGTCGGGACGCCGGCGTGGCGACACCGCGCGACGCGGCGCCGGACTCGGCCTGCGGCTTGCGCGCGCCATCGCGCGAGGGCACGGCGGCGAGGTCACGCTCAGCTCCCGCGGTCCCGGGCATGGCGCGATCGCGGAGGTCTGGCTGCCCCTAGACAAGGACGGCGCCTGATGGCCCGCATCCTGGTCATCGAGGACGACACGACGCTCGCGCTTTCGCTGCGCGTCGCGCTGACGATCGCGCACCACGACGCCGCGGTCGCCTCGAGCCTCGCAGCCGCACGCGCCGAGCTTGCCAAGACCCCGCCCGCCCTCATCGTGCTCGATCTCGGCCTGCCCGATGGCGACGGGCAGATGCTCTTGCGCGAGCTCCGTCTGGCCCAGAACTTCGTGCCGATCCTCGCGCTGACCGCGCGCAGCACGCTCGAAGACCGCGTCGTCGGCCTGCGCCACGGCGCCGACGACTACGTCACCAAGCCCTTCGACATGGGCGAGCTGCTCGCGCGCATCGCGGCGCTCTTACGACGGCAGAGCTGGACGCCGCCCGCTCCCGAGACCCAGGACAAGGCGCGCGTCGGGCGCCTCGCGGTCGACTTCCGGACGCGCGAGGCGCGCTCGGACGATCAGCCGGTGACGCTCTCCGACCTCGAGCTGCGCTTCCTGCGCTACCTCCTTGCGCACGAGGGCTCGGTCGTGACGCGCGAGGAGCTCCTCGTGAAGGTTTGGGAGCTCGCACCCGGGAATCGCACGCGCTCGATCGACACGTTCGTCTACCGCCTGCGGCGCCTGATCGAGCCCGATCCCGCGCGGCCCGTGCACCTCAAGTCCTTGCGCGGCGCGGGCTACCGCCTCTGTGTCACGCCGCAGTCGGGACCGTAGGTCCGCCAACATTCGTTTGCACACCAACGATCGACGCGGACACCGAGCCCTTCAGGGGCAGGCGGCCACGCCCTCGTTCGCCCACACGCCGCCGACGAAGAGTCGCAGTCCGAGCTTGTCGTCGTAGCTGACGGCCATGCTGCAGAGGTCGTTCGGCTCGGTCTCGAGAACGAGCACGTCGCCGACGTTTTGCTCGGCGGTCGCCTCGGGCGTCCAGGGGATCGTGCCGCTCGGAGGATCGACCGGGATCTGGAACGAGATCCGGTTGTCCTTGGCGCCGCGATAGAACCCCGCGAAGCCGCCGTTCTGGTTGACCACGAGCGCGACCTCGCTGGCCGTCGCCACGGTCCACGCGCCGGCCGCGCGCTTCATCCATTGATAGGACAGGCTCTGGATGTAGCGACCTTCGCCGACATCCAAGCGGATGAACGGAACCAGCACCCCCTCGGCCGTGAGCGAGGCGTGCGTGCGCGTGATGAGGTTCGGGAAGGTCAAGGTATGCCCTGAGCCCCCGAGCGTGTAGGCGAGCGTGGCAGGGACGCCGTCCGAGCCAGGGAGCTCTTGGCCCTTCCAGTCGTAGTCGGGGCCAAAGCCGTTCCAATCGCCGTAGCCGAGACCGCTGTAGGAGATCGGCGTCGAGGCTGCGAGCGCTCCGTCCTCGGTCGCCGCAAACGTCGCACCGGCAATGAGCCCCCCGGGCCAGCCGCCTTGATTCACGTACGGCGTTGCGTCGTAACTTCTCGGAAACAAAGCATAGATCGACCCGAGATTGAAGTCGGCCACCGCATCGGTCGGGAGAAATTTGTCGGTCATGTCCGAGACGCGGAGTGGCTGACCGGCGGCGCTCAACATGTTCGAGCGCAGGTGGAAGTCGAGCAGGAACTCGTGACCCGGCTGGAGCATGTCGATGACCCCATCGGCGTCGTGGTCGGGGTTGGCGTAGCGCAGCGAGAGATCGTCGATCGCACCGAGGTACTCGGCATCGTCGGCGCTGAGGCCGAGCGCGTCGATGAGCGCCTCGAAGCTGATGCCGGGGGTCGCGACGCCCGCGTCGACGGTCATCGCGCCGAGGTCGACCGCGCCTTCCTCGGTCGGCTGGAGGCTGTCGAGGACGCCCTGTCGGAAGACGGCCACGGCCATGTCGGTCCCGATCCGGGTGTCATCGACGAAGACCAGCACGTAGTTGTGGCCCGGGATGACCTCGAGCGTGAAAGACCCGTCCGGCGCGACGCGGGAGAGGAAGCGCTCGGGCGCGGCGGTCTCGACGTTGACGGCCATCACGTGCGTGATGCGACGCACGGGGTCCTCGGCGGCGGCGAGCGCGACGTCGGGCTTGGTCATGAGGTGCCCGGAGAGCGCGACGTTGCGCGCGTCGTTGCCGTTGCAAGCGCCGAGTGCGCCGAGCGCGCCGCACGCGAGGAGCGCACGCAACGAGGTCGAAGACGAGCCAGTGACGATGGCCATAGAGTCCCCCTGATTACCATGCGAAGGTACCCGCAACGGCGGAGGATGGGCAAGAGAGGGGTCCGTCGGGCGCCAATTCCAGGGACGACGATGAAGACGATGAAGACGGTCGAACTGCTGGTCGCCCCAGACTGCCCGAACGTCCCGGCGGCGCGAACCGAGCTGCGACGCGCGATGCGGAAGGCGGGCCTGCGTCCGGCGTGGACGGAGTTCGACGTGACCTCCGCGGAGGCACCGGAACACGTGCTCGGATTTGGGTCGCCGACCATTCTGGTCGACGGCCGGGACGTGTCGGGCGCCGCACCGTCCCAAGGAACGGCGTCTTGTCGCGTGTACCTCGGTAGCGCGGTCCGCGGCGTGCCGGCGCTGGAGACCATCGTCCGCGCCCTGGCGGCCGGCGACGCGCGGCCTTCGCGGCGAAGAACGGTCGCGACGGCGCTGGCGGTCGTGCCCGGCGTGCTCCTGGCGACGTTGCCGGTGCTCGCGTGCCCGGCCTGCTGGCCGGCCTATGCCGGCTTGCTCTCGTCGCTCGGGCTCTCGTTCTTGATGGACGCGGCGTGGCTTTTGCCGCTGACGGGCATCGGCCTCGCGCTCGCGCTGTGGGCGCTCGGCTTCCGCGCGCGGCGGCGGCGCGGATTCGGACCGCTGGCGCTTGGGGTCCTTGCGTCCGCAGCCATCCTCCTGGGCCGATTCGCCGTCGACGTCGATGCGCTGGTCCTGCTCGGCGCCGCGGCGCTTGTCGGCGCCTCGATCTGGAACGTCTGGCCCGCTCGGCGGCAGCCTCAGCGCCGGGACACCTGCGGCTGCGACCACCCGCCCGGCGCGCCGGCCGGCGACGCGAGCCTCGCGCGCGTGCCGCTCCGCTGAAGGCCGAAGTTCACCCACCTCGCCCCGCACGCCGAACCCGTGCATGACGCGTCGTTACACGCGGCGCCCGTCGGACTCCCCAGCACCGCGGACACGCGCGGGACGTCGCGGCGTCCGTAACGCGCGGAGACACCGGAGCGCGCGACTGCCTCCCGGCGGACACGGCGCGCGCCCGTGAATCACCAGCAATAACGAGGTTCCACGCGACCGCGCGACATGGCACGGGCCTGGCTTTGTGTCCTCGACGAGAGGCAACCGGATGGGGGCATCCGGTCCACGTCACACGTCACTTCGTCTGAGGAGTCCACCATGCAACTTCGCTCGGCTTCGCCGCACCTGCGGCAACGCGCACGCACGCTCGCTTTCTTCGGAGGCACGGCGCTGGCCGCCTTCGCGTCCGGCTGCGACCAGTCCGGAACCACCACCACCAACAACGACCCGTCGAACGAACAGATCGTCGCCTATGCTGGGTTCGCCCTCAGCACGGATGACCAGAGCAACGACGGCTTCACCGACGGCGCGGACACCGACGGGCTCGACGACGCCGCCGGCACCGACGCGCATCCGAGCCGCCCGCCGCGCGACGGCGAGGCCGATCCCTCCGTAGTCCCTCCGGGCGAGCCCGACGGCCCGCGACCGGGGCGCGCGATCCTGGTCGCCTGGGGACAGCTCGGCGATCGCGACAACCAGAACCTCACGGCGACCGAATGGCGCGGCCAGATCCGCGTCGAGGGCGCCGCCGTGCACGTCGCGCGCGTCCTGCGCTTCGAGGACGCCACCGACAAGCTCATTCGCGACGAGGACCCGAGCGCCGTCTCGTTCGCGTCGGTGACCAAGGGTCACAACGACGGCCTGCTCCTGCGCATCACGCGCTTGCCGATTGCGGCCGACGCGGCCGGCGCTGCGGACGCAGCAGGCCCAGTCGACGCGGTCCCCGCGGGCGCCCTGGTCTTCGAGACCGAGCACTTCACCCAGCGCGTACCGCTCGCCGACGTCGTCGCCGGCAAGCACCTGACGTTCCAGGCGGACGCGCTCGGCAACGAGCTCCTGGTCGCCACGTCCCTGCCGCATCGCTGCGCGCACGGCCTGCTCCAGATGCGCTGGGAGCGTAAGGACGACCGCGGCGGCATCTTCGGCGGCAAGGTCTTCGACGACGACGGCAACGAGACGGGCAAGGTCCGCGGCCTCTGGGGCTCGCGCGACGGCAAGAACCGCTTCAAGGGCAGCTACACCGACGCGAGCGGCGCGTTCGCCGGGACCGTCGTCGGCTCGTACCGCATCTCGGAAGACCGCCCGGGTGGTGTCTTCCGTGGCCACTGGCGGACCGAGGACGGGACCGAGCGCGGCGTGCTCGGCGGCGTCATCACCTTCGACGAGGAAGGCGGCGGCGGCGCGGCCCACGGGTTCTGGCGCGCCCACTGCGGTGACGGCCCGAAGGCCTGCCAGATGGACCAGAGCCTGCCCGAGCCTGCCGCCCCGAGCTGCGCCTGCGAGCCCTCGGCGAGCGACGACGCGACGGACGTCTGCGCCTGCGAGGTCCCGCCGCCCGCGACGTGCGTGCCGCCCGAGCCGCCCGCGGACGGTGACGGCCTCGGCGAGCCGCCGGCGGGCATCCCGCCGCACGACGGTGGCAACGCGCCGCCCGCGCCACC